>JAEEGL016570716.1_pt1 | contig 31631 bp, 14 predicted proteins | sample 9134231 | NCBI WGS metagenome assembly JAEEGL01 (sample SAMN16246548, study PRJNA631951) | gut metagenome | biome: gut microbiome; feature: rumen; material: fiber-attached | host: Bos | place: Iran: Karaj | collected 2018-10 | reverse complement strand
TTAATAATTCAATTTATTATAAATTAAAATAAGATATTTTTGTGTTAATAGATTAATTATTTTTATTTCTAATTTTAAAGATTTATAATTATAATTAAAGATATTAATAATTATATTTAATACATATAATGAACATAAGTTAATTTATATTGAGAAGTTTAGAAAAAATAGAAATTATAGATTTGAAAATTCAATCAAAATTATTTTATAATATTGAATTAAGTAATATTAATGTTTATTCAATTTTAAATGAAAAATGAATTAAAAAAGATTATCTTCATAAAGAAGAAGAAAAATATAATAATAACATTTATTGTAATATTTAAAATAAAAAGTAAATAATTCTTTAAAAAAAAGGAAATGAATTGATATTTAAGTTAATGTCCAAATTTTTCTAGTAAATGATTATCTAAAGTTATTACATCACAATTTTCATTTAAATCATAGAACATATTATTCATATCTTTAACATTATTAGTATTAAAATTAGATAAATCTAAAGAAGTTAAAGAAGAACAATTATAGAACATATAGCTCATATTAGTGACATTATTAGTATTAAAATTAGATAAATTTAAAGAAGTTAAAGAAGAACATGAAGAAAACATACCACACATACTTATAACATTAATAGTATTAAAATTAGATAAATTTAAAGAAGTTAAAGAGGAACAATTATAAAACATCCAACTCATATCTTTAGCATTATTAGTATTAAAATTAGATAAATTTAAAGAAGTTAAAGAAGAACAATTTTGAAATATATAACTCATATCCTTTACATTATTTGATTGAAAATTGGAAAAATTTAAAGAAATTAAAGAAGAACAATCTTTATACATGCATTTTATATTAGATAAAGGGTTATTAAAAAAAAAATAAAAATTATATTCACCTTCTTTATCAAATTTATGTTTAAAAGAAAATTGATTTTGTTTATTATTTAAAATAATATTACATGATTCTTGTATTTCTTCTTTATTATTTTCATAATTTAAAATATTTATTTCATTTTTTAAATCTTCTTCTTTAATATTATATATTGAGTTTATATAATTATCATTTTTATTGTTTTCATTTTTTGAATCTTTTATGTCTTCCTTATTTATATTATCTGATATTTCATTTTTAAAATTATCTAATTGTTTTTCTCCAACTATTAGATTTTTATTTAATTTAATTTCTTCTTTTAAATTTTTCATTTCTTTATTTATTCCTTCAATTATTCCTTCTAATTTTTTATGATTATTTATTAATATTTCATTTTCTTCTTTAATTTCTCTTAATTCTTTTTCTTTCATTAATATTATTTCGTTAAATAATAACTCAAACTTTTCTTCAGGGTTAATATTAATTTTCTTTAATTTAAAAATAATATTAGGAATATCAGGTAATGAAGATTTTAAAATTAAATTTATTTTTTTATTATTTTCTTCAATGTCATAATTGTTTTGTTGAATTATTTTTTTAAAACAAATAACAATATTTTCAATTTTTGTATAAGTTCTAAATAATTTAAAATTTAATAATTCTTCTAATGTATATTTTTTTGAATAAACATGAAAAGATTTATTTTTGGAAATTTTAATATTCATTGAATCATTTAATGATGAAACAATTAAGTTCATTTCATTTTTCAAAAAAATTTCTTCCATTTTTAATATTTAATTTTTAAAAAGAAAAAATTAAAATAGTATAAAGAGCAAACACCCTAAATAATTATTTTTAATTTTTAAATGATTTTGTTAATCTAATATTTGTTTTTGATTATCTAACATAAATTTTTATTTGATTTTTTTTAAAAAATTTTTTCCTCTTTGAAACTCTTGAATTTCATTTTTCAAAAAACAAATTCTTTTTATATAGAAAAAATCAATAGAATTTTATTTTGGTAATCTGTTTTCAAAGTCAGATAGAAAAATAGAATGTAAAAAAATAAAAGAAAATAATCTAGATAAATTCCAATATTATGTAAAAAAGATTGAAAAATGTAATTTAAATCGAAAAATCAAAAAATTTAGAGAGAATTAATAATGGTAGTTAGATTTTCTAATTTGATTCTTGATAGGATTTTTTAGAAAAAATCAATCATTCCTTTAGATTGTTTAAAATAGGAAGATTATGAAAAATATAAAGAGCAAGAAGATGGATATTTATATGAAGTTTATTCAAATGAAATAATATGAAGATGATAATGTTAAATTTAATATAAAAAATTAATCAAATCAAAAAATGTTTTTTTTCTTTATAATAATTTAAATCTTTGTTTTTATTTCTGTTAATTAATATTATCAATACTTTCTTGATGTTATTCTTTTTCAAAATTCATATAAATTATTATCAATTGGTTTTTATGTTACCATAAAAAATCTTCTTATTATATTTCTTCCAATATCATTTAAACTCTTTTTTTCCTCAATAAAATAGTAAATATTTTTCTTTACTTCAAGGAAAAATTTATTTTTTTTCATTTATTATGTTATAATATGATTTATTTCTCTTTGTAATAAATTATTTTTTTTCAATATTTTAATTCTTTTATAATAATCTAAGAAAATTTCAAATTCATTTTCTTTTTAGATTTTATTTTAATTCTCAATTTCTAACATGAAAATTGATTTTCAAAATAATAATTTTTATACCTCCTTTATCATCTAAAAGATAAAAACTGAAATTTTAATAATAAGAACTTGGTTTATTCATATAAATTAGAAAATCAATCTCAAGCATTTTTCTATTTTATATTTTTTCATTAAATAATTTATAAAATAAAATATTTTAAATTTTTTCAAAGATTTTAAAATTATGTTTGCAAGTATTCCTCTATCTAAAAAATTCTCTCATTTAATCCCAATAATTCCAGTATATTTTGTAATATTAACAGTAACATTATCAGTAAATTGTTATATAATATTTGATTATGATATAAATTACCCTTTAACACTAAGATTAATTTCATTAATAATATTTAATCCATTTTCTTTTTTAACAATAATAACTCATTTAAAATCAATGTTTACAAATCCTGGTATAGTTCCAAATCCTTTTACTTATGAAAAATATTCAAAAGATATAATAGAAAATTATGGTTTATATTGTAGTAAATGTAAAAATAAAAGACCATTTAGAAGTCATCATTGTAAAATATGTCAAAAATGTATTTTAAAAATGGATCATCATTGTTATTGGATAGCTAATTGTGTTGGTTATAATAATCAAAAAAATTTTTATCAATTTTTATTTTATGCAACTTTTGGTGATTTAATAGCTTTTTTTTTATTATGTCATATATCAATTTTTTATATTGATTTTAAAATCAGTAATAATATTCCTTATGGAATTAAAGTTACTGGAGTTTTAGATTTAATATATTATATGAGAAAACAAATTTTTATTGTTGCTGGAATTTTATGTTCTATTAGTATGGTTATTTCTATTGGATTTTTATTTGTCAAACAAACAAAAATGTTAATGAAAAATCAAACTACTATTGAAAGGAAATTACATCCTAATTGGGAAGAAAGTATTTTTAATATCAATAATGAAAAAAAAGCTTTTGAGAGTGTAATGGGAAATAACTTTTTAGAATATTTTTCTTTGAATTTTCATGATAAATATGGTAAATATACTCCTTTGATGAAAGAACTTTCTTCTTTGGAAATTGATAATAAAAATATTGGAATTGAAGTTAAAGTTGGAGAGTTTGAAAAAAAGAGAAATAATAATAAAGATTTATATCATCAAATAGATAATAATTAAAATATATCATTATTATATATATTTAATGATAAAAATTCAATAAAAATTAATATCATTCATTCACTTATAATTAAATTATTTTCTTTTATTAATTGTTCATTAAAAGAACAATTATATTTTTGTTTAGTTATTTTACTTTATTTTTTGATTTATTTTAAATTATTTTATTCTTATTATCATTAAAAAATTATGAAAAAATTTACAAAGATATTTGTAAAACTATTTAAATATTATTTTAAAGAAAAAAATATTTAATCAAAAAATGAAAATATATTTACAATATTTTAAATTCAAATTTTCCCAATAAAATATATGGAAATAAGTAATTGAAAATAAAATTCATTATAATTTTAATAAAAATAATAATTTTTCTTGATAATATATTTATTTCAAATATTTGTATTATTCATTGTTTAAAAAAATACTTTTACATAAATGAATTAAAAAACTTTTTATTTATAATTTATTTTTAATAATGTAAATATAAATTTAATATAAAATTAAATAATGGAAGATGCTAAGTTTTTTTATTATTCTAACTTAGCAAAATATAGTATAACCAATAATTCTATTCTCATAATTTTAATAATAATTGAAATGTATCCTATTTTAATAGATTTTATTGAATCTCCTCTTGTTCTTAGAAATTATTATAATTATATTAATGAATCATATATAGCTAAAAATGTTTATTATAAACCTATTAATCCTTTTAAAAAGATAAATCTTTATAGATTATTTAGGTATTTAAGAAATGAAAAAAAATTATATCCTTTTTATATTGTAATTCCAGCATTAGGATTTGTTATTCTATATATTATTTTTTTTATAGTTTTTTCAATAATTGATAAAAAACATAAAGACAAAGGAATTTCTTCAAAAAATAGATTTGGAATATATTTTAAGATTTTTTTTGTTAATTTATACGATCACATTATTTTTAGAACACTTTCTATTTATATATATGATGTTATGATTTGTTATTTAAATTTTTCAAAAAATTATATATTAATGATTTTTTCCCTTATTTTTCTTTCAATTGTTCTTTATGTAAATGTTGAATATTTCAAGACATTTAGACTCATAATTAAATATGATTTAAATTATAAATATATTTATGATGGAAAATTTATGTTTTATGCTGATTACTTTAGTTTATTACTTAAATTAGCAGTTTGTTTTGAACATAATGTTAAATCTGATCCTATTGTTTCATTTTTTATTATATTTCAATTAATTGTTATTAGTTTTTCAGTTTTAAAATTTTTAACTTCAAATTGCTTTAACTTAGTAAATTGTTTCAAAGGACTAATTTTTATTTATTTACTTTTATTATTTCTTTTAAATTTTATTTTTCCTTTAATTATGAAAAAGAATAAATTATATTATTTATATCTTTTTTTAAATTTTTTATTATCTTTAACAATAGTATTTATTGCTAGATATTATAAGATTTTAAAAGTAATAAGAGCACCTGTTACTTCAGAAAATAATTCATTAACTCAAGAAAAATTTGAATTATTATGTGAATATTATCAATTACCAAGTTTTGATGATTTGTTGAGTAAAATTTGTTTTGCTATGAAAATTAAAATTTATGATGAAAAAGCTCCTTTATTAATTCATAACAATGGAAAAATTGAAAAAATAGGAAGTAAAGGTATAAGAGATAATAATATTTTATTGCATCATTTTTTAACTTTTATTTCAAATAAATTTAAAGAAGATAGTAAAAATGTTTTATTAGATGAAGAGCTCAATTTATTTTATTATATCATTTGTAAAATTTATCTTGAATTAATGACTAATCAACAAAATAATTTTTATTTGTTATTTGAAACAAGAAAAATTTTAATGAAGTTAAAAAAATATAATTTAATTTTGTATTTTGATTTAAAATTTTTTTATGATTTATTATGTGAGGAATATTCTTTCCAAAATAATGTTAATTTCTTAGTATATAATGATGCATTTTATAAAGTTTTTCAAGCAATAAATTTTTTTTTACATAAATTTCAAGGGTTTATTTCAAAAAGAAATTATAAGAGAATAAAAAATTATATAAAATTTGCAAAAATATCAAATCTATTCTGTGAGAAAATGAAAACAAATTATGATATTTTATCATCATCTTCATATAAGGATGAATATCAAAAAGTTTTATTAAGAATAATAATAGAAGGAATATATAATAATGGTATTACAAAAGATCATAATTCTCTATTAATTAATGAAGAACTTTCAATCTATGATGAAATGTTAGACAAGCAATATCATACAGATCAACATTTAAAAATACTAGTTAAATTAAATAATATTGAAAGTAAAATAATAAAAATTGGAAGAGAATTAAATTTTTTATGGAATAAAAATATTGAGTCAATGTTTCCATATCAATTTATTCATTTTAGAAAGAATCAATTTTATTATGATTTTAAAACACAAGAAAAAAACTTTGGAGGGCAAATGTTTAAATTTTTTATTTTAGAAGGAACTCAAAATATAAAACAATTTGTTTATGTTTATAAAATATATCCAAAAATAAAAAAAGATGTTGTTTATTTAGACGGATATTATCAATTAGGAAGTGATTCTTTATTAGTTACAGAATTAGATACTTTAACTCAACAAGAAAATCTTATTTTAACAAGTAAATCTTTACAAAGTTTAATTTATATAAATCAATTATTTATTGATACCTTAGAAAAATATCAAATATATATTAATTTAAATACATTTGTTTATCATGTTAAAAGTAATATTTTTCATTTAAATGCTTTTATTCAATATATTAATTATCTTATTGATAAAATAACTAATATTTGTGCAAACGATGAATTAGCATCTTTAAAATCTGTGATAAATGATATAAAAAAGTTATCAAAGAAAAATTTATATGGTGTAACTTATCAATTAGTAAATATTTTTTCTTTAATAGACAATGAATATGCTTTTAAAAAAGAATATAAAATATATACATTAAAAAAAGTTAGTGATAAAAAGCCTGAAAAAGATTTAACTTTAACAAAATTTGAATTCGGAGAAGATGAAGATTTTGAATTAATTTCAGTTCAAAATGATTTAACTTCAGTAATAAATGCTTTTGATATTAATTCTGTTTCTTCTATTCAAACTGATATTGATAGTGCAGGATTATTTTTATCTTATAAGAAAAAAATAAAATCAAATAAAAAGCAAAATAATAATGGAGAAATAACAATTATTTTCAATTTATTAGTTATTTTAGTTGCTTTTTTTGCTTTAATTTACGAAAATCATTTAAATGATATTCTTTTAGATAAAACTTCTTTTTATAAAACTGTAACATCTTTTAATATTTTAATATTAAATACTATGGTGGGATATTATTCATTATTATGTTATGCTAAAAAAAATGGAGAAAATTGTGTTCATGAATTTAAAGATTATTTAAATGAAATTGGTTTTTCTGAAATATATGATTTTAATCAATATGAACATAAATTAAAAGTTATTTCTTTAACTGAATTATATAAAAAATTAAAAGCAGAAGCAGAAAAATCAAATAATAATGAAATAAAAAATTTTTTAAATTTTGAAAAAAAAGAAATTCATTATGCTTTTGTAGATAATTCTTTGAAAAATGATAGAGGAACTTTACAAGATTTTGATTATTTAATAGTAAGTTTTATTAATAAATTGGTTATTTCAACTAATTCAGAAGACTTTCAAACAGTTGAAATTTATCCAATAATTGTTGATGAATATTTTGAACCTATATATATATTAAATAAAGATAATTCAGTTTATTTAGGAACTACTCAAATTTATATTTATGAAATTATGACTTCTTACTTAGATTATTCAAATCATTTTTACAATTTTCAAAAAACTATTGAAAAACAATTAAATCAACAAATTAAAAGAAATAAAAATATTTTAGTTGTGTTTATTGTGGCTTTAATTTTTGCTAATATTTTAATTATGGGAATTTGCTTTTATTTTTTAAGACATTTTAAAATAATTGTAAATGGTAAATTACAAAATATTGAAATTTTACTAAAAAATGAAAATAATATAAATACAATAAATAATAAATTAAGTAATTTATCAACTTTATCAAAATTATATAAACAAAATCCTTTAAGGTTATTAAATAAATTAAGTGATTTATCAAAGTTACAAAATAAAAAAGAGGAAAATAATCCATTACAAAATAATCAAAATAACAACCAAGAAAATGATTATGAAATTCAAGAAATAAAAAATAAAATATATGACTTATCTTTTTTAATAAATCCTTTTATTTATATTTTAATTATTTTAGTAATAGTTTATACAATTTATAGTATAATATTTTTATTAGTTTCTTATAGAAGTTTTAATCAAATAAATACAGTTTATAAAATAATAGAAATGAGTTCTTATTCTTGTTTACAATTTTATTTAGAACTTGGAATAATTGAATTATATCAATTTATAAAAATACCTGAAAATAGTCTTTATAAAACATTATGGGCACTTTATGATAATAAAACAAATGATATTAGCCAAAATGCTTTTGTAGATTTATTAAATATTATTCAAGAATCATCTCAAAATGAAAATAGTTATAAAGATTTAAAGAGTTCAATTGGAAATACAAATTCTATTATTTCATTGAATTGCTCTACATTATATTCTGAATTAAATGATAATAGATTTAATAAAATATTTAATGAACATAATGAAGTTAATTATAATCAAATTATAAACAATTATTGTTATACAATTTCTTCTTTAACTTATCAAACAGAACATGTTTTTATTGAAGATTTAACTTATATAATGATGAAACTTCTTTTAATAAATTCTAATAATCAAAATTATATTCCTAATTATATTCCATCTGAACTTTATTCTGTTATTATAAAAACTCTTGTGTTATACCGACCTTTAAAAAACTTTTTAGAAGATTATTATTTTGAAATATTAAATAAACAAACAAAATCTCATTTTTATGTTTTAACAGGGTTTCTATTAGGGAATATTTTTCTTGAAATTTTTTATTTTTTTATCATTAAAAATAAAATTATTGATAAAATTGAAAAAATAAACAAAAATATAGAAAAGCTGTTAAAAATGTTAAAATGTGTTAATTAATAAACTTCTTATTATTTCATTGTAAATATTTTACAAATTTTATTATTTTTATTATAAAAATCTTTTAATGTTATTGATAAATTTGAAATATATGAAATTTCATTTTTTTTCAATAATATATTTTATTTTAAAAAAGATAATAAGATAGATATCAAATAAATTTAGCACAATTATAATATGTTTTATTTCTATTTTCAACAAAATAATTAACAAATTAAAATTTTTGCAGTATTATGTATTTATTTTTATTGAATTTTTAAATTATTATTTTTTAAATCTAAGTTAAATAAAAATTATATTATCTGAATTATCATAAATTTTATTATTTAAAAAAACAAATAAAAAACATAAAATCATTTCCCAAAAAAAGTCATAAAAATCAGAAGTTGAAAACTAGAATGAACATTAACATAAACAAACTTCCATACTCAAGATTATCATAAAGGCCATAAATATGGTAATACATTCTAAAACATTATCTCCTTCTAATGTTATATCCATATTTTTCATTTTCATTTAATAAATCAATATTCATTATTTTCCCTATTTTACCACAACAATTTGTTACTTCTTCTGCTATTAATAAAATTATTTATTCTTCTTTTTCTTTATCATCAATTCAATCAATTGTATATATAAAAAAGAATAAGTTTGATATGAGAAAAAAGGACATTAACATTTTTTAGATAAATAAATTCTTATTGTTTGAGTTATTAATATTGATTTTCTATTAATATTATTTTCAATTTTTAGGGATAATCTTTTATTTATATTTTTTCTATTTGAATTATTGGAATTTCATAATTATCATTTAACATATATTTTTGATTTCCAAATGAAAAATTGTATATTTATTGATTATTTGTTGATTGTTCTTTTTGGATTTTATATTTTGATGTAAAAGAAATTCTTTATTGGATTTTTCTTTTTCATTTTGAGAATGATTGAGACTTGATTGGTTATAATTTATTGATTCTATCTTTTTTGATTTTTTTATAAGAAATGTTATGGTATAAAAAAAGGGAGTATATTAGATAATTTTATTAATATTATTAATAATAAAAATTTTAAATGTTTTTTTAAATAATAAAAGAATATAAGCATTCAATTATTTTGAGTTTTTTTCTTTTTAAATAAATATTTATCTCAATCCTAAAAATTATTTTTTATTTTTCCTTTGAATTTTTGAATAATTATTACAAAATTAAGGTTTTCATTGAATTATTAATATAATTTTTTTGATTAATTTAAATATTTTTTTAATTATTTATAATATATTTTTTATTTATTTTTCAGTAATTAACATTTGAATTTCTTTATTTTACATTTATGAAAAAAAGATAATACACATAAAGTAAAAAGATATTATTTCTTTAATTATTTTAAAATATTTTTTAAACAAAAGAAATTATATTGTAATCAAAGAAAAATAAATATAAATAAATGTTTTCTTTTTACAATTATTTTAAATTTTTTAAAATATAAATATATTTTAAAATTTATTTTTCCAACCTTTACCCAAAAAAATTAAAATTTATAATTTATAAATAATATCATTGTATTGAATATTATTGTTATTCATTCACTTTAATTATATAATTAAACAATAAACTTTATCTTAAATAATTATTAAAATCTAAAAAAAACAAAAAATTAATAATAATTAATTAATGGAAACTGTAGGATTAGGAACAGCAAAATTAACAAATACGATAAACGGAATTGGCTTTAGTGCTTTTAATCATTGGGGTACAATAAATAGAGGAGACATTCTAAGTTCATATTCAAAAGAAATTTTAGAAACAGTATGGTTATTATTTACAAAATTTATAATAAAAAATTATGAAAGTGGAAAAGGAACTTTTGTAAAAAATTTTGGAACTTTCACTTTTACAAATCCAGATTATAGTTTAGAAGGAACAACTAATCAATTAAAAAGAGATGTTAAAATTAGAAGACCAGTATTTATTGTTAGTAATGAATATTTAGATTTTTTGAAACCTGGAATTTACACTAAAACAGGAGGATTACTTCATTATACTCAAAAATTAAATCATGCTGTTAATATTGTTAAAATTAATTATGCTGAATTATCTTATGGAATGAATATTTCTAAAGAAGAATATATGAATATATTAAATCATATTTTAAAAGAAATGGGAGAACAAATTGGAAAAAAAAATTTTAAAAACAGAGAAATGCCAAATTTAGGTGTTTTATTGTTAAGAGGTAATGTTTTTGGAATGAAATTTTATAGAGATTTTAATTATGCTGTGATGAAAATTCCACAGAAATTAAATTTAACCAAAAAAAATTTAGAATTATATATGAATACTGTAAGAACAAAGCAACAATCTGCTGATTTACCTAATGCTGAAAAAGCTGTTAATGAAATTACTCCTAAAGATTCTGTTTTAACTAAAGTTACTAAAGATGCTGATTTTTATTTAGCTAAATATTATGATATTGATGGAAATGAATATGATGATAATAGAAGATATGAATTTAATAAAGTCGAAAATTATAAAAATGATGATAAATGGAATTCTCAAACTTTTTTCCCCGTTAAAAATATAAATAAAACTTTGAAAAATATTAATATCAAAAGATCTTTAAGAGATTTAATGTTACCTAAAGCAGTTTTAGAAGCAATTGTTAGTAATAAAGGACAAATTATTAGAGAAATGAAAAATTATGATAGAAGAAATAATGGTATGATTTCTAGATTTGAAGTTGTTAGATCTTTTGCTAAAGCTAATATTCATTCTAATTTATCTATTAATCATTTTAATGATATTGTTAAAATTTATGCTGAAGGAATTGAATATGTTGATTATTATAAATTAATTACTCAATTGATTAAAGAAGCAAAATCCATATTAAAAAATTCTTCTTTTATGAAATATAGTAATGAGGATATGAGTAATACTTTTAATTTTAAATTTAAACTGGGACCTGAAAAAGAAGATAGAAGATCTTTATCTGTTTCTACTAATTTAAAAGGTATTTCAAAGAGTAATTTAAATGATACTTATTACATAAATAATTTTAATAATATAAATCCTATTATTGAAGAAGTTGAAAATGAAATTAGTGGTTTGAAAATGATATTTGATGAAATTATGTATAAAAAAATCCCTATGGTTGTTAATAATGATAAATTTAATGATAATAATAGAAATATTAGTTATAAAGAATTTATTGAACTTTTACATTTATTTGATATTACTTATCCAATCGAAAAAATTTTTAAAATTTTGAAATTTATTGGAATAGAAAATCCAAATTCATTTTCTTTAAATGTAATTCATCAAAAATTAAAAAATTGTAAATTAACTCAATATGAAATGTCAAATTATGAAATAGATGAAGCATTAGCAAACTTAGTTAAAATAATAAATGATAATGGAGGAAAAAATTTCTTATTCAGTAATTCTCAATCATTACTTTTTCATCATTTTACAAAAAAATTATATGGCAAAACCCCATACACTCAAAATATATTACAAATATTATTCAATAAAATAACAAATAAAAATTTATCTTTAACTCCAAATGATTTTGATAAAGTTTCAAATTTACAAATGAATACAGATGGTTTAAATGAAAAATTTTATAATGAAACAATATATAAAATGAAAGATTATATTAAAAAGAAAAAAATAAGTGTAAATAAATATTATGATCATTTACTTTCTTATAATTGGTTAAGAACATTTAATCATTTACCAAGAAAAGATTTTATATTAGCTTTACAACAAGAACCATTTAATTATAATGAAGCACAAGCAAATTATATTTTTGATAAAATGGATTTAAATCATGATAATATTGTTGATAGAGATGAATTTAAAAAATGTGTTTCTCAAGAAATAAATGTTTTAATTCAATTACAAGATATAATAAAAAGACTAAAATTAGATACTGATGCAGTTGCCTTTAGACTTAATATTAATAAAGATATAAATCAAAAATTAAGTTTTTATCCTTTTAAAAATAAAATGAGAAATTTTGATTTTACTTTCTCAAATGAATTTATTGAAGGATTATTTATTGAATTAACAGGATCTTTAAATGGTCAATTAGATACTAAAGTTTTATTAGAAAATTTAAATGTTTATGAAAAAGGACAATTTGTAAGAACAAACAAAGACACTTTTAAAAATAATTTTGTTAAAAATATTCAAAATAATGTTGATTATTTCACTCTTAAATCAGCTTTTGAAAAAGCAGATACTAAATTTACTGGAAGAATTTCTACAAATGATTTTTGCAATATTATTGGACAATTTACTAATGAATTTAAAAATGAAGATATGATGAGATTAATGAGATTTTTAAATATATCTGATCCTAAAACTTATGAAGTTAATTATTCTGACTTTTTATATAAAATTTATTATAATGATAAATTAGATAATTTCCTTGTTTGTGTAGAACATTTAAAAAAATTACTTCAAAATAATAAAATTCAAACTATTCAACAATTAATTACACATATTAATGGAGGAAAAGAAGCAAATTATATTACTGTTGATGAACTATATAATTATTTCATGGCTAATTTCCCTATTCAAATTAAAGAAAATTTAACTAAAACTGTTGTTTGTAAATTTGATCTTGATTCTGATGGTAAAATTTCATATGATGATTTAAAAGGAATTATTTATAGATATATTAATACTTCATTCTTTAAATATGAAAATAGTGAAAAAGGACAAAATGTGAATTTATATGCTCAAGATTGTTTAACAGATGAACAATTTAAAAAAATAGTAAAAGAAATAAAAATTAATATGAAAAAAAAGAATATTACTGAAGTTGGTTTATTTAATAAATTAGATGAAGATAATGATGGTTTTATTTCAAATTATGAATTTAATAAAAATATATCAAATATAGCTGATTTAGGTCCAGAAATTAAAGATAGAATTTTCAATTATTTAGATTATTATCATAATGGTTTAGTTGATTTAGAAACTTTCCAAAAAAGATTTAAAGAATTTAAATCAAATGATATTTTAATTAGAAATAATAATAAAATTGAAAATACAATTTTGGAAGAATTTTCTCAATGGATTATTAATAATAAACATTTAAGTGATTCTGAAATTTTTGGAGTAATTGATAAAGATTCAGATGGTTTAATTTCAATAGAAGATTTAAAATATTTTATAACTGATTCTTTAGGAATTTCAGATATTGAATTTAATAACTATAAATTAGAAAGAGTTATGCAAACTATATCTTTAACAAAAAATAAAAATATTGGTTTACCTGATATCAAAGAATTTATTAATAGAATAAAATCTAATAATACTAATTCACTTTATGTTGATTTAACAGAAACTTTAAAAGAAACAACAAATCAAAATTTATTTAGAGGAAAAGAAAATGTTGATTGGATTAATCAAATTATTGAAAGATTTGGAATGTATATTAGTGAAAAATATGATAATGTAGAAACATTTTATAATATGTTTTCAGATAAAGAAACTGGTAAATTTAAATTTGAAAATTTCTCTTCATTCGTAAATGATAATTATGAATGCTTCACTGGATTTAATTTAACTAAAGATGAATTATTAGCAGTTTTTACTTCTTTAGATTCTCAAAAGAAAAACTTTTTAAATTTAGATGATTTTAAAAGTAAGTTAAATATATTTGACTTTTATAAAAAAATGCAATTTAACATTAAACAATTTTTACAAAATAATTTCCCAACTGCAGTAGAAGCTTTTAAATATTTTATACCCTCTGATATAAATAAAGCAAATTCTCTTGCAAAATCATTTACTTCATCATTTTCTTATTCAACTCAAGCTTCAAATACTTGTAAAAAAGATTATTTAACTAAAAAAGAATTTTTTGATGGAATAAATAATTTATTTCCAAATAAATATTCGACTCCAACAATATTAAAATACTTAAAAAAATATTTTAACATAGATGAAAATGATAATACTCCAAAAGCTAAAATAACATTTACTCAATTTTCATTTATCTTTTATGGTAAAGTAACTCCAAGGAAGAATTTATTTAATAATACAATATCAGGTAAATTTAAATTAGTAAATAATTATAATAATAATAATAATAATCAATTTTCAATAACATCTCGTTCTTATTCAGCAAATAAATCTGAAGGAAATATTTATTCAGATGATCCAATTGGAAATCATCCAAATGATCATTTAGATCATCCTTTTAATATTACTTTTCATCCCAAATTATCAACTCCTTTTGATTATGATCCTTTAGAAAAATTAAAAAGAAATATTATTTCTTGTCCAGTTCCTAATTATTTAAATATTATTAAAAATCAAATTAAATTACATCCTAATGGTATTTGTAATATATTTGAATTTAGGAATTTATTAAAAAAATTAGGTATTGGTTTAACAACTTTAGAAATTGAAGATATTATGAATAAAAATGGAAGAACTTGGAATGGTTTAGTAAATTTAGGTGATTTTTATCAATTTATAACAAGTCCAGATAAAAATATTTCAAAATCTCAAAATAATGTTCAACAATCAATAGGAGAATTTAAGCAATTATTATATAAATATTATGCAAATCCAAAATTAGCTTTTACATTTAGTGATAGTGGAGGAAGTAATATGATGGATTTTGATAAATATAAAACTATTATTATTGAAATGTATAATAGAGAATCAAAACCAATTCCAAATTTCACTACGTTAAAAAATACTTTTGATTATATTGATATGAAAAAAGATGGTTTTATTGATATGGGAGAATGGACTAATGCTTTTGGAAATGTCTCTGGAAAATTAGATGCTTATAATTCTGAAAATATTAGTAATAAAAGAAGAAATCAAGTTAATGTTTTAAGAAAATGGGAAACTTCTAATAATGTTATTAATATTTATAAAGCTATTTCAAAAAATAGAAAAATTATTTGGGATAAAGTTAAAGATGTTGCTCTTGGAGGAAGAAATGGTTTAATTTTAGAAGATAATTTAATTAAAGTTTTGAAAGAGGTTTTCCCTAATTATAAACTTACTAATATTCAATGGAGAATGATTGTTGAAATTGGAGATAAAGATCCTAGTAATTTCATTAATTTTGATGTTTTTATTAAATTAGTTGAACATTGTGCTTATAGAGAAGGAATACCAAGATTTTAAAATTAACAAAAAAATAAAAAAAATAAAAATTAAATGATTTAAATTTAAATAATTTAAAATATTTTTTTTAATTTAAAATATATCAAATTTATTAATTTATTTATTCAAAAAAAAATAAATAAAAAACAAAATTCAATTTTTTAAATTATCTTAACAGTAAATTTAAAACATAAAACCCAAAAAAATTAAAAAAAACTTATTTTATTCTTCTTCAATAATATCTCTGAAAGAAAAAGGAACATATTTAACTCCATCAGCTGCATAAAATTTATTTTGAAATTCAACCCAATGCAACCTTAGAGTATGTAAGAAACTTTCTAATAAATCCATTCCCATTAAAACAGAAACAGTAACATTAGCAAAAACAAAATAACCGATAATAACAAGAATTAAATTACAATTTTGTGCAAAACCCAAAAGAGCTTTTTCAAAAAAGACTTTACTTAATTGAGCATGAGCTAAACTTAAAGCCCATAAACGAAGATAAGAAGCAGTATTACTAACACATCCTAAAACAAATTCAATGGTTTCAATTATTTGATGAACAAATATATCTGTTGCAGTTTCATGTTTAATTTCCTTTTTTCTTATTCTAATTTCTATTTCTTCTCTTTCTAATAAAGGCTCTGAAGCATCAGATATTTTATCATTATTATTATTTAATTTATTTTTATTTTCTTTATTATTTGAAATTATTCTAATTATTGGTTTTGGTATTAAAATAATTGGTACACAACATATACAAATATATAAGAAAGTTCTATTTGTTTTTTCTTCGACTGAAATTTCTCCCCAAATTGGTTTTCCATCTACACTTCCTCCATTTAATGCAATTCCCATTAATATTGATATTATACTTGGTGCTTTTGAATAATCAAGTGACCAATCTTTACTCCATTTTATAAATATTAATACTATCATATACCCAAAGAGAAGTGACATAAATATTATTTGAGGTATTGCTTCAAATATAAATCCTGAATAATCTTTAAAGTATATATTATTCATTCCACGTAAAACTATTCCTAACATCATTTGTATTACTCCTATTATTACACTCCATTTCATTTTAAATGAATTTAAAAATGATAAATCATTTGTTGCTGAATACCATTTTGGATCTATTCCAACTGGATAAACACAATTTGGTTTTCTTATAGTTTCATAAGTTTGATAATTAGTTTCATAACAAGAATTGAAAAATGAAAGTGGTAAAGCCATCATATCATTATACATTAAACCACAAAATAATGAGAAGAAACCCATTAAAAGTAAAAAATATCTATATTTCAATCCTTGCTTTAATAAAGATTCACCTTGCATAATATTATTTTTATTTAAACACATATAAGAAGCTAAAATAAATATTAAAGTTCCATGCCCAATATCACCAAACATAACACCGAATAAAAAAGGGAAAGAAACAATAGAAAAAATTCCTGGATTTGCTTCTTTATATCTTGGAATACCATAAGTATTAACTACTTCTTGGAAAGCATAAGTAAATTCATTTATTTTAAAAAAAGTTGGTGGTTGAGTATCAATATCTAAATCTGAAAATTCTGGTAATAATATTTGATCATTTTGTTCTGCCATTTTCTGTAATTCTGTTTGAATTATATTAAACGTACATTCTGGTACCCATACTTCTCCTGTTATGAAATTTCCTTTCGCAATACATTTATTTAAATTTAAATATATACATTTTTCTCTTTTAAAATATGCTCTGTATAAACCATATAATGATAATAAACCATTTGATTTTTCAGTTTTTGTTTTTAAGAAATTGATAAATGTTATTTCACCTTCTTTTATTAATTTCTCTTTATTTGATAAATCTGATTCTATTTTATATAATAATGGCTTTACTTCATCAGGATTTGGAATATCATATGTTGAACAATTGAATATTTTTAATATACCATTTATTTTGTTTAATAAATATGTTCCTTGAACAAGGATTAAAAACATTTTTTTTTCTCTGAATTTATTTTCAAAATATTTATCTTTTTTACCTTTTAAATTTATATTAAAAAAAGTAGGAATTGCTCTTCCTCTACTACTTCTAAAAACTAATCTTTTAACTTTAATTTCATCAATTGTATTACATATACCAGAAATATAATTAATTCCAGTATCATTTTCTTCATCAATTTTCTTAGTAACAATTTCATTATTATTTCCCATTTTTAATATTGTACCTTTATCAAACATTTCATCTAATTTTTCTAAAATAATATGATTTTCTAATAATTTCATATAATCTTCCTTATTTTCTTCAATTAATTTAATTTGTTCTCCCATTCTTTTTCCATCTTCTAAAACTTCATTTTCTACTAAATCAAAATAAGTACTTCCACTTACTTTATCTCTGTTGGAAATATCTTTTTCTAAATGTGCATGAAATAATTCAAAATTTTTATATTGTTCATAAGTTATATTTCTTCCTTGAATTACAGAATCAAATTTTATAAAAGCTTTTTCTAATTCATCACAACGAGATATCATTTTATTATATGGTTTCTTTGTTTCTATTAGTTCTTGATTTAAATCTACAAATTCAAGAGAATTATCTATTGATCCTAATTTTTCCATTATATCATGAGAATTTTGAGTTGGTATTCTTATATTTTTATGAGTCATTGTTTCAGAACTATTTAATTTAATGTTATTTTATTTCTTACCGGAAAAGTCCCATTTTATTTTTAATATTAATATTTACTTTTTAATTTATACTTAAATTATAAATATTTTTTTATTTTTGAAGATATATTTTTAATTTTTTTTTCAAAATGAAACTAATTATGTAAATAAAATTAATTATAAATTAATTTATAAAAAATAAAATATAAATATTAAAATGTGAATTCAATTCTCTAAGCATATAAATTTATATCTATCGAGGAAAATAATAAAAAAAATACCAAAATACAATCATAGAAGTTAATTTATTTAAATCTAGAGAATATTTTTTTAATGTTGAATTAAAGAAATAATATTTTTATGTTAAATTTAAAAATCTTTTTTTAAATAAAAAAATTAAAAATTAGAAATAAATTTTATTTTAATAATTTTTTCTTCCTCTTCCATAATTTTGTCTAGTACCATCTAAATCCCAAGCTGAATTCATTATTGATTCAAAATATCTATCATCACTAATACTCATAGAAATATTATTATAATATTCACAAAATTCATCAAAAGTAATTTTCCCATCTTTAGATTTATTGCTATTTAAAAGTGAAAAATGATATTCAAAATTGTCTAAAAATTCAGCAAGAACTTCTTCTTCATTTTTTTTTCCTGAAATAACATCAGGATGTTTTTTAGCATTATAAGATTCTCTAATATCATCTAATTCAATTAATCCATTTTTATTTTTATCAAGTTTATCAAAGACTTTTTTAACAATATTTTTCCTAAAATTATTCATTTCACCTTCAATATTATATATAAATTCATCGTAATCAATATTACCGGAATTATCTTTATCAAATTTTTTAAAAAGTTCTTTAACTTCATCTTCATTAAAACCTAATCTATAATCATGGCAAAATTTTTTGAATTCATTAAAATTAACAGTTTTACTATTATCATCATCTGCAATCATAAAAGCTCTTCTAATTGACATTATTCCTCTTGTTCCACGAGCTGTCATTTTATTTTTTAATTTTTTTAAAATTTCATCTGCATTAATTTTATTATTATTAGTATTATCGTATTTATAATTTGAACTTTGAGCTCTATTAGGATTATTTGAAGTAGAATAATTTGTTGGTATATCATCAGTTCCAAAAGGAGCATTTGATGCATTCCCTATTTTAGGATTTCTTTCACCTAAAATTTTTCCTTTTTTTTGACCTATATTTGAACTTTTATAATAATCACTTACATTTCTATTATCATTATTATTGTTTTGATTACTCCAAGCTTGTTGATTTACATATGAAGGTGTTTGCCTTAATTTCCAAGCATTTTTTATCATTTCTATAAAATAATCATCATCGTCTATACTCATTGATATATTATTATAATATTCTAAAAATTCTTCTCTTGATACTCTTTTATCACGTACTCCTTTTTTTATATTATGATGTGTTTCAAATGTTTCTATAAATTCACCATATATATCTTCTTCTGTTTTCTTTCCTGATAATACTTCTTTATTATTTTTTACATTATATAATGATTTTATTTCATTTAATTCTACTATTCCACTTTTATCTAAATCTAGTTTATCAAATGCCTGTAAAACTATATTTTTTCTTTTTTCATTCATTTCTCCTCTTATTTGACGAAGAAATTCATCGTAATCTATTGTACCAGAACCATCTCTATCAAATAAATCAAATAATTCTTTTATTTCATCTTTTGATAAATCAACAGCATAATCTTTAACTGCTTTTTGAAATTCAGTAAAATCTAAAGATTTATTGTTATTATCATCAAATATTTTAAATGTTCTAGCTAAACCTATAATACCTCTTCCACCTTTTTTTTTAATTGATTCTCTAAATTTCTCAATAGTTGTATTACCATTATTATTATCATTATTGTTATTGTAATCATTATTATTTAATTTATTATTATCATTTTTATTTTTAAATTCTCCAGGTCTTTTATCACCAAATCTACTTTTATAATTATCTCTTAAACTAGGTTCATTATTTCCTTTAGCTTCACTTCCTTCATTTTTATTACTCCAACCTTTTTTTTCATTATTTCCAGTAGTATGATCTCCCATTCTCCAAGCATTATTCATTAAAGTTTCAAAATAATTATCATCATCAATACTCATTGAAACATTTTCATAATATTCCATAAATTCTTCAATAGTAACTTTCCCATCGTTTTCAGTTCCACATAAATAATTATATGTGTTTTCAAAAGTTTCTAAAAATTCAAGTAAAACTTCATCTTCAGTTCTTTTTCCATTTTTAACATCAGGATGATATCTTGCATTATATTTAGATTTAATATCTTCTAAATCAATAAAACCACTTTGATTAACATCTAATATATTAAATATTTGTTCAACTATTTTTTTTCTAAATTCATTCATATCTCCTCTTATTGTTCTTATAAATTCATCATAATCAATTGTTCCATTATTACTTCTATCAAAAGCAACAAAAGCTTTTTTTATTTGATCATCATTTAATCCAAATCTAAAATCTTTTGCAGCTTTTCTAAATTCATTATAATCTAAACTTTGACTATTATCATCATCTGCTATTCTAAAATTTCTTGCTATTGAAGTTATTCCTCTTACTCCTCTTGCAGCTAATTTATTTCTTATTATATTTAATATATCTTTTATTTCATCTTGTTCTAAATAATTTTTTTTAGATAAATCTCCTTGAATTTCTTTATTTGATGGAGTTTCAATTTTATTTTTATTTTCATTTGGATTTTGAGTTGGATTTTTATTTTGATGTTTCATTGAATTATTTGAATAAAGAATTCCAACAAATTCTTTATAATCTAATTCACCACTTTGATCAATATCATAAACTTTGAAAAGTTCTCTTATATCATTTTCATTAAAACCTGTTATTCCTATTTTCATTATTGATTTTATAAATTCTTCAATTGAACACATTCCACTATTATCTAAATCAAAATATTTAAATGCTTGTAATAGTACCATTTCTTCTGATTTGTGACCACTTGATTTTAATGCTAATTTATTCTTTAGTTCTTTTTCAAAAAGAGTCTTTTTTTGTGACATTTTATTTATTTTTATTTTTTATTAAAAAATCCTGAATTTTTTATATTCGGGATTTTATTTATTTTTTATTTTTCTTATTATTTATATTTAAGTATTTGTTTATTATTATTTTTGCTTAATATTATTTATGGAAGGAGATAGAGATAAAAAAGCAAATTTAATTTTTGAAAAAGCAATGGAACATTATAATAGACAAGATTATGAAGAAGCTTTAAAATTATTTGAATTAAGCCAAAAATTTTCTTTTAATAGTAGAACAGAAATATTTATTTCAGTATGTAAAAACAATATAAGTTCAGGAGATAATAAAAAAAATAATTATCAAAAAAAAAACACGTCATTTACAAATAATAATAATACAAATAATACAAATAATTATCAAAGAAGTTATTCAAGTCCAAATAATTCAAATATAAATTCAAATTCAAGCACAAATTATTCTTCAAAAACATCATCTGAATCAAATGGAAATTCCAATGATGATACATTATGTATAAATTTACTGAATAAAAAAGATTATTATGATATATTAAATATTCCAAAAAATGCTAATCAAGAAGAAATAAAAAAAGCATATAAAAAACAAGCAATTAAATTTCATCCAGATAAAAATCATTCTAAAAAAGCTGAAGAATGTTTTAAAAAAGTTTCAGAAGCTTATCAAATTTTAAGTAATCCTGAAAAAAAAGAATTTTATGATAAATACGGTGATGAACAAGAATTTAGAAATAGATACTATCAAACTCATCAACATCAATATGAAGATGATATTGATCCTTTTGATATATTTGAAATGTTTTTTAATGGAGGAACTATTAATTTAAATAGAAGAAATTTTAGAAGAAGAAGACAGAATAATAATCAAAATGAAAATCAAAATCAAAGAAGAGGAAAATTTTTTACTTTATTACAATTTCTTCCTTTTATTTTAATATTATTGTTAAGTAATTTACCTGATTTATTTGAATTCTTTAAATCTCCTCCTTTATATCAATTTTATAAAGATTATAATTATTCTCAAAAAAGGAAAACTTCTATTAATAATATTGAATATTATATTGGGGATTCTTTTATTAAAAAATATCCTAAATTAAAAAATGTTATTGAAAGTGGAGTGGAAGAAAATATTGAAAAAGATTATTTAAATTTCATTACACAACAATGTCAAAAAGTTATTAATAAAAGAAATGAATATGAATATTACGTTCAGTTAGGCTATTATAGATATCAATATGCTCTTCAAAACTTAGATTTATCATCATGTTATAAATACAATGAATTAAAAAATAAAATAAGATGAAAAAATACTTTCTATTAATATAAATTTTATTTTATTCAAGATATCATAATATATAAATAAAAAAACAAATAAATAAATTTAATTTTTCCTTTTTCAAAAACAGAAAAATCAGAATTAAAAAGTTATTTATTCCTTTATCCAAAATAATTTTCTTAATTTTAGAAACTGAGATATCATAATTAGGCTTCTTTAAATTTAATTTTCAATATAATTAACTTAAATAATATAATCAGAAAAAAAGTATAAAAAACATCATTTCAATTGCAAATTTTTGAAATTCTAAAATAAATAGTATTTAAATAATCTTTATTATAATATATAATATGAATATCAATCATTCACATAATAGATAAATTCACCATAAAAAGCTTTTTTTCAATATTTTTTAAAGGGAAAATATTTTATTTGGTTTTTTTTAATTCTTTTATTTATAAATATATTTAATTTTTATTTTTAAATCTATGAAAAAAATTATAATTTCAATTTATATAATAAGTAACGTAAAAATATTTATTATTTATACATTTGTTTCTTGATTTTTTTCTTCGTTGCCATTATTACATTCTTTTTTTAATTTTATAACATAACTTAACAAAACATACCATTTCTTAATAAGTATTTTATCATTTGATTTAAACATAATTAAAGCTTCATCATCTCCAATATTATTATTATTATTTTCTTCTTTTTCATTCATAAAAAAAGTATTAATTTGTTCATAAACTAATTCAGTACTAGGATTTTTGTTAAAACAAACATAAAAATGATCAAATCCACTTGCTAATTTATTTAATTTAAAAAGAACAACTCTAGTAATGTCTTTAGTTTGTAAAACAGCTAAAGGTCTTTTTAAAGTAATATAATTTTCTTTTGAGTTATATATTACAAAATTATCTTTTGTTAACATACAAAATCTTTCTGCATATTTTACTCTTTCTTTCATATTTATATTTATCATTTTTGATAATTCTGAAACAAATAATAATTCATTTCCATCACTTTCCTTTAATAATTTTTCAGGGACAATTGAATATAAATCAGGGAATTTAATTTTATTTTTATTATTTTTCTTTATATTTTTAGTTTCATTATTATTATTATTGTTGTTATTATTATTATTATTATTTTCAATATTATTTTCATTATCTTTTTTTTCAATTTCTTTATTTTCTTCTAATTTATTAGGAACAGCACTTTTTAAAATTGGTTTTTCATTATTATCTTTTTCATCTTGATTACCTTGAATGACTTCTTGAATCATTCCGATATTTTCTTCTTTTTTTTCTTCTTCTTTTTTTTCTTCAACAACTTCAGATTTTTCATTTTTATTTCCATTTTCAAATATATTTTCTACTTTTTTTCTTTCTTCATTATTACTTGTTATTTCTTCATGATTTAAATTCTTTTCTTCATTATTGTCTTCTTCTTTATCAACTGCATATTCTTCATAATTAAAATTATCAATTACATTTTCATCTAATTGATTTAATTTTATTACTTTATTATTATTATTTGGGGATGATACACAAACTCCAACTCCCATAATTTAATTATAATTTTTATTTTTTTATCAATTTAAAATTTTTATTTTATAATTTTAAATAAATAAAATTTTATTTATATTCATTATTCAATATAATAAAATTTCTATACTCCTAAATTATTTATATTATAATAAATGATTTAACATAAAATAAATGATAAATAATTAAAGTTACATATACCATAATTTAGAATAGATGTAAATTAATATCATAAATAATATTTACATTAAATCTCTTTTAAACTTTTGTTTACGTAATATATTTAAAATACTTAAATTATTCTCCTCTTCATTATAATCTTCATTTTCATTGGTAATAATATTTTCATCTTCTAAATCACTAAAATCACTTTCATTTTCTTTAGTTTTCAAAATAAATTCATTTTCATCATTTTCTTCTTCAAAATTTTTATTAATAGGAAAAAAACAACTTTCTCCATTTTCTTCGTAGTTCAATTTTTTTCTTAAATTTTGATTAGATAAACTTTTCTTTTTATATTCATTTACTTTTTCTTTTTTTAAATTATAATTATTTTGAATTTCATCATCACTTAAAGGATAAGATTCTTCAGTTGTAGAAATTGTTTCTAGATTTGATAAAATAAAAGGACTTGGAATTCCAAAAGAATTTTCTGGTTTTAATTTTGGAGAATATAATATTGAAGGAGTTTTTGATAATGCTATATTTTCAATTAATGATTCTGAATTTAAAATTGGTAATTCGGGAGTTGATGACATTATTTTATTTTTTTCCTTAAGTTTATTATTTTTTAATTATTAAGGAATGAAAATTTTAATTATTTTATTTATTTTGGTTTTGATTTGATTTAAATTGAAAAAAAAAATATAATAAACTAATGGGAAATGACCAAGAAAAGGAAATAAAAGAAAATCAAATGAAAAATAACTATAATTCTCAAAGATATAAAGAACCAGTTCTCCATTATTCAGATAATGAAATAATTGAAGAAGAAATAGGAAAAAAGATAGATAATAATGAAAAATTTTATTTAAATGATAAAAAAGATGAATTAAATAGAGCTAAAAGTGTGAATCAAATTAAAAGAAAAAAAAAATATAATGAAAATGATTTTAATTCAGACTTTAATAGTGATGATGAATATTATGAATATAAAGGGAGAAAAAAAAAGATTAGGAAAAATCACAATAAAAATGAAAATAAAAGTGAAAGAATAAAAGATATTAATAATAAAATGGGAAATCAAAGAGATAATCATATTAAAAGAAAAAGTGGAAATTTAAATGAAAAAAATATAAAAATTTTAAACGTTAATCAAATCTGTTCTAATGATGATTTTATAAAAGATGATTTAAATTTAGAACAAATTGATATTCATAATGAAATCATTAAAAGAAATAAAAAATTTTCCCTAAGTAATTTATCTGATTTTGAAAAAAAAGAATTTCAAAATATAAATGACATAAATTATAAAAACAATGAAGGAAATAAAAAAACAAATTTAATGGATGATAAAATTTCAGATGATATTCTTAATATTTATCAAACAATGAATAATAATATTCAAAAATATCAAGTAAATAAGAATAATGTAAATAATAATCAACCATTTGAAAATAAAGATAATAATCAAAATAAGGATAATATCAATAAAATGAATAATATTAATAACAATAATATTTATAATAATAACAATAATAATAATATAATTATTCCAAAAAATATATATGAAAATTTTGATAAAAGAGATTTAAAAACAGTAATTGTTTGTATGCAAAAATGTAAAGAAAAGTATGAAGAAGCAGTTGCATTACTTAAGAAAGCATTATATATTCAATCATTAGATATATTAATAAAAACAAGAAATTCATATTTAAAATTAAAAAATGCAATTCAACAAAGACAAGATTCCTATCCTAAAGAATTTCAGCTAATAATATTTACAAAGATCTCAGAAAAAGTATCAAAAATAAATTTAATAATATCTCAAATATCTCCTTTAGTAACTAGTCAAAAAGAAAAATATAATAATTTTAAAGGTAGAAAATTTTCAAATAATATACCAACCAATAATATAATAAAAAACCCGGATTTAAACTATGATAAATTTAACATATTAACAAATCCTCCAGGTAACCTTAATATAAACAATAAAAATAATAATAATTATAAAAATATACAAACAAATACAAACAATAACAATATTATAAACAAAAAAAATCAAAATATAGAAAATCAAAAGAAAAAAAAAAAATATTCATGAGAAAGAAGAAGATGAAATGGATAATAAAATATTATCAGAAATAACGGTATCAAATCCTGGTGTGAAATTTTCAGATATAATAGGAATGAAAGAATTAAAGCAAATGATAAATGAAATAATAATAATTCCAACAATAAGACCAGATTTATTTAAAGGAATATTAAAGCCTCAAAGAGGAATATTATTATTTGGACCTCCAGGAACAGGAAAAACAATGATAGCAAAGGCAATAGCTTCAGAATGTTCATCAACATTTTTTAATATTAGTGCATCATCATTAACATCTAAATATATTGGAGAAAGTGAAAAAACAGTAAGATCATTATTTAAAATAGCATATGAAAAATCACCTTCAATAATATTTATTGATGAAATTGATTCAATATTAAGTAAAAGAAGTGAAAATGATAATGATGCTTCTAAAAGATTAAAAACAGAATTTTTAATTCAATTTGATGGACTTGGCTCTAAATCTGATTCTCAATTATTAGTTATTGCTGCTACTAATCGTCCTATGGATCTTGATGATGCTTTATTAAGAAGATTACCTAAAAGAGTTTATTGTCATCCACTTGATGAAAATGGAAGATTCGATTTTATTAAAAAATTAATTAATTTAGTTGACCATAATTTAAATGATAATGAAATTAAATATATTGCTAAAAAAACTCATGGATATTCTAATGGAGATTTACAAGAATTATGTAGAGAAGCTGCTTATGAACCTGTTAGGGAATTAAAAGGATATGAAATTTTAAATATTAAAAAATTTAGAGATGTTAATTTTGAAGATATGAAAAAAGCACTTTTGAAAATTAGAGGAAGTTTAAGTTTGAAGATTGTAAAAGAAATGGAAGACTGGAATAATCAATTTGGAGGGATTTAAAAAAAACATTTTTAAAAAATAGATTTTATATATATTTTTTTGTTTAATTATCATTCAATTAATATTTTAAAATGAAAATGAATTGAAAAGACTTTATGTTATAATATATATCTATTATATAAATTATATATAATATTATTTTAATGGTTTTTTTTTATTTTATTTTAATTAATTTCATTATGACTTCTTGAATGTAAAAATCAAATTGACATTCATTATATTTATAATCCATTGATAATTTTGTTAAAATTTCTAATTCACTTGTTTTATTAAATAAACTTAAGCAATATTCACAAAAATAAATATAATAAGATAATACACTTTTTTCACTCATTAAAAGTAATAAACAATTTCTATAATTAAAAGATATATTTTTTTTACTTTTTAAAGTTAAATTATCTTCTTCATAAGTCGTAGGATAATTATTAAGAGCTTTTCTACAAAGTAAATGTAAATGTTTTAAAACTTTCATTTCTAATTCTTTAGAAATAGGAGAAATATAATAAAAAGTTAAAGAAATATCTTCATAAATTAAATTATCATTAGAAGTCATAGCATTAAATAAAATATTAATATCACCATCAAAAAGCATAAATCTTAAAAAAGATAATAATTCTAATAATTGTGATTCATAAATATTATTATTTAAATTAAAAGTTTTAACCAATTCAAAATCACTTTGAAACAAATTTTTTTTAACTTCAAACAAAGGATAAGAATTATTAAAAGAAACAGTTAAAGGATATTCACTAGAATCATTATTTTCAAGAGAGAAACCATAATTTAATAAAAATCTAGAATTAGTTTTTTTTCCATAAGAATCGAAAATTTCAGAACCTTCATTAATATCTTCAATAGCTTGAATCACGAAACTTTCTAACATATTATCATAATACCATTGTGTTTGTCTTGGTCTTTTATGATTTAATAAATCTGCAAATGGTGCTAAAACATCAGTTTTATTTTCTCCCATTTGAATACCAAATATTCTACTTGAAATCATCATTCTTGCTTCACAAAATTTTTGATATGAAAATTGAGAAAAAGAAGGAATGTAAAAACATATTTTTTCATAATCTATTTTCATATCTATTTTCTTATCTAATACTTGATTTAAAAATGGACTTCCTTTTAAATATTCTAATTCTTTTTCTGTGTAAAATATTGGAAAGTTTGAAAAGTCTTTTGGTAATAAATCAAAGTAAAATTTCCATTTTTCACTTTTTTCTTCTGTTAATAAAAATGCACTTAATAAACAATGTTTTGGAGAATTTAATTCACTATACATAAATTTACCTATTTCTTTTCCAATATTTGTTTCCATTGCTAATTCTAATGAAATTAAACATTCTTTTGGTATTGTCATTATTATTTCTTCTTTTACAATTTTTGATTTTGCACAAACTCCTCTATATTCATCTGAATAAAAATGTATTTCTAATTTAGGGAAGTATGCATCATATTTATATAATTCTTTTAAAAATTTAATATATATTGGATATGATTTAAATTTTTTAGATTTTATTTTAATGTCTTTTTTCTTATTTTCTATTAAAGATAATAATCTTTGGTTTTTTTCTTTGGTAAATTTTTCTGCTTTTTCAATATCATACATTTCTAAATATGATAATGATGCTATATAATATCCTTTTAAAAATTTAGGATCAATTTCAATTGATTTTAAAGCATCTTTCAAAGCTAAAGTATAAAATCCTTTTGCTAAATAACAAATAGCCCTATTTATCAAAAATGTAGTATTTGATTTATCATTATTAATTCCTTTTGTATAATAAGATATTGCTATATCATAATTTCTTAAAGAATTAAATTTATCTTTATCATTTTCACTTTCATTTACACAAATTTTTTGAGATTTATGAATTGAACAAGGACGCTTAATTGGTTCTATTAAAGGAAGTTTTTTCATTTTTTAAAAGATTATTTTTTAAATTGAATTTTTTAAAAAAAAATTATAAAAAATCAAAAGAATTTTAATATTTAAATATTAATTTATATTTAACATAATTTATTTCATATAAAAGAGTAAATATGGATGTTGAAATAATATTAAACAATGAAATTTTATTTACAAGAAGATTAAAAACACAAATTATATTAAATCAATCTCAAAAAATAAAAATTCCAATATTACAAGATTCCCATACTAACAATAATAATAATATAATAGGAAAAAAATTAAAAAGAGTAAATTATTATGAAGGAGAAGATGAAGAATTTGATAATGAAAAAGAAGAAAATTCAAGTGAAGATTCTTTTAAAGCAAGTGATGAAGATTTAGATGAAGATGATAAATTAGATATTGGTTCAAATGATTATATTTCAATTTCTGATGAAAATAATTCTAGAAAAAATTTAAGAAAATATGGTAGTACTGAAGAATCATTATATATATTACCTAACCATAAAAAACCTAAAAAAGAATTAACTGAAGAAGAAATTGCTAAAAAAACAGAACAAACTAGATTAAGGAAATTACATGCTAAAAAATTATTAGAAGAAGAAAAAAGAGAAACCATTGAAAGAATATTAAATGAAGATGGTAAAAAATTAAGAGAAAGACAAAAAAAAATTAATGAAGAAAATATGAAAAAAAATAAATTAAAGGAAGAACAAAAAAAAAATTCTTTAACAAAAATTATTCATAAATATTTAAAAGATGGTAAAATTTATGTTAGATTTCCTCAAGGGTTGTTAATTCCTTCTGTTTTAATGCAAAAACCTATTCAACCTAAAATTATTCCCAAATGTGATGTAGAAGGATGTCAAAATTTAAAAAAATATACTGACCCTAAAACTAAGAAAAATTATTGTAGTGTTGAATGTTTTAAAATAATAAGAAATGAAGAAAAGTAAAAATATAATTATTATATTAATTTATATTCCAATGATTTAATAGGATTAAAAATAAATTTTATATATTTATCATATAATATAAAATTACGAAAATTTTTTAAATATATTTTTTAAATTAATATTAATTGTTAGATATAATATTTAAACTAAAAAAAACCAAAAAATTCATCTTTTTTAAACAATTCTTTAGAATAAAATCAATAATTATTTATCTATATATAATATGATTATAAATGAATTTCCTTTTTTGCATATATTTGTTTATTTAGAATTTAAATATGGTAAATTTATTAAGAGATTAATGTATGATAAAAAATTAATAAAGATGAAAAACAAAAGTTATTAAATCTCATTTAAGAGATTATATTTTTCTTCCTTTTATAATCAATTTGTGATTGACAATCATAATAAGAAAGTTTAAAGACATTTTTTTCATAAATATTTTGGGAAAATTTCCTTATAGAAAGATTTAACATATAAGACTTTTTGATAATATTATTTTATTGAAAGAAATTTTTTATTATTTTGTTTAATTTTTCAGTAAAAGGATTTGGAAAAAGAACTTAATCAAATTGAAAGGATATAAAAAAAATAAACATTCAAATGTTATTATTGATATGACTAAATAAAAATTTTGTCTGAGTTTTTTAAAATTTTTTTCAATTCCAAAAGTTTTATAAGTTTAAATAATATTATTTGTTTTATTTCATTTATATAATTATAATTATTAGTTATTTTATCTTTTTCTTTTACAGTTTAAAAAATCTTGATATATCTCTTTTATATTCATTTTTTTTTTATTTCCTATTTTTACAACAACAAAAATTTTTTTGAGAAAAAAATTTAAAATTTTTTGCCAATTATTTTTACAAGAATCTTCTGAATAACACAATATTTTAGAACTAATTATTTTCCATGACAAAGGAATACGTTCATTTTGAATTTTTTTTAAATCATCTAAATTGATAATTTGAGTTAATATTTTTTTATTTGTTGTTTTATCATTAGAATCTTTTACAT
>JAEEGL014545237.1_pt1 | contig 31631 bp, 53 predicted proteins | sample 9134231 | NCBI WGS metagenome assembly JAEEGL01 (sample SAMN16246548, study PRJNA631951) | gut metagenome | biome: gut microbiome; feature: rumen; material: fiber-attached | host: Bos | place: Iran: Karaj | collected 2018-10 | reverse complement strand
TATGGATTACCTGTTGCGGGGCATAACAGATGATCAGATGCTCGAATACTGTTCCGGGGAATGTTCAAAGGTTGAAGAAGCTATTGAACATTGGACGGGTGTTCTTCAAAGTGTGCAAGACGAATTGGTAGAACTGCAAACCAAGGTTCGATTCCAGACCAAAGATGAAACATCTATCGCATTGCTAATGTTGATTCAGAAGATCAATGCTGAACTGTGAAAGGAGAAACAGAACATGAATTTCCCTCCCGAATTTGCTAACCCCCCCCGTGACAGATATATCAAATCGGCTATCGGCAATCTCCTTGATCTGATGATGGCTGATTTGCTTGACAAATCGGATGAAGAGGAAAAGCCGATTATCCTTGCGCCGATGAACATGAAACGGTTGAAAGAGACTTTGGACAACGCTTTCGATATTGTCCATAAGAGTCTGGATAACAAGGATAGATCAGTTACCCGTGAATGTGCAACCCGCTTTAATGCGATGGTGGAACCGATGATTAAAACTGTGGAACAGTTTATTGCTGAAAACGTGAAAGGAGAAACAGATTATGCCGTATCAGAATGATCCCCAGAAATGCCTGACCGGTGAAGTGCGGTGTTCCTATGTGAACGTTCATACACCCCGGCAGATTAACAATCAGGGCAAGCCCAAGTACACCATGACCGCCCTGATTCCCAAGACGGATAACGCTACGATGGCTGATATCCGCGCGTCTATGGAAGCCGCGATTCAGAAAGGTATCACCGAGCCCAAGGTGGGCTGGGGCGGTGTCCGTCCTCCGAAGCTGGTTACTACCCTGTATGACGGTGACGGTGTGAAGCCCGAAAGCGGTGAAGCATGGGGCGATGAGTGCAAGGGACACTGGGTACTCCGTTGTTCCGCGAACGAGGGACAGCGGCCACAGGTTGTCGGGCTTGACAATATCAAAGTCGAGCTTGATCCCCGTGACGTGTATTCCGGGATGTATGCCCGTATCACTGTGCGGTTCTATCCGTACAAGTATGCCGGGAAAAGCGGTATCGGATGCGGACTGGGCAATATCCTTAAAACCCGTGACGGTGAACCGCTGGCCGGTGGCGCAAGTGCCGAAAGTGATTTCGCCGGAGTTGGCGCTGATCCGGGAACGGTTACACAGGGCGCGGTGAGGATCGACCCCGTGACCGGTCTTCCGATGGCGTAACATTGATTCGGGAGCCGGATACAGTTTGTACCCGGCTCCCGTGATTTCGTAAGGAGGATAAGCAGATGAGCCTACGTGCTTTGAAACGGAACATTGCCCGTGAACGCATGAAGAAAGCCGGTGTGGAACGGATCAATAAGCGCCGGATTTGGAAGGATAACGTTCGCCGTATGCGCGATGGATCGTGGACGGGCGGTTTCGTGTCCTATTTCGCGGCGAACTGGCGCAAGTATCTTGACCCGCCCACGGCAGAATATAAGCTGGCGATGAGTGGTCAGACGCGTAAAAAAAAGGGCTTTGTTCGCAAAATTCGCAAGGTTCGCGTTTGAGAAGGTTCTTACCGCGATTGCGGTTCTTTTCTTCGTGATCGCGGTGATTCTCTTTCTATGGAGGTTTAACAGTGGATAAGCAGATGACAGAAGAAGCCCTTAACAAGATGCACATGATTTACGCGGAAGTGGATGACCTGTCCCGGTGTATGGGCCTGTATCTCACAGAAGCGCATAAACAGGGCCGTAAACCGGCGCAGGGTGACGGTGCGGAATGGAAGTCGGACGGATACGGATTTAATCATTTGGTTAAGGAAGGACTGCCGCAGGGCGCAACCGCAACGGCTATTGAACGGAAAATCATTACCATCCGTGACCGGCTGAATGAATTAAGAAAGTTGGTGTGCTAATGATACACCAGCTTTCGATTGACCTCGAAACGTTCTCCAGTGTGTCAATTCGTGATTCCGGCGCATGGAAATACATTCAGTCCCCGGATTTTGAAATTCTGTTGTTCGCCTATTCCCTTGACGGTGGGCCGGTGCAAGTGATCGACATTGCAAGCGGTGAAACCGTCCCGGAATGGATTGTAAGCGCTTTAACAGACCCCGCGTACATTAAACGCGCGTATAACGCCCCGTTTGAATACGGATGCTTGAGCAAGGTGTACGGTGCAATGATTCCGTCCCAGTGGCGCTGTACGATGTTTCACGGTCTGTATTGCGGATATACGGCAGGACTGGACGCAACCGGAAAGGCGCTCGGTTTGCCGGAAGACAAGCAGAAACTCAATACCGGTAAAGCCCTGATTCGGTACTTCTGCGTCCCTTGTAAACCGTCCAAGTCTAACGGTGGCCGGACACGGAACCTTCCGAAACATGACCCGGAAAAATGGCGGCTTTTCAAGGAATACAACGTGCAGGACGTTGTGACGGAAATGGAGATTGAAAAGCGGCTGTCCCTGACCCCGGTTCCCGATTGGGTACAGCACCAGTGGGAGATTGACCTGACTATCAATCAACGCGGTGTGGCAGTGGATCAGGAACTCGTGCAGGGTGCGCTTTACATGGGAGCAATCACGCGGGAAGCGTTGATGCAGGAAGCTACACGGATCACGAACCTCCGCAATCCGAACAGCGGGAAGCAGATGCTCGAATGGCTGAATAAGGCGATGGAAACGGATGACGAGTCAAGTCTTACAAACCTACGGAAAGACACCGTTTCCAAAATGCTTGACGGGATGCCGGAAGGTGACGTGAAGCGAGTGCTGGAGATCCGTCAGGAGCTTGCAAAGACGAGCACGAAAAAGTATGACGCTATCGAGTCCTGTGTTTGTGCGGATGACCGGGTGCGCGGACTGTTGCAATTCTACGGTGCTAACCGGACGGGCCGATGGGCTGGGCGGTTGGTGCAAGTGCAGAATTTGCCCCGGACGTACACCCAGAACATTGAACTGGCAAGACAGCTTGTAAGGGATAAGAACACGGGTGCGTTGCGGCTTATCTACGGTTCCGTTCCTGATACCCTGTCACAGCTTATCCGAACCGCGTTTGTTGCCAGCCCCGGAAACGTGCTGATTGACGCTGACTTTTCCGCGATTGAAGCCCGTGTTATTTCGTGGCTTGCCGGGGAAGAATGGCGGCTTGAAGCATTCCGGCAAGGGAAAGATATCTACTGTGAAAGCGCGTCCCAGATGTTTGGTGTTCCGGTTGTTAAGCACGGTGTCAACGGTGAACTAAGGGCAAAGGGCAAGATTGCAGAACTGGCCCTCGGTTATCAAGGCGGCGTTGGTGCGCTGATTAACATGGGCGCTCTTGATATGGGACTTGATGAAGCTGAATTGCCGGATATCGTGACCCGCTGGAGGGACGCTAACAGCCGGATCAAAAGCCTTTGGTATGAAATGGATAATGCCGCGATTGAGGTTATTGGGTGCGGAGGAAGCGCAACGGTGCGCGGGTTAAAGCTGTCCCGTGAATACGATATCGCGCAGGGTGTTTCTAAATTCGTGATTCAGTTACCGTCCGGGCGGTGTCTGTACTATATCAACCCATCCCTCGGTACTAACCAATTCGGCGGTTCATCCATTATCTACAACGGCGTTGACCAGACCACAAAGCGCTGGAAGCAGATTGAAACCTACGGTGGGAAACTGACTGAAAACTGTGTACAGGCGATTGCGCGTGATGCCCTCGCCGGTGCGATTGACCGTCTGGAAGCGGCTGGATTTCCAATAGTGTTCCATGTTCACGATGAAGTGTGCATAGACATAAAGCCGTTTGACAGCAACAAAGCGATGCTTGCGGAAGTAACACGGATTATGTCAGAGCCTATTTCGTGGGCTCCGACTTTGTCCCTCAACGCGGACGGTTGGGTGGGTGACTTCTTTACTAAGGATTGACGGAGGGATTTCATGATGGAGTTATTCGCGGCGATTGGTGCAATCAATGTAATGCTGGCCGCGTGTATCGCGCTTGTGTTGCCGATTGTGCTGGCCTTATGGGTGTCCCCTATATGGCTGATTGCGTACATTCTGTATTTCGTTCTGGTTGGAATTTTCGCCTGTATCATGGCCGGTTCCGATGCTGACCGGCGCTCTTCTAAGATCAGAAAGCCGGGTGACAAAGATGAAAGAGTGGAATAAGCACACTGGCGGGATGTACGGAGCCGGACAGCAACGGCAGATGGGATACACGCAAGCCGGATACCAGCAGATTATCAAAGTCAGTGAACGGGATCGGGCGTGGAAAATGTGGAAAATCGCATCCCAGATTCTTGTCCTGATTCTTGCCGGAGTTGCCGCGTATGTGGCCTACGGTATTTATCAGGGTGACATTATGTGGCGGTGGATCACGGTTTACTGGATCATTCTGACTGCTAAGAACCTGTGTGATTTTGCGGCTGGGAGGTTGAAATAATGCAGATCATTGAACCGTCTGTTGAGCTTGTCGGCGGGAACGTCCCGTATATGAACCGGGCAAAACACGTTGAACTGTGTGGACGCGTCTGTTATAAGTCCGAGGATAAGATCACGGATGACAGCGCGAAAAGATTCATTGCTACTCTGATTGTGCGCGGCCATACGGCGGTGCTGGAACACGCGCGGGTAACGCTGAACCTTGAACATAATCAAGACACCTTCCGTTACCTTGAACGTATGTGCGCTTATATGAAACGGCGCGGTATCGAGGATTATTTACGCCTGACCCGGATCAATGACACGTGGGTTGCATCCGGCAATATGAGGGCGTGGAGGGCTATCAGTGGTGTCATGCGTCACCCTTATAATCACGTCCCGGATGTGATTCAGCGGATGTGGCATGAAAACGAGCTTTTCTTCCCGGAGTTTATTTCCCCGGATGACGAGTACATTTATGACACAGTAACAGACATTGACCCGGCTCCGCATATGCCGTTGTTCAAGGAAAACCCGGAATTGCGGATGGCGCACAGCTGGTATACGTTGCGGTTCATCTGTGACCGTGGGATATCGCATGAAATAGTGCGTCACCGCCCCGCGTCCTACTGTCAGGAGTCTACCCGATACTGCAACTATTCCAAAGCCGATTTCGGCGGGGAAATAACGGTTATACAGCCGTTCTACCTTGTTCCCGGCACAAGAGCCTACGATGAATGGAGACACGCCTGTATAGCCGCTGAAAACGCGTATTTCGGTATCTTAAATGATGATCGAACAGCACAGGAAGCGCGGTGTGTCCTTCCTACGTGCTTAAAGACTGAACTGATTATGACCGCAACGGCTGACGAGTGGTGTCACTTCCTCAAGTTGCGGACAGCGAAAGCGGCTCACCCGCAGATGTGGGAAATAGCTACACGGGCGAGGGAGATCCTGCAACGTGAAGACCCGGAGGTGTTCGGAAGTGCTGAAAAATAATATGCCGGATAAGATTCCCGGTGACGAATATGTTCTGCACATGGATGCGGAAACAGCCCGGATTGTATCATGCGCCTGTGAACTGTACGCCCGGTTGCGGTGTGGACAGTTTGAAGAGCTCCAGCATTTGACCGTATGGCCGCAGGGAGAAAATGATCCGACTTTCTGTGAACGGATTCAGAAATGCCGGGAAAGTCTGGAGTTTGCGAAAAAAGCGGCTTTCCCGGAACTGAACGGCCCCGGTCACAGTTACGGTGTCGGTCATTTCCGGGATTCAGATACCGCGTGGAACGTGTATCAGGCAGTCCGGTACATTATGGCGTGGCATGAACACCCGGAAGGTGGATACACGGTGAATTTCCGGGAACCTATGAAATATTCGGATGCTCCTATGCCCCGGTGTGAAGTCCGTGACGGTGATCTGGATTGGCATGAATGTTTCATTGATCCCAAAACCGGTGAACTGGTAGACACAGATCAGGCAGTGAAAGATTTTGAAGCAAAGTACGGTGATAAGTGATGCGATGCCCTGTTTGCGGCGGTGACGGTGTTTTGTGGGTAGATAACAGAGGAAAGCTGGGATACCACTTCAAACACGCTGATTCCTGCCCGTTGCCTAACCAGACCCCCCCCGCCTCGCAAGTTTTCTTGAGAGACTGTGTACAGGGGATGAAGGAGCTCCCGGACGGATGCGTGGATTTGATCGTGTCAGACCCTCCGTACCTTATCAACTACAAAACGAACCATCGTAAGGACAAAGATCACGAATTCTGTACCCCGATTCAGAACGATAACAACCCTGACCTTATCCGGGAATACATAAAGCAGTGTTACCGGATTCTGAAACCAGATACCGCGTTTTACTGCTTTACCTCGGAAAGAACAGCCGGTTTTTTCAAAGAAACGGCACAAAAAGCTGGTTTTCGTTGTAAAAACTCTATCGTTTGGGTAAAGAACGAATGGACAGCCGGAGATCTGCAAGCCGCTTTCGGATTCCAATATGAGGTGATTCTGCTATTTAACAAAGGACGCGCGTTCCTGCAAGGGAAACGAACCGGGGACGTGTGGAACATTCCCCGCGTGGCCGGGAAACAGCAGGTACACCAGAACCAGAAACCCGTTGAACTGATAGCACGGTGCATTGAATATCACAGCAAGCCCGGTGATGTTGTGTTTGACGGATTCATGGGAAGCGGAACCACGGCGGTAGCGGCTACACAGACCGGGAGACAGTTTCTTGGATTCGAGATCGAGCCAAAGTATTTCCAGATTATCACGGACAGGTTAAAGGAGGGTACAGGATGAAGATTCCGGATAAGGTACGGCTGAACGGCGTGGATTTCACGGTGCAGTGGATTCATGATTTGAATGACGGTAGCCGGATTCTTGATGGGATGATTGATTACAATCACAGCCTTATCAACATGAGCTCGTCAACACAAGGTTATCAGGCCCAGTGTATCACATTCCTTCATGAGATCTGTCATTGGATTCTTTTTCACTTTGATTGTGCAGAAGCAGGGACAGATAAGCGGATTCCCGATGATGAAGAAACGCTTGTGGAAATGTTCGCCCGTGGATTGTATCAGTTTTTGCAGGATAACGGTGCGGCGCTGTTTGACTTGAAGAAGGAGGGTAAGAATGAATGAAAGGCCATATTCATTGTATCGGCTAACCTTTCCAGATGGCTTGATGTATTTCGGCATAACAAAGCAGATTCCGTCAAAACGGTGGGCCAACGGAAAAGGATACGCAGGACAGAACAAAATCTACAATGCAATTCGGCAATACGGTTGGGAGAACGTAAAGAAAGACGTGATTCGGCAAGATTTATCCGAGCAGGAAGCGCTGGCCTATGAAACTGTGTGTATTCGGTGTTTTAATACCGTTGATCACGGCTATAACACGACAAAAGATACGTGCGATTTGTCCGGGCTTGTTGACTGCCTTTGCGCTTGCCTTGTTTCAACAGTTAAACAATTGAGGATGCTTGAACAATTCAATGACAATCTGTGGAAGCTGTACTTAGCCGGATCAAAGGAGGTTAAGAATGATCAAACCGATTGAAACAATTTATGCCGGTTCCCGGTTTCGTTCGCGGTTAGAAGCACGGTGGGCCGTATTCTTTAACTGGCTCAAGATTCGGTATGTATACGAACCGCAAGGTTACGAATTGTCCGATGGTACAAAGTATCTGCCGGACTTCTATCTCCCCGACTCGGACACATTCTTTGAAGTAAAGGGTGTCTTGACCGGCGAAGATGAAAAGAAGATTCAGCAATTCCGGGAAGACATAAACAAGCCCGTTGTGATCGGATTCGATGATATGAAGTTTGACGCAACGGATAAGTGGGAACACAACTACGATTTTGCCGGAAGGGATTCTTCCGTACTTGCACGGTGCAAGGTGTGCGGGAAGCCGTATTTTATGGGTATCAACGGTTCCTTTGCTTGTCGGTGCTGTGGCGCGTATGAGGGTGACGGACACTTTACCATTATGGGCTGGGGCAACGGCACGTCTGATGATTGGGATTTTGTCAACGCCACAAAGAAAGCGATTCGAGCCCGGTTTGAACACGGTGAATGCGGAGAAGATTCCTGCCCGATCTGATAGGAGGAAGGTTATGAAACAAGTGTCCTGTGATATCTGCCGTGACATTATTTTTGATAAGTGTCAATGGCACTGGTCTTTACAGAAAAGAACACTGATGGGTGATAAACAGCGGATGCACATTTGCCCTCGGTGCGGAACAGCCCTGATTGATTTGATCATGGATAAACGGCGCGAATATGATCAGCCGCCAGTGAACGGAAGCGGGACGGAGGAAAGCTACACATGATGAGCGAGGTAATGTTCTCCAGCAAACGGAAAGACTGGGAAACCCCGAAAGAATTGTTTGACGAGTTGGATCGGGAATTCCATTTCACCTTAGACCCGGCCAGCACGGATGAAAACGCGCTGTGCAAGAAACACTTTACCCCGCGTGAAGATGGATTACAGCAAAGCTGGCAAGGCGAAACAGTGTATTGCAATCCTCCATACGGGCGTGAACTTCCGCTGTGGATTGAAAAAGCCGCAAAGGAAGCCCAGAAAGGTGCAACTGTGGTTATGCTGATTCCTTCCCGAACAGACACAAAAGCATTCCATGATTTCATATATGGAAAAGCGGAGATCCGCTTTATCCGTGGGCGTTTGCGATTTGGTGTGGGGGGGGTTACTTCGGACGCGGCTCCCTTTCCTTCAATGGTAGTTATATTTAGACCGGAGGTAAAAGTATGAACGGAACTATCAAACAGTATTACAGAGGCATGGGCTGGATTATCGGTGAAAACGGCGAGGAATTCTTTCTCCATAACAACGATCTGTTAAGGAAGGAAAAGCATTATAAGCGCGGACGCGCGGTAACGTTTGAACCGGTTGATGACGGACGGGAGCACAGACGCGCAACAAACGTTTATGTGGAAACCCCGGAACCCGTAGTAAAACCCCGTTCCGGGCGCGGAGAATGGGTAAATACCCCGGAAAAAGGCCGGATACGGTGTTCTGATTGCGGATGCACAACGGATCAGGGAGAAACCCCATACTGCCCCCATTGCGGCGCGGTAATGCACAAAGACCTTCCGTCCAATGAAGCGGAATTGACGCTCCGGGCAAACCGGACTCCGCTGTGGAAATGGCACAAGCTGGAATATGGATATCGGTGCGGACACTGCAAACTGATTAACCCGTTTCCGAATATGTTCTGTCCGCGTTGCGGAACATATATGGAAAAATTTTCAGAAAATTTATAAAAATGCCTGACTTTTGGGCGTAGTAGGTTGCCAAAGGGACAAAAACTGTCCTGTGGATGATAGAAAGGAGATTGGAAGCAATGCAGACTATGAAAGATCATGAAGAACTCAGAAACGGAATGATTCACCTGTTGGCCCGGTACGGATGCGGTAAAGAAACCAATACCCCGTGTGATATTCTCGCGGATTTGATGCTGTCATTTTATGACAGTTACGAACTGCACGTGAACCGGCGTGACAAGCGGATGCGGAAACCCTATCATGACAAGCCCGATGAAAACCCCTGTGACGAGTGCAAGGGCTGTGAACCAGACGAGGAAGAGGATGAAAGCAACGAACGCGGATACATTGTTTCCCGGTATATGGGACACAGGCGGCTCCTTGTATTCGTTGAATGGCGCGATAAGAAGCCGGTTCTGTGTAACAGCCCGGATCTGGCTATGAACTTCAAATATCGCGGGATGGCTGAACACATAGCCGAGAAGCTGGTGGAAATAGTCGGCGGTAAGTGGGAGGTTATCGACCTTGACGAACTGGAAGAAAATCATGAAGCGAACGAGCGCTTGCTGAAAGCGATTTTCGGTGAAAACGATGAAGAATGCAACGGTTGATCGGTATCAACTTGTAAAGCTAATGAAGATTGAACTGGCCTGTGTGAAACGCGGGAACAGTTGTGACCGGAAATGTGCCAAGTGTGATTTGGTACAGGAAGACAAGACCCTGATAGCGGCCTATGAAGCCGTTATCAGGGCTTTAGAAGACCCCCAGATGCGGGGCACGTTATATTCTGTTGCCAGTGTGACCACTGGGACAAGGAAAGCGGCCTAACGGCGCGGGAATGCCTTAAACACAAGCGTATTACGGTACGGTATGACTATTGTTCAGATGGTAAGGAGATTCAAGTATGAACAGAAAAGAGATTTTACAGGTTGCCGAGAAGATGGTCAACGGTGATCGGCAGGACGATTACGGCAGACCGGAAAACAACTTTGAACGGATTGCTATGCTGTGGACGCATTATCTGGGGCCAAACCGGTTGTCTGTTGGGATCAGTCCGGTTGACGTTGCCGCGATGCTTGCCCTTTTGAAGATTGCCCGAATTGCCAGCGGACACGGTAAGAATGATAACTGGGTAGACCTTGCCGGATATGCGGCTTGCGGCGGCGAGATCCAGTCCATCATGAACGGCGAGATCCCGCTGGAGGACGAGGGCATGGCTACACAGGAAAGACGGAGGAGCGAGGTGGGAAAACATGATCCTCGGAGATAAGGATATTTGGAGACTGATTGATGCCGGGAAGATATTCTTCTATTCAGATGAGGAACCCCTCGTCAATCCTGCCAGCTTGAATGTCCGGTTGGGTAACACGTTCCTGATTCCTAAACGGCGGTTCTATCGTGGTGTACGTTTAGGCGATGAAATGCAGTACAAGCGTTACGAGATTAAGGATTTTGAAGAATTCTGCCTTTTACCGGGACAGTTTGCCCTTGCTACAACTAAGGAAAGATTCTTTATCCCGCCTACAATGGCCGCGTATGTGCAGGGACGCTCCAGTATCGGACGCGCCGGTTTGACCGTTCAAAACGCTGGATACGTTGATCCCGGATTCAACGGTGCGATTACCCTTGAACTGAAAAACGAAACCCGGAACGCAATTTACCTCCGGCCCGGATACCCGGTTGCCCAGATGATCTTTGAAGAATGTACCCCGGTTGAACACCCGTACAACGGAAAGTACAACGGACAGATTGAAGCAACCGGAAGCCGGATGCAACAGGATAAGGAAGCAAAGCGTTGATCTGTTTCCCGTTGTCAACTATTCTATTGACAACGGGAATATTTTTTGAAATTTGCAAGAAAAAAGTTTTCAAAAAGTATTGACAGATGCAAGAAAATAGTTTACAATGTCCTCGTAAGGTTGATAAAGCAACTGTGAAAGGAGATTGGAAACGATGACGATTTACAAGGTAGACCGGAACCACAAGATCGAGGTTCACGCGGAAAACGAGCACGATTGGCGGTGCAGATTCTTTGAACGGATGGCTGGCCGGTGGGTACAGTTGGGTGAAGAAGAAAAGTGGTATTCGCTGGATGATATCAAATTCAACTATGGAATTGATTAAGGAGGTAAGAACCATGAAACGCAATGCCCTGACTGATGCCTACGATATGATCAATTTCGTCAAGAACTATTACCGGGAACACAATATGCCCCTTGAAAACATTGCCGATTTCCTCAAAGAAAAGCGGCGCGAGATTCGCCGGATCAACCGGTATCGGGAAGACCCGTTAGCTAAGTCCATGCGGGAAGACTGGCGGCACGTCTGCGATGAAGACGGTGAAGGCGGCTATGATTTCTGCCTTATGTCGGATGACGGGGAAACGGAAGACGAGATCCGGGAAATGGCCGAGGACGCGGTAGGATATCCTCCTATCTGTTCCCCGTATGACTGTACCGGGAAGCGGTTCACCCGTTGGATCACTGTCAACCGTGTTCCGGCAGGATTCGCCGTGATTCATAGCTGGGGCCTTGATGTGTAAGGAGGTAAGACCGATGAAAGAAGTTTTGAACCAGTTACAGGACGCGGAAGAAAAAGCATTTTACGCGTACACGCGGGAAACGGATGCAACCCGCAAGGCTGAATACAATGCCATTGATTCCCTGATTCGCGTTGCGATACAGGAACTGGCTCGGGTATTGGAGGAGCACAATGACTAAAGAGGAAATGGCCTTTGATGTTGCTAACCGGTATTTGCACGGTGGAGACAGGGAAAAGGAGATTATCCTTTCCTGTTTCCCCGGCCCCGAAAGGGACGTGTTTCTCCGGTTTGTGGGCCTGTACAAGATGTTCTGTGACCAAAAGTATTATGACGCGGTAAAAGGCGCTGTGTGTGCCAGAATTATGAAGGAGGTTTATGGAAATGAAAAAGCTGATGATCAATGCCCTTCGGGAAGCCTACAACGCGGATGAAGTTGTGACGCGGGAAGATATCGGTACGATTACCGTTTCCCAGATGATCGAAACCCTGCAAGATATCCAGACCGAACATGGCGATATTCCGATTGTAACCAGTCACGAAAGCGGGTATACATTCGGCGGTATCCGTCTGAGCCAGATGTGGGTAGAGGGTGACGGTGAAGAAGATGAGTAAGGAAATGTCCTGCTGTGGTGTTCGCAATTATCGTGACCGTTTCCGCATGAAAGCGGACGATGATTTCACGGACTGGGACGTTACCCATTATGGAACGATTATCGAGGATCATGATATTACCGTTGATGGCCGGTATCCGGTGCGGCTGAAAGTGTACGCATTCCGGGAACGGTATTTCATGGAACTGTGGTGCTGTGGCATTCGGAATTATTACGGGGAGGTTGTCGGTTATGAGTAAGCAAAAACACTGGGATAAATACTGGCCCTGCGTGATGATTCAGAATGCCAGTGATGAACGGGCGTGGTTTTGTGGGAGCTATGACTGTTATTGTACCCTTGAAGAAGCTTTGAAGGTGATCGAAAAGCACAAGGAACACAATGTTGTTCTGTGCGCGTGGGTGCAGAAGCAGAGGAAGAACGTGTTCAAATGCCCGGTGTGGTTTGAAAGCTACACGAACACGCTGGGACAGGTGAACGGACGATTCGTGATGAAGGAGGATCGGAGATGATCATTATTCAGCGATTCCCTACGGTGGCCTCCCTTGTGGGATTCCTGCATAACGCGCGGTTGCGGTACGGGAAACACAATTTCGCGGATTGGTTAGCCGAATACACGCGGAACCGGGAACTGGTGGTGAATGGATTCACCTTCCGGTATCGGGACTGTATCAACCTATTAAGAACGGAGGACGGACAGAATGTTGGATAAGAAAGCGGAAGCCGGGAAGAAGTTTGATCGGATCAAGGGAGCCTTGTACGGTGTGGCCGTGGGTGACTGCCTCGGTGCTCCGGTGGAATTCATGACAGCGCAGGATATACACCTCCAGTACGGTGTTCTGACTGATATTATCAGCGGCGGCTGGCTCGGCGCATTAGCCGGATATGGAACCGATGATACCGCAATGACGTTGGCAGTTGCGGAAGGATTGATGAAGACCGGGCCGCTTGACGATCCAATAGAAAAGATCGGGCATGAGTTTATCCGGTGGTTTTACGGGATGCCGATTGGCGCTGGCGCGGCCTGTTCACACGCCATTGCGGAAGCTTCCAAGGGTGGCCGGGTATTAACCCCGAAAAGAAAAACGTGGTTTACGGCGGCTGAAAAGGCGCATTACGATCTGGGCGGGAGATCCGGTGGAAACGGAAGCCTGATGCGAACTGTTCCCGTTGCGCTGTTTCTGAAAGCGGATCAGCGGTTAGCCTACGATGTTAGCCGGATGACCCATTATGACGAGGACGCTGGGTTAGCCTGTATGACCTATTGTGAATTGGTGCGGAAACTGATTCGCGGGTATGATTTGCAGACAGCCCTTGAACGCGTAACGTCCAAGACCGAATACCGGAACGCTACCCGCCCTGATGTGACATTTACCCCGCGTCCCAGCGGCTATGTAAAGGACAGTTTTAACACGGCGCTGTGGGGCATAACCCGGACGAGAGATTTTGAAAACACGCTGGTATCAGTTGTCAATCTGGGCGGTGACGCAGACACAACCGGAGCGATTGTCGGCGGTATCGCGGGTGCGGCATACGGGTATCATATGATACCGGAACGGTGGATAGATGCCCTGCAACCCGGTCTGAAAGCCCGGTTAGATGCCTGTGCGCTTGCGGCGGCTAAGATATGGCACTGTGTACCGGATTGATGGGGACGGTTTGGTACACCGTGGTACAAGATGGTACAAAGCTGGAGTAGCGATTTGCGACTCCAGCTTTTTTATTTGTCGTTTGCCGTGCGACATTCCGCGCCCCTCTGTGTAGCCCTGCGGCCTATTCGATCCGGGAATACAGGTATTCCTCCAGCGAATATGGGTATTCCTGACAGGAATATTAGTCAACTCAGAAATTGACAACGGAAAAAGAAATTTTCAAAATGTTAGAAAAAACTTTCTAAAAGGTATTGACAGATGCAAGAAAATAGTTTACAATGTCCTCGTAAGGTTGATAAAGCAACTGACCGAAAGGAGATTGAACCATGAAAGCCGAGAAAAGGATGCTTGCCCAGCTGAAAGAAATCGAACGTCTTGATAAGCTGTCTTCTGACCTGTTGGACACGGACGAAAGCGCCAGCGATAAAGCCTACGCGGATATGTGGAAGCTCGTTGAAGAAGTCGCGTCCCTGATTAGCCGGTCAACGTTCGGACAGATCACCGAAAAGACCGCCCGGTACATGGTGTTTCACCAGAGGGACAAGCTGATTGCCCTGTGCAAACGCTTTGCGTGATAGGAGGTAAAGATGATGACCCTTGAAGCAACGGAAGCCCGGAAAGCCGTTCATGCGGCTTGTATCGCCTGTACCGGGATCAACTGTGCCGGATGCCCCTACAAGTATTCCTGTGAGGAGCATTTCCCTTATGTGGAACGGTCTGTGAGCCAATATGACGTATTGCCCTGTGACTATGTTCTGTCCGATGACGGAACGGTATTTATTGCGGAGGTGTGATTATGGAGATGTATCTGGTAACGTTCAAGTGCGATGGTGAATTTGTGGCAGAGTTCATGAATATGTGGCAGATTGCGGATGTGTACGGGTGCTCGGATTACAACGAGACTTCCGATCACAAGGTATATAGACTGACCCCGGACGCGGAACCGGAACGGCTCAAGATCGCGGAAGAACGTGACGGTGGGTGTCACGTGGTAGCCCTGCGAACGATGGCCGGTGAACACGTGGATGATTATGAATGGCCGGAGCATTGACGCTCCGGTTTTCCTATTTTATAATGGCTATGGCCTATGAAACGTAAGGAGGTATGGATTCATGAAGCGGTTGTTTGCTGTCCTGTTAGCGGTTTGCCTGATTACGGCGGGTGCGTATGCGGATGTACTGACAGACGATTGGAAGAATGCAACTGACGCGGAGTTGCAGAATGCCCTTGCCGAGATCCAAGCGGAGCTCCAGACACGCGGAAGGGCTACACGGGACGAGGGTGAAGCGCAGAGGATCTCCGGTCACGGAACGGCGATTGAACAGATCACGGTCACAACTGTTCCGGCTCGTGTTACCCTGACATATGCGGACAAAAACGCATATTCCCCCGCAAAGCTGACAGGAGGATCAAAAGATATCGAATTAAACCCTTATCGCTCCGGAATTGCGGAAGATTTGATCAGTGAAGCCGGAACGTATACGGCCCTGATTGAAACAACGGATGATTGGACGCTGACCGTACAGCCGCTTGCAAACGCTGGGGTGTTTACAGCGTTTAGCGGCGATTGTAGCGCGTTTACAGACCTGTTTATGCTGACCGGGCCGGTTATCGCAACGGTATCCGTGGAACCTGTGAATGATAGTCTCGGAAGTTTTATCGTTGAATTGTGGTATCAGACTGACCGTGGCTGGGCATACGATTACGAGTCAACTTTGCTTGCAGACCTGACCAAAGATGAAGCGTTTACATATGATATGATTCTCAAGCCCGTTGACAATGCTACGGCTTATGCTATCAAGGTATTCAGTAACTATGACGGGCTGGGATGGAAGATCACAGCTAAATAATTAACCGATTGGCTAACTGACCGGGTAACGTTGCCCGGTCTTTTTTTTGCGTCTCCGGTGGTAGAAAATATTCTTCCAGACACCTTGACAAGTTGAAAACGCGGGTTTATACTGTGTTTGCGGTTGAAAATTTTCTACCATTACCAGACCCGTTGAGCCGCAACAATTCAGAAGGTTCAAAGGAGGTTCAAGCGATGCCCGAAGAAAAAAAAGCCCGTTCGCCTACCATTACCCGCCTACGGGCTGATGAAACGGACTCCGTGTTTGCCCTGTCTGCTTGCCTACAGGAGATGGACAAAGCGAAACAAAGCATGGAGAAGCGGCTAAAAACGATTCCGGGAGGATGGCGTGATATTGCCCTTGTTCGCTCCGTCCTGTCAAAGCTGATTGACCGGATTCTGGAAACCGTTCCGTCTGACAAGCTGGTATCCCTGTCAAAGAATATGCGGTACATGAGTTACCGTGTGTTTTTTGCCCGTCCTGTCACCCTGCCCCGTGACGAGGTGGTAGTTGTCGGGGAAGATCTGGAAGTGCTGACCCGGTACGCGCATGAATATTCGTGTCTTGCCTGTGACAACGATTGTAACAAGTGTGAATTGGGAAAGGCGTTGGATCATACCATGATTCAGTGCCGGAAGCACAACGAAAGCTGGTCATGGATTGACTGCACAAAGGATTACGGCGAAAGGGACGCGATGCCCCTTGACTAAGTGAAGCGAAAAGCGGAGGTGTAAGAATGATTGCTGTATTCGATGTCTGGAGTTTCAAGGATATCCAGAAAGTGTGTTCCCCGGTGTTAGCTGAAACCGAGGAACGAATGACCCTGACATATATGGTGCTTGCGTTTACGGATGACCTGTGCCGTGCTTACGGTAGCAACGGATATCAGGTTTCCCGGATTGAGGTTCCCTGCAAACTGTCCGTGAAGGGGCTGTATACCCCGGAAAAGGTGCTGTTGCGGCCCGTTAAAATCCCTCCTAAGACTAAGAAGGTTATCCTCAGTACGGATGACCCGGAAAACGTCTATATCACGTTCTACAGCGCGGATAACACGATGACCGGCGATTACACCCAGCCGGTATTGAAAGCCGAGCCGCTGGAATTTGAAGACAAGATCATAAAACCGGCGCTTGAAAACATTGACAAATACAATCACGGTGAGGGTGCGTATATGATCGCGGTGAACCCGGAATATCTGCTAAATGCCCTTGCCGGAATGAAGGATTGCGAGTCGGTGATTTTCAATTTTGCGTCCCCTGTGAACTCGTTTACTATTCGCCCCTATAAGGGTGAACAGAATATTACCGCATTGGTGTTCCCGGTGCGGATCATGTGAGGAGGATACAAGGATGCTTGAAGTTCTGAAAGGCGGCAAGGATAACAACCTTGCCCGGTTACTGCTGGAGAAGCTGGGACAGGCCCCGGATTGCCTGTTTCAAGGTGATCACGCGGATATGCTTGTCCCCCGGTCAAACATTACCGAAAGCGGTAAGGCGCTTGTTTGGCTGAATGGGATTATTGCGGATCTGGAGAAGCAGGAACAGTTCAAAGGTTCCGATTTGGTCACGTCCCTCAAGGGACTGTATTTCGTGTTCCGGGACTGCTCCCTGATGGCAAAGCATTATCTGGGATACCGTGAAGCAAATACCCCGATTAAGCTCCGTGGATATGACCTGATGTACCGGTTCACGATTGACCCTACGGACAGGAAACAGATTCGTATGGAGATCGGTTCCGCGATTCCCAAAGACAAGATAACGGAAAAGGAGCTCAAGGATGAAGATGACTCTGATTGACGCGTTATTTGCCCCTGACAGCCCGATTAAGCGCGTTTTTATCTGCGGGAAGATTACCGGAGATCCTGATTACCGGGACAAGTTCAACGCGGCCCAGAAAGCCCTAAATGATGCCGGATACGCGGTGATGAACCCGGCGATTCTTCCCAGTGAAGGGTTTGACCATGATCAATACATGGTGGTCACTAAAGCAATGCTATCCATCTGTGACGCGGTGATGTTTCTGAATGACTGGATGACCAGCGAGGGCGCGATTGAGGAACTGGAAGAAGCTACACGGAAGGGACTCAGGGCGTACAGTTTCGAGATGTGGCAGACTGAATACAAGCGGAGGGTAAAGCATGGACAGTGAAGATCTGGAAGCGGTAAAGACTGTGACTGATGGTCTGATGAAGACGATCCTCGAATGTCACGATAAGGTAGGCAAAGGTTTTGAACCGACACGTGACGATTTTGAAGTAGCGGCGATTGAAGCGTATACGCTGATGTGCGATGCCTACAACGCGGGAAAAGGCGTTAGCCCGGAACACATTGTCACGTTCGGATATATCTTTGATACCGTCCATGCCCTGCTGGATAAGAAGTACGGTAAGGAGGAAAGCCCCGTATGATGAACGCGAGAAACCCGGAACAGAAAGAAGCAATGTCCCGGATTCGTTCAAAGCTGTACGCGGTGAATTCCTATTACGCGTATCTGGATTTCAAAAACGCTAACCCCAAAGGAAGACGATACACAAAGAAGGGTGAACCCCTGCCCTACAACCCTTATACCCTGTCCCCGCTGACACAGGAAGCCCGTGAACATTACACCCTGTCCCAAAGCGTGATATGGACGGATGAAAAGGAGAACAAGATCAAAGGGTATCTGATGCGGCTCCGGCGCACGGATGAACTGGATAAGATTCTTGAATGGGAAAAGCAAACCGGACGTGATCAGAGGAACCCGTGGAGAACGTAACATGGCGGGATACGGTTTTGAAGATTTGAAGCCTAACAACCGGACGATTTGCCAAAACTGCCGGGACTGGATACGGGACACGTCTTTTCATCCGTTGTGGCCGGATAAGCAGTCACACTGGGGAAAGTGCCGTTCCGCAAAGCCCCGGCACAACTGCCGGTATTTCTACCATACTTGTAAACGCTTTATGCGTAAGGAGGAACTGCCCCATGAACGAGAACCCGATGACCTTTGAAGAAGCGTGTAAGGAATACGAAAAGAAAACGAACACAGAGAAGTTGCTCCAGATGATCAGGGAGAACCCTGATTTACCCGTTGTTCCGATGGTGAACGAGGAAGTTGTAGCGGATGACTATCATAGCTGGTGGCTTGCGTCTTTTGGTATGTGTTCCATTGATTCATACTACAGCGATGACGAGCGCGTGTGGATCAAGTCGGATGATGAAGAAGATTTACTCGACAAGTGGGCCGATGACCACTGGGAAGAAATGACGGATATGAGCCCTGCCGAATCGGAAGTATACGTGAATAAGCACGGCAAGGAATGGATTGAAAGTCTCCCGTGGATCAGGGCAATTATTGTCTGGATCGAATTATAAGGAGGATAAACCAATGGATGCACAGACCCTTTACATTATCCTGCTTGTCCTGTGCGCGGCTGTTGTGGCCGCGCTGGGACTGTTTATTTATCTGGTGCGGAAGGTGAACGCGATGTGTGACGCGGTGGACTTCCTGCTCCGCAAGTCTGACTATATGGAAGGTGAAATAGCCGGATTGATTGTTCAGTTACCCGGTGGATCTGGACGTGGATGCGAAAGCGGGAACGGCTACACGGGAGAAGCGAAGAGCGCTGGCCCGGACGTGTGCGAGGATGATGGGAAATGAAGAATGACCGACAAATAACGATTTCAACCGGGAACAGCAGGAAGGATCTCAACTGGAAGCGCCAGACCTTGAAGGTATCCGAACTGTATGAAAAGCTCCGCATTCCGAACCGTGGCGTAGAAACGCTTGACGAGTATATGCGGATGAGCAAGTCAAAGCAGGATGACCTAAAGGACGTTGGCGGTTTTGTGGCCGGTTCTTTGAACGGTGGGCGGCGCAAGGCCAACAACGTGACCGGGCGCGATGTGATTACCCTTGATTTCGATTCCGTCCCAGCGTTAGGAACGGATAAAATCATTGGTAGCCTTGACCAGATGCAGATTAACTACTGTGTCTATTCGACCCGGAAACACGCGGCAAACGCCCCCAGATTACGTGTATTAGTGCCTACAGACCGAACCATGACCGCAGATGAATACGAGCCCTGTGCGCGGCGTATGGCGGCAAATATCGGTATTGCGATGGCAGACCCGACAACGTTTGAAGCGGGACGTTTGATGTACTGGCCCTCGGTGTGCTGTGATTCTGAATACGTGTTCAAGACAGCGGATGCCCCGTTTATCACGGTGGATTCCCTGCTGAAAACGTATACGGACTGGCACGATATCACGCAATGGCCGCAAGTACCCGGTTCTTTCAGCTATGCAAAGCTGGCCGTGAAGCAGGGTGATCCGCTTGAAAAGAACGGCATTGTAGGCGCATTTTGCCGTAAGTATGACATATTCCGCGCGATAGAGGAACTACTGCCCGGTATCTATGCCCCCTGTGATAATGACCCGAACCGGTTCACATATACGTTAGGAAGCACAACAGGCGGCGCGGTGATCTATGATGATGGGAAATTCCTTTTCTCTCACCATGCTACAGACCCCTGCTCCAATAAGCTTGTGAACGCGTTTGACCTTGTGCGTCTGCACAAATTCGGTGATAAGGATGACAACGCGGCAGACGGAACCCCGAACAACAGGCTCCCCTCCTATAAGGCGATGTGTGAATACGCGAACGGGCTTGACGAGGTAGCACTGGAGATGTTACGGAACCGTCAGGCGCAAGCGGAAGCGGACTTTAACGGCGTGGTAAGCGGCGGTGGCCCCGGAAGCGTAACGATTGATACCAGTCTCGGTGATCTGATTAACGGCGGGATCAGCGGAGGCGGCTCGTTGGGTGGAGAAGCTACACAAGGGGCGGGTGACGCGGCAGACGGGAACTGGCAGTTGCTCCTTGAACGGAACCGGCAGACGGGCGAAGTCAAAAATACGATGGATAACGTTATCCTGATTCTCCGCAACGATCCCCGGATACGCGGGAAATTTGCTATGAACTGGTTCTCTGACCGGCTGGAAGTATTGGACAGTTTACCGTGGATGCCCCTGCAAGGGAACAAGGCCCGTGGATGGACGGACACCGATTCAAACGGCTTGTACTGGTGGCTTGAAAAGGTGTGGCACGTGACCGGACGCGGGATCATTGATTCAGCGCTGGATATCCAAGCCGGTGCTCAAGGGATCAACCCGGTTGTGGACTATCTGAAAAGCCTAAAATGGGACAGACAGCCCCGGCTGGATACCCTGTTTATTGATTATCTCGGCGCGGATGACAACCCGTATACACGGGCGGTAACGCGGAAAATGTTTGTCGCGGCGGTGGCACGGGCGCTTGACCCCGGACACAAGTTTGATAATATGCTGATTCTTTGCGGCCCACAGGGAATTGGTAAGAGCACGATCCTCGACAAGATGAGCCGTGGCTGGTTCAACGATTCCATACGGACGTTTGAAGGAAAAGAAGCGTCTGAATTACTGCAAGGCGTTTGGCTTGTGGAAGTGGCCGAATTGGACGCGTTTAGGCATTCTGATGTATCAGCGATTAAGCAATTTCTTTCCCTCCGCGTGGACAGGTACAGACCGGCATACGGGCGCAATATGAAGGAATTCAAGCGGCATTGCGTCTTTTTCGGGACTTGCAATAACACGGATTTCCTACAAGATACCACAGGAAACCGGCGTTTCTGGCCCGTGGATGTGAAGCGGGACACAGCTACAAAAAGCGTGTTTGATGATCTGACCAAAGATGTGATTGACCAGATGTGGGCCGAAGCATATATGCGGTTTGTGTCTGGTGAAGATCTGGTTATCCGGGATGAAATAGCGGAAATGGCCCTGTCACGGCAGGAAGAACACAGGGAACGGAACTTGCAGGAAGGTGCGATTCTGGAATTCATTAACCGGAAAGTACCGGAAGACTGGAAGGACTGGCCGGTGGAACGGCGGCGTGATTTCTGGGCCGGTGGTATCAAAGCGGATGATGATTCAATCCAGTTGGTGGAACGGAAAACGGTTTGCGCGGCTGAAGTGTGGCGCGAATTATACGGACACCAGATTGATGAAAAGGCAAAGTACGCGGAAACCCGGACAATCAATACAATCCTTGCAAGCGCTCCGGGATGGGGTAGCGCGGGTGTGATTCGTATTCCGCAGTACGGTGTGCAACGTGGATATAAGAGGGAGGAATGACGCGTTACAGGGTGTGTTACGGGTTATGTTACGGGTAGCGTTACAGTCTAAAATGTTGTAGCGTTACAAAGTTTGAATGTTACAGACTGTAACTGGAGAATGTAACACGGCTCAAACCCTTATAAATCCTATGTTTATTATATATAATGTTACATTGTTACATTATTTATATAATTGACTAATAATAGGAGTTTAGGGAGGCGCGTAACACGCCCACACCCGCCTAACACGCCTATATGCACACGTATATACGCGCGCGCGAGTAACGTAACGCGGATTTCGCCGGAAGGAGGAAAAGTCGGATGGATGAACGGAGTGTCGAACGGATTTTGAAACAGCGGGTGGAAAGCGCGATACCCGGTGCTAAGTGTTTGAAGTTTGTTTCCCCCGGATACACGGGTGTGCCGGACAGAATTATTTTGTTGCCCGGTGGGGCGGTGGTGTTCGTTGAATTGAAGCGGCCCGGAGAACAGCCCCGGCAGAGACAGTTATTCGTACAGGCGCAGATTCGGAAGCTGGGATTCACGGTGGCCGGATGTGTGGATTCCCCGGAAGCGGTGAACGAGGTAGTGCGGCTGTGCTTTATGACCAGCGGACGGGCGAGAGCGGATCTGGAGCGAAAGACGCGGAAGTGCGGGAGGGCTACACAGGACGCGGGAGAGTGGGCTGACCAGCCGTTGATGCCAGCAACGTGAGGAGGTGAGAAGGTGGCAAAAGAATTTGTTCCGCACGATTATCAGAAACGGTGTATAGATTTTGCGATTGATCACCCGTTTTGCGGACTTTTCTGTGATATGGGACTCGGAAAAACGGTGATTACGTTGACAGCGGTGCAGAAATTGAAGTTTGAAAGATGGTCTGTGAGCCGGTGTCTGGTGATTGCCCCGAAGAAGGTTGCGGAAGCAACGTGGCGTAAAGAACAGGCAAAGTGGAGACATTTGCAAGATTTACGTGTCGAAACGGTACTGGGAACGGAAAAAGAAAGGCTTGCCGCCCTTGCCCGTGAAGCGGACGTTTACGTGATCAACCGGGACAACGTACAGTGGCTCGTGAAACAGGTTGGTCTGCGGTGGCCGTTTGACTGTGTGGTGCTGGACGAAAGCAGTAGTTTCAAAAACCCCAAAGCGCAACGGTTCAAAGCGTTGAAAGCGGTGCGGCCAAAGATAAGGCGGTTGATCGAACTGACCGGAACCCCTGCCCCGCACGGATTAACGGACTTGTGGAGTCAGATTTACCTCCTTGACGGTGGACAGCGGTTAGGACGGACGGTAAGCATTTACCGGGACTTGTATTTCCTGCCGGATAAGCGGAACGGTTATCAGGTGTGGAGCTACAAGCTGAAACCCGGCGCGGATAAGGTGATATTCGGTGAAATAGAGGATATCTGTATCAGCATGAAAGCGGAGGACTATCTGACCCTGCCGGACTGCATAACATACGAGATCCCCGTGAAGCTGGATGCCAAAGCCCAGAAGGTGTATGACACGTTGGAACGGGAACAGTTGCTCAAAGTGTCGGAAGACGATTGGGTAACGGCAGGAACAGCCGGTGTTCTGACCGGGAAGCTTCTCCAGTTATGCGATGGCGCGGTGTACGATGAAAACGGCGCGGTGCATGAGCTCCATGATTGCAAGATTGAAGCATTCCTTGAAACGGTGGAACAGATCAACGAGCCGGTGCTGGTGTTTTATCAGTTTCAACATGACCGGGATCGTTTGTTGAAAGCCCTCGCCGGTGTAGCTTCGCGGCCTCGCGTCCGCGTGTACGCGGGAGCGCAGGATGAGGAAGATTGGAACGCGGGACAGATTGACGTGTTATTGGCTCACCCGGCCAGTTGTGGGTATGGGCTGAACCTCCAGCAAGGTGGACACCATATTATCTGGTTTGGCTTGACGTGGAACCTTGAACATTTCCAGCAAGCGAACAAGCGTTTACACAGGCAGGGACAGGAAAAGCCCGTGTTCGTCCATATCCTGACCGTTGAGGGTGGCGTGGACGAGGACGTGATAAAATCCCTGACCGGAAAAGAACGGGTGCAGGAAGCGCTTTTAACGGCCTTAAAAGCAAAGTGGACGAAAGCGAAAGGAGCATGATGCTTGATGACCGTTAAAGAACTTTCAAAGCTGTATTGGCTGAACCGGGAAGTGGAATTGAACAAAAGGCAGTTGGCAGACCTTGAAAAAGAATTGGAGCAGGATCGGGAACGTTTGGCAGGATTGCGGAGGAGCCTTGACGGTTTGGCCAGCCCTAAGTTGGACGGGATGCCGCACGGATCAGACGTATCAAGCCCCGTTGAAAACACGGTGGAACAAATTATGATGCTTGAAAGCGCGTTAAGTAAGAAACATGATGCGCTTGTCAACCTGACCGCGCGTATATCAGCACGGCAGACGTTGATTATTCTGGAGCGTGACAGGCTGGAGCAGTATATCGGCGCAATGGCAGATGCACATATGCGCCAGATATTTACCCTCCGTTTTGTGAACGGCTTGCCGTGGGAACAGGTGGCCGCAAGTCTGGGTGAAGGGTATGTACAAGAGTCGGTGCGCGTGGCGTGTTATCGGTACTTGAAGCGGTGCAACAAGGCGAAGCGTAAATAGAACCGGGAAAGGTGAAGCGGTGAAAATGGGAAACAGTGTGCAGGACGCAATTTAGAGAAAGTGATACGGTTTGTCACTTTCTTTTTATGTCAATATAATATACGATATATCATGCGAAAAGTGGACGAGATACCCAACAGGCTGGGCGCGGATTCCTAACACCTCCTTGCCGCGTCAGGGTGTTTCTTTTTTATTCCGCGATTCGTAGCGCTTGAGCCGTTATGGGCAGGACGGCTTGAGCGCTTTTTCATAGATTCCATTATGCAGAAAGGTGGACGCGCGGCGCATGGCAACGAGTAGCGAACTGTATAAACGGACGCGGAACTGGGAAAACCTCCAGTTGGCAACGTTTATCAATCGGGCCGGGAAGTACGATATTCCGAAAATGTTACCCGTGACGGAATGCGCGGTTAAGAACTGGATCAGTTTCAACTTTGCCCGTGGGACGGATAAGGATGAACGCGCGGAAACCGGATTGCATTTCTATTTGGATGATTACCAGTTTCAGCGGCTCTGGGCAGACCCGGAACGGTATATTCCCCTTCTGTCAAGTTATGCGGCGGTTATGTCCCCGGATTTCAGCGTTTACAGTGACTTTCCGGTAGCGGCTAAGATTTGGAACGTTTACCGTAATATGTGGCTGGCGTGTTATTGGCAGTGTTACGGAATGACCGTGATTCCAACTATCATGTGGGGAGCCCCGGACACGTTTGATTATTGTTTCGATGGATTCCCTACAGATAGCATTGTGTCAGTGTCTACAGATGGGAGCGCAATGTCCGATGACCGCAATTCAAGTTTCATGACCGGTTACAATGAAATGCTGGACAGGCTGAACCCCTCCGGGATCATTGTACACGGGCGCGTGTTTGATGGCATGAAGGGAAATATCATTTGCCAGATTGACACGATGACAAGTCAGATCAAAAGGAGGATTAAAAACAATGGCCTCGAATAAGTCACGTGGTAGCGGCGTAACACAGGCCCGGTCTACCAGTGCTCAGATATCAGCAATGGCCGGTGCGCCTGTACAGGTGAACCCGCAAGGCCCCCAGATTCCGATTCAGCAAGCCCAGCCCCAACAGGTAGTGCCTACAGCGCAACAGGCACAGCAAGCGAATAACGGCCAGTTTTCGGATCATGATGACGCGGATTTCCATGACCTGTACAACGGGCGCGGATACTTCCAGAAACAGCAATTCGGTATTGATTCGGAAGTAGCACGTCAGAACTATTTGGTGGCAAGCCCCGAACCGACTATGTACGGCGGTGACGGTGTGCATTCCCCCTCCCAGAATATGAACTGGGAAATGATGAACGGATTACCGATGAGCCCGACACATCAGGCAACGAGGGACGGACTTATGGACGCGATGCACAACCTCGGTTATAATTTGAACCTCCAGCGGTACGATCACGGCAGTTTTGTTGACCGTCTGTTACAGCATTACGGGATCAACGGCAGAACTACCAATATGACGGAAGCCCAGCTACAACGGGCGCTGGTGGGTAAGACGTTCACGGAAAATAAATTCCTGTCAACGTCTTATAACAACTTTAAGAACGCGCAAGACCCCTCGACCTTTACAACCCGTGAAGTACGGATAGAGTACCGGGCGAAAGCAGGAACGCAAGCGTTTATGCCCGGTGATGGCCCCGGTGGGCGGTTAGGTGAGATCATTGCCGCCCCGAACCAGTCACAAAGGGTAGTTGGTTTGAATGTGTCTCCGGTGGCGAATGCCCGTGCGGAAGGATCACCTCCCGGAAGCCGCAACCGGAAACAAATCACGATTATCATTGAACTCGGATAAGGAGGAGCGAACATGGCAACAGCTAAAAAGAAAGACCGTATAGACGGGACAGACCGCTGGACTTCCAAAGGGTACGGGATTAAACCCGGCCCCCTCACAGCGGCCCAGAAAGCCGATATTGCCGCGCTGAACAAGGAACTGGCCGCTGGCAAGAAAGCGAAGAAACCCGCCCCGAAAAAGAGGTGATGACGGATGGCCTCCAATAAGAGCCATACCTCCGGCGTGACGCGTCAGGCAACGCCAGCGCCGCAGGTGCAACAAGCTACACAGCCGCAGAGGAGTCCGCAGATGCCTCCGATCCAGCCGGTGCAAGTGAACACGATGAACCCGGCGAATGCGAACCAGACCCCAAACGATCAAAATACTCCGGTACAACCCGGTGCAATGACGAATCTGTCACAGATGACAGATGATGAACTGGCACAGCTTGTCAGGGATTCACAACACGCGATTATGCCGAACCATCTTGCGGACGCGGACGATCCAACACAGAAGTTTGTTTATCAAGCCGGACTGAATGCCCTTCCGCAAGTGATGGATAATGCCGCGTTTCAGCAGTTTATGCAGGACAACGGGATTTCCCAAAGTCAGATTATCGCTCGTAGCGTTGACCCGATTCAGTTTAACGCTATGGGCGTTAATTTTTCCTATACGGCGCAGAACGTTGCCGATATGATGATGTATAGTAAATTTAATTATATCGGTGGTAAGCACGGTGGACAGGCGTATGGGGCCGGAACGTATTTCGCCCAGACAGGCGGTGCAAGTACCGGTTACGGCGGTTTGACTGTCAACGCGGTACTGAACCCCTCAACGGCACGTATTATTTCAAGTGGACAGTTGGCCCGTAAAGCGGCGGCGTTTGCACAGAGTCACCCGAAGTTTGCTAAAGCGGTGGGCGGTTATGTCGGCAGTAGCGCTAAGTTTCGCGGTAACAACATGAGCATATGGGCGCTTGCGATGGGCTACAACGTTATTTCAGACGGTTCAAGCGGTTATGGGACGTACTACAACGTGATTGACCGTTCCGCGCTGGTATATCGGAAGTAAACTCAAAACTTGACAAAGCAAGTAAATAATGATATGCTACAGGATGCACAAGGGAGGTGCGATGTATGGCAGACGCTAAGACCTACAAGGAGCTCCAGATTCCCAAGGGTGCGGCTAAAGCATTCTCGGAAGCGTTAGCGGCTCAGAATGATAAAAACGCCCCGGCGAAGAAGAAAGCTCCGGCGAAAAAGAAACCCGCCCCTAAAAAGGGCAAGTGAAAACAGGATCACCCGAAGCACAGCGGGACAGGGCTAAAACACGCCCTGCCCCGTTTGCATTTTTGGCATGATGGGAGGTGAGGTGTGTGGAAGGTGAAAAGAAGGAAAGACCGCAGGATAAACACCTAAAGCCCCTCGGCTCCGGGCAGTTGACTCCAGAAGAAGAACTGGCAATCCGGCGAAAGGGTGCGGCGAGTGCTAACAAGGCACGAAAGCGGAACGCGGATATCCGGGAAGCGGTACGGGCGGTATTGAACCTCAACAGCAAGGGCCGCGCTAAGTCGATGGACGTTCTCAAGTTGACAAGCGTGGATCAGCTAAAAGAGGACGGTGCTCCCCTGATTGCACAGCTTGTTTATACCCAGATGTTGCTGGCCTTGAATGGCGATAAGGAAGCCCGTGACTGGCTTTGCAAGATGGCTGGCGTGGAAGAAATTCTCGCGGAAGCTATGAAGGGACTGACCGTTACAGCGGACGCGGACGCGCTGGAACATTCCGGTGGGGTGCGGATACACCTGATCCGGGGAGACAAGCCCCGCGAGGATGAGAACGAAGAAGACGCGGCTACACGGGCGGCGAACAGACTCGCGGTTGTCGAAGCGATGAAAGCGGCGGGTGAAGCGGCTGACCAGATCGGTGAAGCAGTGGCACGGCACGTATCGGAAGCCCTTGATACCGAGGACGTGAACCCGGATGGATGAAATTTACATTGAGGATCTCATAGCTCCGAATTATGACGCGTTATTGGAAGACGTGGTGAACCATGAACATTCCAACTATATTTTGAAGGGTGGCCGTGGTTCGTTAAAATCCTCGTTTATCGGCTTTGCTATTCCCCTGCTTATGCTTGAACACCCGGACGTGAACGCGTTGATAGTGCGTAAAACGGCTAAAACGTTGCGCGATAGCGTGTACGGGCAGATGCAGTTTGCGATTGATAAGCTGGGCTTAAACGATGAATTTACTTGCCGCGTTTCCCCGATGCAGATTAAAAGAATTGAAACCGGGCAAGTGATTCTCTTTCGCGGCCTTGATGACCCTATGAAAATTAAGTCCATCAAGGCCCCGAAAGGTTATTTTGGTATCACGTGGTTTGAAGAAGCGGATCAGTTTTCCGGGATGAAGGAGATTCGTTCTGTTTTGCAATCCGCGCGGCGCGGCGGCTCCCTGTATTGGAATTTCATGTCATTCAACCCCCCGGAAACGCAAGCTAACTTTATGAACGAGGAAGTGTTACACCCGAACCGTGATACCGTGGTGCATTCCTCTGATTATCGGACAGTGCCGGACGAGTGGTTAGGACAGCAGTTTTTCAACGATGCGCTGGAGCTTGCGTTGATCAACCCGAAAGCATACCGGCATGAATATCTGGGAGAAGTGACCGGAACGGGCGGTGAAGTGTTTGACAATCTGAAAATTGAACCGATTACGGATCAGCAGATTTCAACCTTTGACCATATTTTTATGGGAATTGACTGGGGCTGGTATCCAGATCCTTTTCATTGGACAAAGTGCCATTATGACGCGGCGCGGCTGACCCTGTACATATTCGATGAATACAGGGCGAATAAGCAAAGCAACCGGGAAACATGGGAAGCCCTCCAAGCTGAAAAAGGCGTGACCGGCTCCGATTTGATAACGGCTGACAGTGCCGAACCGAAGTCCGTTTCTGACTATCGGGATTACGGCGCGATGTGCCGCCCCGCTGTCAAAGGGCCGGACAGTGTACGGTACGGTATCAAGTGGCTACAGTCCCTCAAGGCGATTGTAATTGACCCGGAAAGATGCCCCGAAACAACCCGCGAATTTACCCATTACGAATATGACCGAACCGCAGACGGTGACGTGATCAGCGGATACCCGGACGCGAATAACCACAGCATAGACGCGGTGCGTTATGCGCTTGAGCGCGTGTGGAAGCGCCGTGGACAGTAAAGGCGGTGCAACGATGTTTTCAAAAATTATGGCAATGATAAGGCAGGTGATCAGAAAGATGTTACCGCTCAAGACTATTGAACAGGTGGAAAAGATTGAAACGCCCCTGTCAGTAGATATGATCAATGCGCTTGACGAATGGTACAAGGCGTATTGCAATCAAGCCTCGTGGGTGAATGACGATACGGTAAAGTCCATGAACCTCCCTGCTATGATTGCCTCAGAAATTGCCCGTCAGGTTACGTTGGAAATGCAGTGGAACATTACCGGCAAGACCCCGGAAAAAGGCCCGGACGATGAAGAAACCCCGGAAGCCGTTGACAACCCCCGTTCCGAATATCTTCGCACAGAATTTGAAAAGCTCATGGATGAATTGCGGAAAAAGCTTGAGCAGGGATGTGCGGCTGGCGGCATGGCGGTACGCCCCTATCCGAACACGGAAGACGGGCATATCTATTTCGGATGGACAATGGACTGGAGCCTTTACCCAGTTGCATTCGATGAAAACGGGGATCTGAAAGACGTTATTTTCCGGGACGTTTATCAGGACGGAGATATAACGTACACCCGGTTGGAACGTCATACAGTTGTCTGGGACGAACAGACCAAGGAAACCGGCGTGAAAGTGACACAGCGTGTATTCAAGTCCAAATTCAAGGAGCAGATCGGACAGGAAGTCCCCCTTTCGGCGGTGGATCAGTGGAAGAACCTGCAACCAGAAGCTACACTCCACGGGACGGACGGGCAGATGTTCGGGTGGTTCAAAGTCGCGGCGGCTAATAACGTGGATGTTGATTCCCCGATGGGCATTTCTGTATTCCACAAAGCCTTGAAAGTGATCAAACAGGCAGATATGCAGTATTCCCGCCTGTTATGGGAATTTGAAGGTTCCGAGCTTGCGATTGACGTTGACCCGCTGGCCCTCCGGCCCCAGAAACCGGATGCTCGTTCCGGTTACGGTGAAGTCAAGTACGAATTACCGAAGCTGAATGACCGGCTTTTCCGTGGCGTGAATCTGGATGAAGATCATTATTCCGTGTTCTCCCCGGCAATCCGTGATTCAGCCCTTTTGAACGGTCTGAACCGGCTCCTCATGATGATTGAGGATTTGTCCGGCCTGTCACGCGGAACCCTGTCAGATGCCCCGCTGGAGGCCCGTACAGCTACAGAATTGCGTATCTTGCGCCAGCGCACGTATGCAACGATTGCAGACAATCAAGCGGCCCTTGAAAGGTGCTTGCGGGATGTGGTACGGGCAATGGACAAGTACGCAACGATTTACGGCCTTGCCCCGGAGGGTGAATATGAAGTGTCCTTTGACTGGGACGATTCCATATTGACAGACCGGGCGCAGGAAATGTCCGAACGGCTTGAGCTCATGTCACAGGGCATAATCAGCAAGGCAGAAATGCGCCAGTGGTACACAGGTGAAACCGAACCGCAAGCCAAAGCGGCTATCAAGGCCATTCAAGATGGTGTTCTGGAGCAGAACATGGAAGCGATGATGCAACAGATGCAGGTGCAATCCGCACGGATGGCTCAGATGGATCTTGACAATCAAGCTACCAACCCAGTTCCCGGCGATGATAACGCCCCTCCGAAAAATCCGAAGGGTGATGCTGAATGACGGAGAAGGAACTGAATCAGGCGCTTGAAACAATTCAAAAGCGCTTTGACGATGTGAACCGGCTGTACATCCGCAAAGTTGCGGCTCAGATAGCCCGGATCGGGGAAATGAACCAAACCAGTATCAATCGTTTGCTGGTGATGGCCGAGGTTACATCCGATGTGGACGAGATCACGCTTGAACTGATGAACGCGGCGAACATGACCAAACCGGAAGTGTTAGCCATTTACAATCAGGCGATGCAGGACACGTACACAGATCCCCGGTTTACAAGGGCTTTTCAAGCAGGTTTAACCGTTCCCCCGGTTCAACGTATGCGGATGGTAAACCTCACGCGCGGGATAGCGGCCCAGACCCTATTAGCCCTTGACAACTTGTCCAATACAATGGCCATTTCACAGTCCTACAGGGCGGCAGTTGATACGGCTGTACTTGCGGTCAG
>JAEEGL012703861.1_pt1 | contig 31634 bp, 21 predicted proteins | sample 9134231 | NCBI WGS metagenome assembly JAEEGL01 (sample SAMN16246548, study PRJNA631951) | gut metagenome | biome: gut microbiome; feature: rumen; material: fiber-attached | host: Bos | place: Iran: Karaj | collected 2018-10 | reverse complement strand
CGAATTGTCAAACCTATCTTCTGCGAGGTCGGGGACATATGCATTTTCTGACTGATGAAGAAAAGAAAATGATTGTCGATTTTCTGAAATAACTTAAATAATAAATGAAAGAGATAAATTCGAATTGAAAGGACAATTATCAATGGTTAGAGTGCTTTTTGTCTGCTGGGGCAATATTTGCCGTTCGCCCATGGCGGAATTCATTTTTAGAGATATGGTTGCAAAGGCCGGAGTGGCAGATGAGTTTTATATCGCGTCTGCTGCGACGAGTTCGGAGGAGATCCAAAACGGTATCGGCAATCCGGTTTATCCGCCGGCGCGGGAGGAATTGAGGCACCATGGGATTTCCTGTGAGGGAAAAAGGGCGGTGCAGCTTACAAGGGCCGATTACGAGAAATATGACTACCTGATCGGCATGGAGGACTTAAACATTCGGTATATGCTCAAGATCCTTGGCGGCGATCCTGAGGGCAAGGTAAGCAAACTCCTTGATTACACGGACCGTGGCGGAAACATTTCGGACCCTTGGTATTCCGGCGATTTTGTTACGACTTACAAGGACATTGTGGAGGGCCTTGAAGGATTTTTGAAGCATTTGGGCTATTAAAGAAAGTTGGTGATGATAAGTGGGAAAAACAACACTTTTTGATAATGTTTTACCGGAAGAAGAAAAACACTTAAAGGCAATACTGGTTGCTGTTTGTACCGATGGAGATGACACGTCGGAAGATTTTGTCCATATGCTTGAGGAGACTCAGGATCTGATCGAAGCCTGCGAGATGGACACGGTAAGATGGGTAACGCAGAATCTTCAGTACCCAAATCCCGGAACATATCTGGGAAGCGGAAAGCTTGCCGAACTGTCGGAGACAGTTGAACTGTTTAAGGCGGATTATGTTGTTGTTGCGGATAATCTGTCACCTGCGCAGTTGAAAAATATCACCGATGCGGTGGATGCGGCAGTCCTTGACCGAACCAGTCTGATCCTTGAGATCTTTGCCAGGCGTGCAAAAACAAGGGAAGCGAGGCTTCAGGTGGAACTGGCAAATCTACAGTATATGCTGCCAAGGCTTGTGGGAATGCGAAAGAGTCTCGGCCGTCAGGCAGGTGCCAGCGGAGCTATGAGTAATAAAGGTTCCGGTGAGAAACAGATAGAGCTGGACAGAAGGCGTATCGAAAGGCGTATAACGGAGCTTCGTCATGACTTAAAAGAGGTGGAGCACAACAGAAACGTGCAGAGAAAGCAAAGGCTTGAGGGCAATACACCGCAGGTTTCTCTTGTAGGATATACAAATGCGGGAAAATCCACCATAATGAACCGTCTTGTGGATATGTCCGGAGGCAAAAATGACAAGCAGGTTTTGGAAAAAGACATGCTGTTCGCAACCCTTGACACTACTGTCAGGCTTATAGCTACGGGTGATAAAAAGGATTTTCTTCTCTCGGATACCGTAGGATTTATCAGTAACCTGCCCCATGATCTGGTAAGGGCTTTCCACTCGACTCTTGAGGAAGCCTGCTATGCGGACCTGCTTATTCTTGTTGTGGACGTATCCGATCCTCATTTCAGGGAGCAGTTAAAGGTTACCGAAGATACTTTAAAGGAACTGGGAGCAGATACCATTCCGAGGATATACGCGCTTAATAAAGTCGATAAGATCACGGAAGACCTCGATGAAGAAGAAAGCATGAGCATTCGTGCCTTTAAACCCGGAACGGTCAGCAAGGACAGGATTTATCTTTGCTCAAAGAGGGGCGAAGGACTTCCGGAACTGCTGAAGCTGATAAAGGAAAGGGTATACGGTTCCAATGAGATCCTGAAGATACTTATTCCTTATACGGAGGGGGCAGCACTCGGCATGATCCGGGGCGGAGCCACCGTAATGAAAGAAGAATTCCGTGAAGACGGAACTTATGTAGAGATTGACTGTCCTGCTCATCTGGCAGGCGCATTAAAAGAAAAATCCGGCCTTACATTCCTGTAAAGCCGGGTTTGTTTTTATCTGAATAATCCTGCAACGAGATCGATGTAGGCGATGCTTTCTTTGTACAAAGCTTCGGGATCGAAATCTTCGGAGCGGAGATGCTTCTCTGTAATGGTATCGAGTGTGCTGTCGAGCATATTTATAAGCATCTCGTTGTTCTTGACCGCTCTGACTGCTTCCCAATCGGCACGCGCCATTATCGTTCCGAGGTTGTTCTCGTACTGGAGCATTGAATCCTTTATTGCGGCTGCAGCTTCGGGAACCGTTTCCTTAAAGCACTTTGAAAGGAAGAGAGACATGTAAGGATAAGCCTTTAAGGTCTGCATCTTACCGATCTCAACCTGCTTTCTTAATTCGAAATAATCCGCTTCGTCGGGATCGATCGCACCGGAGAGTTCCAGTGAGTAGTATTTCACGATGTAATCATACACGAAGGTGTATACACCGATCTTGCTTTCAAAGTAGTGGAAAAGAAGACCTTTGCTGATGTGAGCTTCCTTGACGATGTCATCGGTGCTTGCGTGAGTGTAGCCGTTTAAAGCAAAAAGCTTGATGGCCGCATTGATCATTCGGTCCTGTTTTTCTTTCTTCAGATCAAAGAATTTTGCATTCATTTTCATAACCCCTGAATAGAATTGACTAAAATAGTCGGACTTCATAATATCATAGGCATCGCCATGTGACAAGGGGAGATTTACAGATATTTAATATATTTTTTATTTTATTCCAAGTATAAATGCGTTATAATGAAGCTACACACGCGGGAAACGCGTACATCGCAGGGGAAACTGCAGAGGAGGAGTGGAATATGTCTAAGATCGGAAAAACATTATTTGCAGTGACCGCTATCGGAGCTATAGCTGCAGCGGGAGCATATTACTACTTACAGAAGAAGGATGAAAATGTTCCCGAGAACATGGACGATGACGTTGATTTCGACAGCTTTGACGCAGATGTTGATGACGACACAGCTGCAGCCAAGCAGTCAAAGCGTTCCTATGTGAACCTTGACTTTAACACCGTTGAGGAGAAGGCTAAGGACGTTGTCAGCAAGGTTGCCGATGCAGCTCAGAAAGCATCCGGATCCATCGGAAACTTCGTAACCCAGGCCGAAGGCAAGGTTGAGGAGTTCTTTAACGACAAGAAAGAAGCTGCAAGCGATGCAGTCGACGAAGCAGCCGATGCGGTAGCAGCCGCAGGCGAGGCAGCTGAGGACGCAGTTGAAGAAGCTGCAGATGCCGTAAGCGATGCAATCGAAGAATAAGAATGAATTAAAGAAGGAACGGATCTTATTGATCCGTTCCTTTTTCTGTGCCATAAATTTTTATTTTTTCATTTTGTAAGGCGGATCGGCGGGATAGCTCCCGCGAAGCTTCTGCATTCCGCGTCCCACTGCATCCCTGGAATTTTTCCAGTCAGCATCCTTGTTCTGATACTCAAATTTCTCAATGAGCCAGGAGATGTCCTCGTATAACCGCTCCATATTTTCGCTCATGAGCTTGAAAAGCTGGGGATAGTACTCGGCTTTTTCTTTTTCATTAAGATGCACTTCGCCGAATTCACAAAGATCACCGAAGTGGTGAAGGCAGAAGCCCTTTCCCTCCATGACCTTTCTCCTGAATTCGCTGTCTTCCTTAAAAAGGATAAAGAAGGTTTCTAGATAACGGCTGTACATCTTCTCAAATTCCTTGCAGATATAGCAGGATTTATCACGTTCCCTGGTCCATGCGGCTATGGGATTCTTGGCCTCGCCGCCCTTGGAAAGTTTGTCCTTGAATGAGATCTTTGCGGGAGAATACTTGTTGAACTGACTGTTCATCTCGTTTATCACCTTGCGGTAATGGGTCTTTAAGATCCAGGCATTTCCCAGTGTATTTCCGTAATCGTACATTTTCCTTATATGCTCGCGGCAAAAACCTGCCGCATCCGTCAGGTCGCGGGTATCCGACTCCATATATGAAGCGGCTGAGCCCAAAACGTAGTCCATAAGATCCTGCTCAACATTTCTTTCAATGTAGCAGAAGGGGCATTCGTCGTTGGCGTTCACCGCATCGTTTAAGGGTATCGTGTAAAGTTTTTCCTTCATTTTTTCCAAACCTTTCATAGAATTTGAATCTGTAAAACATTATAATGAAAAGTGTTAAAAAGAACAACAAACGGGACTGCTTTTTTGCTAAAATCCATGTCAGTAATGTCAGGAAAAACAAAAAGCATCGGAGGGGTCAATGAGTCTTTCATTCATTTACGGTCCTGCGGGATCGGGTAAGAGCATATATGTACAGGATGAGCTGATAAGGCGCTCCACAGAGGAGCCGGGAAGGAATTTTATTCTTATAGTTCCGGATCAGTTTACCATGCAGACACAGGCGGACATCGTAAAGCGTCACCCCAGACAGGGGATAATGAATGTGGATGTATTAAGTTTCGGCAGGCTTTCCTACAGGATCTTTGAGGATGTGGGCTCACCCGATGAAGCTGTCCTCGACGATACCGGGAAAAGCCTTGTTATCAGGCATGTCGCTTCTCTGATAGCGGAGAAGATGCCTTATATCGGCAAAAATCTTTCAAAGGTCGGTTATGTTCACGAAGTCAAATCCGCCATTTCCGAGTTCATGCAGTATCGCATAACCGTTCAGGACCTCAGGACATTTGCGGAGAAAAGTGACAACTCCCTGCTCAAGGTCAAAATGAACGATCTCGCCGTTATCTACGAGGAGTTTTTAAAATATAACAAGGACCGATTCATTACAAATGAGGAGACGCTGGACATACTCTGCAAGCGCCTGCCTTTATCGCCCGTAGTCAAGGATGCAGTGATCGTCTTCGACGGTTTTACGGGCTTTACGCCGGTTCAGGAACGGGTCATCGAGACATTGCTGTCCCTTGCTTGCGAAGTGTGGATCACTGTTACCTGCGCAGGCTCTCTTGACGATCTTAAGCGCACCGGTTCGGAGGATCTTTTCAACCTTTCTGCCAAGACCGTAAGGCGCCTTGAAAGCTTAAAGGGCATAGAGCGCGGCAAGGATGTGGATGCAGCCGCATTAAACGACGGCGTAAAGCGTTTCACACCCGGTTCGGGCCTTGAACATCTTGAGAGGAGTCTTTTCAGATTTCCTCTAAAACCTATGGAAAAAGAAAGCGACGACATAACCATATTCGCTGCAGAAAATATCAAGACCGAGGTGGATGAGATATGTCTTCGCATCCTTGATCTTGTAATGGACCAAGGCTATGAATACAGGGATATTGCGGTGGTAACCGGTAATCTTGAGAATTACGGCGACCTTTTCGAAAGGCGCTTTGAGGAGCTTTCCATCCCCTCCTTCATAGACAGGACAAGAAGCATAGGCTTAAATCCCTTCACCGAGTACTTAAAGAGCGCTCTCAGGATGATCATAATGGATTACTCTTACGATTCCGTATTTCACTTCTTAAGATCGGGCTTTACGGACTTCGACCTTGATGAGGTGGATCGTCTCGATATTTATATCCGCGGGCTCAACATTCGCGGCGCCGGGGCCTATCATAAGGACTTTAAGCGCCGTCCCAAGGGCACAAAAAGAAATGACTATGACATAGCGGACCTTCAGGTCCTTGAGCGCAATAAAACACGTGAGAAGCTTGCAAAGACAATGGAACCATTGGAGCGCGAGGTCAAGACTGCGGGAGAGTATGTAAAGAATCTGTACGAATTTCTTGTAAAGAACGGTTCCTTTGACAAGCTTAAGGCCTATTCCGAAAGGTTCGAAGAAATGAACGACCTTTCAAAAAGCCGGGAATATGCACAGATATATCGGCTTATAATGGGCCTTCTGGATACCATAGTTGCCCTTGTGGGTGATGAAGAAATGAGCCTTGACGAATTCTATAAGATCTTCGAGGCAGGTATAAATGAGATATCTGTCGGAACCATTCCCCAGAACGTGGACAGGATCGTTGTGGGAGATATCGAGAGGACACGTCTTAAGGAGGTCAAGGCTCTGTTCTTTGCAGGCCTCAATGACGGAAATGTTCCGAGAAACAAGGATGCGGGCGGCATCCTTTCAAGCCGTGACCGCAAAGCCTTTAAGGAACTCTTCCTTGCCGAACACAAGGAACTTGCCCCCACTCCCGACGAAGATATGTACAGCCAGAAGCTCTACCTCTACATGAACATGTGCAAACCCACCCAGCGCCTGATCCTTTCCTATGCCGGAACGGACAGGGAAGGCACGGCTATGAAGCCTTCATATATAGTCGGTCATATCAGAAAAATGTTCCCTCAAAATGAACTGATCTTAGCAGAAGAGATTCATACGAGAGCGAAGATAGGCTCTCTTACCGACAGTTTCAGACATTTTGCAGCACTGGCAAGGGAAGTTGCGGCCGGGGGAGCAAGCGAGGAAGAAAGGATCCTGGTTCAGGCTCTCTACGATGTCTATGGAAAGCTGAAGAAAGAAAGCGAACGTGACAATGAGCTGGATGCAGCGTTCTTTGAGTATGAATCCCATGCTCTTTCCAGAGCCATAGTCGATAAGATCTACGGCGATATCATGGTTTCCAGCATCAGCCGTATGGAACTGTTCGCTAAGTGCGGTTATGCCCATTTCCTCAGGTACGGAATGGCGCTTAGTGCTACCGCTGAAAATGAATTCAATGCGGCAGATCTCGGAAATGTTTATCACGGTGTTTTGGATATTTTTTCGAAAAAACTGATGCAAAGGGGCCTTTCATGGAAGGATTTCACCAAGGAAGAGGGCGAAGAACTTATCGAGGAAAGCGTATCCGAATATGTTGATGAATATGAGCAGGGCATTTTGAACGATGATGCAAGGCGGGAGTACACAAAGATAAAGATCGCAAAGCTGTTAAAGCGCACGATTGATACGTTACAGTTTCATTTGAGGCACGGAAGTTTTACGCCTGCTCATTTTGAACAGTCCTTTGAAAAGACCATAGAGCTTGATGATGGTTCCTTATTGAAACTCAAAGGAAAGGTGGACAGGATCGATCTTTTTGAAAAGGGTGGAGACATATATGTAAAGATCCTGGATTACAAATCTTCTGCACACGATATCAATATTTCAGAAGTCTATTATGGCCTTCAGCAGCAGCTTGGTATATATATGGCAGAAACTCTGGAGAAACAAAGACAGCTCCATCCTGACAGCAATATACATCCTGCTGCAATGCTTTATTACACACTGGATAATCCGATCATAGGGATTAACGGTGAGAAGACATCTGAAGAAATAGAAAAAGAAATACGCAGCAAGCTTAAAGTTTCGGGACTTATGGAGGGATCGGAAGACAATATCCGTTCTCTTGACGAGGATATCACCGACAAATCCATGGTGCTGCCGGTAACAATAAAAAAGGATGGAAGTCCTCATCCGAATTCAGAGAAACATCTTGCCACCGAGGACGAGATCAGAAACTTCATCGGATATACCGAACGTATGGCAAAGAGAGTCGGAAATCTGGTCAGGTCGGGAAGTATGTCTGTTAACCCGTCGCTTATAGGCAAGGCGGACGCATGTAAATATTGTGAATATAAAGGGATATGCCGTTTTGATGAAAAGATTCCCGGATATGTGAGAAGGGAAGAAAACGGAATGGACGAGGCAACGATCAAAAATGTGGTAATGGGAGGTGATACTGATGGGGATTACTTATTCTGATGAACAGCTTGAAGTCATAAATACGCGGAATAAGAACCTGCTGGTATCTGCCGCAGCCGGAGCAGGAAAGACATCGGTTCTTGTAGAACGTATAATAAACCGTACAATAAGTGATGATCCGGTGGATATCGATCGAATCCTTGTGGTGACTTTTACAAACGCAGCGGCAGCAGAAATGAAAGAAAGGCTTATAGCCGCTATAGATGATAAGATGTCTTCGGCGGAAGAAGCAAAAGATATGAAATTGTATAAGGCGCTTGAGAGACAGGCGACTCTTGTTCATAATGCGCAGATCAGCACTATAGACGGCTTCTGCTTAAATCTCATACGAAATCACTTTCATAAAATAGATCTCGATCCTTCCTTCAGGATTGCAAGCGGTGGCGAGGTAGAGTTGTTAAAACAGGATGTTCTTAATGATGTGATGAAGGCAGCCTATGAAAAGGCGGATCCGGATTTCTTTAATCTTGTGGATTGTTATTCGGATAAGGACAAGGACAAAATCGTCGAGGAAAGCATCATTAAGGTCTATACGGCAGCCATGAGTCATCCGATGCCTGAAAAGTGGCTTGAGGATTGTAAGAATGCATATTTGGTTTCTTCTGTCGAAGAATTCAAAAATGCCGGTTTTTGGAAAAGGATTGGGCAGGAATCGCAGGACAGGCTGAAAAAGGATATAGGCATACTTGAGGAAGCTCTTGATATCCTGGAAGAAGACGGAACATCTAAGGCAGCCATATCCGTTGTTAAGCAGTGGATCGAAATAGCTGAAAATATGCTCACATTCATTTGTGAAAATGATCATGATGCTGTTGTTAGAACCGCAACGAACAAACCGGAAGGAAACATGACATTCAGCAAATCATTTGATCCTGTCATAAAAGCAAAGATACAGGCTATAAGAGACTCAGTTAAAGATGATATTGCTGATCTGGGCAAGGACTATTATGCATTTTCTATAAAAGAAGCTTATGAGAATCACATGATCTCGGGACGGGCTGTCCGTGTGCTTATAGAGTTGGTACTTGAGTTTAAGAGATGTTTTGATGCTGCGAAGAGGGAACGCGACATCATAGATTTCTCTGACATGGGACATATGGCCATAGATATACTTATCAAGGATTATAGAAGTGCGGATGACTATGATGTGACGGATGTAGCCTTGGAGTATCGGGATTTCTTTGAAGAGATAATGACTGACGAATATCAGGATTCCAATGAGGTCCAGGAGATCATTCTTTCAAGTATTTCAAGAGAAAATACCGAAAGGCCCGGAAACCGCTTTATGGTAGGAGATGTCAAGCAGAGTATTTATAAGTTCAGACTCGCAAAGCCGGAAATCTTCTTGGGGCACTATAAGGGCTATGCTCAGGCAGGTGATTCTTCCAAAGTCATTAATCTTTCATCAAATTACAGGAGCCGCAGAGAAGTTGTAGATAGTGTAAATGATGTTTTTTCCGCCGTCATGCATGCGGACGTAGGCGGTGTGGAGTACGATGAAAAGGAGAAACTGATTTTTGGAGCACAGTTTGCAGAAGGAGGAGATCCTGACTATAAGGCAGAAATTGTCTTATTGGAGCAGGGAAACCTGACCGGTACAAAGGCAAAGGATCTGGAGGCAAATGCACTGGTATCGATAATTCAAAAACTGCACGGAAATAAGCTGGTATTTGACAAGAAGAAACAGTGCTATCGTCCTGCTGAATACGGAGATATCACTGTTTTGCTGAGGGCGCTTTCAACCGACAGACCATATATAAGAAAGGCATTTGAGGCAAACGGGATTCCTTACCATATGGAGGGGATAGGCACTTTTTATGCTGCAAGTGAAATCCAGGATATCATTAATCTCCTGACGGTTTTGGACAATCCGTTGAATGATATTGCTCTTTTCGGTGCAATGACATCCTACTTCGGAGGTATGGATGATGAGTATTGTGCACGCATAAAGGGAGAAGCACTTTCGGAAGAGAGGACTCTGTGGGATAAACTAAAGGGATTTGCCGACAGAAATCCCGAAGAAAAGGCGGCCGGTTCCTTTATCGAAATGATCGACAATTATCGGTTTTGTGTAACCTATACACCTATCAGCGAACTGTTGACGCAACTGGTAACAAAGACAGGTTATCTTAACTATGTTTCCGCTCTTCCCGATGGCAGACAAAGAGAGGCAAATGTGGAACTTCTGATAAAGAAGGCTCAGGATTATGCGAAAACAAGCTTTTCCGGACTATTCCACTTCTTAAGATATGTTGAACTTATCAAAAAGAACACAGAGGATGAAGGTGAAGCCAATATCTTTGACGAGAACGCCGATACGGTAAGGGTAATGACAATCCACAAGAGTAAAGGACTTGAGTTCCCCATATGTATAGTTTCCGGGATAGACAGCGTGTTTAATTTCAACGATTCACATGATGATTTTGTAATTGACGTTGATGAAGGCATAGCAGCCTGTTGTATAGATCCCAAGAAGCGTACCAGGAAGGATACGATCCTTCGCAATTACATCGGGAAAAAATATATCCGTGACTGTATAGGTGAGGAAACCAGACTTCTCTATGTGGCTATGACCAGAGCCAAGGAACAACTGGTGTTGTTTGGTATAAAAAAGGACGCTGACAAATATTTTGATAAGCCCGATGACGGGAAAAATAAATCTTATCTGTGGCTGATCAAACGTGCACTGGCTGAAAAAGGAACTGCGAATTTCAATATATCCTATATTGATGCGGATTCGGTAACCATTGCCTCCGTGAAGAAGGAAGCGGATCGCAGAAAGCTGAGGGATATGATCGAATCCGGCAGCAGAACTCCCGAAGTTACCAAACTCTCGGAGGAGATCATTAAGACCATCGGCAGGGAATATGCCCATAAGGATCTTGAGAGACTTTATACAAAGACAACGGTTTCCGCTCTTAAGATGGAGGCTATGGAGGAGACTCAGGGAGAGACCAAGCAGCTGTTTGAACAGAGAGAAGTTTCGGAGGTTGTTCCGGAATTTGCCGGCGGCGGAAAGAAGGTGTCGGGAACCGACAGAGGTACCGCGTACCATAAACTTCTGCAGCTTATAGACTTTACGAAGGACCTTACTGAAGAAGAATTACGTGGGCAGTTTAAGCATATGCTGGAAGCTGACTTCATGGAAGAATACGAGCAGGAACTGATCGACGAGGAGAAGATCTTTGCCTTTGCCCGTACCGACCTTGCGAAGAGAATGCAGAAGGCCGCGAAGCGGGGAGAACTGTTTAAGGAGCAGCCCTTTGTAATGGGTGTTCCCGCCAATCGCGTGGATCCGGAATTTCCCGAGAGTGAGACCGTGCTGGTACAGGGTGTTATCGATGTATACTTTGTTGAGGACGACCGTGTTGTTGTTATGGATTATAAGACTGACAGGGTTAAGGATGCGCCGGAGCTTAAGGACAGGTATCGCGCACAGATAGCCATATATGCGGAAGCACTGGAGAAACTTACAGCCAAACCCGTTAAGGAAATGCTGTTATATTCGTTTGGACTTAATGAGACTGTTGTGGTAGAATAGCCTTGTTATGTGCAGTATCCGACAGTTTTGATGTGAGGTTTTATGAGCGGGAAAACAGGCATAATCCTTGAGGGCGGTGCAATGCGCGGCATATTTACCGCCGGTGTCATGGATTTTTACCTTGAGAAGAATATAAATATTGAAAATGTGGTGGCAGTATCTGCGGGCGCTTATTCCGGAATGAACTATGTTTCCGGGCAGAAGAACAGGATCGTTGATTCTGTGGTGGAGCCCATGAGGAAGGAGAAGCTTCTTGGAGTATCCCTTCTTTTTAAGAACGGTGAGTTCTTTAATATGGAGGCGCTGTTTGACAGGATACCCAGGTATGACTGTCCCTTTGATTTTGAAGCATTTAAGAAATCCGGCAAGCGTTTTATCACAAGTACAACCAACTGCCTTACCGGCGAAGCGGTATATTTTGACGAGTTCCCGGATTTTGACTACTTCTTAAAGGTCATCAGGACAGGCAATTCCCTGCCCCTTCTTTCGAAGATGGCATGGTTTGACGGTGTTCCCATGATGGACGGTGGAATGGTGGATGCAATCCCGGTTTCCAAGGCCCTTGAAGAGGGGTGGGATAAGATAATCGTTGTTCTTACCAGAGATTCCGCCTACAGAAAGAGCAGTAAAGGCGACATCTACAATTCAAAACTGGTCAAGGTGCTTTACCACAAATACAAAGGGCTATTAAAGGCCATAGATGCCCGCCCGGGGATCTACAACAACTCCATTGAGACCCTTGAAGCCCTTGAGAAGGAAGGACGTGCCTTCATATATCGTCCCCCTTCAACCATCACTCTTACCAACAATGAGCATGATGCGGATATGCTCTTAAAGTACCACCAGGTAGGCTTCGAGACCGCCGAGGCAAGGTACGACGAATTAATGGAATTCTTGAATAAATAGCGAGGCAATAATAATGGGAAAGATCCGATTTTTAATTGGATTGTGGGCAGCCAAAATGTCCATTCCCGTAATGAGGATTACGGGTCATAATGCGACCAACTATCCGGGGCAGATAGCCATAAATATCTGTCCTGATTTTCTTGATCATATCGGCAAGCCCGAGCACATCATCTCGGTTACCGGTACCAACGGAAAAACAACGGTCAACAATATGATCATGGATATGTTTGACGCCATGGGCAAGAAGGTTCTTTCGAACCGCGCAGGTTCAAATACCAGGACCGGTATCACAACGGCACTTCTTAAAGGCGCAAATATCTGGGGAAAGCCCAAATACGATACGGCAGTCTTTGAAACCGATGAGAGAAGTACTTTAAGGATATTCCCCTGGGTAAAGCCCGAGTATGTTCTTGTTACGAATCTCTTCAGAGATTCCATCATGAGAAACGGACATCCCGAGTTTATCGGCGACATCCTTACTGCGAACATTCCAAGGACCTCAAAGCTTATACTTAACGGAGACGATCTTATCTCTGTTTCCATATCTCCGGAGAACAAAAGGGTTTATTACGGTATAGACAGACTTGATACGGACCTTACGGAATGTATCAATCTCATCAACGATATAAGGATATGTCCCAAGTGTTCCGGAAAGCTTAAATACGACTATTTAAGGTATCATCATATCGGTCGTGCACACTGCGAAGACTGCGGTTTTTCATCTCCCGAATATGATTATGCCGGAAGAAATATCGACTACGACAAGAAAACGGTCACCATTGCCGACAAGAACGGAAGCGGCGTTTATTCCATGGTGAACGACAGTATCTTCAACATCTACAACATGGTTGCCATTACCGCTTTATTCAGGGAGATGGGATATCCTCACGAGAAGATCGTGGAGGCAATGAAGCATTCCAAGGTTGTTGAGTCCAGATACAAGCTGGTGGAAGAAAACGGAGTAAGGATCATAACCCAGCTTGCCAAGGAGAAGAACGCTCTCGCAATTTCCAGAGCCTTCGATTATATCAAGGATGTTCCCGGTGAGAAGACCGTTCTTCTTATGATGAACTGCCTCTATGATGAGGAACACTGGTCGGAGAACACCTGCTGGATGTACGACTGTGATTTTGAATTCTTAAACCGCGATGACATAAAAGAGATCGTGGTTTCCGGTCCCCGAGCAAGGGATTACAGGCTGAGGCTTCTTTTTGCGGGTGTTCCCGAGGAGAAGATAAAGCTTATGCCCGACGAGCTTGAGGGCGCAAGAAGAATAGACATGAAGAAGGGAACTGCTGTCTGTGTATTCCACGGCGTTGATTCCTTCGATCTTACGCAGGAAGTCAGGAAGATCCTGGTGGAACGTGCGGGAAAGCTGGAGGGGTAGGATATGAAGATCGAAGTTTTGTACCCCGAAGTCTGCAACCTCTACGGGGATCTGATGAATGTTGAATATTTAAAAAGATCTTTGGAAGCAAGCGGTGTCTCCGATATTGAGATCATCGATACCTCTCTTAAGAGTGAGCCCTATTTTAACGCTCACGACGATGCGGATCTTATTTATCTCGGAACCATGACGGAAAGGTCACAGGAACTTGTGTTAAAGGCCCTTACACCTTACAAGGCAAGGATCTCGGAACTCATAGATAACGGCCGTTTGTTTTTGATCACCGGAAATGCTCTCGAACTTTTCGGGGAGTATATTCAGTGCGATGACGGTTCAAAGATCGAATGCATGGGCTTTTTTGGGACTCATGCGGTCAGAAGGATGCTTGAAAGATACAACTCCCTCTATGTGGGTAAGTTCGGCGATATGAACATAGTGGGCTTTAAGAGCCAGTTCACCCATTCCTACGGTGAATTCGAAGGGCTTTTTGAAACGGTGAGAGGTGACGGATTAAGTCCCGAGACGAAATCCGAAGGCATAAAGCGCAATAATTTCCTTGCGACCTATATCATCGGTCCCCTGCTTGTTCTTAACCCGCCTTTTACAAAGCATGTGATGGAACTCATGGGCGTTAAGGAGCCCAAGGTTGCTTATGAAGAGGCGGCCATGGATGTTTACGAGCATCGTTATTCTGAATTTATGGAGCCTACAAGAGGGCTGACATATTAGAAAGGCATTGCAATGAAATTCAAGGGTATTGAAAAGAAGGAGCAGGGTGAATTCATCACCAGATACGATCTTAAATACGAGACCGTGGACGGGATCGAGAAGATCTATGAGATGATAAGCCGTGACAAGGATATAAAGGAGTTTGAAAAGCTTCATGACAGAAAGCCCGATGCGGTGGTGATGATCATGCATGATGCCACCGGCGAGAAGGTCCTCATAAACAAGGAGTACCGTATGGCTGTGGGAACTTACGTATTCAGCTTCCCCGCAGGTATCATTGAGGAGGGTGAAACGGTGAGAGAGGCGGCTTCCAGAGAGTTAAGGGAAGAAACGGGGCTTCACATCGATTCCATCGTGGATGAGATCAGGGAGAGCTTCAGCGCCGTAGGTTTTTCAAACGAGAAGAATGTCTGCGTTGTGGGAACCGCTTCCGGAGAGTTTCAGCCAAGCGACTCCACTCTTGAGGAGATCGAAGCGGGCTGGTACACCAGGGAAGAGGTAAGAAAAATGTTAAAGACCGAGAACTTCGCGGGAAGGACTCAGGCCTACTGTTATATCTGGAGTAAGGAATAAGAAAAAGAAAGCTGCGACACATATAAGTGCCGCAGCTTTTTGATCACATAGCCGATTCAACTGCAAGAAGGATCCCGTCTTTTATGCTTACGGTTGCTTCTTTTTCCACCCATTCATTACTCTGCCCCAGAGGGAAGGTGTTTGTGAGAGTGGCGTTTGTACAATCGTAATATGCGCCGGAAACGGTTAAGCCCTCACATTTATCCGTTATGGAAAATAAGGAAAATGACCTGCCTTTTATGGCGGGGAGCACGATGCGTCCGTCTTTTGCGGTTATTGTCCGCATCCATTCTTTTTCAGAGACGATCTCGCATACTCCGCCGGCCTTTGCCACATATGCCGCACTCTGGATGTTTGCCAGAGTGTGATCGAAGCGGCTTCCCAGGGCACAGAGCAGGATGATATGCTCGTATTTAAGGCCCAGAGCATATTTGATCGCCAGCATCGTGTCGGTATCGTCCTTCTCGTGAGGGGCTCTGACCACCGAGATTCCTGAGTATTCCGAAGGCTCGGCAGCAGAATCGAAGTCGCCGATGATCACATCGGGGGACAGCTTCATTCGTTTTGCATATTCATAGCCCTTGTCACAGGCAATTGCAAAGTCGTATTGTATGCGGTCGGGCATTTCTTCATAATCGCCGCCGGTAATGATAAGACAGGTTTTCATTGGATTCAGTCCTTGTTCTTTTTACCAAAGGGTACCATAAAAAGAATAAGGGCTGCAACTATTGCAATGCAGCTTACGATGAGAATGATCTTCCAGTCAACGCTTGCAAAGCCGGTTGCATCGAATTCGCCGGTTTCACCGTTCTGAAGGTGTGCGAAGATGGTCCTTACATCAAAAACAAGAGCTGCAGCGATAAAAAGACCGCCGATCCATTTGAGCACGGGAAGGCCTGCCTTCTCGGAGGGTTTGATCCTTGTGATGGTATCGTTTCTGAAATCAAGAATGGAGCCCACATAGTAAGCAAGGATCGCTGTAACGATGGTCTCGGGGATCATATAGGTTGCGTTGTAGCCGATGGAGTAGATAAGAGCGGCATTTGTGGGGATCGAAAGACCTGCCCATACGGTTGCACCGGAAATAACATGGCAGAGATATCTTAAAATGCAGACAAAAACGGTTCCGCATAAAAGTGCGGTGGACTGGGAATGGATCTTTTTGAACATTCCGCCAAGGCCCAGAACCATGAATGCTACCAGATAATCAAGGATGATGACTGCAAGGATGGACTGCCATGTGGTGACATAGGAAAGGGTCTTAAGGCCCAGAAGCTGCTGTATTATACCGAATACAAAGCCTGTGAGAAGACCGAGCCTGGCGCCGTGGCGGTAAGCGATGATGATAACCGGCAGCATGCTTGCGATGGTAACGGAACCTCCGTAAGGAAGGTCAAGCAGCTTAAGCATTGAAAGGACCGTGGCTACCGCCAGCATTACGGCCGCTTCCGCAAGTTTTCTTGCATTTGATACATTGTTTGATTGTGACATAAAAAAAGCCTCCTTTGTTATGCGTAAAGGAGGAGCGTGGGTTTAAAGACCTTCCGGTCTTTAAATCTTGTTTGCTTCCTTACGCCGGTATTATCCGGTTCAAGTAATAAGGGTCAGGAAACTTTCGTTTCGATCTCAGCAATAGGCTCCCCTAGCACATTATTTTTTTCAAAATCGAGGATATTACAGAAGGAGGAGATTGTCAACCGATTATTTGACGATCTTTTCCGCAGGAAGATGTTTTTGAATTACTTCTTCAAGGGCGGTAAGGGAAATGGGCTTCGAAACATAATCCGTAAAGCCCATGGAAAGGTATTCCTGCATAGCCTCCGCCAGGGCATTTGCAGTTACCATGATCACGGGGATATTGTGATTAAGGACATACTTTTCATCATTCAATCGTTCAAAGGTTTCGATACCGTCCATATCGGGCATCATATGATCAAGGAAGATCATATCATAGCAATTCTTTTCGCAGAGCTCCAGTGCTTTCATACCGGAGATGGCTGTGTCCACTTTTATACCGGTTCCTTCAAGAAGCTTTGCAAATACCCTTAAGTTAACCGCCACGTCATCAACAACAAGCACTTTGGTATCAGCCACTTTAAGGATATGTTTATCAGCCTTTGTATCCGTAACATGAGTAGCGGTTCCGTAAGTATAAGTACCTATGGGAGTGGCATCGATCACCTTCTGGGGTATATTGACCGTGAAAGTCGAACCTACTCCGTATACACTTTCAAAACCTATGGTTCCGTTCATCAAAGAGGTAAGCTCATTGGTGATGGCAAGGCCGAGACCTGTTCCTTCGATGGAACGGTTTCTGTTTAATTCAAGGCGTTTGAAGGACTTAAAGAGCTTGTCTTTGTCCTCGTTCTTTATGCCCATTCCCGTATCAATGACTGAAAAAGTCAACGTTGTTTTTCCTGCGTCTTTCTCGTTGTGTTCCACCTGAAGTGTGACCGAACCGACACGGGTATACTTGGCTGCATTTGAAAGAAGATTTAACAGGATCTGCCTGATACGTACCTCGTCGCCGTAAAGGACTGAAGGGGTATCGGGAGCGACCTTGATGGAAAATGCCAGGTCGTTTGCTTCGATCCTTGGACGAATTATATTACCGCAGGCGGTGAGTATATCCGTAAGTCTGTATTCGGCAGGGATGATCTCAAGCTGACCGGATTCGATCTTTGAATAGTCAAGTATGTCGTTGATTATGGTCAGAAGTCCCGTTCCCGCATCTTTGATGTCCTGTGCGTAGGCCTTGATATCCGCATTTTTTTCTTCACGAAGTATTATTTCGTCCATACCAAGGATCGCGTTGATGGGGGTTCGGATCTCATGGGACATGTTGGCAAGGAATTTTGCCTGAGCCTTGGTGGCAAGCAAAGCAGCCTCCCTTTCCTTGGAGATATCGATAACATCCTGAACCATGTCGATGATAGCGAATATGAGAAGGAAGAACATTCCGATGATAACGAAGGAGCCTGTAAAGATGGTTCCGGTCTTGGTAATGAAGAACACTATCTCGAATATCGCAAAGGTGCAAAGGGTAAGGAAGCCGATGGCACTGAAGATATAGGGTCTGATGCGCTTTTTGCAGATATCCGTTATCATTGTTGCAAATAAAACGGAAATTGAGACCACACATGTAAGCGCATAAGCCGGAAACAGATTTTTAATGGGCATATTACCGAATACATAAAGGGATGAAGTAACGGAAAGCAGAACAAAATCAAAGACTTCGATCCAAAAATAAAGCATTTTGTAATGCCGGTCCTGTATCTCGTTAAGGTATATAAGGAAAGGTATGGCAAGCAAACCTACCGAGAAGAAGGTTATGTCTCTGGATACTGAAATGTTGGGAATGAAAAGCTGTTTTATGGGAGAGTTTGTGACCATCCATATGGACGCAATAAATACACCCAGACTTAAGTAAATAAGCTTAAGGGGCTTTTTAAGATAGACCTCCATTATGAAAGAAACGATGGTACAAAGCAGGCTTAAACAGATAAGGATCAGCCCGAAGAATACCTCCACCTGATTGGGACGAAGGAGCTTGATCATAAGAGGGAATTTCTCTCCGATGATGAACTCGCGGATGTCACCGGCGGAGCTGTCACGGCCGATGGCTTCGACACGTATTGTTTTTCCGGCATCCTCATAATTCAATCTGCAGAAAAGATATGCGGTGGGGCTGCTGGGACCGAGGATCCTGGAATCGGAGGTGTCATAGGTTAATCGCACCTCGCCGTCCACAAGTATCACAAAGTCGTGAGCCTGAGTCCAGAACATCAGATATTTTCCGGTAAGGACCTCGTTTGGAAGCGTAGATTCAAGAACGATCCGCTCTCCTTCTTTTACGTCAAAAAAATGAGGGAGAGTAACGGTCTCTTTGGTGGGACCACCTTCCAGAACGGTCCAGGTAAGACCGAGGTTTTGATAGTCATCGTATTCATCCGGGGTAAAGGTCTCGTTTGGAAGAAAGATCTCGCCTAAAATGAAATATCCGATATATAAGACAAACAGGATAAGAAAAAGAACGCGTCCTGTTATTTCAGTATTGATATTCAGCTTCTTGTTTTTCATATACCCTCAAAAACCGTGACCAAAGTACTTGTTTTTAACATATTTATACCATGCTATCACATTATAGGCTACAATTAATTAAAAATTTATATTATTTTGCAGCCTCTATGATATAATTAATCGACTTTAGTGAAAGGCAGATCCTTATGTACAGATACGTTTTGTTTGATCTGGACGGAACTTTGAGCGATCCCAAGATCGGGATCTGTACCTCCGTTCAGTATGCCCTTGAAAAAATGGGAATAAGCGAGCCTGATATAGACAGGCTTGAACCCTTCATAGGTCCGCCCCTTCGGGACAGCTTTAAGGAGTATTATAAAATGTCTCCTGAGGAAGCCGAGCTGGCCGTAAAATATTATCGTGAAAGATATTCGGACGTGGGTAAATTTGAAAATGAGATATACCCCGGTATTCCCGAACTATTGCGAGATCTTAAGAAGAAAGATAAATATGTTGCCATAGTTTCAAGCAAAGCCACGATCTATATCGAAGACATCCTCAAACATTTTGGGATAAGAGAGTACTTCGATCTGGTGGCGGGCTCCGAACTTGACGGATCAAGGGATACCAAGGAAGCGATCCTTGAGTATGCCCTCAAAGAGATCTTTAAGGAAGAAGAACCCGAATATGACGAGGTGGTGATGATAGGCGACAAACGCTACGATATCGACGCGGCCCACAAGATCGGTGTCGGCAATATCGGTGTTTCCTACGGCTACGGCTCCAGGGAAGAACTTGAGGAAGCGGGAGCCGATAAGATAGTCAATACGGTTCAGGGCTTAAGAAGTGTTCTTCTTCCGGTTCTGGGACAGGGAACCACATCATTTCCCGCAATGTCACCGGAGGAAAGAAATTCCGCAAAGACAGCTCCGAAGTCCAAGGAAGAGCTTAAGCAGCAGAGTAAGGATATAGGAAAGAAATCCCTTGTAAGGACCTGGAGCTTCATAGGTCCGGCCCTTACCTACGGGATCGGTGGGACTGCTTTTTGTTACATCTTCGTGATAATCATGAATGTGATCGCGGGATCTGACGAGAGCACCGTAACGTTTTTTACGGATAACGCAGAGATCTTCAGACATCTGATCGTGGTGGTTTCCCATCTTATCGCAACCCTGTTCCTTGGAAAATCGTTGATAAGCAGGTTTAAGAAAGGGGAAGGAGATGAGGAAGGCCAGAGTGATCTTCTGAAATTTGAACTCGGTTCCGGCGAAGATATCCTTCGTTACATCGCCATAATCCCTGTGGGACTCGGAATCCTGGGCTTCATCAATTACAGCGGCCTTTGGGAAGCGATAGAAGATTATTCGGTATTTATAAATGCCAAGTATTCGATGCCCCTGCTTTTGGGTATGATCCTTTACGGTATCATTTATCCCGCTACTCAGTTTCTGGTATTTGCGGGACTTTGCTATCAGGGTGCAAAGAAGTATATGAAATCCGGAATGCCCCTTTTGCTTACCGCAGTTTTGTTCGCACTTATCAATTCAAATGCGGGCAAGGGATTTGTGATCCATCCCATGGGAGAAGGGGTCTTCATGACCATAATATTGGCGCTTTCGATCCTTGCGTTTGAAAAGACCGGAAACTTCCTTGTTGCAGGGATCGCATATATTTTAACAAACACACTTATATGGATCGCTGAAGCGGTTCCCGCCCTTAAGACGCTGACCATGCAGCTTCCGTTCATAGCAACGATGCTTGCACTTGGATTCGGAATCCTCATCCTGCTTTCAATTAAGGAAGCCCGGGAAAAAAGTGAAAAAGAAAAAGAAGTGATGTAAAAAGAAATCCCGTGGGACCTTTGTGATCTCACGGGAATTTTTGCTTTTTATAAGAGCTGTACACCCTTTTCGGTAAGGGCCTTGACCGTTTCTTCGGGCCAGATGGAGCACTGAACCTCTCCGATATGGGCCTTTCTTAAGAAGAACATACAGATTCTTGACTGTCCGATACCACCGCCGATGGTATAAGGAAGTTCTTTGTTGATGATGGCTTTCTGGAAAGGAAGCTCGGCTCTGTCCATGCAGCCTGCCTTCTCAAGCTGAGTCTTTATGGAATCCTCGTCTACTCTGATACCCATGGAAGAAAGCTCCAAAGCTATGTCCAATACGGGATAATATACGAAGATATCCGCATTTAACTGCCAGTCATCGTAGTCGGGAGCGCGTCCGTCATGGGGCTCGCCGTTTTCAAGCTTGTCGCCGATCTGCATGATGCAGACAGCACCCTTGGCCTTTGTTATGAAATATTCCCTCTCCTTGGGAGTGTTGTCGGGGAACATATCAAGAAGCTCCTGGGATGTGATAAAGAAGATATCGTGGGGAAGGATCTCCTCGATGTAATCGTACTCAATGGCGAGAGCTTTCTCGGTTTTTCTGAGTACCTTGTATACGTCGCGGACAACTTCCTTAAGAGTGTCGATGTTGCGTTCTTCTTTCGTTATGATCTTTTCCCAGTCCCACTGGTCAACAAAGATGGAGTGGATATTGTCCGTATCCTCGTCACGTCTGATGGCGTTCATATCGGTGTAAAGACCTGCACCGGGTCTGAATCCGTATTTCTTAAGTGCGTAGCGCTTCCACTTTGCAAGAGACTGAACAACCTCTGCGGTGTATTCGTTCTGCTCCTTGATACCGAAAGCTACGGGGCGTTCGTAACCGTTAAGGTTATCGTTAAGTCCCATCTTCGGATCGACAAAAAGCGGTGCGGTGACTCTGAGTAAGTTAAGTCTTTCTGCCAAAAGCTGCTGGAAGGTGTCCTTAACGATCTTAATTGCTTCCTGGGTATCGTGAAGGCTCAGTGCAGACTTGTATCCGGCAGGGATCTGTGTCTTTTCCATGTTATTTACCTCATTTGCTGTCGGGAACCTTTTCCCGCATAATACTCTATATATTTAATTACAAAACTACCGATAATGCAAGAAAAACTACAAAATTTTTGTCAGTATTTACAATTGATGAAACCGTTATCATATTATAATATAAACCGAAAAACGAAAAGGGGTTTTTAAAAAACCGGCGCGTAGGAACCTTACAGGATCCTGACCTTTAGCGGCGCATGACCGATCTTCGGTCACTTAATATTCTTTTCAGGGGAATTTGTCAACTTTGCACTTTATGGAGGAAAACAGATGGAAAGAAAATTATTTTTGAAACCCTCAATGGTAAAAGATTTCGTCAATGCAGCTTCAAAATGTGATTTTGATATTGATGTGGCATCGAATTACAGATATTATGTAGATGCAAAGTCAATTCTGGGTATTTTGGCGCTTGATCTTTCAAAGCCGCTTAAGATCACTTACAGCGGTTACAACCCTGACTTTGAGGCATATTTACGTACGGCTGAGCAGGCAGTCTGATAAAGATTGCCTGGCTTGAGAGGGCAGGGCGATCTTGGAAGCAAAAGTATCCGTTAGGGGCATAGTGGAGTTTATTCTCCGCTCCGGCGATATCGATAACAGAATAGGAAGTTTTACAGAGCAGGCGATGCTTGAGGGCGGCCGTATCCACCGTGAGATCCAGAAACGGGCAGGAGGCGATTACCGCGCTGAAGTACCGCTTGCTTTTGTTTTCCATGGGAATGATGTTGATATCCGCATTGAAGGCCGGGCCGACGGCATCATCGAAAATGATACGGGAGTAACGGTCGACGAGATCAAATCCACCTATGCGGATGTCATGAAATATAAAGAGGCGGATCCGATCCACCTTGCCCAGGCAAGATTTTATGCATATATCTACGCTTCTTTGGAAGCACTATCTGAAATAAAGGTACGCATCACCTACGTCAACATCGAGACGGAGGAAATGCGCTTTTTCAACGAAACTTTAAAATTTTCGGAACTCGAGGAGTTTGTAACAAATGTCTGCGTTGCCTATGAAAAGTGGGCGAAGCTTGAGATCGACTGGCATGAGGAACGAAACAGAAGTATAGAGGGCCTTCCCTTTCCCTTTCCCTACAGGGACGGACAGGAGGAGCTGGTCACCAATGTCTATCGGACCATCGTTCACGGAAGGAAGCTTTTTCTTGAGGCTCCCACGGGGGTCGGCAAGACCATTTCCACCATGTATCCTTCCATCTGTGCCCTCGGCAGGGACAAAGCCTCAAAGATCTTTTATCTTACCGCAAAAACAATAACCCGCACCGTAGCCCACGATTCCATAGAGATCTTAAGGGAGAAGGGACTTAAGTGTAAAAATATAATCCTCACCGCAAAGGAAAAGATCTGCGTGACGGGGGAGACTGAGTGCAACCCGGAAGCCTGTCCTTATGCAAAGGGGCATTACGACAGGGTTAATGATGCAATGTACGCACTGCTTACCGGGGAAACCGCCTATACAAGGGAGAAGATCCTTGAATATGCGGAAAGATTCAGTGTCTGTCCCTTTGAGTTCGGGCTTGATGTTTCTTTGTTCTGCGATGTGATAATAGGGGATTACAATTATGCCTTCGATCCCCGCGCAAAGCTTAAAAGATTCTTTTCCGAAGGCAGCTCCGGGGATTACATTTTTCTCATTGACGAGGCCCACAACCTGGTGGACAGGGCAAGGGAGATGTATTCGGCGACTCTTATCAAAGAAAGATTCCTTGAAATAAAGAAAGCGGCGGGAGAAGAACTTACATTGGTCGCAAAAAGGGCGGAACGCTGTAACAAAGATCTTCTGGCGCTTAAGAGAGAATGTGATTCAAAGCTCCTTGAACCGGATATTGAGCCCTTTACCAAAGACGTGATGAGGCTTTATGCCGAGATAGAAAAGGTGCTGCAGGATGCAAAGGCACCGGAAAAGAAACGAAAGTATGACATTCCCCCGGAACTCAGGGAGGAGCTTCTTGAGTTTTATTTTGAACTGTTTGATTACCTTGATATATATGAAAGGCTTGATGAGAATTATATAAAGTACTGTTCCTTTGATGCAACGGGGAACTTTTTTCTTAAGCTTTTCTGTGTAAATCCCAAGGTAAATCTGGCTGAGTGCATGGATATGGCAAGAAGTACGGTGCTTTTTTCGGCAACGCTTCTTCCCATACAATATTATAAGGAACTGCTGGCGGGAAAGCCCGAGGATTATGAAGTATACGCAAAGTCCGTATTCGATCCGCGAAAGAAGGGGCTTTTCATTGCCCGGGATGTTACCAGCAAATATACAAGAAGGGGCGAGAGCGAATACAGAGCAATTGCTTCCTATATACATGGGGTGGTTTCAAAGCGTCACGGAAACTACATGGTCTTTCTTCCTTCATATGTGTTCCTTCAGAATATATATGAAGCCTATGAAAAGCAGTTCTTTGATCCCGATATCACCTGTATCGCTCAGTCCTCGGGAATGAGGGAAGAAGAAAGAGAGGAGTTCCTTTCCAGGTTTAATGAGGAACGTACCGATTCGGTGCTTATCGGCTTCTGTGTTATGGGCGGTATCTTTTCAGAAGGTATAGATCTTAAGAATGATGCTCTTATCGGTGCGATCATCGTCGGTACCGGTCTTCCCCAGATCTGTCTTGAACAGGATATCATCAAAGACTTCTTTGACGGCAGGGGCGGCAACGGCTTCGATTATGCCTATCGTTTCCCGGGTATGAATAAGGTCCTTCAGGCTTCGGGACGTGTGATCCGTACCGAGGAGGATATCGGTGTTGTGGCTCTCCTTGATGAGCGCTTCCTGCAAAATTCCTACCGCTCCCTCTTCCCTCGTGAGTGGTCCGATTACGATATCGTCTCCCTTGATTCCGTCTCTTCCTCTGTTGAACGCTTCTGGGACGAATGGCTTTGATCCTTTCTTTTTTCCTTGTTTTTTTCGTTTTTTTCATATTTTTCATTTTCCCTCCTCTTTTTGGGGAGGGTATTTTTTTGAGTGGGATGTTAACCGTAACAAAATTATGGTTAAGTCTTTATGTAGATGGGAATAAAGGCCCAACCAATTCAGAAAAAAGAAGGAAATGACATTCATTTTGAAAAAAATGACAGTAGATAACACGAAAATGACACTGACATCTGTGGATAACTCGGTGGAGATTGTGGATTTCTCCCTTGAGTTATCAACAACGGATCACCCGAAATGAATGGCACTTGCAATTTTCGATATTCATATATTTGCCTGAAACCATATCGGTCAATTGAGTTATGTAATCTTAGTCAATAAGTTATGAAAACTATTTTTAACTGCTTTCGAGGTGGAAAAATAAAGAATTTACAGAAATAGGAAAAAGGTACTGATTTTTAAAACGAAATATGTTAAAATGGTTTCGTAAATCGGCTCGGGGCTAGGCTCCGTTTTGATCAGGGGATTGATAAAATGAAAATTGCGGTTATTATAAGCGGACTGGTCTTTGACTCTCAGAAGGCACTTATGAAGGGAGTGGAAAGACAGGTCAGAGATCTTTCGGATGTCTGTTCCGTGTTCTGTATACACGGAAATGTCAAATCCGAGAACGAGGCATATGCCGACGGAGAGTCTATGATATTCCGTCTTCCGGATGTGTCCGCGTTCGACGGTGTCATATATGTTAAGAATACTTTCTCCGGTTCCGGAGAAGAATCTCCTTTTATCGACAAGGTAAGAGAACTGAATATACCCTGTGTGTGCATAGGAAGTTACGATCCCGATTTCGTCAATATCACTTCGGACGAAAAGGGTTCTTTGTATGCTCTCACGGAACATATGATCAAGGAACATGACTGCAAACGTTTCTATTATGTCAGCGGACGTCTCAACGGAAGTGATGCTATCCTCAGATTTGACGGATTTATGGATGCCCTTAAAGATAACGGCCTTTCTTTTGATGAGGATGTTCACAGATATAAAGGAAACTATGAGTATCAGAGCGGTGTCAGTGCCGTGGATTACTTCAGGTCACTTGATGAGCCCATGGCGGACTGTATAGTCTGTGCCAACGACCAGATGGCGGTGGGCGTATATATGGAGCTTAAGAAGCAGGGCTTCAAGGTACCAAAGGATGTAAAGATCACCGGTGTGGATTACGATTTCGTATCAAGAGTCATCTCAACAAGACTCACCACCATAAAGCGGCAGCAGTATCAGAAGGGTATGAGAGCCGTAAAGATCCTTCACGAATTTGAGAAGCATAAAGCGGGGGAAGAGATCGTTCTTCCCATATTGCTAAGCCTCGGACAGACCTGCGGATGCAATGCAGGTGAAGAGAACCATGATGATGTGGACGATGCACTTGCCGTTGACCGTTATGAACAGACCGAGCTTTCACAGTATGTTAAAAAGATGACGGTGAGCCTGATGTCCCAGCAAAAGACGGGCCCCCTCATCGACGCCATGAGAAAATTCGCATATCGGATGAAGCCGAAGGAACTGTATCTTTGCATGAACATGCGTCCCTCGGTAAACATTGACTATTCGGATTTCCAAAGGCAGATACTTGCCGGAAGCAATGAATCGGAATATGCCGATACCATGATAAATCAGATAAGCTGCATAAACGGCGAACCTGCAAGGACAGGGGACAGATTCCCAAAGAAGGACCTTTTCCCGCCTGTTGCAAACGGCGGAAGAGAGGGGGTTACCTACTACTTCTTCCCCATCCATTACATGAACGAGAATTTCGGCTATGCCATCCTGGGAGAATCGGGAGATCTTATCAGAAACGATTTCTTCCCCAACTGGACTGCGGTAGTGTCGAATGCCTTTGAAAACACCCGGAAGATCGACCTTATGGAGCAGATGATCTCCGTCCTTGACAGAATGTGGATCTACGATACCCTCACCGGTATCTACAACCGCGCCGGATTTTTCAAACTCTCCGAGCCCATAGTCGAGGAGTCCATTAAGAAGAACAAAAAGCTCTGTGTCATCTTCCTTGATGTGGACGGCTTAAAGAGCGTAAACGACAGCTTCGGACATGACGCGGGGGATGCCCTCATAAAGGACGTGGCCAATGTCTTAAAGAATGTAAAGCAGCACGGCGAGATCGTAATGCGTTACGGAGGCGATGAGTTTGTTCTTCTTGCATCGGATTATACGGAGGAGGATGCGGAAGCCTGCATAGCAAAGATCGAAAAAGAAATGGACAGCTTAAACGAAAGAACCGACTGTCCCTACTCGGTGGAAGCTTCCGTGGGATACAAGATAACCAACATCTCCGGCAAGGAAGAACTTAATGCCGTGATAGAAGATGCCGACAAGGAAATGTATAAGAAAAAGTACGTAAAGAAGGCATTAAAAAGAAAGTAAACGACAGACAATGCACCCGCTTTATGCGGGTGTATTTTAATGCAGTAAAAATCTAAATTATTAATAAAAATGAGTACTGTTCGATTGACTTTATTTTTTAAAGTAATTAAACTTTTTTTGTTAACATTGTTTTGAAACGGAGAAAGAAATGAAAAGATACTGGAAGTACATAAAACCCTATCTTTCCGCATTCATCATAGGTCCTCTTCTTATGATAGTGGAGGTGGTCGGAGAGATCGTTCTCCCCAAGCTCATGTCACTTATCATCAACAACGGTATAGTCAACAAAGACGTGTCCTATATCGTCAGGATCGGACTTGCTATGATCGCCTGTGCGGTATTTATGGCCATAGGCGGTGTGGGCGGCGCATATTTCGGTGCCAAGTCCTCCATCAATTTTGCGGCAGATTTAAGGAAGGATGCCTTTGAGAACGTTCAGCGTTTTTCCTTTAAGAATATTGACAATTTCAGCACGGGCTCCCTGGTTACCCGTCTTACCAACGACATCACCCAGGTAATGAACTTTGTGAACCAGATCCTGAGAATGGCTCTTCGTGCGCCGGGCATGCTCATCGGTGCGGTCATAATGGCCGTTATGATGAATGCAAGGCTTGCGCTGATCATCCTTATTGTTATTCCCATCATGATCGCGACCATTCTTTTTGTTATCAGCAAGGCATTCCCCAGATTTCAGGCTTTGCAGAAGAAGATCGACAATCTTAACTCTGTGACCCGTGAAGCCATCACCAATGTCCGTGTTATCAAGTCCTTTGTACGTGACGATCACGAGCATGAGAAATTCGCGGAAACAAACGAGGAACTGAAGGAATCTTCACTTGCTGCCTTCAGGATAATGATCACAACCTTCCCGCTCATGGCACTGTTCATGAACGTGACAACTCTTGCGGTGGTATGGTTCGGCGGAAATCAGATCCTTGTGGGAGATATGCAGGTGGGTGACCTTACAGCGTTTATCACATATGTTACACAGATCCTTATCTCTCTTATGATGACATCCATCATGATCCTTCAGAGTTCACGTGCGATTGCTTCCGCAAAGCGTATCAATGAAGTGATCGACTGTGAAACGGATATAGACGATGCCAATGCAGCATGTCCCGACAAGAAGGTTGAGAGCGGAAGCATCGAATTTAAGAACATCACCTTCCGTTATTATAAGGAATCCAAGGAGCCTGTTCTTGAGAACGTAAGCTTAAAGATCGCATCGGGCGAGACGGTAGGCATAATCGGTTCCACCGGTTCGGGAAAAACAACACTGGTTCAGATGATCCCGAGGCTTTACGACGTGGACGCGGGGGAAGTCCTTGTTGACGGAGTGAACGTAAAGGATTATTCCTTAAAGAACTTACGTGACGGCGTTTCCATGGTGCTTCAGAAGAACCTCCTTTTCTCCGGTTCCATCATCGAGAACTTAAAGTGGGGTGATGAGGAGGCAAGCGACGAGGAGATCAGAAAGGTAGCCGATATGGCTCAGGCCGACGGCTTCGTTACCTCCTTTGAAGATGGTTACGACACGGATCTTGGCCAGGGCGGCGTAAACGTATCCGGCGGTCAGAAGCAGAGACTCTGTATCGCAAGGGCAATGCTCAAGAAGCCGAAGATCCTTATTCTTGATGACTCCACCAGTGCGGTAGATACGGCAACCGAGCGTTATATCAGGGATAACCTTAAATCCTACATGCCCGAAACCACAAAGATCATTATCGCACAGAGGATATCTTCCGTTATCGAAGCAGACAAGATCGTCGTACTCGACGACGGAAGGGTAGTGGGCGAAGGCACCCACGATCAGCTTATGTCCGAATGTGAAGCATATAAAGAGATCTACTATTCACAGATGGACAAGAAGGAGGTGGGAGCATAATGAACGAAGCAACACGTGCACGCCTCGAAGAAAAGTACAGAAAGAAGAACGAAGCTTACAAAAAGCAGATAGAGGAAAAGGGAGTCGCAGGGGGCAGAGGTCCCGGCGGTCCGCCTCGCGGAATGGGGCCCAAGCCCAAGAATGCGGGGGCAAGTCTGGTAAGGCTCTTTTCCTATATAAAGACCGACGCATGGAAGATACCCATTGTTTTTGCACTGGTACTCCTTAACGCAGGTGCATCCCTTGCGGGATCCTATGTTTTAAGGCCCGTCATAAACGGACTGGTGGACGGTTCCGGCGGAGTGGCAACCCTTATACAGGGACTTATCGTAATGGCAGTCATCTACGGTGTCGGAGTTGCGGCTCAGTATTTCCAGCAGCGCATAATGCTCGGTATCTCCCAGAAGGGCCTTGCAAGGCTGCGTGACGATCTTTTCTTAAAGATCAGCAAGCTTCCTTTAAAGTATTACGATACCAACAACACCGGTGACATCATGTCAAGGTTCACAAACGATGTTGATTCCATCGGAAACATGTTGAACAATACACTGATCTCATTGTTCTCGGGTGCCCTTACTCTGGTGGGAACCCTGGTCATGATGATCTACACAAACGTATGGCTTACCCTCATCACTGTTGTCATGACGCCCATATTCATAAAGGCCGCAATGACCATAGCAAAGAGGAGCCGTAAGTACTACAAGGAGCAGCAGGCAGCTCTCGGTTCCTTAAACGGATACATCGAGGAGAGCATCAGCGGCCAGAAGGTCGTTAAGGTCTTCAATCATGAAGAGCAGTCGGTGGATGAGTTTGAGTATTTAAATACCGACCTCAGAAAGAAGCAGCTTTCCGCCCAGTTCTTCGGCGGGATCATGTGGCCCGTAATGGGTAACTTAAGCCAGATATCCTACTCCATAACCGCTATGGTGGGTGGTATCTTCTGCGTACTCAGAGGCTTTGACGTAGGTGGTCTTTCCATCTTCGTTAACTACTCAAGGCAGTTCTCACGCCCCATAAACGAGTTCTCCATGCAGGTGAGCGAGATCTTCTCGGCCCTTGCCGGAGCGGAGCGTGTATTTGATGTAATGGATATGCAGCCCGAGCTTCCCGACAAGCCCGATGCAAAGGCTCCCGAAACCCTTAGGGGTGAGGTCATCTTAAAGGATGTTACCTTCGGATATGTTCCCGGTCAGACCATCCTTAAGAATGTTTCCTTCTACGCAAAGCCCGGTCAGAAGATCGCTCTCGTAGGTTCCACCGGTGCAGGAAAAACAACCATCACCAACCTTATAACAAGGTTCTATGACATAGATTCGGGAAGTCTTACCATTGACGGTATAGATATAAGGGATCTTAAGCGTGATTACTTAAGAAAGAACATAGCCATGGTGCTTCAGGATACGCACCTCTTCAGCGGAACCGTTCGTGAGAATATCCGCTACGGACGACTGGATGCAACGGATGAAGAAGTTGAGGCAGCCGCAAAGCTTGCCAGTGCCCATTCCTTCATCATGCGTCTTGAAAACGGATACGATACGATGCTTGAAGGCGACGGCGCTAACTTAAGCCAGGGTCAGAGACAGCTCTTGAATATTGCCCGCGCGGCTATATCAAACGCACCGATCCTTATTCTTGATGAAGCAACAAGCTCCGTAGATACCCGTACCGAGCGCCACATCGAGCACGGTATGGACCGCCTCATGAAGGACCGCACGACCATTGTTATTGCCCACAGGCTTTCAACTGTACGTAATGCCAATGCCATCATCGTTCTTGAACACGGTGAGATCATCGAGCGCGGTGATCACGACGAACTCCTTGCTCTCGGCGGAAGGTACTATGAGCTCTACACCGGAAAGAAGGAACTTGATTAACCTTTGAAACGGACTATTGCATTTTATAAAAAACGGTGATACTATTTGAACAATCAAATATTGATAAAGGCGTTGAAGAAGAGGAGTAGGTCACAGCGGTTTTCAGAGAAGGTGCGGTTGGTGCAAGCACTTAAACTTAAATGATCGAAGGTAGCTTTGGAGCCGGCCGGGTGAACTCACAGTAGTCCGGCACGCATGATCCCCGTTAAAGGATCAGCTCTGTTAGGAGTGATGAGGTGCAGCGTGTGAGCGTTGCATGAACAAAGGTGGTACCGCGTTTATGACGCCCTTTGCGAACATTAACTGTTCGCAAGGGGCTTTTTTATTCCTTGCGGACGAGCAAAAACCGAAAGGAGACCATTATGAAGAAAGAACTGGAAAAGACATACGATCCTTCGAAAATGGAAGACAGGATCTATGCGAAGTGGCTTGAAAAGAAGTATTTTCATGCCGAAGTTGACGAAACAAAGAAACCCTTTACCATCGTGATCCCCCCTCCGAACATCACGGGACAGCTCCACATGGGACATGCACTTGACAATACCATGCAGGATATCCTTATCAGATTCAAGAGGATGCAGGGTTACAATGCCCTCTGGCAGCCCGGTACCGACCATGCAAGTATCGCCACAGAGGTAAAGATCATAGAAAAGCTTAAGGAAGAAGGCGTATCCAAGGAGGACCTCGGACGTGAAAAATTCCTTGAGAGAGCATGGGCATGGAAGGCCGAGTACGGCGGACGTATCATCTCCCAGCTTAAGAAGATGGGTTCTTCCTGTGACTGGGACAGGGAGCGCTTTACAATGGACGAGGGCT
>JAEEGL011211182.1_pt1 | contig 31634 bp, 43 predicted proteins | sample 9134231 | NCBI WGS metagenome assembly JAEEGL01 (sample SAMN16246548, study PRJNA631951) | gut metagenome | biome: gut microbiome; feature: rumen; material: fiber-attached | host: Bos | place: Iran: Karaj | collected 2018-10 | reverse complement strand
TATACACATTATAGCAAACACTTGTTTGTTTGTCAACATATTACAGCAAGTCATCTCACCGCCTGTAGAGGCGGGAGTATTCTTGCTGTGTTTTAGATAAATTTTCAGTCGACGAACTCCACGCTCAGAACGAAGCCCCTGGCTATCTTGTTGAGCATGGGCTGGAACACTTCGAAAACTGCTTTCTGGGCGAACTTGTCCGCTTCCGCGGCTATATCCTCCTTAAGAAGTTTTTCCTCCATCTTTCTCTGAGCCGCAGACTGAATGTCAGCCATCTGCTCCATGGTGAGCTTAAGCTCTCCGAAACTCAGAAGACCGTTCTCAGTCTCGCTGAACTCTATATCAGAGCTCTGGATATTGATAGGCTCAAGCTGGGCATGAGGTATCTTCATTATCAATATCCTGTTGTCAGTATCGAGTTCGAACTGGGACGCGTTAATACCGGCAAGATCCACAGTATACACCGCGGTGCCGTTGTAGGTAACCACCTTGGACTTGCTGAATATCGAAAGATCTCCAAGGCCCGCGTCTATGACCGTCGCGACGTCCGAGACCTTGTACGAAAGAACCTCGAGCTTTTTGAGCTGGGTCCTGTCCGAAAGAAGAGCCTCCGCAAAATCGGCCGCCTTGTAGCCGAAGAAACCGTAGTTTTCGAGAGTCAGTCCGTGATTCTCCACCGCGCCTTCTCTTTTGAACAGGTTCTTGAAGGAATAGTTGTTTATGCTGAACTTGGGGAGTATGAGCATCATTATAGCAAGTATGAGAAGCGTAGGCAGAATGACCTTGGCGAAAAGAGTCTTCAGAAAGTCCTTTCCCACAGACCCCTTCGAGCCTTTTCTCGCTCCTTCCATGGCGGCCTTCTCGACCTTTTCGAGAAGTTCCTTCTCATCAAATTGTCTGTTTTCGTTTTCCATAGGACACCTCCCATCCATCTTGATTATATTACACTATAGCTGTCAATAATATGTAATTTTCAAGGAGATTAAAAACACTATAGCCACATAAAAGAAGCAATACGAGAGGATATTCCGCAGATACAGAAAGCACGTTCAAAATAACAATTACTTCAAAACGGATGAAAAGTTTTTCGGGAACTTGCAAAAGGATACTCGGGTGATATATAATCGATGCAGGTGAAGCTGCCGCAGAACGGTCAGCCCACGAAATCAAAGTAACCCCTGTGTGCTAAATTTAAGGCGGTTACTTTTTTGATGCTCTTCCGATCTGGAACCCTAACCCGAATGCCCCTATGACGAGACTTATTACGGCCACAAGTTCTATGATCATAAAAGTTTTTGCCCCTTTCTTCTAAGATAATCCCAAACATCCCCTTTTTAAGGATCTTGATATCGGCGAATTCCGAGGGTAACCACCTTGATGCCTGAAGCAGCTCCGCAACTATTCTAAATTACCAATATTTTCCTGTCAATGCGTTTATGGTAATTATTGGTATCTTTTTACTCCCTTCGGCAAATCAAAAATGCCATCGTTTTAAACGATGGCATTATGTTTTTCCGTATATTACTTCTCTCTATCAGAAAGCCGCTCTTCCCGGATATACTGCGGAATCGCCCAGTTCCTCCTCGATTCTGAGAAGTCTGTTGTACTTGGCAACACGTTCGCTTCTCGAGGGAGCTCCGGTCTTGATCTGAGCGGTGTTGAGAGCGACGGCAAGGTCTGCGATCGTAGTATCCTCGGTCTCGCCGGAACGGTGGGATGTTACTGCGGTGTATCCTGCCTTGTGAGCCATCTTGATGGCTTCGAGGGTCTCGGATACGGAGCCGATCTGGTTGAGCTTGATGAGGATGGAGTTTCCGCATCCGAGCTCGATACCCTTCTTGAGTCTTTCCGTATTGGTAACGAAAAGGTCGTCTCCTACGAGCTGTACTTTCTTTCCGAGTCTTTCGGTCATCTTCTTCCAGCCTTCCCAGTCCTCTTCATCGAGTCCGTCTTCAATGGAGATGATTGGATACTTGTCTACGAGGCTTTCCCAGTGATCGATGAGTGTGTCGGAGGTAAAGTCCTTACCGCTCTTGGGCTGGTGATAATATCCCTTGCCTTTTTCGCTCTTCCATTCGGATGCAGCTGCGTCCATGGCGAGCATGAAGTCTTTGCCAGGCTCGTATCCGGCTTTCTTTATAGCCTTGAGTATGAGCTCTATAGCGTCCTCGTCTCCGCCGAGGCTGTTGGGAGCGAAACCGCCCTCGTCGCCTACAGCCGTTACGTCGTTCATTTCCTTGATGAGGGATTTAAGGTTATGGAAGACCTCTGCGCACCAGCGAAGTCCTTCCGCAAAGCTGGTTGCTCCTACCGGCATTACCATAAATTCCTGGGTGTCTACGGAGGAATCGGCGTGGGCTCCGCCGTTGAGTATGTTCATCATTGGAACGGGCAGTCTGTTCGCGTTGACTCCGCCGAGGAAGCGGTAAAGGGGAAGTCCGAGGGACGTCGCCGCTGCTCTTGCGGCAGCAATGGATACTGCCAGTATTGCGTTTGCGCCGAGATTGGACTTATCCTTGGTCCCGTCCGCCTTGAGCATGGCTGCGTCTACCGCATAGGTGTCAGCCGCGTCGAGTCCGATGACCGCGTCGGCTATGACAGTATTGACGTTTTCCACCGCCTTGAGAACTCCCTTTCCGAGATAACGGCTCTTGTCTCCGTCGCGGAGCTCGAGAGCTTCGAATTCTCCCGTGGAAGCGCCGCTGGGAGATGCTCCGAGAGCAACCGTTCCGTCTGCCAGGGTCACCTCTGCTTCAACCGTCGGATTTCCGCGGGAATCGAGGATCTGTCTTGCGTAAACATTTTCGATCGTTGTGAAATTCATGATTACTTCCTTTCGATATATGATAAAAATATGTGAATCCTAATTCTTCCCGATTATATCACATTATCCCCTTCTCATAAACGAATAATCGTCAGACCATGCCTGCCGATTCTATGAGAAGGTCCGAGGCCTCCAGAAGAGCCTTCGTGTATTCGTGCTTCGGACTGCCGTATACCTCTTCTATGGGTCCCTGCTCCACTATCTCGCCTCTTCTTAAGACCAGCACGTAGTCGCAGAGCTGGTATACGACGTTGAGATCGTGGCTTATGAAGAGGTAGCTGAGATTATACCTTTTTCTGAGGTCCGCAAGAAGCGCTAGTATCTGAGCCTGTATGGTCACGTCGAGAGCCGAGACCGGCTCGTCAAGTATGATGAAGCGGGGTCTGGTTATTATCGCGGCCGCTATGCAAACCCTCTGCCTCTGCCCTCCGGAGAGTTCTCCGGGATAGGACTCTGCAACGTCACTTGGAAGTCCCACCGCTTCTATCATTTCGGAGACGGCCTTCTTTCTTTCGTCTCTTGACATACCGCCTCTGATCATGAGCGGCTCCTCCAGTATTCTGCCCACCGTCATGGACGGATTGAGGGCAGATGAAGAGTCCTGGAACACCATCTGCGGGTTGTCCGTATGAAGCTCAACCTTCCCCTCATAATCTATTACACCGAGAATGCATTTTGCTATTGTCGACTTGCCGGAGCCGCTTTCTCCGACGAGGCCGACTATGCTTCCTTCGCGCATTTCAAAACTCACGTGGGAAAGCACAGGTTTTGACACCTTCTTCATTCCAACGGTCTCGCGGTAAACGTTGCTTAAGTCTTCGATTTTCACGATGAGCTTTTCTTCCATCTATCTGTAGGTCTTGTCTCTTGTAGGTATGGCCGCTATGAGCTTCTTTGTGTATTCGTGCCTTGGGTTGTTCCTTATCTGCGCCGCAGGTCCGTCTTCGACTATCCTGCCTTTCTGCATGACAATGATCCTCGAGCACAGGGCGTTCACCACGGCAAGGTTATGGGATATCATTATGATCCCGGTACCCTGCTCTTTGTTTATCTTTTTGAGCAGCGCCAGTATGTGTGCCTGGGTGGTCACGTCGAGAGCCGTTGTGGGCTCGTCGGCAATGAGGAGCCTGGGCTTCGATATAATGGCGGCTGCTATGCATATTCTCTGCAGCATTCCGCCCGAAAGCTGGTGCGGATAGCTGTTGTATACGTTTTCCAGGTCGTAAAGACCGGAATTCTCCATGGCCTCGAAGGCCAGTTTTTTTCTCTCTTCCGGCCCTATTTCCGGATTGTGTACAAGTACGGCCTCCTCCACCTGGGGACCGACCTTCATAACGGGATCAAGGGCGCTTAAAGGTTCCTGGAATACGACCGCAAGGTCCGTACCCTGAAGGCTTCTGATGTTGTCCCTGTCGGTGTCGAGCATCTCTTTTCCGTCCAGCTTTACGGTGCCTTCGTATCTTACGTCCTTTTTCTTGAGAAGACCGGAAAGAGCCATGGCCGTTACGGTCTTGCCGCAGCCGGACTCTCCGACTATGCCGATGAGCTCGCCCTCGTCCATATGGAAGGAGACTCCGTCGACCGCCCACTTGTGGGGACTTGTGAGAAACTGTACTCTCAGATCCTTTACGTCGAGCATCACTTCTTCCTCCCCTGCTGTTCTCTCTGAATGCCTTCTCCGAGCAGAGAAAGTCCCATGACGAGGAACATTATAGCAAAGCCCACGAAACCGGCGTACCAGGGAGCCCCTCCTATCAGGAAGCTCTGGGACTCGTTGAGCATACGTCCAAGAGACGGCGTGAGAGCCGAGACCCCCACCCCCAGGAAACTCATGCTCGCTTCCGCAAGGACCGCGTTGTTAAATCCTATGACCGCCGCGGGAAGGAGCACCGTGTACATATTGGGAAGTATGTGTACGAAAATAACGCGAAGAGGCATCGCTCCCATGAGCCTTGCCATCTTCACGTAGTTGAGGCTCTTCTGATGGACCATCTCGCTTCTTACCATCCTGGCGTAGCTTGGTATGAAAAGTATGCCCAGTATGAGTATGACGTTGGTATCACCTGAACCAAGGACCGCTATTATAACCAGGGCCAGCATTATGCTGGGGAAGGCTGTAATGGCGTCGCATATCCTCATGAGAAGGTCGTCGAACCAGCCGCCTGCATAGCCCGCCGCGGCTCCTACCAGAGTGCCTGCGAAAAGACCTATGACGTTGATCATGAAGGAGATGACGAAGCTCGTCCCAATACCTTTTACGACGCGGGAATATATATCCCTTCCGAAATTGTCCGTTCCGAAGATATGCTCAAAAGACGGCGGAGACAGTCTTGCCGAAGAATCCATATATGACGGGTCGTAGGGAGTCCAGAAGATCCCTACGGCGACGACTATGGCTATGACGCCCAGTATTATGATGCCGCATTTAAGGTACCAGTTGTCAGATCTGAATATCTTTCTCATTTGTTCACCTTGATGCGGGGATCTATGAAGGGATAGATGATATCCGCGATATAGTTGACGACTATTACCCAGATGACCAGTATTACGACCACTGCCAGAACCACGGGGAAATCCCTGCTTCCTATGGACGAAAGCAGAAGGCGCCCTATTCCGGGAATGGAAAAAATCTGTTCTATGATGATGCAGCTTGCCAGCATCTCCGCAAGGGATACGGCAAGGAAGGAAATTACGGGAATGATGGCGTTGTGAAGGGCGTGGTAGTTTACGGCTGCCCTTGTGTTCATGCCCCTCGAATAAGCCGTGCGTATGTAGTCCTTTTCAAGCTCGGCTCCCGTCTGGCTTCTAAGCATCTTTACGGACTGGGAAATCTTCGGTATGGCTATAGAAAGAGCCGGCAGGAACATATATCCGAAAAAGCCCGCAGGGCTCTCGCTGAAAGGAACGAAATATCCCGGAGTGAACCAGTGGAAGACCAGTCCGAAGAGCACGGTGAAGAGTATGCCGATGAAAAACGGAGGAATAGACATGACGATCTGGTTGATAACCGTCATGAATCTGTCCACTTTAGCGCTTTTGAGCCTTACCTGGTATACACCAAGAGATATGGACGCAGCGCAGGTGATGACGAAAGCCATGAGAGTCAGAAGAACGGTGGTACCGAGTTTGGGCAGCACCATTTCAGAAACCGGCAGCTTGTAGCTGTAGGACGTGCCCATATCGCCGCGCAGGAAATTAAGGGCCCACTCGAAATATCTGGTCATAAGGGGCCTGTTGAATCCCAGCTCCTCACGGAGCTGCGCGATCTTCTCGGGAGTCGCTTCGGATCCCAGCATTCTTGCGACCGGATCTCCTATGAGCTGAAAGGCGCAGAATGCAAGAAATGAAACGATGATCACCGTGACTATTAAGTTCAGAAGCTTTTTAAGGACGAATTTCATCAGTTGTCAAAGCGGATGCCCTTAAGGGACATCCGCTGCTTTGTTATTCGTAACGAAGTGTTGAAAAATCTATTCTGTACAGGGGATAGAAGGTATATCCCGTTATATCCTTGCTGATCGCGGTATATTCCGCAAGGTCCTGTATATACGCGTTGGCCGCCTGTTCCGCAAGGACACGCGTGGCTCTTAGATAAAGCTTCGTTCTTTCGGCGTCGTCGGTCTCAGCCGTAGCCTTCGATATGAGAGAATCGTATTCAGCATCGGAGAAGCCTATCATGTTCTTCTTTCCGCCGCTGACCCAGCGGGAAAGAAGAGCGTTCGCAGTAAGAGTGGAAGCGTCGAAGCCGCAGACCGTGGTATCGAAATCCCTGCCGGAATAAACGTCCGTAAGCCAGGAGTTCCATTCCACCTCTTTGAGAGTGGCGTCAATGCCCGCGTCCTGAAGCTGCTTTACTATGACCTGTCCCACGTTGACGTGGGGAGTATAGTTGGAGGGCACCGTTACGGACATGGAGAATCCGTTGGGATAGCCGGCCTCTTTGAGAAGCTCTTTGGCCTTTTCCACGTCGTGAGGATACATGTCCACAAGGCTCTCGTCGAAGTATTTGCTGAAGGCGGGATATACGGAGGAACCGAGCTTGCTTCCGTGGCCTTCGGAGGTGAGCTGAAGTATTTCGTCAACGTCTATGGCGTAGCATATGGCCTTTCTCACTCTCACGTCGTCGAAGGGCTTCCTCGCGTTGTTGAGATAGAGAGCCTGGACCAGCTTCATGCTGTCCTCGAGATAGTCGTAGTGCTCGCCGAGCCCCTTCACCTGATCGAGGGTGAGGTGGGAAGCTACGTCTACCGCTCCTGCGTTGATTGCAGCTATGAGGGTAGTCGGGTTCTCATAGATCTTGCAGGTGACCCTGTCGAGATTCGCGGGAGTCCCCCAGTATCCGTCGAACTTTTCGAATACGATGTTCTCCTGAACGCTTCTCGAAACGAATTTATATGGTCCAGTGCCGACAGGCTGCGTCACGACGCTTTCCGCCGAATCCTTGGGAATGATATATACGAGAGATACGTAAGCGAGAAAATCGTTGTTGGGAGCGGGAAGCTTCACTATGAAGTTCCTTCCCTCGACTCTGTATTCAGCTCCCTGAAGAACTCCGGGAAGACTCGAGTCGACGGTGAGTTCAAGGCAGGTCTTAAAGGAGTAGAGAACGTCCTCCGCGGTAACCTCCTGTCCGTTGTGGAACTTTACTCCGCTTCTTAAGGGGAAGACGTACTCGGTCTCGTCGGGAGACAGAGCGTAGGTCTCCGCCACCGCCGGGATGTAGTCTCCGGTGGGTGCTATTTTATACAGACCCTCGTAGACGTTGGTCATCACCTCTTTGGTGCCGGCCGCAGTCATCTGATAAGGGTTCAGGCTGTCGCCAAGGTCCTGGGCTATGCCTATTACGATCTCATTGTTTTCCTTGCGGCTTTCTCCTTTTTTCCCTCCGCAGGAGCAGAGGCTAAGCAGCATGAGCGCTGCAAGAAGAAGCGCAATAATTCTTTTTCTCATTTTTTCAAATCTCCAGACTGTCATTTAAATGACAGATAATTATATCACAACAGAAGGACTCCCGCGTGTTTTCTTTTGCCGTCTTTTCAATCTTCACAAAGGAGAGTGAAAAGACCAAGATCGTAGGCTACTATGGGGTTGCCGTGGAGAAGTTCGGGCCGTCCTTCAATCTTCCCGTCCAAAACGTCCAAGGCGCCTTTGCGTATTTTCTCTATGATATCGGGATAAACCGGAAGGTCGGCGTGTGAAGGCCAGAGTTCGTCGAATTCATCCGTGAACTCTTCGAGATGCTCGAGTCCTTTGATGAAATCTTCCATGCTTCTTTGCTCTCCGAACATGTATATCCTTCCATGCTCCTGGATGGGGTCTCCGCTTATGAGGACCCTCCTTTCTTCGTCGAGAACTCCAATGCTGCCCGGTGTGTGTCCGGGAATATGGATGATTTTGAGCTTTCTTCCCCCGAGATCTATCTCGTCTCCCTCCTCAACGGGCACCACCCTGCACTTCATCCCCGTTCTTTCGTAGTTGGGTATCTCCGCAGGATGCATGAAGCAGAAATCGAACTGTTCGTTGCAGCCCGTATGATCCCTGTCCGCATGGGTGTTCAGGAGGTAGAGAGGAAGAGACGTAAGGCTTTCAGCTATGCCCCTTACGTCTTTTATATTCAACCCCGTGTCTATGAGAAGGGCATTCTCGCTGCCAGCAAGAAGGAAGAACCTGATATCCCTGTCCATCATGATCCAGGTTCCTTCTCCCTTTTGTATTATTCTGAAGTCCTTTTCTTCCATGGTTTTCTTCCTATTCCGTTATTCTCTTAACAAGCAGGTCCATACTTTCCTCGCTCATGCCGAGGGCTTTGAGATAGTTTCTTGCAAGGAGCGAAAGATCAGCTTTCGTAAGATCCACGCTGTCGTCTCCCGCCACCGTATACATCATGGCTATGAGGTTCTTTTCAAGGATGAGGTCGTATTTGACCTTGTCCTTCACCTCGTTTATTTCATAGTAGTTGTCGTAGGTGACCATATAGTCGTCGACTATCTCCTGATAGGAGGCACCGGCCAGAGCTTCTATGAGCATGCACATGAATCCCGTTCTGTCCTTTCCTTCGGTGCAGTGTATGAGGTAGGGGCCTTCCTTTTCAGCCATCTCGCTGAAGCCTCTTACGATTTTTTCCTTAAAGTCGTCGGCGGTGAAATTCATGCTCATGGCGAGAGGAATGACGTTTCCCTTTTCGTAAAGCGATTTGAAATACGGGGAATTGAAATCACCGGCGCTCATATACTTTTCTATCTTCGAATCGTTGTCCGACAGATTGAGTATGCATGCGACTCCAGTCTCTGAAATGAGTCTGTCCACGTAGGGAGCGCGGTTGTGCTGGTTGTCGCAGGGGGAAGCGGATCTAAAGAGTATGCCTTCTTTGATATTTCCAACCCTTACGTTTCTGAAGTTGGCGAAGACCTCGTCGCTTGGATATCTCTCTCTTTCGTCGTAGTAGTGGATGTCTCTCGCGGTCTGGGTATCGAGATACTTTCCGTGCTCTAAAAGATAGACGCTGGCCGTGCAGTGCTCGTCGAGCCCTGCGGACGAGAAGAGCCGCATGCCGGGAGCCGCATAAAGGTCTCCCGCTTCCCATACGTCCTCGCCGTAGTTCACGCAGGCCTTGATATAGTCGTAACCAGGATAGGCTATTAGCAGCGGCTGTCCTGCGTCAACGTAATATCCGTTGAAATACGGTATGTCGTCCATGGTATATCCGTTGGAGAAAACGACCTTCACGCTGTCTCCGTAAAGAAAGCCCAGCTTGTTGAAATCGTCTATGGTTATTTTGATATATACCCCGCCGAATTCCTCCTCGTGCTCTATGGCATATCCTTCAATCTTCGGATCATCGGCGGCTTTCTTTCCGCAGGCTGCGAATATTGCGCAGAGCAAAAGCAATGCGCACAGCAAAGCAATTTTCTTTTTCACTTCTTTTCCTACCTGAAACTTCGAAGGTTACCGGGCGGGAAAAACCCGCTCGGTTTTTTGTTTTCATCCGATCAGAATATCTGTCCCGGAAGTTTCAGCTTTTCCTTTTTGGGAAAAGCCTTGTCGAATTCCTCGACGTCCCCGTCCTTTACGTAATATCCGGCGGGCGTCTGATACACCCCCGTTATTCCGTCAAGATATCCCGGGATAAGCTCCCTGCAGAGAAAGAAGGAAGCGTCGGCACCTTCGGGCAGATCGTGATATCTTATGCCGAATTTTTCGGCATAGTCGAAACCGCACTTACCGTAGAAGAGTATGTTTCCCTCGAAGAGCACTGCTCCGAAACCGAGCTTTGCGGCCTCCTCAAGGGAATAATCGAGCAGTTTCTTACCGTAGCCTTTACGCTTAAGCTCCGGAGCGATGCAGATAGGTCCCATGGTAAGGACCTCCACGTCCCCGCCGTCGTCTTTGTTTATGACGGTCTTCATGAACATGTTCTGCCCTATTATGCGGCCGTCCTTAACCATCACGAAATCGAGTTCCGGTATGAAGGCCGGATCGACTCTTAAAACGTGGATCACGTAGTGCTCGCTGCACCCGGGTCTGTAAACGTTCCAGAACGATTCTCTTACGAGATATTCTACCTCTCTTCTGTCTTCCGATCTTTCCTGACGAATGACGTAGTCGTTTTTATTCATTGTTTTTCCTCCTGAAAATTGTCGACTTCAATTGCTTTAAAAGCAGGGAGGTTTGATTGACTGCAGACAAACCTCCCGGTCAGGCTGCAATCTCCGGTGCGTCGTACTTTCTCAAACAGCACTCTCCTTTTTTATATATATTTCCGACCGGGCGTTATTGCCCGCATCTTCCTAAATGATGAACTGGACCCTGACTCCGGCGGGGTCTTTCACGAAGAAAAACCTTACCGAAGGATTCGGAGAAACGAAGGGAGAGGGTTCGAAACCGTCTTCCTCGAGCTTTCTGCGCAGGGCTTCGAGGTCTTCCGCCTCAAAGCCTACGGAAAGATTGTCGTTTCCGCTGTCCTTTGCTCCTTCTGTCTCTATGATCTCGATCTCCGTATCGCCCTCTTTATCGGAAAGAAATATCATATTCCTTCCGGAGGCTCTCATGTCCCTTCTTACAGTAAGACCGGCGTACCTTTCATAGAATTCGATCTCCCTTTCGAAGTTTTCCGTATGTACGGTAACGTGACGCATCTTCATCTCGCTTCCTCCTTAAAATATCCCATACGGTTCCTACTCTTCGGTGAACTCGAAGGTAGTCGTCCTCGGAAGAGCAAGTCCGCACTCAGCCTCTATGCACTTCGTTATTGCCGAAGGTATGGGGCAGGCTCCGTGGGCAAGGTTTTCTGCCGCCTCGTAGACGGGTCCTCTTCCCGGTTTTTCGAAGCATACGGCGTAGCCGTCTAAAGGCTGCTGCAGGGCTTCCACCATCTTCTTTACGGCTCCGCATTTGGTCTCAACGCTGACCGTAACGTTCTTTCTTCCTTCCTTCTGAGCGCATATCACGCACTCCAGTCCGCATACTCCCGGATTCACCTTAAGTTTTTTCATATTCTTTCCTCCGATATATTCAGCCTTTTCCCGCAAGAGCGAGAAGTTTCTTTTCAGACTGTATTTCGTGAGAGACGAATTTGCCGTCCCTGAAAATCGTAAAATTTGTAACGGGCGAAGGAGCGCTCTGCGCTTTCTCCATGCTGTCTATATGCACAGTCTTCAGCGGAATGCCGTTTTCCTTTGCGCACTCCTCCAGCCTTGGCACCCAGTAATAGGTAAAGGGACATTGGTCCGAATAATATATGACGAAGCCCTTGTCCTCTATACCGGGATGCCTGGCGCATTCCTTAAAACGCGGGGCTTCAGCGTCTTCCGAAAAGGGAAGGTACCAGAGCTGTATCCCGCAGTCGGAATCGTCGGCAGGTCTGAATCCTTTATACGCAAGAAACTTGGGATCCGCAAGAAAGCCCTTCTTCTTCGGGGACGAAAGTATGCAAAGACCCTTCTTTCCCTTTGCCTTCGAGTCCCTTATACACTCCGAAAGAAGATCGTTCGAGTATCCGTGGCCCTTAAGAGACCCCGATACCCACAGGCAGTCTATATGCATATACCCGTCGGCTTCTATGGGGTGCCAGGCCTTTTCCGCGGGGATATATTCTATGAAGCACTTGCCCCTTTCCTCGCTTCTGTAAAAGACCAGGCCGTCACCGAAGCGGGCCTTGAGCCATTCCTTTTTCCTTACGCTCTGATTATTCGACATAGCGCAGCATATATGCTCTTTGTCGATATTGTCTTCCGTGATCCTTAAATATCCCATATTAAAACTCCTATGTAATCACTCTTCAGATAAAAGATAATCCGTAAAAATCGGGATGCGCTTTTCCCATGCGGCCTCGTTGTGCTCGGCTCTGGGCACCACTCTTGCCGCAACGTCTGCTCCGGCGCCTGAAAGAAGAGACGCGCAATCGAACATATCGCAAAGATCTATGCGCTCTCCTTCCTCTATCTCTCCGCTGCCGTAGTCCATGTATATTCTGGTCGGGCTTTCAAGAGGCTTTGAAAGAAGTTTCTTAAGCTCTTCTCCTCCAGCCCAGAAGCAGGCAGAAAGAGCCGCTGCGCCGGAAAAGACCCTGTTGTACTTCGAGACAGCGTAAAGAGCCATGAGACCTCCCATGGAACTCCCCGCTATATACGTATTCTCTCTGCCGGGAAGGGTGCGGTACTTTTCGTCTATCTCATCCTTTAGAGGCCCCGCGATCCATTCCATAGTCAGCTCTCCCATACCATTGAAAGAGCCTATGCCGTTCACCTCTATATCCCAGGGGGAATACTCGTTCATCCGCCTTTCCCCTTCGTGATTGCACTCGATAGCGACCACTATGAGCGGAAGACCGGTTTTCGCCAGATACTCCTTCATTCCCCAGCTCTTTCCGAAAGTTGCGTGGGAATCGTAAAAGACGTTGTGCCCGTCGAACATATACAGCACCGGATAGCGCCTTTCGCTTCTTTTGTAGTCTTTCGGAAGATATACGTAGAGCCTTCTGTCCTCCTTCGTGGGGAGCTTTGGGATCTGCACTTTCTTTACTCTTATCACAGCTTTTTCCACTCCTCTCTTGTAAGTATGTTGGTCTCATCGTCCTCAACGGTTCCGAACTTCGTCTCATATTTTCCAAAAGCATAGTGCCTGAATCCGCATTTCTCCTGCACCCTGCCGGACCTTTTGTTGGACAGAAAATGGGAGCAGAGCACTGCGTCAAGACCCAGGTCTTCAAAGAGATAGCGCAGTACCTCCTTTACCGCTTCCGGCATGAGACCTCTTCCCCAGTAATCCTTAGCCAGGACGTAGCCTACGGACCTGCATTTAAGATCCGCAAGCTCCGGGAAACGATCTTCATCGTATTCTTCTATGCCGAGAGACCCGACCGCTTTTCCGCCGCATTCGATCGCGAAGGTTCTTTTGTGCTCTATGAACTTTGTAAGTATGACCTTCGACTCTTCCAAATCTTTGTGGGGAGACCATCCGGCCATCTGTCCTACGCCGTCGACCGAAGCGTAGGCATAAAAGTCTTCAAGGTCCGATGCTCTAAAGGGCCGGAGCACAAGGCGCTCCGTTCGAAGGACCGTGCCGCTTACGTCTACCTTTGCGTTCATTCCGCATCCTCCTCCAAAGTCTCAAGGAGAAAACTTACCGGTCTGAAACCGTCGTTGCAGGAGATCATGGCCGACCTTTTGTTCTTCATCCAGCCGCCGTAAAGATCCTCGGCCCCATGGGACAGAGCCATGACGAAGGGGGAAAGGCTGTCCCAGGCGCTTTGGCAGAAGCCCTCCGGCTTTTCCCAGCCGTTTGCGGTGAACTCCATTCCTTCCCTCATGCTGCAGGCATGCTCTATGGGATTTTCATATTGTTCCATGAGATCGGTATAGCGGGATATGCGCTTTACCGTGATTTTCACCTTTTTCATATTTTTCTCCTATATCAGTTCCGTAAGGGAACGGATCTTAAGATATGGAGTATCCACGTCAGACGCGGGATTAGCCGCGATAAGTATGGGAGTTATGCCCATATCCGCCGCTCCCGCAAGGTTTTTCGGACTGTCGTCTATGAACACGCAGTCTGCCGCTTCGCAGCCGCTCTTATTAAGTGCGTCCTGATACATACGGGGATCCGGCTTGAATACGCCGAGGCTGCAGCTGTAGGTCGTGAAGGAAAAGTATTTGAGTATCCCGAACGACCTAAGCATCCTGTCTATGCTGGGCCAGGTGTCCGAAATCACGCCGAGAAGATGAGTCTTCGAGAGTTCCTCCAAAGCCTCCTTCACACCTGGATACATGAGATAGTTGGCCATATTGAAGGTCCTGTCTTTTACTATCTTCATTATCTCTCCGTCCGTAAGCCCCATATCCAGCTCGTCGGAAAAGATCCTGTAGTAATGGCAGTAGCAGCCGACCTCTTCTCCTTCGGTAAAAAGCAGATGGTTTTCGGCAAGATAATCAGAGGCCTTCGACAGAGCTCTCCTTATCTCTCCTTCGGAATATTTTCCCAGCCTTTCGCCCGCCACTTCATTGAACTTGTTCGTGAAGATCCAGTCGCCGGAAGCCGGCAGCGAGATGGTATATCCTACGTCGAAAAAAACGACTTTCTTGTTTTTCAGTATTTCGTGCATTGTGCTTTTCCTTTCAGTAGTGCAGATGGGTGCGGGCCGCAGCGATCATCGCTGCAGCAAATACTGCCGTGGACGCCAGCGCGCATACTATGCACACCGTTTTCAGCGTCCTGGTCTTTGCTTTCAACAGAAACAGTACTGATACGATAATGCAGGCTGCAGCGAGTACGTACAGAAGATACGGAAGCCAAAGCATATCGGCTCCGTAGAGCCTGTCCACGGCGCTGAGCCTGGCTTCTCTTCTGATACCGTCCGGCAGCGTGTACCGGTCGGTGAACAGCTTCAGATTGAGAACCGCGCAGTATATGATATTCATTATAATCGAAATGATGCCGATAATCATATTCCCTTTCCTCCTCTAGTAATCGAAAACCGTATCGCCAACCCTGACGGTGGCAGCCGGTTTCTCACCCTCGAAGGGTTTCCTTATTTCTATCATGTTGAGAACGGTATAGCCTCTGGAACGGAGAAAGGCTATCATCCCATAGTTATTGGGATGAACGAAGTTGAAAAGCGTATCTCCGCCGAAGGATTCCGCGACCTTCTCGGCCTCCGCAAAAAGCATCGAAGCGGCTCCTCTTCTCCTTAGTTCCTCTTTCACGAAGATATGCTCGACCCAGACGCAGGGCCCGTCCAGCCTGCATACAAGGTAGCCGGCGGCTTCGCCGTTTTCCTCCGCCGCGAATACCGGAAATCCTCTTTCAAGAAATTCCGCGATCTCTTCCCTTGCGGATTCTATATCGGGCTTTGCCTCAATTCCTCTGTATGAACTGAGCGCAACGCGAAAGTCTGCTATGAGCGGAACTATTTTTTCCGCATTCTTCCTGCCGATTTTTATTATCTCCATCAGCTTCGTTTTCCTCCGTATCCCATATGCTCTTTCAGAAAAGCCAGTAATCCTTCGCAGCCCACGGATATATCGTTCCAGGCTTCCTCGAAATCTCCCGTATACCAGGGATCCGATATGTCTTCTCCCTTCCTGTCCGTGTAATCGAGAAGCTTAGTTATCCTTTGCTCGTGATCGGGTCCCGTGATCCTTAAAGCGTTTTTCACGTTCCAGGAATCCATGCATATTATCATATCGAAGTTTTCGAGATCCGCTTTAGTCATCTGCCTTGCAGTCTTGCCCGTACAGTCGATGCCGTGCTCCTTTAGTTTTCTTTTCGCAGGGGGATATACGGGATTTCCTATCTCTTCCCTGCTGGTGGCCGCGGAAGCGATATCGAAGCGGTTTTCAAGCCCTTCTCTTCTGATCAGCTCCTTCATTACGAATTCGGCCATGGGACTTCTGCATATATTGCCGTGGCATACGAAGAGTATGCCCGTCTTCCTGTTTCGCACGTATTCTTCGATCAATGCGATATCCTTCCGGTCCTTTTCCCGTCCGAGTTCTTTCTTCATCTCTATAAGGCCGTCCGCATCAACGGTCTGAAAGCCTTCACACCATACGAGGGCCCCTTTCATCCAGTTTTCGAAGATTTCTATATTCTCTCCGTATCTGAAGCACCTCTTTTTATCTTCCGTATATCTGAAAAGAAAGCCTTCCTCTTCCAGCCTGTCGGCCAGCTTTTCGCTGCAGCCGAGATCTATATCCCCGGTCTCCTTCTTTATACCGCAGAGGACCATTGCGGCGCCTGTAACGAGCCAGTACTCCGTCCGGTCAAATGGAAAAGTATCAAGTTGTCTAAGTATATCCTCTTTATTCATCACTTTCCTGAAGTCTGAATATCGAACATGCTTATCTGCGTTTCCCTTTCGGGAAATACCTGCATGTATGAAAAAACCTCGTCCGGCTTTGAAAGAATCCCATATCTCCCGCAGAACTCTTCAAATATGCTCATCAGCCTGCCGCTGTGAGGGCTCGGCACTATATATGAATCACCGTACTCACGTATATATCTTTCCTTAAGACCCGGAAAATGCCTGTCGAGGGCGGCGTAATAGTACTCCCTGTCTCCGTCTCTTAAGGTAAGTCCCATACCGAAGCAAATTATGCCCTTTACGCCCACACGCGCGCATTCACTGAGAATGTTCCTTATATTCTCCTCCGTGTCGTTTATATACGGCAGCACGGGAGACATCCACACGACAGTGGGTATCTTCCTTTCCTGCATCTTTTCAAGGACTTCGATACGCCTTTTAGTATTGCAGACGTTCGGTTCTATGATCCTGCAGAGCCCGTCGTCCCAGGTGGTAAGAGTCATTTGCACCACGCTCTTCGCGTTCCTGTTGATCTCGTCAAAGAGATCAATGTCTCTTAAGATTCGGTCGGATTTCGTCTGCACCGCTGCGCCGAAACCGTGCCTTGAAATGATCTCGAGACACTTCCTCGTAAGCATCAGCTTTTCCTCGCAGTGCATATACGGATCCGACATGGAGCCCGTGCCTATCACGCACTTGTTTCTTTTGGATCTTAAAGCCGCTTCGAGCAGTTCAGGAGCGTTCCGCTTCACTTCGATATCCTCGAAAGGATGATCGAAGCGGTAGCAAAGGCTCCTCGAATCGCAGTAAATACAGCCGTGGGTGCAGCCACGGTATATATTCATGCCGTATCTTCCGCTTTTACCCGTCAGGATGTTTTTAGCCTCGACAAAATGCATGGGTCAGTTCTCTTCTTCGTCTTCCTCCGGAAGTCCCTCGTTCATAAGGACGTTGAGCTTTCTGTTGTAATACTCCGAGACCTTCTTTTCTCTCCACCTCTCGTTTTCCTCTGCGATGGAAAGCATCTCGTCGGTGATCTCCTCGGCAGAAGAAGGTCTGAACTGGTGGAGATAGGAGGACATTCTGGACATGGACTTTTCTCCTTTAAGAGAGTCGGCTATAAGGACACCGAACTCTCTCGGATATCCCATGCGCTCTATCGTATCGACAAGTTCTTCGTATACTCTCTGCTTGGACGTCATTGCCCTATCCTTTCATGCACGTATATTACCGATAATATCATACTATATTCCGCGGTTTTCTTCCACGAAAAAACCCGGGGAGCTTGCAAGCCCCCGGGCTTCTTCTAGGAGTTACTAAGTATGTGGTATCCGAGTCTTTCGACTTTGGATATTATCACGTCGTCTTCAACGGGCTCCGAATAAAGGACCGTAAGTTCACCTTTTTTCAGATTCACTCTTCCGGCGGCTCCGGAAATGTCGTTGACCGCTTCTTCCACGCGGTTTTTACAGTTTTCGCATTTCATGCCTTCGACCTTGAACAGTTTTCGGCCTGTAACGCGGGGCAGCCTTTTCTTCTTCACCCTGTATCCGCCGCCTCCGCAGCAGGATCCCTGACCCTTGAAATGTTTTACGCTTGAGCGTATACCTGCTGCGGCAAGCAGCGCTATCACGGCTATGATAATGTAGTTTTCCATCATTACCCCTTTTTAAGAGCGTTATTTAACTATTTTGCTGCTGTCGAAATCGTCGAGACTGTGGCAGCTCCCGCCGCTGCAGCTGCCGGAGTAGGGGCAGCCTATGCATACGGCTCCTTTTTTCTTCTCGCGTATAAGGTAAATCACTATGGAAACCGTGATGACTGCGAGTATGAGTATGGCTATAACGTTCTTCATTTTTGTCCTTATTGATCTTTAGAGGAAAGTACTATTTTTCAAGGGCGTATTCTGCCTTGAGTTCTTTATTTGTCCTGTTTATGAGAGCCGCAAGGGTGCATATGAATGCAACGACGACTGCGAGGCCCGCGATTGCAGGAACGATCGCAAGTTCTCCGCCGGTGATGAGAGTTCCGATAGTATATACGAGATATCCCATTGAGAATCCGGTGAAGAGCTGAAGTCCTATGCCGCCCCAGAGCCACTTCGCGCTGTTCATCTCGGAGTTCATGGCTCCTATTGCCGCAAAGCACGGAGGCGTATAAAGGTTGAAGAAGAGATATGCAAGAGCTGCGACCTTTGTGATAGCCATGATTCCGGCTACCTCGGCTCCTGCGCCTTCCATCATCTCGAGTTCTTCGACGTCGATGAGATTTTCAAGTCCCACGAAGCATACTGCAAGAGTACCGACGACGTTTTCCTTCGCTATGAAGCCTGTGACCGCCGCTGCGGCAAGCTGCCAGGAAAGAACTCCGACGACGGGAACCAGCAGATACGCGAAGGGGGATGCGATGGATGCGAGTATGGAATCGCTGGCCTCTTCGGCGACGGTGAACTGCCAGGTGAAGGTCTGCATGATCTGAACGGCCATGTTGCAGAGAAGTATTATGGTTGCGGCCTTTACTATGTAGGCCCATCCTCTGCTGAGCATGGACTTGAATGCGAACCAAAGAGACGGCGCCTTGTACTCGGGAAGCTCTATGATGAAGAAGGACTTTCTCGCCTTGTATCCGGCTATCTTGTTGACCACGAGAGCCATGACGAAGATGAGGACTATTCCCGTAAAGTACGCCACGGTGCTTACCCAGCCCGCTCCGTCGAAGAAAGCGCCTGCAAAGAGGCTTATGACCGGGATCTTCGCTCCGCAGGGCATGAAGGGCGTAAGCATGGCTGTAGCTCTCTTTTCACGCTCGTTTCTTATGGTGCGGCTTGCCATGATTCCGGGAACAGCGCATCCCACGCCGATTACGAAGGGGATGACGGACTTTCCCGAAAGGCCGACCTTCTTGAAGATCGGGTCAAGCACGACGGCAACACGGGACATATACCCGCAGTCTTCCAGAAGCGCCAGGAGGAAGTAAAGTACCATTACAAGAGGCAGGAAGCCTACTACCGCGGATACGCCGCCGATGATACCGTCTACCAGTATAGCCTGAAGAAGAGGACTTGCATCGGCGAGCATTTCGCCGGCCCATTCCTGGAAAGCGTCGAGATAACCGACGAGCCAGTCTGCTATCGGTGTTCCTATCCAAACCTGTGAGATCTGGAACACGAGGAACATTACTACCGCGAAGATCGGGATGCCGAGCCACTTGTTCGTAAGAACTGCGTCTATGGAGTCTCCGAAGTTTCTTTCTCTGGTGAGTACCTTGCGGTCTTCGACCTCTTTTACTACGGAATTTACGTAATCGAAACGTTTTCTGTCTGCTTCTTCGACCACGTTTTTATCCGTCAGGTCGATGTCTCCCTGTACGTAGGGAGCTTTCTGCTCTTTACCGGCGTGAGCTACGGCCGCTTCCACGACGGTTTTGAGCCCTTCGTTTGCGGTGGATACGGTGTCTACTACCGGGCATCCGAGGATACGGGACAGCTTTTCGGTGTCGATCTTGGTTTCCTTCTTTTCGTTTACGTCGTGCTTGTTAAGAGCCACGACTACCGGTATGCCGAGTTCAAGAAGCTGCGTGGTGAAGAAGAGGCTTCTCGAAAGGTTCGTAGCGTCCACGATGTTGATTATGACGTCGGGATGCTCGTCTCTGACGTAGGAGCTGGTGATGCTCTCCTCACTTGTAAAAGGCGACATTGAATATGCGCCTGGCAGGTCGACGGCAATGAGCTGCGCGTTTCCTGCGTAAGCTTTCTTTATCGGGTGTTCTTTTCTGTCAACGGTAACTCCCGCCCAGTTTCCTATCTTTTCGTTGCGCCCCGTAAGAGCGTTGTACATAGTGGTTTTTCCTGAGTTGGGGTTGCCTGTCAAAGCAATTCTCATTTTATGAATCGTCCTCCTTATGATAATCTGTGGTATTTAAAAGTCCGGAGACCTTCAAAACAAGCTTAAGGTTAGCACTTGCTAACCGTTGTTCAAAAAAAATAACCGAAGTTATTTTCTATATGACGATGGCGTCAGCAAGCATATTGTCTATATTGTATCTTGCGTCCTTGATCGCCACTACGCAGCCTCCGTGGATATGGGATACCACGGTTATGGGCTCGCCGCTGTAGCAGCCCAGACGGAAGAGGAATTCGTCCATTTCCTCGTCGTCCGTATCTATATTCTGAATGATGTATTCCTTACCCTCTTCTGCGCTTGTAAGAGTCATATATGTCACTTCCTTTTCTCTATCGTATTACTCTCAGGCTCCCGCCGGGCGGACGCCTGCGGCGGAAACCTTTCGTTAGCTCTCGCTAACATTAGTACAGTATAGTTAGACGCTGCTAATTTGTCAAGTGTTTTCTTGTATTTGTTTCAAATATATGGTAGAGTGGTTTAAGTAGTAAAGGTAGTTGAAAACCGCTTTACAGCGGAGAAAAGGAGATCGCCATGTCCATTCAGGAATCAGGCGAAATGTATCTTGAAACCATATACGTTTTGTCCCTGAAAATGAAAAACGTCAGAAGCGTCGACGTTGCGGAAGAAATGAACTATTCCAAGCCCTCGGTGAGCAGAGCTCTTGGCATTCTCAAAAAGAACGGTCTGGCCGAGACCGATACGGCAGGAAACATAAGCCTGACAAAAGAGGGTAAAAAAATCGCCAAAAATATCTACGAAAGACACACCGTTCTTACGGAGCTGCTTACGAGAATAGGCGTAGATCAGGAGACCGCAGCAGAGGACGCCTGCAGAGTAGAACACTATATCAGCGAAAAGACCTTCAAGGCTATAAAAAAGCACGTTATGGAGAATTCGAAAAACCCGGTGCTTCCAAAATAACGGAAAAAGTCGAAAACCGCCGTCAGGCGGTTTTTTCATTTCATTTCATATTCATCTCATATTCCGCGACCTTCGTATATTCGTCCTTTTCTCCCCCTTTGTCGGCAAACAGCCGCCTGGAAAAGCCAAGGCCCTTTTGAGCCGCGCATATCTCGAGTATACACAGGAATATCCCTATATCTATCCTGTTGAAGTAAAGTGCCGCTTTAAGAGGCATTATGGAGAAAAGACCCTGGGGTCTGTATCTGTAAACGCTCAAGACTCCGCCCTCGTTTCTGACAAACCAGGGCTGGGAATTCACCGCGCTGGGAGCAAATCTTGCAAGCTCGCCTATTCCCAGCGTATCGCCCTCCCATATTTCGCCCAAGGGCTTTCTTTTTACCTTTGAAAAATCCTTTCTGTAAAGGTCTTCGTTTTCGACCTTACGTACGGCTATCATTATTACGTAGGAAAGACCATCAAAATCTTTTTCGTCAGTTCTTCCCATTCCGTACCAAAGAGAACCGATATTACGGTCCACAAGAAAAAGATCCAGCTGCTCCCCCATATACCCCGCATTCATGAGGTAGTTGTCCTTTTGCTCGCTGTATATGAGTATGCAGTATTCTGCGTCTTGCTTGAAACCGAACTGTTTTGCCGGAACTATCCTTATAGCCGTCCGTATTTCAGGATAGAGCTTTTCGAAACCGTCCCACGCAGCCTTTATCTCCTCGAGTTCGTCTTCCGAGATCCTGCCCGCACCGGTATCCTTGAAAACGTGAAAAGATTTTCTTCTTAAAAATGCGTTATATAATCCTGCGTCCATAATATCTCCTTCCTGAAAAATATTCATATCCATCTCATGTGCTCGGCCAGTATCTTAAGTCCTATCAGTATGAGAACTATGCCGCCAGCTATCTGGGCCTTGCTCTGGAACCTTGCCCCTATCCTGTTTCCTATGGCGACGCCCGCAAAGGAAAGAACGAAGGTCGTGACTCCTATGACCGAGGCTGCGAAGCCGATATTTACGTCATCCATGGCGAGAGCTATGCCCACCGCCAGGGCGTCTATGCTGGTGGCTACCGCCATAAGAAGAAGCTCCTTATGATCGAGTCTGAAGGATTCCTCTATTTCTTCCTCCTCTTTTAAAGCCTCCCTTATCATATTTGAGCCTATGAAGAGAAGAAGCCCGAAGGCTATCCAGTGATCGTACTTTTCTATATAGCTCTTAGCATAGGAACCGCCCAGCCACCCAAGAAGCGGCATCAGCGCCTGAAAGGCGCCGAAATAAAGGGCTATAACGGCCGCGTGGCCGTAATTGACCTTTTTCATCGAAAGCCCCTTGCATACGGACACGGCGAAGGCGTCCATGGAAAGAGCGACTCCTATGAGAAGCACTTCAATAAAACCCATATATATCTCCGAATCAGAATAAAGTCATAATATACTGCACTGCGAAAACGGATAAACAGCAGCACACGGCCACGGGGAAAAGCCCTGCCCCGAGCCAGGAAAGAACTATGCCCACTGCAAGAGCTACTGCTCCCGCAACAGGATTTCCGGCGGCTTCTATTATCGCAGGGAAAGTCATTACCGCCAGAGTAACGTAAGGCACGTAATAAAGGAAGGAACGGAAGAATTTGTTCTCTATTTTTTTCCTTATGAGCGTAAGAGGCAGTACTCTTACGGCAAAGCTCACAAGAGCCGATATAAGCACGTAGATCATGACGCTGCTCATCGATCTTCCTCCTCTTCTTCCTTGGGGAAAAGCCAAGCTGCGGCGGCCGACACCAAAACCGTGATAACTATTGTCCTGGTGCCTCCGGAAACAGAGGCAAAAAGCTCAAGTCTTGCCGCCGCAAAACTGAGCGCGAAAGATATAAGCACCAGCATACCCACGACCTTGTCTTTTTTCGAAGGCGGTATGATGATCGCGAGAAACATTCCGTATATCGCCACGCTCAGAGCGCTGACAGCGCTCGAAGGAAGAATGTTGCCTGTAGCTATACCGCAGGCCGTGCCCGCAGCCCACATGAGGGATGCTGTAAGAAAGGCGCTCAGTATATACGGCGCTTTCACGTATCCCTTTCTCGCTATTCCTATGCCGAAGATCTCGTCGGTTATCCCGAAGCCTATGGCAAGTCGCGAAAGGAGCGGTTCCTCAGGGTTCAGCTTCTGGCTGAAGGCCGCGCCCATAAGAAGATAGCGTATATTGGTAACGGCGATGAGAACGGCGACCTCTATATACGCGGCTTTTTCCGAGATCATGGAATAAAGGGCGTATTCTCCGGCGGAGGCGTGGTTCAGAAAACTTGAAACGAAACCCTGAAGAGGGGTAAGCCCAGCCAGTTTGGCGCTTATACCGAGAGAAAAAGCCACGGCAAAATAGCCCATGCCAATGGGCAGTCCGTCTCTTAAACCTTCTCTTATCTCCCTTCCTCTTCCTTCCATCCCTATTTCCTTAAAAGATCGCTTAAATGTTTCCCGTAAAAGAAATCGTGGGTCAGCTTGTCGTACTCTGCCCACAGCGGAAGTGTCTCGCACTCGCCTGCCCTCGGGCAGGGAGCCGCGCCGTCAAGAAGGCATGCGACTGCAGCCAGCGGACCTTCCATCAGTTCTATGATCTCTCCGATGGTATACTCTTCGGGTTTCCTGCAGAGACGGTATCCTCCGCCCTTGCCGCTTGCTCCCGTAAGAAAACCGGCCGAAACAAGATCCTTTGCGATTATCTCGAGATATTTTTTTGAAATATTCTGCCTTTCGGCTATGTCCTTGAGCGGAATATATCCGCCCTCTCCGTTCTCCGCCAGATCTATCATCAGACGGATAGCGTAGCGTCCTCTCGTTGAAATCATCTCAAACGCCCTGCCTTTCTTCATTTGCCTATTATACCTTATGGTAAATAGGTAAATCAAGAAGTAGCACCGTATTTACCTATTGACATACTGGGTAAATGCAAATATAATCGAGGAAGTAAAGAAAGAAAGGAGTATATATGATATACGCAGACAACGCCGCGACAACGAAAATGAGCAAAGCGGCAATAGATACAATGGTAGCCGTGATGAACGAGAACTGGGGCAACCCTTCCAGCCTTTACGAACACGGACAGAGAGCCAAGGAGATCCTTGAAGAAGCGAGAAAAAAGGTCGCGTCGGCCATAGGTGCGGAGCCCAGGGAAATATATTTCACCTCAGGAGGCAGCGAAGCGGACAACCAGGCAATAATGTCCGCGGCAGCCGTGGGAAAGAAAAACGGAAAGATGCACATCATCTCCTCGGCCTTTGAACACCATGCGGTCCTGCACACTCTGGAAAAGCTGGAAAAAGAAGGCTTCGAAATAACCCTTCTTCCCGTACATGAAAACGGAATAGTAGTTCCTGCGGAATTAGAAGCCGCCATAAGGGAGGATACCTGCCTCGTTACCATAATGGCTGCCAACAACGAAATCGGAACGATACAGCCCATAAGGGAAATAGGAGCGATATGCAGAAAGCACAAGGTCCTCTTCCACACCGACGCCGTACAGGCCATAGGGCATATACCCCTCAACGTGGTATCGGACAACGTAGACATGCTTTCCTCCTCGGCCCACAAGTTCCACGGGCCGAAAGGAGTCGGCTTCCTCTACGTGAAGAAGACGGTACGCTTAAATCCCCTGATCGAGGGCGGCGCCCAGGAAAGAGGGAAAAGAGCGGGCACGGAAAACGTGCCCGGCATAGCGGCCGCCGCAGACGCTCTTCTCGAGGCTATGGACAATATGCAGGAGTATTCTTACAAAGTCACGAAGATGAGAGACAGGCTTATACAAGGCCTGAGCGAAATCCCCCACTCCGCCCTCAACGGAGACGCAAAAAAGAGACTGCCCGGGAACGTCAATTTCTGCTTCGAAGGCATAGAGGGAGAATCTCTCCTTCTTCTCCTCGACGACAGAGGTATCCAGGCATCCTCGGGCAGCGCGTGTACGTCGGGGTCCTTAGACCCCAGCCACGTACTTCTGGCAATAGGCCGCGTACACGACGTAGCCCACGGATCCTTAAGGCTTTCCATCGATGCGGACATAAGCGGCGAAGACGTCGAATATATGATCAAATCCGTAAAGGAAGTTGTGGAATACTTAAGAGGCTTCTCCCCGGTATGGAGAGATTTGACAGAAGGTAAAAGAGAATATATTTTATAGGAGGAAATATAATGGCTTTATACAGTGACAAGGTAATGGATCATTTCCGCAATCCCAGGAACGTGGGAGTAATCGAGGACGCCAACGGTATAGGAGAAGTCGGCAACGTCGTATGCGGAGATATAATGAAGATGTACCTTAAGATAGAGGACGACGTGGTAAAGGACGTCAAATTCGAGACCTTCGGCTGCGGAAGTGCCATAGCTTCAAGCTCCATGGCGACAGAGCTCATAAAGGGTAAACCCGTATCGGAGGTGATGAAACTGACGAACAAGGCGGTTGCCGAAGCTCTAGACGGACTTCCCGACTACAAGATGCACTGCAGCGTTCTTGCGGAAGAGGCCATACAATCAGCTCTCGAAGACTATAAGAGAAGAACTGGAAAAACAATAGAAGAAGAAATTATAGAGGTTTAAAATGTCAAACATATTTAAAGGAACACTGGGTCTCATAGGAAACACTCCCCTCGTGGAAATAACGAGTATAGAAAAGGAACTGGACCTTGAGGCTACGGTACTTGTAAAACTCGAGTATTTCAACCCGGCGGGCAGTGTAAAAGACCGCATAGCCAAGGCAATGATAGAAGACGCCGAAAACAAGGGACTTCTCAAAGAAGGTTCGGTGATCATAGAACCCACCAGCGGAAACACCGGTATAGGACTTGCTTCCATCGCGGCTGCCAAGGGATACAGAATAATACTCACGATGCCGGAGACAATGAGCGTGGAAAGGAGGAACATACTGAAAGCCTACGGGGCAGAGCTCGTGCTCACCGAAGGAAAGAAAGGTATGAGCGGAGCCATTGCAAAAGCCGAAGAGCTGGCAAAGGAAATACCGGGCTCCTTCATCCCAGGACAGTTCGTAAACCCGGCAAACCCGAAGGTCCACAGAGAGACTACGGGACCTGAAATCTGGAATGATACGGACGGCAAGGTGGATATATTCATCGCCGGCGTCGGTACCGGCGGCACCCTTACTGGAACTGGAGAATACCTCAAGAGCAGGAATCCTGAAATCAGGATCGTTGCCCTCGAGCCTGAAGATTCCCCCGTCCTTTCCGAGGGAAGAAGCGGAGCCCACGGGATCCAGGGTATAGGCGCAGGCTTCGTGCCAGACGTCCTGAACACAAAAGTGTACGACGAGATATTCAAAGCGGCTACCAAGGACGCCTACGCCGCAGCCAAACTGCTTGCAAGAAAGGAAGGAATATCCGTCGGTATCTCCTCAGGAGCGGCTCTTTGCGGAGCGATCACTCTTGCAAGAAGACCCGAGAACAAAAGCAAAGTCATCGTAGCCCTGCTTCCGGACAGCGGAGACAGATATTACTCTACAGCCCTGTTCACAGAAGAATAACCGAAGTATGCAAAGACGCCTGCCCGATTTGGACAGACGTCTTTTTTTTGTAAAAACGTATCGGTTGATGACTATTGTTTTTCGTATTCGCCGAGGCACCATCTGGCTATCTTTGTAATAAGTTCCGCCGGAATTTCCTTGTCATAGGGAAGCCTTATCGTACCCTTGCTTACGTCATAACCCGAAAGTTCCTCACTGAATACAGCAGTCGCTTCGCCTCCCGGATATATCCCTATATGCTTCTTTGACGCGGCAAAATGTATTATGTTCCTTCCCTTCCAATAGGTGGGCATGGACCAGGATATGCGCTCCTGCGCTTCGGGAAGCGCGGATCTTAAGATTTCTCTTACCTCGTTCAGCTTCGGTTGCACGCTTTCGTCCTGAGCCTCGATATATTCGTCGACGGTCTGCGGCTTACCGCAATAGTGGGGCTGCTCCTTTTTGCTGAATTCACGGCCGCATTTCGGACATTTCCACTTCATCTTTTGATCTTCTCCACAGGTCTTCCTTTTGCAAGCTCGTCCACAAGTTTATCGAGCTGGCGCACTTTTTTCATAAGGGGATCTTCTATGCTCTCCACCTGCACCCCGCACACCTTTCCCGTGATGAGTTCGGACCTCGGATTGTACGAGGGCGCATCGGAAAGAAAGGATCCGTAAGTGATATCCGTTTTCATCATCTCTTCAATCTGAGCTGAAGAATAGCCTGTAAGCCAGGAGGCCAGTTCGTCTACCTCCGCTCTTGTTCTTCCTTTTCTTTCAGCCTTGGCGATAAGAGCCGTATAGACTTTGGCAAAAGCCATGTCGAACACTGTCTGTCTTGCCATTGCGATACTTTCCTTTCTTCCTATTCATGAAGTTCCAGGGGCAGACCGTCCGGGTCGAAAAAGAAGGTCATTTTTCTTCCCGTGAAGGTATCGGTACGGATATCTTCACATTGTATCCCGAGACCTTTTAATTCTTCGACAGTCCTTTCGATATCTTTCACATAGAAGGCAAGGTGTCTGAGCCCGCAGGCTTCCGGATAAGAAGGACGCTTGGGAGGATTTTCCGGAGCGAATATCTCAAGCTCCGTATCTTTGTCTACTCTAAGGTCCAGTTTCCAGTCCTTCTTCTCGGGTCGGTAGTTTTCACGGATGACGGGAAACCCCAGCTTGTTTACGTAAAAGTCTCTGGACACCGCATAATCCGATACGATGATCGCAATATGATGAACGCTTGTCAGTTTCATAGCTATTCCCTTCCTTTTTTTCCGCCTGCTGCCGCGAGCGTATCTCGGACTATGATATCTATCAAAGCTTCTCTTCCTCCCGCATCCTCGGGAACGGCGGTCACGATATACCACTTGCCGGGATAGTCCCAGCTTTTCTGGAAGTATGCCTCGACAGGGTAACGGTCGGCGACCGATTCTATGCCGGGCATGATTCTCTTTATCCTTTCCAGCGCTTCTTCATGAATCCCTTCCCTGAATTTTGCTGCAGATGCCAGATCGCCTTCGGTCAGTTCTGCTGCGTCGATAAGCCTCGTTTTGCTGTCTTCTTTACTTTTTTCTTCTTCAGTTATTATTCCGCAGTATTTTGAAAGAAGTTTGTCAAGACTCGGACGCTCTGAAGCCAGCGTATATTCTTTTCCATCAATGTTGCGTTCGATGATGTAATGATCGAACAACTCACGGCGAAGCAGCGCAGGGTCTCCGAATGAATGCAGTTCTGAAAGAAGCGCATTGAATTCTTTTTCCGAATACGTTCTGTCTGCCGGAATGTGCTCGGAGATCCACGCAAGAGCGATGATCTGTTTCTTTCTTTTAACCGGATAAGCGTTCAGCTTCCCGTGATCAAAATATCCCCTGATCTCCTTTATATCGACCATATGCTTACACCGCCCTTTCTGGTCTGTGTGCAAAAAATACTCTCTTGACGTTTAAGGACATGATTCTGTCCCAGTCTTCTTTAAGCGCCGGGTTTTCTCCGTACGCCTCGATATATTCAAGCGGTTCAAGGTCTCCTGCAAAGCAGTCTCCGTTATCAAGAACCAAAGCAACGCTGTCGGGACTGTGGCTGGGGATATGGACTATCTCCCCTTCGATTCCAAGCCGGGAAAGAAATGTCCTGCTCTCTTCGCAGGATATGACTGCAGCCTTAGTTTCATCGACCGGGACAAAATGCAGCTTATCTCTTTCGAATATACGGTCGGAAAAATGAACGAAAGGCTTCTGAACGTCTGCCAGCAGTAGCTCTACTCCCTGCTGCGTAAGTTCCCCTACAAGGCCCATATGGTCGGGATGATAATGGGTGGCCATCACGCAGTGTATATCTTCGACTCTGAGACCGTTTTCCTTAAGGCATTTGTAAAAGCTTTTAAGAGTCCCGGCGTAATCCGTATCGACAAGAAGTCCGTCGATATAGTATGTATTTGTATTGCCGTACCTAAGTCTTATCATTTATCCTCTTTAGCGTATTTCCACATTGCCCAGATCAGGATCATGTAGCATACGGTCTTGGGAAGCATGAGCATGCCGAGGATAGGCACCACGCTTGCCAGTACCGCCACGGGAATATAGAAAAGGAAAGAAAGAAGAACGAGAAGCCACGCGGAGCGGAAGCAGCGTATTTTATCCTTCTTCTTAAAGAACAGCACGACTATTATGGCTCCGAGAAGAACGAAAGGAACGTTCCGTATGACGCCCCAGGTCACGGAACCCTCGTTCTGCAGCCAGTTGTTCTGCGGCATTAGGCAAAGCACAACGCGAACAGCCGTAAGAATGTATACGGCAGCGCTGAGGGTTTTGTTTTCCTTCTCACCGTAGGCTCTTAGCCAGAGCCTGTACACGAGTACGTAAAACACGGTCATGCTTATGGAAGTAACGAGCTTCCCTACGCCGAGCCATGCCGTAAAGTCTCCTTTTGCAAAATAGTTGAGGACGCGGGGCACCAGATGGAAGGCGTCTCCGCAGCCGAGGATGAGGACAGCGCTGCCCATTATCTTTCCTATAACGTCCTTTCTTTTGCCAAGGATACGAAGGCCCATAACTATGGCAAAAACAAGGTAAATGATATCGAAAGTACTTTCTCCGTATTTCATATTTTTATCCTTACAAAACTTTGAAAAAGCGATTTGACAATTATATTTTTTCAAGAAGCTCCTTTATGGCTTCTCCGCTGTCTCCGTCTATACACACAGACTGCTTCTCTATCTGCTGCGGGAAGTATGCCTCGTCAAAGTTAAGGCACGCATAGAATGCATCCTCATTGTCGTTAGTCATCTGCCAGAAGGGATATTTGATGATGACCGGCGTGTTCATACCGACCCCTATCTCCATGAACAGAACTCTCTCCCCCTCATATTTGTCAAGGAATTTAGCATAAGCATCTGCCGCCTTATGCCAGCCTTCGTCTTCCACGAAGGAATCGTCTGAACGCAGATTCATCGTCATTTCGGATCCGTCGTCGGAACACAATGGAATGAGTCCGGAGGAGATCTCCGTTCTTACTCTACCGTCCCCAGGCATTTCAAACAGTCCGTCCTTATCTTTTACGAAACTCATGTCCTCCATGGCTTTCATGACCCACTCTTCGTTGTCGTAGGTTTTCCGGTTCCGGGGATTTCTGCTCTGAAAGACCCCATAGTCTCCCTGGGTGTAGAAAAGGCGCTGTTTATCGAAACCCGCTTTCTGGAAGCAGTGATCCACGTTTGTGGTAATTACGAAATACTCCTTATCCGACACCAGCGACAGAAGGTCTTCGTATACCTTCTTCGGAGGATCGAGATACCTATTGATATATATGTATCTCGCCCAGAAAGCCCAGAAAGCTTCCTTTGACGGATACGGATAAAATCCTCCGGAATACATATCTTCTATTCCGTACTTTTCTATAAAATCGGGGAACCATTTCTTAAGACGCTCCCCCGAATAGGTAAATCCTGCGGACGTGGAAAGACCGGCCCCTGCGCCTATGACGACGGCGTCCGCCGTTCTGAGATATCCGGAAAGCTTTTCGAGAGATTCTTCCCTGGAAAGTCTCCCGCGAGTGATTCCTCCCCTGAAATTTCTGACTCCGTTTATCCCTTTATTTATAGTTTCCGAATATCCGTTTCTAAGTTCAGAAAAGCTGCTGCTCATAATAGTTCCTGTCCTCGTCTTTGAATACGTTAAAAATCACTTTTATCCGGTACTCCGGATGTCCTTGCAGCCAGCCGCTTACCGTCTTTACGGCAATCTCCGCAGCTCTTTTACCGGGAAAACTGAAAACTCCCGTCGATATACAGCAAAAAGCAACGGACTCAAAGCCGTTCTCTTTGCACAGATCGAGAGTGTTCCGGTAGCAGTCTGCCAGTTCCTTTTCATGTTCTTCCGTCAGTCTTCCCTGAACTATCGGCCCGACTATATGTATCACGTGTTTTGCGGGGAGATTGTATCCGGGTGTAAGCATAGGTGCAGCCGTGGGCTGCACGTAATCCTGTCCGTACTTTTGCCTGAGCAGCTTCATCTGTCTGTCGCATTCAGATCTGAGCTCAATTCCGGCAAAGGTATGTATGCAGTTGTCGATGCACGTATGCATGGGAACGAAACAGCCAAGCATTTCCGAATTGGCAGCATTGACTATCGCATCCACCGCCAGCCTCGTTATATCGCCCTGCCAGATATATATACGGTCTGAAAAAGCATGACCGCTTCCCTGCTTGGAAACAGGCAGGATCGCCCCGATTTCGACTATCCCGTTTTTACGGTTTCTTTCCTCAAGATACTCGTCCTGGACCTTTAGAACATCAGGAGAAATATCTTTGGGCATACGTATATTCATAAGAGAGCGCAGAAGACGCATCTTCCCTTCCGTATCTCCCGGAGTTTCCATATCTCTGTATCTGACAGAATCTTCTTTGAACTTCTCTACAAGATAGTCAAGACGTTCCCGCTGGTCCATTTCAATACCTCTCTCGGTCTGCATGTATTATCTATATATTACCATAAATGTCCAGTTATATGTTGAATACTTGAATGCAACCGGAAGTATTACCAATGAAAAAAGGACGGAATGAAACTCCGTCCCGATACTCATTTCAAGTATTCGCTCTACTCAGTCCAAATCTCTTTGGCCATTCTGAATACTGCCCAGCCTTTAGGCCAGCCGGTATACATCGTCGCGTGAGTGATTATAGCCGCTATCTCCTCTTTTGT
>JAEEGL016630876.1_pt1 | contig 31638 bp, 33 predicted proteins | sample 9134231 | NCBI WGS metagenome assembly JAEEGL01 (sample SAMN16246548, study PRJNA631951) | gut metagenome | biome: gut microbiome; feature: rumen; material: fiber-attached | host: Bos | place: Iran: Karaj | collected 2018-10 | reverse complement strand
GGGATTTGAAGAAGCCAATGAATGCCTGGGATATGTCTGGTATTACGGCAGGACCGGAACCAAAGACTATGAGAAGGCTTTTAAGTATTTCTCGGCAGCTGCTGAAAGAGGCAATCTTGTCGCGCGGTATAAGATAGCTGACATGTATAAGAACGGCTATTATGTCGGCAAGGATTATGGCAAGTACAAAGAGATAATCAGAGAACTTTATCCTGAAGTTAAAGATGCTTCTTTCCTTGGCGAACCTCTTCCTGAGATATTTACCAGGCTTGCTGCGATCGAAGCAGAAGAGGGTAATACCGCTGAGGCCGTTAATCTGTATTTTCGAGCAAAGGATTTCCTTGCACAGAGGATCATGTACAATCCCTTCTTCGGCAACCTGAATATTATGAAGTGGCTGATAGAAGATCTTTATAAGCTTATTGAACCGGATCATCTGGAAATCGATTTCTTTGATCTATACTACTGGCTCACAAAACCCTGCAAGATAACTTTCAGGGCAGAAGGAAAGAAGCATGAGGTATCCTGTGTCGAGGAGAATGGTGAGAATGTCATCAGTTTCGAAGGCCAGTGGTACAGAAATGTAGATGATTTCTTTAAGAAGGCCACGATAGATGATACGCTTTTAACGGATATGCTGGGTTATCTGGATAACTTTGTTCTGGAGGAAAGAGGGTAACCATGGATCTTATTAAGATAGCATTAGGTGATTATCCCAGATATGAAGAGCTTCTTTTGCGCAAGGACAAATTCGAAAAGGAAGCGCTTCAGTGGTATGAGAATTACATCCGTGAATTCGGTCCTTATCTTATTGCTCTGTTTGAAGTAAAGGTTGAGTGCATCCGCTTAAAGAAACTGATTGCAATGGCACAATCAGAGATCAATCAGGGCTTTAATCCTGATATGGATAAGATCAGTTCCCGGGTTGAAGAACAGATGAAGTCTTATTACGAAGAACTTAAGAGTCTGGTTAATGACCATGAATCTTCTTTGGATTATGAACCGGTATCTGAATACTCGGTCATGAAGATAAAGAAGATCTACAGGGAGATAGCTAAGATCTTACATCCTGATATTAATTCTGAGACTCATAAGGATCCTGTTCTTCAGGATTTGTGGAACAGGGTCGTTATTGCATATAAGTGCAACAAACTGGAAGAGATCGAAGAACTTCAGGTCCTGGTAAATACTGCTTTGAGTGAGAGGGGAATAGATGTCTCAAAGATCGTAATTCCCAATATCGAAGAGAAGATCAAAGAGGTTGAGAAAAAGATCAACGAGATCATTACAACAGATCCTTATAACTACAAATTCCTTCTTGAAGACAGGGAAGAAACAGAGCAGAGGAAAAAGGATTACGAAAACGAAAAGAAAGAGTACGTTAAATATAAAAACGAACTGGAAACCATCCTGAAGGAAATGACAGGAGATTTATAATGGCTAACGAATTATCAAAGTATGAAACAGGCCTCGTAAGCAAGGCAGCTGAAAGCGGATTGGGAGAACTGTTAAAACCCTTGCAGCAGGAGATTCACCTCTTTGATTCTTATGTTGCCGGCACTTCACATATTCCGGAACCGGCTGTGTTGGAGGAGATAAAAGAAGGCGACATGCTTTTCCTGATAAGAGAAGATAACAAGTTTGATTCCAATGCGATAATGATTATGTCAAAAGACAAGAAGAAAGTCGGTTATGTTCCTGAGAAGGATAATGTAGTCTTCGCAAGACTCATGGATGCAGGAAAAAAGCTTTCTGCAAAAATTACCAAGATCGAGAAGAAAGGTTCTTTCACAAAGATCGCTGTGAGTATATATCTGGTGGATTTCTGATTTGGATATTCTTGTATAGACAAAAAAGAACAGCCCGGGATCACTCCCGGGCTGCTCTCTTAAAAGGAATTAATATGAGGTTCCTTCAGTTAGTTCTTAGAAAAGATTTACGCTCTTTCCGTCAGCATCGAAGATCTTCTTCTCGCCAACTACTACGTAAACGTCACCACCGAGCTTAGCAGCCTTCTTCTCGATTGCCTTGTAATCGATCTGCTTGCCGTCGATCTCGAAGATGATCTTTCCGAGCTTCTTAACCTTCTTAGCAGCTGCCTTCTTAGCAGGAGCTTTCTTTGCAGCGGGCTTCTTAGCAACTGCCTTCTTAGCAGGTGCAGCCTTCTTTGCAGCGGGCTTCTTAGCAGCCTTCTTTGCAGGTGCAGCCTTCTTAGCGGGTGCAGCTTTCTTTGCAGCGGGCTTAGCAGCAGCCTTCTTAGCGGGAGCAGCCTTCTTTGCAGCGGGCTTCTTAGCAGCAGCCTTCTTTGCAGGTGCCTTCTTAGCAGCGGGCTTCTTTGCAGCAGCCTTCTTTGCAGGTGCCTTCTTCTCTACCTTCTTTGCCTCGTCAACCTTAGCGATTACTTCAGCTTTTTTCTCTTCTGCCATTAGTTTTTCCTCCGTATGAAATAAGCATTGAGATTTGTTTTTAAACGTACTATGACTCCATACTACAAATCTTCTTAAAAAAGGTCAATAAATTTAGTGTTAATAACGATTGAACATGAAAAAAATTAATCGCCAAAAACGTCCTGATTTATATTGTCTCAAGCTACTTCATACTCAATGAGTTCATCGTAAATTGCAGTAACAGGTCTTCCTCCAATCTTTGCTTTTTCAAAGAAGTCCTGCAGTGTGCGGTACCATTTGTTGTTGAATCTGATTACTATGTTTCTGTTTTCTGCAATGCATTCAATCTTGAAACGAACTTTGTTGTAAACGAATGACAATGTGCATTCGTCTTTTGAAAGCCAGAAGAGGTCATACAAATCTATGGAGTCATCCCATTCCAGTGAGAGCTCATGCTTAAGCATTATCACTGATTCCTTCTCTTCAATGTTTCCCCACCATGAAGGGTTTGAACGAAGGAATTCCGCGAACCTGAACTTTGCATCGTTAAGCAGGTTTACCGCTTCTTTTATTCTTCCTTCAGCAGCTCTTATTCCTGCAAGTCTGTAGCTCAGTCCCGGATCGGGAAGGAACTCGGGTGAAACTATTGAAAACAGGTTTTCAGGATGAGACATCTCATCGTAAAGACGCTCAATCATTGCTCTGTACTTGGTCTCATTTTTCTCGACAAAGTATCCGTTATGGTACATGTCGGCAATCTTGTATTCGCAGCCAATCCTGAGGCAGTCATCACGGGATTCTGCGCCCTTGCTGAAATAATAGAAAGCTTTTTCGTAGTCGACTGTTCCTGTCTGACCGTAATACCAAACATATCCGAGGCCTTCATATGCCGGGAAGAAATTCATGTCGGCGGCCATTTCCAAATATTTTTTGTACAAGCCGAAGTTGCGCTCTTCGGCGTAATGAAATGCCAGGTTATGCATATCATTGGGGTCGTGGTATTTGTTAATCAGAAAGTAATGAGCTTCCTCGAAATAATGCTTGTCTTCTTCAGTGTGGCTTTCTGCCAAATAGTAATCAGTGATGATTCCTCTTGCTTCTCTTTCTGTCATAACCCTGTCCTCCTTCTTTCACACTTCATTGTCAGTACCGTTGTGCTTACGACCCATATCTTCGCGAATCAACGCCTTGATATAGGTTGCCTTGCCAGTATCTTCAAGTGAGTTTAAGTACCCGATAATGTCAGCGTCATACTTCTTGCTGAGACGGACATTAATCTGAATTGTGTTTGCCTTCTGGTACTTTGTAATGTATGTGATATCGTTTGCCATGCTTCTTTCCTCCTAATGATTAATATATTGCGCTGCACTTAAACGACAGGATCATCAGAAGAAAGGAGAACCATCGTTCAAGCTTTAGCACCTTGCATCTGCAGGTTGCTGTGCGGTCACCGGGCTTGTCCCTTGCGCACTCTTTATGGTGGCTTCAGTATATCAGGTTTGAATTAGGCCTGCATTCCATTAATGGGACAGTTTTAAGGTGCGATCTTCAGTGTGTCCCACAACTAATTTTCTGATGATAAACACTCTGATTTATATCTGTTGTTTAAGCAACATTTTGCGCACTAATTGATTATTGGATTAACACTTTTCAGGATGCATACTGTAGCCGTCAAACAGTTACACGAGACATTTTTCTCTCTCCCCATATATATTGCGATGACGGGTTGTCTTTATGGCAGCCCGTCGGTCTTTTGAAACAGAAAACAAAAGATCATAAATATTTTTCTGTTTATCAACAGCTTGGTTTCCTCATGTTGTTTAAGCGACAAAACAGAGCGTCATTACTGATTGTTTGAGATGATTGCCGACGCGATAATGACATTATCAAATACAAAATCAGTCACAAAGGAGGACACGAAAATGACAAACGCAAAGATGAACGTTATGGAACTTGGAATGGATGATCTGGAGATCGTATCCGGTGGTACAGTAAGAGAATTTGATGATCTCGTTTATGAGTTCGTACAGATTCCGGTATTGGCAGATCTCTGCGGTACAGCCGTTGGACATGTTCCCGGTGCGAACCACGTTGCAGCATATGCAGTTGAATTAGGTCTCGAAGAATATCTCGGCATCAAGGCTGATATCAGTCTTGGATTTTGCGGAACGGGAATCGGTTCCGATCCCAACAAGTATGTTGAGATCTCAACAGGCAAGTCGCTGACTCACGCAGAGGTCATACAGAGAATCAGAAACTATAAAAGCTGATCCGTCCATCAATTTGATTTTTAAAGGATGCGGGTAATCTGTTTTACGGATTACCCGTTCTTTATCAGGCTAAACAGTAGAGTTTGTCCCCTATTATCAGTTTTTCCCGCGTGTTAATCTTTTATCGGTAGTAGGAATTGTCACGGGGGAAATTGAATATGAGTGTTGAATGTCATTCAGCGCTGCAGAATGCAGCGTCAGTATCTTTAGGGCTTTATGCCTGAAAAATCACGAGTTAATTATTTTTATATCGAAGATCTTTTGTGATCTTATAAGTATGAATCTTGCAAGCTTGCAGATAGATCTCTCGAAGGAAGGGCCCGTTGTTTTGGCGGGTCCTTCTGTTTGATAAATTGTTTAAAGTTGGTTTTAAGTAACACCTGTATAGTTTAGTCATACAACCTGAAGGAGGTATGCAAAATGAATAAGCATAAATTCATAAAGATTCCGGCATTGGCAACGGCAGTATCTCTTGCAATCGTTTTCGCTGCATGCAATGCAAATATAAATACAAGTTCTTCATCTTCTGAAAGCGTTTCCGAAACTGTTGCCACAACAACGGAAGAGACGACGGAGAGCACAACAGAAGTTACCGAAACACAAAATGCTCTCATTACTGAAGCTGATATAACGATCAATGAAGAGATCACCAGTTCGGCTGACAGCGAGCATGTGATAGAGGCAAGCGGAGAGACGGCATCTTATTCCAATATTAAGGTAACGAAAACAGGTGATTCCGACTCCGGCGACGAAGCTGATTTCTACGGCGATAATTCAGCAGTGTTTGCGACGGACGGTGCAACTCTGACATTGAGCAATGTTGTGGTCGATACAGACGGCAAGCATGCGAATGCGGTGTTCTCGTATGGCGAAGGAACAACGGTGAATATCAGCGATTCTGTCATTACAACAAGCGGCAACTGTTCCGGCGGTATCATGACCACAGGCGGCGGTACGATGAATGCAACGAATCTCAATATTCATACGACAGGCAATTCATCTGCTGCAATAAGGTCTGACAGAGGCGGCGGAACGGTTAACGTAACGGGCGGCTCTTATGTTACGGAAGGCAAAGGATCACCTGCGATATATTCCACTGCAGATATTACCGTGAGCGATGCAACTCTGGAATCAACAGTTTCTGAAGGTATAGTTGTCGAAGGCAAAAACTCAGTAACGCTTAATAATGTGGATCTGATTGCCGATAACAACCAGAAGAACAGCGACAAATCGAGTGTATATAAAGCAGTAATGATCTATCAGTCGATGTCTGGAGATGCGAGTGTCGGAATGGCAGAGTTCACCATGACTGACGGATCGATCACGAACAAAAACGGAGATATCTTCTACGTTAATAATACTGTCGCAACAATCACGCTGGAAAATGTTGAGATAGTGAATCAGGATGCGGAAGGAATATTCCTCAGAGCTGAAGCTGCCGGCTGGGGTTCTGAAGGAAAGAACGGTGGTAAAGTAAATCTTTATCTGACAAACCAGACTCTTGAGGGCGATATAGCCGTCGACGATATTTCCGCGCTGAATATGTATCTTACATCCGGCACGACATACACAGGCACGATCAACGGTGATAACGAAGGCGAAGTTTACGTCGAGATCGAATCGGGTTCCAAGTGGGTGCTTACAGGAGATTCTTATGTAACTTCACTTACATGTGATGCGGATGCAATAGACCTTAACGGACATACTCTCTATGTCGGAGGCACAGCTTATTCTGCAGGAAGCACATCAACAGGTGAGGCAATAGTTCTCAGTACTTCTTCATCTGAAGGACAGGGAAGCCAAGGCGGTGCTCCGGGTGACAAACCCGGAGATCCTCCGTCAGGAGAACGCCCCGATAAACCTGGCGAAGGCAACGATGGCCCCGGTGACGGCAGCGAACCTCCGCCGAAGCCCGAAGAATAAAACAGGTCCCGCACTTTCGTACGGAACCTGCTTGTTTTGTCACGCAGCGACTTTCTCATATCTTTCTGACATGAGGACGCTCATCATGAATTTGTAAGGCTCAAGTGTGCCTTCCTTGAGCATTGCAAATATCTGAGGTGAGCAGCCGGAGACGAGGGCGACGCCCTGCTCGTTTTTTGTGACAGGCTGCTGGCGGTTTCTGGAACATACATTCCAGAAGATTACCTGAGGGAGTCTGTAGCCTGCTTCTGCAAATCTCTCTTTTGCATTCTCGAAAAGAGTCTTGTCGACGTCTCTAACACACCAGTCAAACTCCATGTCGGAGATGATGTAGAGTTTTGAAGGCATGTCGGACTGCTTCATTCTGTTCTTGACCGCTGTGTTGAGGATCAAGTCGAATGTCTTTTCGAGGTTGGTGTTGGAGCATTCGTTGAAGCTCATGCAGTAACGAACTTTCTCGACAATATCCTTACCCTTGATCTCAACGAGCTGAGGGTTAGCGGAGAATGTGATGAAGTTGTTTCTGAACTTGCCCTTGTTTCTTTCTGCAAAGTAGATGCCGAGAGACTGAGCGACAGCTGCAGGCATAGGTCTTGCGCTGCAGTACATGGAACCGGAACCGTCGACTACTACGAGTGCGTTGTCGGAACCTGTGAAGTCTTCCAATGCTCTCCAGGTTGCATCCATGGCTTTTCTTTCTTCTGCGCTGAACTCTCTTCTGTTGAAGTAGTCGACCACAGGAGTGATTATGTCATAAGGAGTAAGAGTACCCGTGTTCATTACTGAAGGGTTCTCTATTGCTCTGTTGACAAATTCGCCATATCTGTCCCTGTCGTTTCTGACAAAGGCCTTTCTGTACTTGAAGAGAGCTTTTGAAGGCTGCTTCTCATATTCGAAAGTGTAGTCCTTTTCTCTCAGGTTGTTCTCGATTATCTTTATCTGCTTTCTTAAAGCGGACAAAGTCTTTCTGTACTTTGCTTCGGACATGCCGCAGAACTTTGCGATTCTTTTGCCGGCTCTGACAGTTTCCTTGTTGCTGGTGTTGACTGAAGGGAGCCATTTTGCAAGTAAGGACACTGCCTTGCCTTCCTCAAGTGCCTTCATGTCTGATTCCAACATTGCCTTGATGTATTCCATCGCAGCCTTCTCACAGGGTGTACCCATGAGGACTAAGATGTCATCGTATCTGCCGAATTCGGCAATGTTTGCAATGTTCTTAACAACTGTCTCAGGTTCAGCTGAAGCGAGGTATTCAAGGATTACCTTGAAGAAACGTCTCTCGCCCAAGCCGCCTCTGATGTCACGTGCAAAGAAAAGAGTCTTCATTGCTATGTCTCTGTCTTCGGCGAACGCCTTGATGAATCTTGCGATTATCTCTTCATCTTCAGCAGATCTCAATGCGCCTGCTGTAGCGAAGAGGTCTAAGCAGAAAGATTCAGTGCCTGCAAAAGCTGCAGCGCCGTTTTCTGTTCTTGTTCTGTTTGCTTCTTTTCTTAAAAAGTTCAACATTTTCTTTTCCTCCTTAAACAAGGTGCCCCCGGGGCTACCCGGGATTTTTCTTTACCCTAAAAAGATCTGATTGTCTTTGCAGTATGCACCTTTTGTGCGACGGGTCTTTCTAGACACTGTTCCGAAGAACAACGTCAGGATTCGAACCTGAAATCAACCAATCCGCCATTTGCTTGCTGCATGTGTCTTCCGGCCCGTTGCAACCATATCTTATCCTCCCGGAGTGGGTTCTTAAAGATGCAAGTTGACGGGAGTTTATAACCCCAATATAATTAGAGAAATACCAATAAATACTGATAACCCTATTAAGATTGCAACCCCAATATGGAGATATACAATGACCGAGAAATACAAGATATACCTTTCTGAAGACATAAGATCGCGTCTTATTAACGATGCGGAGCTCTTCGAATTTACCAGGACGGATGGTTCGGTAAACCTCAACGGCTTTCTGAAGGAACTGATCGTCAACTATTTCGAGCAATACAGGAAAGACAGCGAAGATCTGCTGAACGGACTTGTGGAGGACATCACATCCGTAAGAGCGATAAAAACAGTAGATGCGGCTGCTCTGGCAGATAAGATAATCAGCACATATATAAGAACTGTTCCGGATCAGTCAGGAAAGAAAGCAGTCATTACGCTCACGGTGAGCGGAGCATCCTACAACGTTATCAGGATAATAGAGAACAATCTTCTTCAGGAAAAGTCGCTTTCCGGCTACATGAAGGACATGTTTGCATCTTATCTTTCGATACCGAGAAGTAGAAGAGAAGAGATAATCTTCAGGGAGACATACGATGACATAAGGAGAGCTATCTCCGGCCGGAAGAAGATATCGCTCTCATCCACCAGCAACGAATATACATTTTTAGTTGAGCCGTATTTTATTGCCGCATCGAAGGAAGAGCAGTGCAACTATCTTCTCTGCCTCGATTCCAAATCGAAAAAGACCAGGACATTCAGGATCTCAAGAATAAGGAATTCCTTCGTCACATCAGACGGTTTTGAAGTCGATGAGAAGGTTTATGAGAGATTAAACACCATTGCCATCAGGAGTCCTCATACGGCGGCACCCGACATTCACGCCGTGATCAGGCTTACGGAAGCAGGTGTAAGAAAGTACAAGCTGATAGTTAAGAACAGACCGGCGATCACGAAGATCGCAGGTGATGTCTATCATTTCGACTGGCCTGAAGCCCAGCTTGAAGATTATTTCAAAAGATTCGGCGAGGATGCGGTCGTATTAAGACCGGCTTCGCTTAAGGCGAGGCTCAGGAATTATTACGAGCGCGCCTTGGAGGTATATAAATAAAGAAAAAGGATGTCATTTGAAGTGACATCCTTTTATGTTTTAGTAACAGCTTTGCTCTATCAGATATAGAAAGAAGCTTCACTGTCGATGCGGACAATCAGTAATCAGGGGCCTTTCTGACGCTTAAACAACAGGGGGGTTAACAATGTGTTGTCAAATGCGAAAAATAGGAGAAGTTCTCTAATGTTTCTGATAAAATATACATATCTGCTTCATGACGGATTGGACTTACGATCTGATCAAATCACAGGAACTATATAGAAAGGAAGTTGCAATATATGGGTTTAGTTGAAAAGACTTTCAAAAATGGTGAAGTGATAGTTAAAGAAGGCGATACAGGAAAGAGTTTTTTCCAGCTCGTTGAGGGCAGCGCCTATGTATATGCCGGTACAGGCAAGGACGATCAGATCAAGTTAGGCGTTATGGAAGCCGGCGAGTATTTCGGCGAGATGGCCATACTCGAGGCTTATCCCAGAAGCGCTACCGTAATCGCAAAGGGAAGCGTAACCGTTATCGAGATCCCTGAATATGAATTGAATACTTATCTTGCAGAAGATACGGGCAGGATAATCGAGCTCATGAGACACCTTGGTAACAGGATCCAGAACATGGCTAATGACTATAACGAGTCAAAGGCACTTCTTGAGCAGCTCAAGGCATCTGAAGCCGCAAAGGCTAACAAGAATCTGTTCTCCAAGATCAAGAAGCATATCGACATGTATCAGAATAACAAGAATAAGCTCAATGAGCCCAGTGCCGATTCGCTCAATACTGTTTCCGAAGCTCTCGCTGACAACGGCAAGGGCAAGTATAAGGATTACAGAAAGGGCATGATCGTCTTCAAGGAAGGTGCTGTCGACAGCAGCATGTATATCCTCCACAAGGGATCTGTCGGCATGTATATTAACTACCGTACAAGAGAAGAAGAGAAGGTTGCCGAGTACGAAGCAGTTACATTCTTCGGTGAGATGGGCATTATTTCAGACGAACCCAGAGGAGCTGCAGCTATCGTTGAATCCGATAACACACGCGTTGAGACGATCAGCGTTGAAGATCTTGATTCCATCTTCCGCGACAATCCGGAGAAGATCAGCGCGATCCTCCGCCACATGTCTTACCGCCTGAGAAAACTCAACATCGACTTCCTCAAGACATGTAAGGAAATCACAGAGCTTTACAACAAGAAGTAATTTATTAATACAGTAAAAACAGCGCAAGGTGTCTCAGAAGAGGCACCTTGTTTTGTTTAGACGGCTAATAATTTTTCAAAAATGCACTATCAGGTCTCAAAAAAGAGTCAGATAGTGCATAAATCTTAAAAATGTGCACTATTCAATTGAAAAACGAGGACGAATAGTGCATTTCTATTGGATCACAGGATAGGATTCTCACTCCGCCATCTCGTTGATCGCCTTGATATCCGCTTTTACCTTCCTGTATTCGATGGTGATCATTATGATGTGGGTGGCAAGATAGCCTGCCATCGTGCAAATGAATGCCGAAGGATAGCGGTGCAATTGCCACAGCACGACAGTGATGCCCATGCTGGCAGAAGCAGTGATCAGGAAGTAGATGAGGCTCTGGATGACAAAGCCGATACGTTCGATCTCATATATGAAGGCCGCACCTGCGAAGACTGCACCGATGAGTCCGTAGATCAGCACGTTGCAGTAAGCTGCGATTACCGGTGTGGGGAAGAGCGCTACATACTGAGGCGACATCGAGATGAAGCCGGCGGTGCCGGTGGCATTCACGATCACATCGATGATGAGGTTGATCAGGACGCCTGAGAGGGCTGAAAGCGAGAAACTGATGCCCATTCTGGTCAAGTACTGTTTTAATAACCCTTTCATGAGTTTTCCTCCCTGACCTTAGTTAAGCGTTCCTTAATTTTTGCGACGTTGCGGCGTGAGACGTATGTCTCGTAACCGTTCTTCAGGACGAGCCTGATCGTTCCCGTGATGCTCAAGTCGAGTGACTTGATCTTTCTTATGTTTACTATCTCGGATTTGGAGATCCTTACGAAGTCGGCTTCCTGAAGCTCGTTTTCGAGTTCATAGAGTTTCTGCGGTACGACAAAGCGTTCATCGATCGTAAGTATCATTACCTTCTGGCCCTCTGAATAGGCGGAGAAGATCTCGCTCCTGCGAAGCATTCTCTTGTTGCCTTTCTCGTCGGTGCCGGTAAGATTCCTGTCGAATATCTCATGGAGCTCATTTACCACAGACCTGACCTCACCGGTCATGTCTCCATTGCATACTTTGAGCTCGAGCTCCTTATATTTGCTGTCGATATCCGTGCTGATCTTCATAATCCGAGTATAGCATTTTTTACTTCAGATCACTTCTCATCCTGTGGCCGAATACCATACCCGCAAGTACTGTTATGAGAAGAGCGCAGCCTATCATAACAATGAGCGGAATTACGAATGATTCCTTGCTGAAATCGAGATCTATGGAAGCGCGTGCCAGCTTGGTTGCATAGTAGAAAGGCATGCACTTTGCGATCTTCTGCATGATACCGCCTACACCTTCCAGATCGAACCAGATGCCGCCGAGCATTGAGCCGACTGAGATCAGGATAGAGCAGATGCCGGGTGCTGCTTTCTCATTGAACAATGTGCCGAACAGCAGGCCGATCGATGAGAACATCAATGCTGAAGGAATGACCATTACCATGCAGAACAGAAGTCCTGAAATGTTGATCTCATAACCCGTGATAAGTGCGATCACAAAAGCAGCGATAAATGATACTGCGAGCTGAATGACTGCGGTTACGATCATCGGCAGGAGATAGCCTGCAAGGAAGTCGATGCTCTTCATTGGTGAGGAATAAAGCCTTACGAGGAATGAGCTCTCGCGGTCCTTTGCAAGACCGATCGCAGTAAAGAGCATGACGAACATCTGTCCGAAAACGGCGATGCCTCCTGCGAGATTATCGATCCTGAAGATCGTCATGCCCGACTCCTTGGGGATCGCTGTATTTACGATTGTCATTATTACCAGCATTACCAGCGGGAATGCCACGCAGAAGATCCAGCTTAAGGGATCTCTTGCCATCTCCAGCAGATTTCTTTTTGAAAAAGCTAATGTCTTATTCATCTGATTCACCTCATTCCTTAAGCTTCCGCAATGCTTACGAAAACTTCTTCAAGTCCTTTCTTGCCCGTTCTGGCCTCAAGTTCTTCCAGTGTTCCGACCGCCCTGACTTTGCCTTCGGTCATTATGACGATCCTGTCTGCCAGCTCCTGAGCCTCTTCCATGTAGTGGGTAGTAAGTATTATCGTCGTGTCTTTTTTGAGTTCTTCGATCTCGCGCCACAGCTGTCTTCTGGCAAGTACGTCCAGACCAAGCGTCGGCTCATCCAGGAAAAGTATCTTGGGTTCACCTATGGTCGCCATCGCAATGGAGATCTTGCGCTTGTTTCCGCCCGAAAGGAGCTTTGCCTTTTTATTCTCGTATTCCTTGAGCCCGAAAACCTTTACCGTGCGGTCTACTGCAGCCTTGATCTTATCTTTGGGCAGATAGAGTGCTGCGATGAACTCCAGATTCTCTCTTACCGTAAGGTTTTCGGCGACTGCCGTATCCTGCGGTGACACACCGACCAGGCTCTTTACGAGGTCTCTTTCGCTGACCACGTCGTGTCCTAAGATCTCGGCCCTGCCGCCCGTGGGATTTGTCAGGCATGTGAGCATCCTGACCGTTGTCGTCTTTCCGGCGCCGTTAACTCCGAGAAGAGCTATAAGCTCGCCCTCATTTACGCTTAATGTAAGTCCGTCAACCGCTACCTTGTCCTTGTAGGTCTTTGTCAGGCCTTCTGTTTTAATTGCATATCCCATATTCCAATCTCCTTTGCTGTATTTGAGCCGATATTACAGCGCCGGGATTGCGGGATAAACAGAAATGACACAAGCGGTAGTTTTTGGATATATGAACGGTAGATATATAGTGCTTGACCAATGCGGAAATCAATGGGACATTACGTGTCCCATTCAGTAAATACGGGCTTTTGGTCGCTTCGTGTCCTTTAAAACCCTCCCGGCAGAATCTATCCTGATGCCATCAAAAGTTGACGGGAACTCAAGGAGGATATGAACATGAAGAACACATCAACAATACTTTTTATCGCAAGACTGCTTTTGGGAATCGCTGCGATCGCATTTATCATCGTTTCCATGGTCACGGATAAGGTCACACCTTACCTTGCGATCGGAATGTCGCTCACGGCCATTGCAAACATTTTGAATGCTAAGAGTGGAAAAGGCAGAAAGTGCTTTTGCGGATCAGGAGAGAATAATACAGAAGTTTAAGAATCTTCTTTTCTTCTTCCGCGTCTGTCGTGCTCCGCGTAGTACGCATGCTTGTCTTTGTACATCATGGAGTCGATCTCGTTTACGATAACTGACATGTTTTCGGCATGAGGGTCAAAGATCCTTCCGCCGATGGCTGTGGAGAGCTTGTAGGGCTTGCCGGATGTCTCGTTATATTCATCAAGTCTTTTATGGATGCGCACTTTGTAATCTTCGATATCGGCAGGTTTGAATATGGGGATGAGGATGATGAATTCGTCGCCTGCAAATCTTATTACGAGGCCTTCGGAACCGATGGCTTCAACTAGTGCTTTCGCAAAAGCTACGAGAGCCTTGTCGCCTTCTTCGTGTGAGTAAGTGTCGTTGATGGATTTGAAGTCGTTTAAGTCGAGCATCATGGCGATGAGCTTTTCGTTGCGTCTGTGATGACGGCGCTTTATGATCTTGTCGAGCTCATAACGGTTGTAGACACCGGTGAGTTTGTCGATGTAGATGCACTCATTCTGGAGAGCGATTACGATGGCTGCAAAAGCGACTGCAAAGCTGATGGGCAGTAAGGAGATGCCGTACATCTTCATCTGGACTATGTTGCCTATGAGGATCGGTGCCAGGAACTCGAGGACAGGGAAGTACCGAAGCGACGGGTTCTTGAGCTTGCTGATAAGGTAGTAACTGTAGCCGTAGAAGATCAGCACGAAACCGATTATGACGAACAGGATGTAATAGTCGCCTCTGTGGTAGGTGTTGTTGGCGTCGATCTCGAATACGATGGGCACAAAAAGATTTACGATGAGGAGTGCCATCTCGACTACGCAGAGGATCCAGAAGAGGAGCATGTGAAGACCTCTGGTCCTTCGGTCGATATGAAGCAGTATCAGGTAGATGATACCGACACCCACGATAAGGTTATACATGTAAAGGTATGTGTCGCCGACCATGAGGATGGCGCGGTAGCCCGGTCCCGGAATGCCGTCGCACTGGAAGACGTAGATATCGGCAACGCAGTTGAACATTGAGACGGCGAGCAGCACCATCATGATGCGGCTCTCGAGCTTACGGCCCGGCAGACTCCAACCCCTCGTCACCATTATGATGACAAGGATCGCTATGCCGACCAAGTCGGTAACATAGACGGATTGCATGTTGATCGCCGTATCCATAATCTGTTATCACCTTATACAGAACCCTGAATCTATAACTAGATTATATCTTTTCAAATAAATAGTAGTTTTCCGTGTTGTAAACAAATTAAGAAAGAATGTGAAGCAACCTGCAACCCGTACACTTAATGTGGATTATCAAGTCTGCTTGAAGTCGAACACCAGGACACTGCCGTCAAATACTGCGTAGTAAACATTGACTGTCATAAAGTTGTCCTTCTTGAACTGATTGCATGTATACCACGGGCCTTTGCCGAGTGATGAACCGTCGACTTCGCCGAACTCAAATTCGGGTTCTTCTGTCTCTTCCCATTCGTAAGCAGCCATGAGTCTGTCTGCTTCTTCTTCCGTTAAGTAAACAATGCCTCTGTATCTGTATTCCGTGGGACCAATTGAGAATCCGCCCCAGTCGGGATAGACTTCTTCGATATCGAAGCTGTCATATTCTTTTATCTCCGGGAGATATTTCTCGATTATACTTTCCGTCTTTACGGGTTTGATGACAATTTCGGGTTCTCTCTGACCGCGGTCTGTCACGTCACGTGAGTCTCTTGAGTCACGTGAATTTCCTGAACGTGAAAGTGAGCAAGAAGAAAGCATTGCTGCCCCCGCTGCAAAGACGAGCGCTACAGCAATGCCTTTTAATGCAATGTTTGTTTTTTTCATGGCCGTTAATCTATCCTTTCCAAATAGTTATCCCGGCCACATAATATATCACTTTGCGGTGTAATGACCTATTATACGGCCGACTGCCACGATATTGCCTGTATTTCCTTCGGCATCCGTATCAAGGCTGTCCATAAATTCCTGGAGCTTTACAGCCTGCGAATTGATGCCTCCCTTGACTCTTTCGACGGGTGCCTTGAGCGCAAAAACATAGATGTTGTACTGATGTGTTGATCCCGGCGGCGGATAAGGTCCGACGTAATCGGCAGAAGATGCCCAGCCCTGGGGAAGGTTTGTCTCGGTTATGTCTGATGATCTCCAGTGCAGGAAATTATTTGTGTTCATATCGACCATGTAGATGGCATAGACAGTAGCGCCTTCGACAGGCTCCCAGGAGAGCTGCGGAGAGGCGTTCTCGCCATCTGCCGTATTTGCACATGCTTCGATCCAATACTTGCCGTCAAGACTCTCTGAGGTAACCGTAAAAGCCGGATAAGCGCTTACGAACTTATCGTCGCTGTTATCGGCAACGGCCGGTGCAGTTTCGGCAGGGGCCTGTGTGACAGCATCGGAACTGACGGCCGGTTCAGCTGTTGTTCCGCATCCTGCGATGGAAAGCATAAGTGCTCCGCAGAGTATCAAAGCCAATGTTTTTTTCATAAAGTATGTTCCTTTCTTTCCTGTTATCAAATGTGGGATATGCCGCTTATTATATTAGTATGCTCATTTACCTGTACCCGTAGTACAGCTCAGGCGATGTGTAGGGCGCCGTGATGTTGCCGTATGCTATTACATTGCCGGTGCTTCCGTCTGATGCGGTATTGAGGAAATCCATCTTCTGGTGGATGTCTCCGCCCGAAGTGTCGATAGGGAAATTCAGTTCCTGAGGGTCGCCCTTAAGCGCAACGACATAGAGTTCATATGTGTGAGTCTCGGCAGGGTAGGGGCCGACGTAAACACTCTGGTCGGTATATTCGCCTTCATCAAGATGCGTCTTGTCGGTGATCACATACCAGCTGAGCCAGTTGTTTGTGGATACGTCGAGCATTATTACCGCATACTTCGTTGCGCCTTCAACGGGCTGCCATGTGAGCTCGGGTGAGAGATTGCCTTCCTTAAGTCCGCAGTCGCGTTTCCATTCGCCTTCCATGATGCTCGTTGTCGTCACTTCAAAAATAGGGAGCTGGTCCATATAAACTTTTGAACTGCCGACATCTTTTCCTACGGCTTCATCGTATTCCTGCTCGGAGATCTGCGCAGCATCTTCCCATAGATTGACGTTTAACGCCGAACCGTCAGATTCAAAGTCGAGATAAAGGGTACCGTCGTTTGTGACAGAACCGCCTGTAACATCGATGCTGCTCTCGTATACGCCTGAATCACTTACCCAGTATGCTTTTACGCCTGTTCCGACAGTCGCGAAAAATCTTTGATCGGAGGTGTTGTTTTCGTTGCTTAAGTTAAATGCAAACAGGCCCATCTTCTTCATGAAGCGGAAGTATAAAACGCCGTTTTCTCCGGAAGGGATCTCTCCGCCGAACAGTCCTGTTATGCTGTCGCTGTCCAGGTTCACGCATTTCCAGGATGTGCCGGGAAGACTTGAGTTATCGACGTCGCATGCCTTCAATGTCTCATCGTAATAAGACCAGTTCTGCTGATCCTTATCGTAAAGGAAGATGAGATCCTTTGTAACTGTCTGCGGGAGAGCGTTTTCCTTGCCGCCAATCTTGCAGGTTATGGTGATTATCTGACGCGCGGTGTATTTATCGCCGTATTCGGAATCTGACAGCGGTTCAACATCGCCTTCTGTCCGGGAGACGATGTTATACATTTGCAAGCCTTGTGTCACCGCTATGAGGTGCATCGGTTCGACGCCGGTTATCTTTGCACAGCCGGAAAGGAGCATGCCCAGCATGAGACATGAAGATAAGATTACCGCAGTGAATTTACGTTTAAACATTTCCGTAACTCCAGATCAGATAGTATTCTTGCGATTATTCTAATTTATCGGAAACAGTCCTGTTAGTAAAATCGGCACGGCTTTCAGTAATATCTGCACAATATCAGGATTTTCTGTATTGGGAGGGGGTATAACCCGTTACGTGCTTGAAGAGTTTTGTAAAGTAATTAGGGTCGGGATATCCGACACGCGAACTGATCTCATTTATCGGAAGTTCAGTCTTCGTAAGAAGTATCTTTGCAAGGTCTATCCTTAAGTTCAGAAGATAGTTAAGGCAGGTCATTGAAGACTGCTTCATGAAAAGATCGTTTAACTTGTTCCTGTTGATCGCAAACTTTTTCGTAATCGTCTCTACCGTTATCTGATCTGCAATATGCTCGTTTAGATACTCCGTGATCTTCGAGAATTCATCCTGATCCGGATCGTCTGAACTGTCGGGACTTGCTGCGATAAAAGAATAGATTATGAAGTGCAGGATCTCCATCATGTAAGACCTGCTCCTGCAAGGCCAGTAGCCGTCTTTTTGACCCTTTAGTTCCTTCTCCATTTTGGTGAATAATTCCTTGAGGCACTTAAGACTGTTAAGTGTGAGAGGGACGACATTGTCGCACACATTATCGGTTACCGAGAAATATTTAACGAGCAGATAGTCTTGGAAGATCGACTGCCCCGTAGTCTTTTCGAATTCGCCCGAATCAATGCGTTCGTAAGTAAACTCCTCGCGGATTACCGTAGGATTAAAGAAGATGATGAATGCCTTGATATTCTGAAGGATCCTAAATGAAAGTTTGTCTTTTTGCGTAAGGCAGATAAGAGCAGGTGCTTTTACTTCATTCTTTTTGCCGGAGTCTGATATCTCGAGTGAACCTTTTTCGAGCACGATGACTTTGTAAGTCGTATCGTCATTGATGTATTCCGGAAGCGCATCGCACCTTTCAGGATAGATGTCCACTATCCTGTCCCAGCCGTCCCAATGACATTCCGTGTAAAGTTTCATCAATATTCCTCCAAATATTCAAAAACAAGATCAGGATTGTATTCGCATTCTATTTGGTACAGATGCGATCCGTCATCCATAAGACAATAAAAAAATCCCAGAACGTTGCCGTTACCGCAATCGTAAACATACATCCAGGCATCTGATCCTTCATAGTAAGTATAAACAGTGCCGGAAGCCGTACTGCTTTTTTCATGAGATGATCCTCAGACTTTGCACTCTTTGTAGAGCTCGGGATAACCCTCTTTTATGGCGCTGTTAAACTCGAGCTTGATGATGCCGATAGACATCATATAACCTGCAAGGAATATGAATCCCATGAGTGCAAGATATCCGATGATCCACCAGAGCATATTTTCCTGCATGTCCTTAGTGTTTATGATCAATCCGGTCAGCATGCCGCCGAAAACAACTGCTATTACGCCTGTGATTATGGCAGCGGTCTTTAATTCGCGTTTGCTCTGTGCCTTGAGCTGTGCGCTTATTTCTCTGACGTTCTTCTCGGGAACCTTGCCTGCTGCGAGTGATTCCTGAAGCTTGTCGTTCAATTTCTTGTAGCTGATTACTGCCATTTCCATTACCCTGCCATAAATAGAACATACACGTTATTATATCGTAAAATCCTTATCTGTTGATTATTAAAGCTTTTATCTGTTATGCTACTTTTAATATCACATCGATACAGGGGGATTATTCATGAAAAAAGGGACAAAGCTTATATCATTGCTCCTTGCAGGCGCAATGCTTTTCGCATGCTGTTCATGCTCCAAACCTAAGGGAAACGCAAGGGTGATCGAGGAAAACATTCCTTCAAAGCCTGAGAGTCACAGCAGTGAACCTGTTGAGACTACTCCGACAACCACTGCAGCCTCAGATCCCACCGATCCCGCTGATCCCACACCGGCTCCTTCTGTTCCTACAGGTACCGGCAATACATTCGAGATGACCATCGGTGACGTTATGTACATCTCCGAACTCTGTATCGGTCTGGATGTTGAAGCGGCAACTTATTTCCTCACTACTGTTTACGGTATCGGCAGCTATAACGCAAGTGATTCCAACTATGGTTCTAACGGTGCTCCCATGGAGCGTTTCTTAAGAGATCTCGATGTTGATATCATCGTTGAAGGCATCACGTTCAAGAGCATCGGAATCCACAGTTTAGATGACGGAACCGTTCACAGCATCGACTACACGATGCGTAAGACGGCGATCTTTGCATCAGACGAATCATTCGACAGCAAGGGTGCTTACAATACTCTTTATCCTGCGCTCGAAAAGAAGTACGGCGATCCTTCCGATGATTACTATTCATCATGGGTAGACTTCGATGAGAGCGGAATGAACGGCTGGAGATACAACGATAATTGCTGGATCTCGATCTTCTGGGGTGTAAGCTGCCAGGGCAAGAAAGGCAACGACCAGCTCGTTATAGGATTCGAATGTGAGAATCCTTACGATTACGCAAGCACGCAGCCTACCGGTACAAGCCCGGTTCCGACAGCTACAAGAGGCGATTACGACGGTGAGATCGCACAGGTCTATGACATGATGGAGAGCACAACAGGTCTTGACCGAAACATGGCTGCAAGCGTTATCCAGAATTACTTCGGAGTAACACTCAGCAATCCTACATCACGCGAAGGAAGCGAAGACGGTCAGATCGTCTACACATACTATGCAAATGTAACCATCTGCGGAATAGATTTTAACCAGATCGAGATCAGCACCAATTCATGGGGTGCCGTATTCCACGTCGGATTCATGAACACTAAGGACTCGGCAGACACGATCCACCAAAATGTTCTTATACTCGTAGAAGAGGTCAACGCTATCTTGGGAGAACCCACGATCGATTATCCTCTTACACCGGACAACTCGGTCATTGAGTTCTACGATCACGACCTCGAACCCAACATCGTTGTCTCAGTCGGAGGTTACTACATCGACGGCTACAACAGTTTGTGGTTATACTATGACGATAACGACTTGGCTTGATGGTTATATTTCAGATCAAATTAAAAGAGAGTGTCTTACGGCACTCTCTTTTTTGTTGTGGTCACTCAACAGTGTACGGCACTAAGATGTTAAACGTCCAAATGTTCTACGATCTTATGGTCGTTTTCAGTTCCGCCGTTGTAGTCGACATAGATGTTATTGATATGATCTTCTTCAGTCATGAAAAGCTGGAATCTGACCTTGTAATATTTCAGGTAATTATCTTCAACCAGATCGGCATCTTTGGAATCGAAATAATACAACTGCAGATTGTAAATGTGGTCCTCATCATCGATAAGGTCAAGGAAGATCTGTTTTATCTCATCGTCGTCCGGGATCTGTGATTCGTCATCATAGAAAAGAAATACTGTGCAATGGTAATCCATATATTCCTTAATGAATTTTCTTGCACCGGTTTCTTCAACGGGATAACCCTTATATGAATATTGATTGTTTTGGTAGATGTAATAACTTGAGCAGGGGAAACGGTCTCCTAAAACACTGTACAATTCTTCTTTGATCTCTTCATCATATGCGAGAGCGTGATAATCGGTATAAAGAACTCCTTTTTCTTTCCAAATGCCGACAAACGCATCCGGATATAATTCCGATTTGACTTTGACCACACTGTAATCCAAGCCGCCGATTTCCTGCTCCGGATGACCGTCATATGTAAACGTGTCTTCGGGGAAAGCCTCGCCGAGCTTTTTTACCCAGCCGTTCTGCTGCATCTTTCCTATGGGTGTGCATGAGGAAAAAAGGATTGCTGACGCAAGCAAAGATGCCGCTATTGAAAGCACTTTTGATCTCTTCATTTGATATCCTTCCCTGAAGCTTTGTTTGCAAGATATTCTCTTGCTTTTTCGACTACCTCGATAGTGCCGGGTGACAGGTTGTCAGGGAGTGCATCTAAAGGGAAGAAGGCCTGCTCAATGACTTCTTCCTCCTGCACTTTCATCTCACCTTTAAAGTCAAAGCAGATGTAAATTACAACCGCAAAATAAACTTTGTCCTGATTGGGATATTCGTAGTAAGTGTCTTTGCCAGACCTGATCATGAGGAGCTCCAAGTCTCCGCACAAAAGGCCGGTCTCTTCCTGAATCTCTCGTCTGGCACACTCCTCAAAGCTCTCGGCCAGTTCCATCGATCCTGCAGGGTAGGCCCAGTAGCCGTTGTCGGCACGTCTTCCTAAAAGGATCTCGTTTTTATCGTTTACCAGGACAACCCCTGCACCCGTAAGGATTATCGGATCATGTCCCAGCTTTTTCCTGATGTCGAAAATATATCCCATTCAAGAGACCTCTGTTTTATGTGTAGTAGTGGTACTGGCTTGCCGCCCAGACGAAGAACAGTGCCGCGAGAGCTCCTATTACGAGGAAAACGATCGAGAGTACGATGCATACCACAGCCCATTTACTTCTGCGGTTATTAACCTTTGCGATGATTCCTAATATGAGACTGATGATAAGAACTCCGCCACAGCAGCTGACGGCGATGACCATCTTATCCATTATTTCAGTATCCTGAGGCATCTGCATTGACGCGCCAAGCCACAGGAACATACAGACAGGAGCCACAAGTGCGCTTAAGACATACAGTGCAGTAGAAAGACCGCAAAATACGGTGGACAGAGTTTTACCTTTTTCTTCAGACATATGAGTTCTCCTCTCTGTGTTGATGATTCATTTTACCGCATTAAATTGTCAGCAACAAAAATCAAGTGGTGCAGAAAGGGTCTGTCAGGCTGATAAAAGATCAGGAATATGTATTTACGAGCCAGATGAAGAACCAGGAGTTGAGGCCTGAGATCACGAGATTGATGCTGATGTAAACGATGTTCGTGACGGCCCATCTGCTCTTGCGGTACTTTACCTTTGCAACGATGGAAGCGGCAAGGCTTCCGATTATGGCAACGCCGCATACGATCAGTATGAATGTTGACTGGCCTATGTACTTGGAAGTCTTTTCGATTACCGAGATCATGTACAAAATAATGCCGAACGGCAGTGCGCTGAAGAAGAGGCAGGAGACGCCGGTCGAAATACCGCACAACATCATGGCTCTCGAGATGTTCTCATCGAAAGTCAGATAATTGTTGTCTATGTGGTCGTACTTGTGCAGTTTCTTGTAACTGAGTTTCTTTTCCTTAGTCTTTCCCATACGCTATATGCCTTATTCCAAATCTATCTTTATCCAATCCAGTGATAGATTTTACAAGCGTAATTCAGTTTTATCAAGTTAAGTAAAGAGGTAGGGAGATGTCATGGCAGCGAAATAAGATGCGCCGAGGAAACCCAGACCGAACATAACTATATGGATGACGATGCTTATGATTATCATCCACGGTCTCCAGTCGTCGACCTTCTTTGAACCGATAATGATGTATATGACCGTCAGTATCAGATAGAAGACGCCGCCTAATGCGAGCACGATAAAAGGAGAAAAAGTGGTAGTGGATAACGTATCCGTAGCGTTTAATGCAACATCCAGGAAGTTAAACATCATAAACCAGATAAGGCTTGTTATTACTATTGAAAAGACTCCCTGAATTACAAAATACGGTCCTTTTCCCATGTCGAATTACCCCCTAAAAGATTTTTTACACGAGCATATTATTGCAAGATTCAACGGCTTTGTCCATTATCGCGTCTATATCGGCGCCTTCTATATCAAGGCCGACCGCTCTTACCTGACGAACATCGTTGATGCCGTAGAAGCCCTGTGAAAGAGCTTTGACATAGCCGAAGCCGAATTCTTCAGGAACGAATGCGCCGCCTGCTGTGGTTACATAATAAAGGCGCGAAGCCTTGCAGAGCGGGATCGGTGTTCCCTGGGGACTGTATTCGAATGTTATGCCGAGCACGTTTATCTGCTCGAAATACTGTTTTAAAGCTGCAGGGAAGGAGAGGTCCCAGTAAGGTGCCGCGATAACGACCTGATCTGCCGAAGCAAACTGCTTTGCAAGATCGAACATCGGATCGTCCCAGCAGCATTTTTTCTCAAGCTCGTCCCTTCTCGAAATGAATTCTTCATCGGCTATAGGGAATCTGATCTTTCCGAGATCTGTTTCTACAACGTCGCCTTCAAGCTTTGACAGCAGGACTTCTGCAAGTTTCTTTGTTCTCGAATCTTTTCTTACACAGGCATTGATGAATAAGATCATGGGACTCCTCCTTAAGCCTTATTGAACTGATTATAACATCACGGCTGAAGTTATTTTCGCAATGCCAACTACGGACTTTTTTGATGATCGGCAACACGGCAAAACAGATGTGTTGCCTAATCGACACAAGGGTATTTCATTGATCATTGTTAGTGATATTTACGGATGTTTTAATGAGGCCATCAAGTAAAGGAACACGATATTCGAAGAAAGTGAGGACAATAAAATGAACAACGGCAAATTTATAGCATTGGCATTAACAGGCGGCGCAGTCATCGGAGTCATGTCAGCATGCATTATAGTTATCGCAGGCAAGCCCAAGACAGAACTCGTAAAGGCAGCACCCACGGCTCAGGCCACAGTTACAACAGCTGAGATTAACGCATATATAGAAGAGACAGAAGAAACCGAAAGCCAGAACCCGACGATTAACGTAGCAGGTTTTTATTGCAGCGACAGAGCAAAGATCAGCGTCGACGCAATCGGACTTAAGAGCGCAGCAGTCACGGTAGAGTGGCCCGGAAACGATAACTCAAAAGCCATCTGGTACTTAAGCGGTGCATTCAACGAAGAGACAAAGACCATCGATTACGACAACGCAGTTAAGAGAGTAATTACATATAACAAGTCCGGTGCTGAGATCTCCGACATCGAGATCTACAGAAGCGGCAAGGGAAGGATCACATTTACAAACGAAGGAATGCAGTGGAACGATTATAACGAAGAGATCGCACGCAACATGACTTTCAAGTTCAAGGATCCTTCAGATATCGTCGAAGAGGAAAAGCTTCCTGAAATTCTCGGCACAGGCAACATGGGCATCTACAAAAAGATCACATTAATGGAAAAGCCCGCAGTCGAAGAGATCGCATATAACGTCCGCAAGGCATACCTCAACGAGGACTGGAATACTCTTAAGAATCTGATCAAGTATCCGATCAAGATCAACGATACAGAGATCAAGGACGCTGACGAGTTTGTAGATTACATGAACGGCAGAACGCTCAGCAGCGAAGGAAGAAGAGACATGGAAAACGAGACCTGCCACGACATCAATACCGCCAAGGAGTGCTTGAATCTCGGCGAAGACGACATCTGGATGGTAGACATCAACCAGGGTTCAAGCGAACATCCGCAGCTTAAGATCACAAGGATCTGCGGTATCCAATAACACCAGCAATGCAGTTCTTACTGCTTCATACATCCCCGGCTCTCACGGTTATTCCCCTCTCCGTGAGAGTTTTATAATTTCATCCATAAAATGCAGCGACTCTTTCGTTTATAGAAGCCGGCGTGGAACAGTTCAGGCTGCATTGTTAATGATTTTAGTAGTGCACGCGTTTTCTTTATAAGTGCAGGTGGAATGCCTGGTGCACCATTGCCGTTCCAGTTATCCTTAAGTGAACCGATCTCGTCAAGTTTCTTAAGGTTATCAGTTTTAGATCATTAAATGACCGTACTTAATGGGACAATTTTCTTTTAAGCGTTCCTGATCTTTATATTTGTTACCGCACACTGGTCGCCTGTGAGTGCGATGTAGATGGGACCGATTTCCGAATTCAGGATCGTTGTGGCATTGATAGAGATTCCGCCGTTTGTCGTGGTGGTCTTGATTTCGTTGCCTTCTCTTATTATTGAAACAGTAACGTCGTAGCCGTTATGGTTGTATTCTTTCCAGTAATTCCAGTCTTTGAAATCGGAGGTCTTTGTGACCTTAAGAGCCATGGAGCAGACAGGGTCGCCTTCCCAGCATTCACCGTCGAGTCTCATGAGCGTGAGCTCGCGGAAATTTTTGCCTCCTATCGTTCCGTCGTCGGACGCGAAAATGCTGACGAACGGGCAGTGCCAGACAAGTCTTGCAGTAGGGAGGCTTATCGTATGGAATGAGACCGTGAGCTTATCTTTGAGAAGGATGCCCTTTGTTGAATCAGTCCTGTAGCCGTCCATCTGAACGTTAGGAAGATCGCCTTCAGGTCCGTTGATGTAGCTGATCTCTTCAGCGATACGCGGAATATAGTTTTCGGGCACTTCGGTTTCTGACTTGATTATCTCGATGTCAGTGAGGAGGCAATGCTCGCCTGTGAGCGAGAGATATACGAATCTGGAGCTGTCGGGGAGAGCCACGATGGTCTCAAAGTTCTTATTGTCACCGCCTTTAATTCTTACGAGTGCGTGATCCCTGATCCTGACTGCCTCTATGGTGTATTTGCCCTTTGTAGCGTTGTAACCTTCATCTGTCGTTGATTCCATCTTGCGTGCGCCGGCAACGGAGAATCTGCCGCCAAACCAGATCTCGCCGTATTCGAAATCGAGCATTTCCTTCTTGTCTTTTTCGAGTTCATGGATGTGGCCATCCAGTGAGTCAAATAAAACGAGCGAAGGCTTCGGATTATTTCTTGAATTGGGGCTGTCAGGGTTGACCGTGACTTTGACGGTTGTCATAGTGTTTCCCAAGAGGATTCCCGGAGAAATGGCGCTTCTGTGATAGGTGAGAAGGAGCTGGTTGTTGTCGCGGAGTTCTTTGTTTTCGCCACGGTCCTTCATGGCATATTCTGCATCGAGGTCGATGAGATGGAGCATGTTTCTTGCGAATTCAGGATCGAACTGCGTGCCGATACCTTTGACGAATTCCTCTCTTACGATGTGCTGCGGGATGGGATCACGGTAACTTCTTCTTGAAGTCATGGCGTCGTATGCATCAGCGCATGCAATGATCCTTGCGATCTCAGGGATCTCGTCACCCTTAAGTCCGTTAGGGTATCCCTTTCCGTCGTAACGCTCGTGGTGGAAGTGTGCGCCTACGCTGAGATATGAGAACTCATCGATCTGTGAAAGTATGCGGTTGCCCTTTTCGGGGTGCTGCTTGATGATGTTGAATTCTTCGGTGGTGAGCTTACCGGGCTTGTTGATAATTGCATCCGGAATGCCGACCTTACATACTTCGTGGAGAAGGGCAGTGAAGTAGATCTTCTGGCATTCCTCATCGCTCTTGCCTGCGAGCTCTGCGATCTTGACCGCATACTCGGCAACTCGGGATGAGTGACCGTTGGTATAAGGGTCCTTGGCGTCGACCACCTGAGCGTAAGACTCAATGAGTTCCTGCAGGAGCTTCTGCTCTCTGGCCTGCTGTTCTGCTGTAACGTCGAGATCGTCGGCGCGGCGTGCATAGCTTGTTACCAAAACGCCGAGCAGTCCGATGCCGCTGAGGAATATGATGCAGATTATGGATACCCAGATTGAGAATGTGTTGATGTAATTGTTGACACCGTTCATGGAGATGTCGACGGCTACATAGCCCTTGCACTCCTGAAGGTGAGTGTAGATCGGTTCATAAGCGACAAGACTCCATCCGTTTTCATCCTTGACCTCGATGACCTCAACTCTGCCTCCGGAAATAAGAGTGGGGGCATATTTATCGAATGCCGGATCGAAAGGGAAGACTTCGCCGAATGCGATTTCATCAGGCTTCATCCTGGCTTCATGGCGTATATCTCCGTCGTTTGTTGTAAGTGCGCATAAAGTATGGAAACCCTCGCCGTCTATTTGGACCAGGTACATGTTCTGAATGAACGGCGTGTTGTCGAGAATGTGCTGGAGTTCTTCAACGGTGAGGTCAAACTCCATGTCAGGACCATTTGCCATCCACTCGTCCATCTTATAGGGATTAACTTCGGAAGCAGCAAGAACAGCGGCTTTGCTGAGAGTATCTTCTCTGTATTTCTTGGCATATTTCGTGAACATCGAAATGCTCAGGTAAATACCTGCAGCAACTGAGATCAGTGCAAGCAGAATAAAGATCAGGAGCACACGGATATATCTTCTGCCGCGTGTGATCTTAGACTTGGAGATTCTTTCCTTACCCTTTGAATCAGCCACTTTTAGAAACCTTCAACATTCACCTGACTATTGGTGAAACACTACCACCTCTACTATTTTAGCTTCTCAAATGGCTCTTGTGTTGTTTTTAGGGCAAAAACTAATAAATTTAATCAATAAGTAATAAATTTCGAAAAAACCCCGGAACTGAATCCGGGGCTCTTTTACACGTCTTATTTGATCGAGAAGTATGTAGTGCCGGGCTCAAAATACATATTCATAACGGCATATTCTCCATATACAAATACAGTTGCTTCGGACAGTTCTCCGTCCGGAGAAGAAGAATAGACACATTTTAAGCCGTTAACGACTTGAACGTCCGGAACGGTAGAATCCGAAAGGACCACATTCTCGCCAATATCTGACAGCGGCATGATTATAACTACATTCAATTTTCTTTTACCGCCGTCGGATACGGGGTGGTTGTTATGGATTACATATGTGGGATAGATATCCGACATGGAGCCGTCAGCTTGTTCAATATAGTAATCTTCTTCAGGAATAGGATCACTTCCATTATTACCGCCTTCTAAATAGAGGAAGTTTCCTGCTTGTCTGCCGTCGTATCTATAGTGTAAGAGTGTCTTGTAATAACTGTTATAGGAGATACTCTCGTCCACATATGGTGCATATCCAACAAGATCAGCGTATCTGTAAGAGACAGCCTTATTCTGAATAAACTCTGCAGCTTCCATGGAAGGACAGGACACTATAGTGCAACAATAACTGAAGTCGAATTTGCCGAGCTCGTTCGTGAAATCCGTTGCTTCCCGGCTGTCCAATGATTGATTCACATAAATAAAGTTCAGATCTTTCGTTTCCGGGTTTCTTTTACTATTTTCTGCAAGGAAATTCCATACATCGCCGTTGTACTTCTGATCCTTCGCGAAAAAGCAGTAATCGGAACATGCATATACGACTCCGGGAAGTATGCTGTCAGCCCACTTGTAGAGGTCTTCATTGATAGCATCGATCTCGTAGTTATCGGTGATGTTATCGTTAGGATCGATTTTGATTATGAACTGATCAGTTCCGTCATTAACAAGAATCTCGTGTGACCATTTATTATAAAGCCCCTGTTTCTCCTGCCAGTCGTCAATCTTGGGCTTAAACCCGTATTTTTCCTGAACATAATCCATAACCTGAGACTCAAGAGTTTCTCTTGTGGAATGCTCTTTTTCGGTCTTTAAGCATCCGCACAAGCTGGCCGAGAGTGAGAGAATTGTTATTGCTGTTAATGTTTTTAACACGTTTTTCATAAGCAAATCATACCATATCCTAATCTGCAGAGTTTAATTGACGGGATAATCCCGGGTGAACAGAACTATGCTTCCATGATCACGTCGATTACATAAGATCTGATATCAGAATGGTTTTCGAGAACGTAATCTTTAAGAGTTGCCGTGTTAAATTTGTCGGAATCAGAAGGTATGCCCGATTCTTTAGCTTTTTCCCACGAAGAAGTTGTACCGAGATATGCTGAGATAATGATATTTCCTTCTAAGTAGTTCATCCAGACAATGGATGCATCCATTACGCCGGGCTCTTCAGAGATGAACCAGTTGGTGCCTTCTTCCCAGAACCTGCCTTTATCGAATTCTTTGGATTCGTTGTAATAACCCTCATATGCCTTTTTTGCATCTTCTGCGGAATCGTATACCCAGAATTGAAGATGCTCTATCTCGGACTCTCTTCCGTTCTTTCCGGAATTGGAGATCTGAAGGAAGATCAAACCATTTTCCTGTCTTTTCCAGATGCTCCAGTCGTCAAAGAAACCTCTTTTTTGCTCTTTTAATTCGATGGGATAATCAGTTGCGTATCTTCTGCTTCCGTCATCCGTATATACCGTTTCTACGACAGGTCCGTTCTCAATTTCAGGAACGGTCTCATCGACGGGAGCCTCAGCGCTCTTCTTGGTGGCATCAGGACTGTAAGTTCTTGATCCGTTTGTTTTTTCTGCACAGGCGGTGACAGATCCTGCTGCCAGTATCAGTGTCATAAGCATCGCTGCTGCCTTTATCTTCATATATGTTCCTCCGCTTTTGCGTTTCGACAATTTCAGTCAGATACCATATTTACAGATAACTTGTCTTTATTGTTGCAAAGTATTTGATCCTTGTGCATTTATGCGGAAAGTCCGCACAAAAAAGAGGATGCGTTATAGACATCCTCCTTGTGTTATTGCGTTATAAGAAACGGCTTTCAGGTCTCGTCAGCTTTCTGAGATGTTTCAGTTGCTTCTGCAATTGTCTCATCTGCCGCAACAGTTGTTTCAGAAGCTTCAGCTACTGTTGTTTCTGCAGTTTCAGATCCTTCAAGGGGCTCGAAACGTACCTGATACTGAATAATATAACCTTCGATCTTTTCATCGTATCCGATGATGATCTCGGCATATTTGATCTTCTTTCCGTCTGCACCAAGTTCATATGCGGTATATGTTTTCCACGCACCCTCTTTGCCCTCTTCACGGGTTACACCGGCATAATCGCCGTCCATGCGGTCTGCAAGGATCTTATATACTTCATTGGCTCTGCCTTCATCGAAAATATGGAATTCAACTGTACAGCTTCCCGGTGTTTTAGGATTGATATAAGCTTCAGAATTTCCGACAACTACAGGGATCTCATCTTTTAAGATATCGAAATCGTTGAACTTATATCCGTTCCAGTTGATCTTGCAGACATTGTCGCGGCCGTCGACCCAGGGACCGTCCTTTTCCTGCTCATTGGTATTGCAGAGTTCAAGGCAGATATCACCGCCGTTGCTCCAAAGACCGTATCCGTTGCCTTTGAAATCAAGAGCGTCGGTTACTCTGCTAACTATTACGTTTGTGTCTTCACCGGCAGCAGGTTCGCCTGCATAAAGAGCATCTACGAACATGTTGATCTCATCAGCATCGATCGTGTCCAAAAGATAATGAGACTGTCTCATGAATGCTTCAGTATCTCTTTCTTCGGAAACTGCTTCTGTTGTTGTTTCTACAGGATCTGACTTTGTATCCTTGGAATCAGAATCCGTACCTGAACCTGAGCCTGTCTTATTTGAGTTGCTGCAGGCTGTTAAACAGATCAGTCCTGCTAATGTTAATGCGATAATCTTTTTCTTCATAGGTTAATCCTCCCCTAAAAAAACTCCGACTCGATTTTATGACTTGTCAAATATCTTTGTCCATAATCATCGGATATACAGAATTAACAAACAGAAAAGCCCATGTATAGTTGAATTGTATATTTTGCCTAAACTGCTAGTTTAGTATCACTAAACACAATTTCAGCAATATCAGTCAAAAACAAGGGCTGCCTCATATTGAGACAGCCCCAGGCTAAATAACTCTTGATCTAAGCGGGTAAAATCAGATCTCTTCTACTCTGACGTTCGTAATGTGTATCGTGGCAGTGTCGCCGTGCTTACCCATGTTGAACTCGAGTCGTCCGTTATTGTCGTCCTTCTCGGTCATGTCGAACGTGAATTCGAATGTCTGCCATTCGGTCGTCAGATCGATAGAGGTATCAGGGAAGTACCTGATCCATCCGGCATTCGGTGCCGAGACGCACACAATACACTTTCTGGCCTCGTCCGCTCGTATGTCGAAGGTTATCTTGTACGTGTGTCCTTTCCGCATCGGCAGGTCAGGGTGGACAAGCTGGACTGAATATTCTTCCGTACCGCAGTTGGTCGATGTAATGATCATCTCGCCGTCCTTGATCTCAGCCTCGCCTACGCCGTCATAGAAAAGGAGGAACTTCCAGTCGACGTCGTCTGTCAGATCTTCTGCAACTGAGAAGTCTCCGTTACGGATGAAGTTGCCGTCAGGGAGTGCGTCGCGGAAAGCCTTTTCGGGCTTCGTAACATTGGTGTCGTAAGCTGATTTCTGGTAAACGCGGACGTAATCGATCTCGAATTCTGCGTTGTTGAAATCAGTTGTCTCGTCAGGGTTGCCGGGCCAGTTGCCGCCGACTGCGAGGTTCATCTGAACGAAGAAAGGCTGGTTGAAAGGTGCCGGATAAGGCTTGTCATCCTGACCTTCTTCAGCCGTGAACCAGTCGTTTACTGTGAGCACGAGAACGTCGTCAGTATAGAAGCGCATCTCGCCGGGTTCCCACTC
>JAEEGL013075678.1_pt1 | contig 31639 bp, 36 predicted proteins | sample 9134231 | NCBI WGS metagenome assembly JAEEGL01 (sample SAMN16246548, study PRJNA631951) | gut metagenome | biome: gut microbiome; feature: rumen; material: fiber-attached | host: Bos | place: Iran: Karaj | collected 2018-10 | reverse complement strand
GGATGTTCTGTTTGACATCGAAGGCAACCGTATGATAACGGTTACCATGCTGCGTCCGCAACAGCTCGTTGCTTACTATAAGCAGGCAGGTGCGGATGCTCCAAAAAGCCTCATGAACGAGGCAAGGATCAACGCCATCTTCAACAGAAATATGTTGTAAGGTGGCAGAGAAATCACTCCGGCACAGCGGGGAATACAAAAAGCTCCTCTGTGCAAGGGGCTTGATAAGGAGAAAAAATGAACAACGACATAAACAAGTTCCGTATATTGGTAGCGGAAAAATCTCGTCAGATAAGCCGTCTGATGCAGGAAGTATCAACTCTGTCGGAGGAATTCGGGGATGCTCATGGCATTACAGATCCTGCGGGGTTCTTTAATGACTATCTTCCCGTCAATGAATCGTATCCTTTTGACAAGGACTGGAGCGAACAGGCAAGCGATATCCTCGCTTGGGCGGACGCTATCGAAAAGACTGAAAATAAGGAGAATAAGCGCAACGAGCTCTGGTACGGACAGGACATCGTGATCGCTTATGGTGATGTAATCCTTCTTATTGCCGAAGGTACGGGAGATAATCTCCTACCGGAGGACATAGCCGAGGGATTTGTGGATTACTTCTCGCTTGATGTCTTTGAGAAAAGCGAAGTCACGGATCTTGACCGTATCTACGAAGCCTCCAGTATAGGTGGCGGCTTTATGATGAGAGATCATGCTATCTGCGAGGAATTCTACGGAGAAAGCATTGATAACGTCGTAAGGGCGGTTTTCATTGAGAACGGCAGGGGCGATGCATTCGACCTCTACTCTTCTGTTATACCTGAGTACGCTCTGCTCAAGGTTGGAGAGGAGGTTGTGTAATGACCACTTACCTTTCATTCGCTCGAAGACAGGCTACACCTGCCGAAGCAGCAGAGGCGGTCGTCAACGAGAAAATCGGTAATTTCGCCATCGAAGACCTTGAGGTGACAGGCGGGCAGATAAGATACAGCCTTATTGGGCTATATCTGCGCTTCCCGAATACCTGTGCGACAACCTACTGGGATGGGACTCCGATCACTACGGACGATGTGTTTGAGTCAATAGTAAACGCATATCTGCGTGGAGACTCAAACTATACGTTCTACGGCCCTTTGTGGGACCAGAATTTTTCGCAATTCAAGACGGGAGAACACACTCTTCGCGTAGTAAAAGGTTCCGAATTCCTTGTTTACAGGATGGGTCTGAAGACCAAATTCTTCAGTTTTTACTATAGCGACGACGGGCAGGTTCTTCTGCTTGATGCGCAGAATGGTTTAGTGACCGAACAGGAATGTTTTTTCATGACAGCTCTGGTCGAAGAACTGACTGCGATTGCGAATAAAGAATTCGGGTATGACTTCATCAGTCAGGAAACTTGGCAGTATGCTGAAAACGAACTCGAATTATCCCTCTCGTAAGGAGGAACCCTCTAGGGTAGTTGTATAACATCAGACTGCCCTTTTGGGGGCAGTCCTTTTCTTTAAGGAGGAAAAATAATGAAAAACTGGGAATATACAGGTGATGCCAACGTCATAGAGTATGGCGGGACATTTGTTGCCAAAGAAGATAATGGTAACCTTGAATTTATCAGCATTATCACTGCGGAAGACCACAAGTTTCTCTTTCATGGTGTGATCTGTTGGCCTGAAGATTATCTTAACGAAGAGATAATCGTACTCGCAGCAAAAGAGTTCGGATATGAATCTCCCAAAAAATTCTTGGAAGAGTCTCCTGCTCTCTATGCTAATGAGCTGATCTCTATGTTCGGTTGCGGAGTCTTCGAATTTAGCCCTACCAATATCCATGGGCAGGGCGAATATTCAATGCGATATGAAGACTTTGAGGCAACAGATGACGAGATCCGAGGATACCTTACGGAAGCGGAGGTGAGTTTTAATGAATAAGGACGATATCATTAAGATTGTTTCCGCTGCTGATAACACAGTATTATCATTCCCCGAGCGAGGCCCTTGGGGCTCGTCTGGTTACAGAGGTAACTGCTCGGGCTTTATCCCTGCATATTTCGCATGGAAGTATAATGCGAAAAGTGTAGCGGAAGTCTTCGCAGGCTCCGGCACAACATCGGATGTCTGCAAAGACCTTGGCCTCTCATACGTAGGCATTGACTTAAACCCTAATCCTGTAAGACCCGATATCATCCCGATGGACATTCTTGACGACAATACGGATCTTCCCGATGGGTTCTATAGCGCGGATATGTGCTTTCTGCACCCTCCCTACCCCGGAATAAACGGAGTACATTACTCTACGGGAATGTGGAAAGGAAATGAGGAACTCATCTCCCGCGATATACAGGAGATGCCTTGGGAGGCTGGCATGAAAGCTGTTAATCACGCTATCATACGTGCTTACAACGCTTTATCGCCGGGGAGCTATGAGGTAATCCTTGTTGGCGAGATTCGTTCAAAAGGCGAATACCGCTCAATGATGGCAGACCTCGTAAGACCTACTGCTCTTCATCAGACTTTTGTGAAGTTGCAGCATAACTGCGTATCGGATCGAAGCGGGAATGTTTACAGTCGTTCAGACCGTGCCCTCACGGGACACGAGATGATCGCTGTATTCAAGAAGCCGTCCGGATATGAAATGGCTTTTATCGTTCCGAAGGAATATCGTCTCGATATCAGGGACTCGGTACAGGCTACATGGAAGGACGTTGTCGCAGCCGTCATGAACAAACTGGGTGAGGCAACCCTCGACCAGATATATGCAGAGGTCGAAAACAATAAAAAGGCGCAGTTCAATCCTAACTGGAAAGCGAAGGTGCGTCAGACGTTACAGTTTGGCCATTATCGTAATTCCAATAGGGGTACATGGGCTATAGCGGCTTAAAATTAAAGCTGATCGGTAAACAAACCGGTCAGCTTTTTTATGGAAAAATATCTTGAAAAAATAAGATATTTTTGTCTTTCAATGTTATGTTTTCCCTACATTTTTCCTAATACATAAACAGAAAGACAAAATGACATCAACGAAAGGATGGTAACACATGTTTACACTTGCTAATCTCATCGAAACCAACAAGGGGCTGCACCTCGAGTCATATGGAAACACAAAGAACTACGCCAGCGTAGCCGAGAGGATCAAGGCATTCAGACGGATCTGTCTCACCGGAACGATCACAACAGACTGCCTTCAGTCAGACGGTGACATGGCGATCTTTTACGCAACAGTAAAGGACGAGGCAGGAAGCGTCATCGCGACGGGTACGGCATACGAGAACCGTAACAACAAAGGCTCTTTCGTAAATGCGCGTAACCACCTTGAGAACGCAGAGACTTCTGCCGTAGGCCGCGCACTCAAGCATGCAGGCATCAGCCTTGCGCTTGGCAGTGGGGAAGGCTTCGGAGAGGATCTTGCTGCAAACTACGCTCTTGCTAATAAGGCAGTTCACCCTATTAAGATCGGTGATAAGAAGTACGTAGGCGTTGAAGAACGTATCACAGCATTCCGTAAGGTATATCCTGACGGTGCTATCGTAACCGAACTCGTCGCTCTTACTCCCGCTGCGGAGAACATTCCCGCATCCGCTACCTTCAAGGCTACTATCATCGCAAACGGCGGTGTTGTCCTTGGAACCGGTACTGCTTGCGACAAGCAGGCTACAAAGGGCGTAAACAGCGAAAGTTATATTGAGAATGCTGAAACTTCCGCTATCGGTCGTGCCCTTGCCTTCTGCGGTATCGGAGTTGAGGCAGATATCGCGTCAGCTGACGAGATTCCCGAAGACAGATACGTAACAGATGACGAGATCAAGAAGCTCCTTTCCACAGCAAACGTAAAGGGCGTCACCAATGCCGAAGCACAGTTCTGCGAGCGCTCCGGAGTAACCGCTCTTACCCAGCTGACACTTTCAAAGTTCGCGGCTCTTATGCGTATCCTTGATAAGATGCCCGACAAGAAGCCCGCTGAAGAGGAACAGAAGGGCAAGATCGTATCAAGTGACGCATTGCTTGCGGCTCTTGACAAAAAAGGTGCTTAAATCCGTTAGTTAGCTTTACGGCTACTATACGCGGGTCTGCGAGACAAATGCTCCGCAGGCCCGTGATTTATCTGTTGCATAAATAAGTTTTCAATGCTATAATAGTCTTTGTAATCAATCATATAAAACCACATTACGAACAGATATAAGGACAAGCACCCGCTTGCCCTTATTTTTTTGTCCGTAGAAAGGAGATGGGCACCATGGATATAACATATCCTATGGTCTTGGACAAGTTGGGAATACCCTACAACGTCCGAGGAGTAAACGTCTTGATAAACTGTCCTGCCTGCGGGCGGAAGAAGTTCTATTTTGACGTTAAGAAAAACGTAGGACACTGTTATAGAGCGTCTTGCGGACTAAAGGGAACCGCACTCGATATCTACGCCTCAGTAAGGGGCTTGGATACGAAAGCGGCTTTCAAGGAGCTTGCAAGCGATGTTGATGTCAATTATACACCGCCCAAGTTCGACTTCAAAGAACCCGCGCCTACCGCACCCAGCGATGTACGTGACAAGGCGTATCGAAAGTTGCTCAAACTTTCGCCATTATCTAACCGACACCGAAAAGACCTCGAAAAAAGAGGGATCAAGGCGGGCGATATAGATAAGATGGGGTACGGAAGTACCTGCACGTATGATCTGGTTGCGACCACAGGAAAGATTCTGAAGGTAATGGACGACCACACCTTAAAGGGTGTCGCCGGATTTTACAAGAAGGACGGCAATTGGACGCTTAATCAGTGGGTTCAGGGAATACTCGTGCCTTATGTCAATCAGCATAAGGAAATAACGGGATTCCAAATAAGAAAAAATAACGAGGATATAAAGAGCAAAGACGAGGGTAAGTATACCTGTCTGACCTCTAACGGAAAAGAAGACGGAGCAAAATGTCAGCTGTGCGTACACTTTGCGTGTGACTTCAAGCAGGATTTTTGCACCGGACAATATTTCCCTATCCTCGGAAACGCGGTACGTATTACTGAAGGCGCTATGAAGGCCGATATCAGCCACTACGTTACCGGTGAGCCTATCCTTGCTGTAGCAGGGATAAATAACCTTGAGTCTTCCGGCTTCAAGGATGTCCTCTCCTATCTTAAGAAGAGAGGGGTAAAAACCATCATTGATACATTCGATATGGACTTTAAGTCAAATGAGGATGTTCAAAAGGCAATGGAAAAATTAAAAGAACTGGTCCTCGCCGCAGATCTGCGTTATGAACGTATAGATTGGAACTCAGATTACAAGGGTTACGATGATTACGTTATAGCAAGAAGAGACGGCTTGGTGGACAAGGAGGAGTAAAAAATGGACGCTAAAGTGTTCGAGGCTCTCGCCCAAGAGAGCGGAGACTGCTGGCTTCCTGCAAGTTCCGTCCCTGACACAAAGGGTCTTGTCCACCGAGAGGGTTTCGTTACCCTCCCGAAAGTGGCAAGAGAGGAAGACCTGATCGCACAAAGCGTAGTCAGGTTATGCAGGAAATCACATCAGGTGGCTACGAAAACTCAGATAGACAAATGGATATCTGAATTCGAGGAACAGAACGGGTGTAAGCTGCACGAGCATCAGGCAGACGGAGTACGGATGATCGTCAATGAGAACTTCAGTATTCTCACGGGCGGCCCCGGCACGGGTAAAACGACCACTATCAAGTGCGCCGTTTACTGTGTAAGAAAAGCGGGTTATCAGAAGATAATCTTCGCAGCTCCGACCGGAAAGGCAGCAAGACAGATGACACGTTCGACGGGAGAGCATTCATCGACGCTCCACTCAATACTGGGTGAGGGATATGATATGACTCCCACGAGGAGGATCGCCGGAGACGTATTGTTCTGCGATGAGTCCTCCATGAACGATCTTGATCTCTCCTACAACCTGTTTAATGCCGTATCTGCTAACCTGAAAGTTGTCTGGATCGGGGACACAGATCAGATCCCCTCTGTTGGCTTTGGAGCTGTGTTAAGAGATTTCATAGCCTCGGGAGTCGTGCCTTGCACACTTCTCACAAAGACCTTCAGACAGAAAGACGGCCCTCTTCTGCATAACATCAAGCAGATCAGGGACGGCAAGACAGACTTCTGGAAAGGTAAGGAGTTTGACACGTTCGTTCTGCCCAAGATCACTGTTCCGGCATTAGACGCTCTCATAGTAGACCGTTACATGAAGGAAGCTGACTTCTTCGGCAGAGAAAACGTAGCGATACTACTTCCCTACAGGAAAAGCGGGTACTGCTCTGACCATATTAACCAACTCATTCAGAGCAAAGTAAACCCTTCGGGTCCTACTTGGCAGTGTGGACAGTGGAGTTTCCGCAAGGAAGACCCCGTTATGCAGCTTGTTAACCGCAAGGACTGCGTCAACGGTGAAGTCGGGAAAGTAGTCAGAGTTGAAAAGAAAGGCATTCTCGTGGCATACGGACGCGACAAGTTCGTTTTCTATGACGCGAAAACAATGCAGGAATTATCGCTTGCATACGCTATGAGCGTAACAAAGTCTCAGGGTTCTGAGTACGCAAGCGTTATCCTTTGTCAGCTCGACTCGCACTCTCATGCTTTGAACAGAAACATCCTGTATACAGGCATGAGCCGTGCAAAGCAACGCTGTACTCTGCTTACGCAGGAGAAAGCGCTTGAACTATCAGCAACGCAGACAGCGTCCGGTCGCAAGACATTTCTTGCTGAAAAGATACGGGCTGTAGCGCAAGTAGCATGATCGCCCTTGAAAGGAGGGGCAGAAAAGTATGAAAGAAGGTAATATCCTTCTTCGTCGTACCATGACGAAGAAGGCGTACAATGCATTAAACCGCTCTCGAAGAGCGGTTAACGGGTTCAACACCGGAACCCGTACATTAAAGTCCAAAAAGGATTACACACGTAAATATGTGATCCCGATAGACTAAAGACAAAAGGAGGTGCTTTTATGAAAAGCCCTATTGAGGAGTTCAATAAATCAATCGAACTCGGATATAAAAGGCTCGGCCTTGAGTACAAACCTGAAAGACCTGAAGGTCTGCCTGAGGAGAATTATCAAAGCAGCGAGCTTATTAAACTCGGTCGGGCACTCAAAAAGAGCGTGATGACCCAAAAGGAGGAAAAATAAGATGATGATTGATACAAACAAGCTGGCAATTACCAGTGTTGTGATCAATTTTGAGGGCGGAATGACCCTCACGTTATCAGCTGAGAAGGCAACAGAGGTATTGCAGCGCGGTTCGACCGTGCCCGCACCCGAGCCTGTTATATCAGCACCCGAACCCGTAAAACAGGAACAGGAAGCCCCGGTAGAGGAAACCATCATCTATCAGGCAGCTGAACCTGCCCCTGTCTTCGAAGAGCCTGTCGAAAAGGCTCCCCAGAAGAGAACCGGAGTATTTTCGGTGTATCCTGAAACTACTGTTAAAAGAGTAGCGAATGGATACGACGTTATGCTCCTCTTCGGACAGACGGATAAGAAGTTCAGAGTCCGTATCCCCGATGCTCTTCTCTCCGACGGAAAGTCAGGCGACTTAAAGAAGAGACTGGAAACGGATCTTAAAAAGTCTCCCGACATGGCATTAGCCATCTACTATGTAGTAGAGGAAGACGAAGCCGGCAAGTACTGTCGTGCCGTTGAATGGACAGACCTTGCTTAAGATTACGAATGGATTTCAGCATAAAAATGATATTGCACTTATCGCTATATTATGCTATAATCTATCCTGTAATTAAACTTAAAATATTAACGGCAACAAAAGACCTTATCAGCGCAGCTGACGGGGTCTTTTTTGTTTTGCCAAATCAGTGCGAAGGAGGCACAAGAAAAATGAGTAAATTCTGTTCACTAATATTCAATGAAAAGTTCTCAGGAACGTTAGAGACACTTTCGCTGAATTGGCCCTACAGTGCTGGAATCCGTTCCAGATGGGCCGACAACCCTCGATACGCGACAAACGTGTCGAAAAACTACTGGGAAGCCTTACAGGGTTTCCTTGGCGTTAACAGCTCTATCTGCTACGGCGAAGCTGCTGATGGCACAATCGTTGTAGAGCGCACGGCCCCCAAAAGTGGCGCGATAGAGATTATCATGTTAAAGCCCAATGGAGAGTTGAAAGGTGCGGTAGTAGATCCTGCAACATCTTCGTGGGAACGCTATGAGCTCGCAGATAAGTCCGCTGGAACGCCCGGATGCAAGGGTACTGCTCTTACATGCGCGTTCATCAGCAGACAGATGAGTGATTCCGAGGCAGCCGATCTGCTCGCCTCAGACGTAAATCATCTGCTGAACATGGGCGAAAACGACGTTCTCAACCAAACTCAGCAAAACGAGCTCTCGCAGCTTATCGCCGCGTTGGGAGATAACTTCTATCGTAGGACGATAGGTGCTCACAACCCCGGCACTCCGATGCTCAACGATTACCCTTCGGATAATTCAGACATCGAGAGGTTGTCACAGACAGACCTTAACTCGATTAAGGTTTTGTCTCCCAAGGGCGCGAAGCCTGTCTATATGGCTGTGGAAGCTCCGCTTCCTAAGATTGAGCCCGCTACTACGCCCAGAAGAGCCGCTCGTGGTTCAAAGGCTAAGAACACAAGGCCGAGCATAGACCTCTCGCTCTTTGGCGAGAACGTTTATACTCCCGAGTCAGGGCTTGAAAAAGCAACCGTACCCGTATGGCATCAGTGGAGGGATCATGAAACAGACCTCGCACAGAGGATTGCGGATTCCTTTGCGTATGATGCTCCAATGCAGGTCGTTGGTTTCTTCGGCCCCGCCGGTTGCGGAAAGACCGAGACTGCTACTGCTATTGCGGATCTCCTTGGTCTGTCAAAAGTAATAGCATCCTGCGGACCCGATACCGATTCTGACTACTTCTGGGGAGCATATCGTCCCAAGGTAGGCGCAAACGGTGTTGAGTACGAGTTCGTCGAGGGCCCTTTAACAAAGGCACTTCGTTACGGCTGTCTCCTTGAGATACAGGAGGTTGGTCTTATCAGGAGAGCCGGTGTTGTTGCAGAACTCAACGATGTGCTTGAAGCAGGCATCGGAAAGTCCTTCGTCCTTCCTACAGGCGAAAGAGTCCCCAAGTCATCTCACTTCGTTGCGGTATTCACCAGCAATGATGGATACGAGGGAACTCAGATCCTTAACCAGTCAGTACTCTCACGTATGAACGAAGTCCTGTACTTTGAGAACCCTACGGCAGAGACAATGGCTGCCCGTACAAAGGCAGTTGTAACAGACTGGAGCGATGATGACGAGCTTCGCAGGATGGCCGGATGCATCGTATCTATCGCAGATGCATGCCACAAGAAGGGTATTGAGGACGGTGTTTGCGGACAGCGTGAACTTACCAACTGGGCAATCGCCTGCCGCCTTCTTATGAAGAGGCGCGGCGAGGTAAAACTTACGAATGCGATAATTCGTGAGGCAGCCCAGTCAGCCGTGCTGAACAAGGCATCGCAGAACCGCGAAGAGATCATATCTCTCGGTTTTGAGACCTTGAATAAGCATTACGGTGACTTCGCAGCCACCGTAGTTGGCTGATGTTAATTTTACCCTCTACGAGAGGGGTTATGGTGTGGAGATAACATCAAGAGCACCTGCCCCTTTCAACAGGGGCGAAAAGGGAAAAATGAATGCAGTAGTTTTAATAACGCACGTAGGCGAGATCAATGAGATGCTCAAAAGCAAGGGGGCGGATTTTGTAGTTGAGTTTACGAACCATACTGGTCGTCCGGCGTTTAAGCTCGTTACCTCAACAACAAAAGTCTCACCGGTTGTTTCTTTTGATGAGTTAGGCGATGGTGCCCTTGAGCTGATCGTTGAAAAACTGATCACGGGTCATCGCGAATCATCAAAAGATATGCGCAACCATGATTGGATAAAGAGGCATGTTATGCCCTCGCTACTGCCCGGAGTCGTAGGAGGTTCGCTTACAAGAGGAGGTTTTCTCTGCAAGCCTTTCCTTGATATGGTCATCGTGCCGTATGTTCCTGCTGAAGGAATGGGCGGACGTGGCCTTATTCAGCTGACAAAGGAAATCGTTGCGAACTCTCACCTTACCGAGGACGAGGTCTTCGAAGCAGCCGAGATAAACGCTCAGAATGCGCTGCGTATCGACTCAGCCGGAAATGTACTCGCAATGATAAGCGGAGGCAACGATATGGGTGCTAAAAACAGTCCGTTGCTCGTGGTATCTAATGGCTCTATGTATGGCGCTGGTATCATAGCTTCCGGCAAAGCCAGAAAAGATATCGTCGGACGTTTACAGGACGAGGCTTATATAATTCCCTCGTCGAAACAAGAGGTGCTCGTAATACCGATGAGGGCGACCTCAAACAAGACTCTCGAATCCATAAAAATGACAGTCTTGGACGTGAATTCCCACAACCTTCCCGTCGAAGACTTCCTCTCGGACTCAGTATACAGACTGACTTCCGAAGGCGATATCGAGATAGCAGCATAACTATTTTGGAAGGCTAGAGAAGGCCTTTAAGTCGCAAGACATTCTCCCGTCACCCATGGTGAGCAACAAAAAAGCTCACCTGAAGGTGGGCGGAAAGGAGCTGTTATGGCTCGTATAAGCAATAAAATAACCGTGAGGCTTACGGGTCTCACTCGTATGCAGAAGCAGTCATTAAGCGTTTCCGTCAAACACGAATTGGCAGCTCATGAAAATGAGGAAAACTATGTATGTTCCGGAGTTTTTGCAAAATTCCTCTGCGAACATCAATATGCCGATTCAGATGCAGTGATCGACACCGCATATCTGACGGAAATGTTAAGACTTCTCGCATAACAAAAACCGCTTGCTTTCAATTTAAGCAGGCGGTTTTCTTATTTCGACACCTTTTCTTATTCCTGTTCCAAATGAATTGCCGTAAGACCCAGCGTTGCGGATGCAGAATGCAGGACGTTATAGTCGCCGGTCTTGATAGCCTTACTTATGACTCCGGCGCATACCTTGCCTATCCTGCGGTAAGCGTCCGAGCAGCGTTGATTCTTCTCAGGCATCAGGTCTAGGTCGATACAGCTCAGCAGTTCCCCCATTGCCTCGTCCGCTTCCGGTATCTCTACCGGCCTAATTGGCTCGTGAGGCGTGTGATGTATGTATTTACATACCATCAGATCAAGACAGGAATATAAGCACTGTAATCCGTGTGCCTCTTCGTGCGAAAGCAAGCCTTTCTTGCAGGTTGTCTCGTTTATCCTGTCTAAAAGCATGAAAATACAGCCCTGTGTATCAGCAGGAAGCAGCTGGTGGAATTTCTGATTAAAATCCAACCTGCTGTTCTTCTCTATCTCCTCGAAAGTGATGTCCGGCGCATCAGAAACAACCTCTTCTATCGCAGATGTGAGTTCGACTGTCCCGTCGAGCCCATTCCGCTCTTTCATCTCACTTCTTGTCAGGTATTTCCTTATCTTATCTGCATTCAAATTTCCTACCTCCAATATATTGTTCAGTTTACAATAGTTTTAGTATGGATGGTGCAAAAAGATAACCCGCCGGAGAAATAAATATTGCCTTTCGGCTGTTTTTGCGTTATAATAAACTCTGAAATAAAACATATATAATACACACGAAAGAAGAAACCTTATCGGCTTTACCCGACGAGGTTCTTTTTTTGTCTAAAACCTTTAAGGAGGAAAAAGAAAATGAGAAACGAAAGTCGAGCTCGCGTTATCAACGCGATATTAAGGCAGTATATGCCCGAGGAAGTAAGCAACAAAGATCTATTCCTCTCTGACGGCTTTAAGGCCATTGTAGAGGACATAATTGCAGGTATTGGTAAGTTTACCAATAACCGACAGGTTGCCGTAAATCTTCAGGCATTAGGTCCTGATGGAATGGTCGCATGTGCCATAGGACGCGAAGCTGTATGTGTAAATGTCACGAATTGTATGGTGGAAGGCTGTGACAGAAAGACATCGTACAGGCTGCTGATCGCACTTGTATTACACGAGTGCGGACATCGCCTGTTTACGGACGGTGAGTATTTTCAGGCTCAGGCAAAAAAAATACTCTCCTCAAAGAAGATGTCCAACGCTCCGCACGTAACAGAGTTCTTAGCCAAGTCGCCCGCATCGGCAGGTCAGATGGTAAACCTGTTGCATTCGGTCTGGAACACTTTAGAGGACGGCTTTATCGAGCTGGAACTCTTAAAACTGTTCGCAGGATATGGTGAGTACCTGAAGGAACTGCGCGAAAAGCAGTTATCTGAAGGAGACTATTACGAGGACATGCTTGCCAATGCGCAGCAGTCGAAAACAACAATTTTGTTTAATCTCCTGTTAATATATGCAAAATATAAGGAGATTAAGGTCAAGGACGAGACTCTTAAGGAGTCAGATCCGTTACTTAAAGCCTTCGTTGCGCTCTGCCCTCTCATCGATGATGCGAGGGAGAATAAGTCTTGCGCGGCACGTATCGACGCAGCTGAGAAGGTGCTCGATGCTTTCTGGGTACTTATCGGTGAGCAGATGTCACAAGAGAAGCCTCCCAAACAGGCAGACTCGTCTTCGTCCGGTGACCCTGACGGAAACAGTTCAGAAAGGTCAGGCGGCGAGGACTCTTTGGATAAGAAGAGCCCAAAGCAGAAGGCTGATGGTAAAAAATCAGACAAATGTAATCCTGATGCTCAGGATGCGAAAGACAAGTCGACGGATAAAGGTTCAGACGAGGATAAATCCGACAAAAAGGATTCTCCTCAGCACAAATCCAACGGTGATTCAAGTCAGGGCGACCCCGACGGCGGACAGTCCAACGGTGCTTCTGAAGGTGCTGGTTCTCCTTCGCTCCCCGACATGGAAAGCATGCTGAAGGATCTCGACAAGGAGGCGCAGAAGCATGGCACTGACGCTTCACAGGACTTCGGTTCCATGACTAACCCGAAGGAAAACGCTCCTGACGGAAACGACAATGCCACCTCCAACAGCTCTGAACAGAGGTTAGAGAACCTTGTCGATAACATCCGTAAGCAGCAAGGTCTTGATGCGGCCCAGAGAGAAAACGACTCGAAGCGTGACAAGGACTTAAAAAAATATCCTTTGTCAAACTTCCATGCAGGCGTTGACTGGAACTTTTGGAACGCGCGGGAAATGAGCGATATGGCGGTCAAGTGCGCCATCGACAAACTCCATCCTGTATACGACAGACTTTGCCGTGAATTTTCAAGACAGATCAAGGATCGTCTTGAGATGAGCTGGCAAAAGGGTGAATATACGGGTAAAAAGTTCGTCGACACATATCGCTTGGATCTGAAGCATTGCGCAAAGCGCAATGACCCTCAGGATAATTTCGATATGTGCGTGGGCTTGGTTATCGACCTTTCAGGTTCGATGCGCGGTGCAAAAGTAGCCGCTGCACAGGACGTGGCATTTATAATGTCGCAGTTCTGTTCGGAACTGAATATCCCGCTCGCAATCTACGGGCATTCATATGCCGGTACTGTCATCAACAGGTTCAAGGAATTTAATTCCTACGACGGTAAAGAGTTGAACAGGATTCTCAGCCTGACTCAGGCTGGAACGACTAAAGGCGGTACGCGAGACGGTATAGCACTTCGCCTTATGGCCGAGTCTCTTTCACGGAGACCTGAAAAGGTAAAATTGCTGTTTGTCATCTCGGATGGCATGCCTGAGGCTTGTGACTACACCTATCGTAGAGGGGCGTCTTCAAGGTGCAGTAAAGCAAAGGCTGACATAAACGACATTTGCATTACTTACGGTCGCAAAGGCATCAAGTTTATCACAGCCGGTCTGCTTGGCTGCTTCGATGATATCCGTCCTCTGTGGACCGATGAAATTCCGGCATCGTATCAGGCCAAGGTGCTCGCGATAGATGACCTGTCAGAAATGTCAAGGATGTTTATCGGCATACTGAAGAAGTGGCTCGATTAAACAAGGACTTAATTGTTTTCCCTCCATGGAGGTCTTTCGCCTAGATCACGTCGAGGTAAAAGGCCTCCTCTCGAGGGCAGAAAAGGAGAAAAATATGTCAAATATGGCTATTTGTATAATCATGTTAATAGTAACAATACTGGTGATCGCTGGATTAACAGCATTGTACGCTATCGGCCTCAACAGAGAGACCCGTTATAATAAACTGAATAAGCGCTGCGAAGGTGAGATACCCTATACTCACAACTATCGCAACCATTAAGACATTTAGCCCGGAGTTTTGCTCTGGGCTTTTTGCTTTAAAATATATATTGCATGCAGCGCATTTTAATGCTATAATAATCTTTGTAATAAAACATATAATAAACAAAGCAGGCAAAACCTCATCAAGCAGACTTGGTGAGGTTTTTTGTTATGCTACAAAAGCGTTTGGAGGCGCAGAAAAAATGAGTAATAACAGTACATTCCTCAAAGACGATGAGGTAAGAAACTTCGCCGATCTCGAAGGTATGAGGACATTCCTCAAGGAACGCGAAAAGACTGACACATGGGAGAATACTCCTGCAAACTTCTTGCGAATCCTCGGAGTAGAGGACGCAAGCACTATGGTACGCACTATGGGAACGGCGGTTCTTCCTTCTCCCATAGAGGGTTATAAGGGAACTCCCGAAGGTCTTGCTGAGACAATGTCAGAACTTGGATACCTCGTATCTTACTTTGACGAGAATTCTCAGGAATGGCACACATATCCTCTCCGTAACACCGGATGGTCTTCTTTATGGGATAGATCAAAGGGTGGCTGCGGCAAGGTAAGAGATGCCAAGTCTGAAAAGGCTCTCTCTCCCGAGATCCGTTCGAAGTGGCTGACAGACTGCCTTCAGTCCGAAGGCAACACTCCGACCAAACTTCTCGTAAGGGACGGCAAGGTTGGTGCAGTATTCTCGGCAAAGTACTGTCCTATCTCGGCAGTTCAGCTGTTGAACGTCACCATGGAGCATCTTCCCGAAGAGTCCCGCTTTGTCGGCGGAACAATCGATCAGGAGATCACCGTAGCCGACATCGGTTATGGCGGAGAGGAAGGCGACGTCGAGCTCCGCGAAAAACTCACGGACATCGGAATTCCCTGCTCAGACGTATACAGGGTCGCGCGATTCTATACGTCAGACGTAGGTGATTCAGCCGCAACAATCGAGCCCCTCGTTGTCATCGACGGTAAGGAGTATTGCATGGGAACCGCATTAAAAATGCCCCATAAAAACTCTCCTTCGACCGACAAGTGGGAGCAGAAGTTGTCGGTTATATCGTCTCTCCTTAACGAGACTACGGAGACACTGAAGAGGTTGGCAGAGACCAAGATCCTTAACGCAGCCGGATGCTTCCGCTACTGTGCATGCGAACTTGGACTTTCCAAGCCTGTAAGCCTGAAACTCGCAAAAGAGTTTGAGCAGAGATACTCCTCAGGGTGTACTGCACTCAATATCTATCGCGAACTGCTCGAAGTTGTAGAGACTATCGAGAAGGCTTCAAAGACTGTGACAAGCCCCGCTATGAAGATCAAGAACAGAGAAAATGTAGCAAGGGCACTCAACTTCAACTTCAAGCTCTACGATCTGGAGTTTGAATGGAAGTAAAAAGAAATCCTCTGACGAGAGGTTGCCCGCGCGGGTAGACTACTGTGCTACCCGACGGGGTAGCTTTTTATTTTATGGAGGAAAAATGAATTATATCTATATTGACGAGCTCGGTAATGAGCTCCACTACAGTATTTCGCCGGAATGGAAAGAAAAGATGTTCCCCGATACTGAAGATACCGATGAGATCTTCGAAACAGCCTTAGAAAATCCCGAAGATTCGTCCCTGATGATCATCAGCCCAAACAACAGTATGTCAGCAGACATGCTTCGCCTGCATATAGGTCAGCTCATGGAATTCCGTCACGATGTCGGGGCTCTTGATATCGAGATCGAGATCCCTGTATGCGACCTCAACTCAGAGACTCCTTTTACAGTCTATGTAAACGGCGAGATCTATTCCAGTGAGATTTCCGCTGGCGAAGTTGAGACCATTATAGCAGCTTACAGGGCAGGCTATAGGGCCGCAAGTATCAAAATGCTCGAGGGGGTGGCTGTAAAGGTATGAACAGGACCCAAAGAGCAATAAAGAAGGCTAATCATAAATACATCGCTCAGGCAAAACGTTCAAAGCGTCAGGCGTTAAGCGAAAGAAATGAAGCCTCTTTCTTTAGTTTTCCGAACAAAGCCGCAGCTCTCAAAGATGCGGTGAGGCACGAGAAGTCTCTTAAATCTTGGCACCGGAAAACAGTACAGGATTACGCTGTGAATAATACCTCTAAGGAGGAAAAGACAGCCTAAACCAGACACAGATAGACATACCGCAGATTTAATGCAGTAAGGACTGCTTGCAGGTATTGGTGTGTTGCACCTGACACCCTCGAAGAAGGTGATCGCTTTAGTCATGCCGTGTGCATGAGGACTAGGGCTATATCCGTCAAAAAGATATAACGTCAGGAGTTTAGTCTCGTCTTCGTTGCCATGGGATATATTCCTATCTCGGGCAACACAGACAAAAACACAGCTGCAATCCGCTTCGACAACCTTTTTGACGCGATGGATACTCTCCCGCTCAACAAGACCGTTGCCGACAATTTTACAATCGCATGGTCCAAAATCAACAGCCCGATCTATAAGAAGATACTCGCTACCATAAGCGGCGGCTCTGACAGTGATGTAGTTGTTGATATTTTGGCAAAGTGCGACAAATCGAAAAAAGTTGAATATGTCTGGTGTAATACAGGACTTGAGTATCAGGCGACAAAAGAACATTTGGATGAGCTTGAGAAAAAGTACGGCATTGAAATCCAGCGAGTAAGACCTAAGTGGCCTATCCCTGTTGCGGTCAAGAAATATGGACAGCCGTTCTTAAATAAGAGACCGGTATCGACATATATGGAAAGACTGCAAAAGCATGGCTTTAAGTGGGAGGATAAACCTTTCGAGGAACTTGAAAAGGAATATCCGAACTGCAAGATGGCTCTTATGTGGTGGTGCAATCTGCATCAGAGTGACCAATTCAACATTCGTCATAACAAACTGCTTAAAGAGTTCATCATCGCAAACCCTCCTACCTTCAGGATCTCTGCTAAATGCTGCGATAAGTCAAAGAAAAGCATTGTACATGAGTTCATGAAGTCGGGAAAGTACGATCTGGATGTGTATGGCGTCCGTAAGTCCGAGGGCGGAGCAAGGTCGACAGCTTATAAAAGCTGCTTCAACTGCTCACCCAACGGCGAATACGACGAGTACCGTCCGCTGTACTGGTACAAGAGTGCTGACAAAGAGGAATACTGCACAGCCTGCAATATTTCCCACAGTAAATGCTATACCGAGTACGGCCTCCCGAGAACCGGTTGCGCAGGATGTCCGTTCGCAAAGAACTTCGAAGAAGAGTTGAAAGTTATGGAGAAATACGAACCTAAGCTGTTCGTTGCTGCAAACAACATCTTCAAGGAATCTTACGAATATACAAGGGCATACCGCAGGTTCGTAGATGAACATTCCAAAGCCACAAAAGAAAAGGGGTATCGTCAACTGACGATCTTCGACTTTTTGAAATAACTTTATATAAAGCGCTGAGATTTATTCTTGGCGCTTTATTTATTTATTTTATGCTATCCTCTGCCCTCATCGGCAAAATTGATATTGCATTTTGTTGTTTTGAACGTTATAATACATCTTGTAATACAACATAAAACATACACATAAAAATCAATTCCTCGTTACAGATGCCTTGAGGCTCGTAGCGGGGCTTTTTTATTTTTAAAAACATAGCGGTTCCCGCTTTTATATAAATGACAATATTATTTTATCCCCTTAATGAGGGGCGGTACGGAGATAATATCAAGAGTGCCATTCCCTCAGAGATTAGGTTATGAGGGATAAAAAGGATTGAAATGAAAAATGTGATGAACAAAACACGTAACCCCAAGACCGAGAAGTCAAATTATGATTATTTGGCACACATGGAAGAACGCAGACTACTCAGAACCGGATATGAGCAGAAGCCTGAGCTTCCGAAAGCAACAAGAGCCATTGACGGATCAATGATTTGGGGATTTATCCCCGCATAAAAGGAGGAGGATAAAATGAGTTTAGCAACATTTATTATCATCGCTACGATCGCTGTAATTGCATTTATAATCTTCCTCTTCAAAAGAGAGCGTATTATAGAACTCGCGATTGTAGCAGTTATTGCAACTGTTGCTTTAATTGCGCTTCCCGTATTGTTTGAGAACAATGCGAGGGAAGTTGAGACCATCTCTGTATATGAGGTGGACTCCGTAGAGGCAGTCAATGGTAACAGATGAAAACAATAAGACCGTGACTGTGAACACAACTGATGTAACTTCTTCTGACGCTGCGACAATGATCGCTAAGGTCAGAAAAGAATGGGGTTTCCTGTCATACACAGGATACTCATTAGCATTAGGACGTTAAAGAACAAGGGATGCAGACGCCCTGAAGAACTCTCCTACCCGTCACAGGAGATAAACATAGTCTGTGCGACGAAACTACATTCGCGGGGGTGGCCCGTAGCCGTGCTTGAAGCCTTCTGCTTGCAGAAGAAACTTAGCGCCGGTTCGGGTTCGATTCCCAATGTAGTTTTATGCGAAAGAGGACGCTCGAGTAACAACATGATAAGGGTGGATATGAATAATATCTGCCCTTTTTTGTATTCTTCGGATGTGATGTTGAAAACGGCTTCTTTTTGCACCGTACAAAATATGTTGCACAGATGCTTAATCTATGCTATAATCTACTTTGTAATCAATAACTATAAAAATACACGCGAGTAAATATCCCTCTGCTTTAGTGGAGGGATATTTTTATTTGCGCAAAACCTTTAAGGAGGATGAAAAATGAAAAACCTTTTTGTAACAAAACGTAACGGAGATCGCGTAAATTTCGAGATTTCCAAGATCAAGAACGCCATTAAAAAGGCGTTTGAGGCAACCAACACCCTTACAACTGATGACATTCTTGACATGCTCGCGCTCCGCACAACTGCGAAGATGCAGGCGAAGGTCAAGGACGACACTATCAGTGTCGAGGATATTCAGGACTGCGTGGAGGCTGTTCTCTCCGAGAGCGGCTATGAAGGCGTGGCAAAGGCATACATCCTGTATCGCCGAACCCATGAAAACCTTCGCCAGATGAAAGCAACGACCCTAGACTACAAGAACCTGATCAACAGCTATCTTGGAAGGGGAGTAGAAAAGGACTGGCGAGTAAAAGAGAATGCGTCAGTTACATCGTCGCTCGGCGGCCTGATCTTGAACAATAGCTCTGCTATTACTTCAAACTATTGGCTCAGCGAGATCTATGACGATGAGATCGCGAATGCTCACCGTAACGCAGATATCCATATCCATGATCTAGGTATGTTATCGGCTTACTGCGCGGGCTGGTCGCTGAAGCAGCTCATCAAGGAAGGTCTTGGAGGCGTTCCCGGGAAAATTACTTCTGCACCCGCAGGACATCTTAACTCTCTGGTAAATCAGATGGTTAATTTCCTCGGCATCATGCAGAACGAATGGGCTGGAGCACAGGCATTTTCGTCTTTCGACACATACCTTGCTCCGTTCGTAAAGGTAGATAACCTCTCCTATAAGGAGGTCAAGCAGTGTATCCAGAACTTCGTATTCGGAGTTAATGTCCCGAGTAGATGGGGTACACAGGCTCCCTTCTCGAACATAACCCTTGACTGGACTGTTCCCAACGACCTCTCAGAGCTTCCCGCAATCGTGGGCGGTAAGGAAATGCCGTTCTGCTATAAGGACTGCAAGGCAGAGATGGACATGGTCAATAAGGCCTTTCTCGAAGTAATGATCGAAGGTGACGCTAACGGACGCGGCTTCGCGTATCCCATACCGACTTATTCGATCACAAAGGATTTCGACTGGTCTGACACAGAGAACAATCGTCTTCTCTTCGAGATGACAGCAAAGTACGGAACTCCTTACTTCTCGAACTACATCAACTCCGACATGGAGCCCTCTGATGTTCGTTCGATGTGCTGTCGCTTAAGACTTGATCTCCGCGAGCTGCGCAAGCGTAACGGCGGTTTCTTCGGAAGCGGCGAATCGACCGGTTCAATCGGTGTTGTCACCATTAACTTACCCGCTATCGGATATCAGGCAAAGAACGAAGAAGACTTCTTCGCCCGCCTCGACAGGTTAATGGATATTTCGGCCAGATCTCTTCACGTTAAGCGCGAAGTAGTATCAAAGCTCCTTGAAGAGGGTCTTTACCCTTACACCAAGGCTTACCTTGGCACTTTCGCAAATCACTTCTCGACCATCGGATTAGTCGGAATGAATGAGGCTTGCCTCAATGCGAAGTTCCTTGGCAAGGATATGACATCACGGGAGTCACAGGATTTTGCTGTGAAGGTTCTCAACCACATGCGCGAGAGACTTTCTGACTATCAGGAGCAGTACGAAGGCGAGTTATACAACCTTGAAGCTACTCCGGCAGAGTCAACAAGTTATCGTCTTGCAAAACATGATCGCAAGCGTTGGCCTGATATCAAGACCGCAGGAAACGACGGAGACACTCCCTACTATACCAACAGCACTAACCTGCCCGTTGGCTATACGGAGGATATCTTCTCTGCGCTTGACGTTCAGGACAGACTCCAGACGCTCTACACCTCGGGAACCGTATTCCACGCATTCCTTGGTGAGAAACTTCCGAGCTGGGAGTCAGCTGCGAAGCTGGTTAGGACTATCGCGGAAAACTACCGCCTTCCCTACTATTCTATCTCGCCTACATACTCGGTATGTGAGCAGGACGGATACATCGCAGGAGAGCATTTCACATGCCCTTGCTGTGGTAAGGAGGCAGAGGTTTACTCGAGAATTACCGGTTACTATCGTCCCGTAAAGAACTGGAACGCAGGAAAAGAGCAGGAGTATAAGAACCGCAGGGAGTACGACATTCCTAAGTCAAAGCTCACCAAGGGAATCTGCATTTCCGCTGATAAGGTAGAGGAAGAACCTTCAGCACTTGCTGACGGAACTTACCTCTTCACGACAAAGACTTGTCCCAACTGCAAGTTGGCAAAGCAGTATCTCGACGGCAAAGATTACGCAGTGATCGACGCTGAAGAGAATGCCGAACTCACACAGAGTATCGGCATCATGACTGCTCCCACACTCGTTGTTGTCCGCGACGGAAGCATCACAAAGATCGCAAACGTCAGCAACATCAAGAGATGGGCTGAGACGGTCTAATCGCTGATTATTTTACAGGGCCTTCGCTTATGAGGGCCCTGTATGATATGGAGGTAAAAATGAAAAATACAACAGCAACCGCAGCAAGCGGTAGAAAGGAATAAACGAGTCCTCGGTAAACCGAGGTTGTATGCCAGCTAAAGTAAACGAAGGGCATGCATAAAGCAAAGGGAAGTGAGTTGCCTGATGAGAAACAAAACATATTGAGGCAACTCAATATGTCGGCATTAAAGTACGCTTAACACCGCTCGGCACTTTGCTATCCACGAAACGAATGAGATTCGTTAGTGGTGTTTATGACTAAGAGAATTAATGCACTGACCAATGATGATTTAAGAATGATGCAGGCGATGCCTTTATCGCTTAAGGAAAGGTGGACAGTGCAAAGGCTAAGAGAATTTATTGATTACTATGGAGAAGATAAAGTATATTACGGCTTCTCCGGTGGCAAGGACTCAACAGTTCTTCGCCACATAATCAAGAAATATTGGCCTGACATTCCCGGAGTATTTGTTGATACCCCCATGGAATACCCTCAGGTGCGCCGTTTTGCTAAGGAAAAGGACGGTATCATAAGACTCCGCCCCGAAGGTACTATCAAGCAGATTATTGATGACTGCGGATGGAACTTCCCGAGTAAAGACGTGGCAGCCATAATCGAGGCTGCGCGAAGGGATAAAAAATGGGCTATCGACAGGCTTAACGGACTGGGCAAAGATGGAAAACCGTCTGCCTACCGTGAGATGTACAAGAAATGGTGGCCGCTCGTAGACGCTCCATTCAAGATTTCCGACAGATGCTGCCTCCGTATGAAGGAAGACGTTGTTGCGAAATATGAGAAGGAGACCGGACGTCACCCGATCTTGGCTCTCATGGCTGATGAGTCGGCGAGACGACAGGAAGCCTATCTCAGGACAGGATGTAACGCTTTTGAAAAGAGTTATTTCCTTGACCCCGAGACTGGAGAGGAAGTGGAGCAGGTCAATAAACGTCCTATGAGCAAGCCAATGGGCTTCTGGACTGAAAATGATGTGCTTCAGTACCTATACGAAAATAAGATTTCGATTGCTGAGCCCTACGGCCAGATAGTCGAAGAAAATCAGGTGGCTGGTCAGATGAATCTGTTTGACATGGGAGTTTCGTCCTCATGTCAGGGTTGCAAATATCGGACCACAGGCGAGTCCAGAACCGGCTGTATGTTTTGTACGGTTGGTTGCCACCTAGACCATTTTGCAAAGATCAAGAGACTTAAGGCATATAGCCCGAAACTCTATGATTATTGCATGGATTATCTGGGAGAACGCGAAGTTCTTTCATGGATCGACCGTCATTACTGCCAGAAATGATCCGCACCGTCCTTTCAGGACATAGCCTAAGGGCTGTAACTATCAATTATAAGATAGACAGCCCAATAGGGGCTGTCGGAAAGATGAGGTAAATTATGGATTTAGCAATGTTCTTTATCAGAGTAATGGTATTCTTTGTTGTCGGCATGTGCGGTTTTTACTACTTCTTAAAAAGTACGCACAGATTTTTGGAAGACACAAGCAATTCCAATTCTTTCATCAAGATGGTAATCGCCTTTCTGCTCCTCTTGGTCGTATTTAAGCTCGGAGTGAATTCGCTCACTTCGTTCTCATTTATGTAAGGAGGGGATGCAGATGGAGAAATTACTCGAGAACTACGATAGTATAATCCTTTTCGATACCGAGACCACCGGTCTCGACGCAACTAAAAACCAGATTATCGAAATCGCCGCAATCGGCATCTCCGCCTCAGGTGAGGTCAAGGAAATGGATGAGTTCGTAAAGCTCCATTCCTGCGACACGATCCCTGCGGAGATCGTTGAGAAGACCGACATCACCGATGAAATGGTTGCAGCGGGCATTGAGGAAACAGAGGCCGTGAACAGATTTATGGCCTTCTTCGGAGAAAAGACTCTTCTCATTGCCTATAATGCCCAGTTCGACCTTGATTTCCTCGCACATGCGATTATCAGGTCGGCAAAGGATCAGTTAAAGCTCTTCAACACAGCTGACTATCTCGATCCGTTATGTGTCGCAAAGGACAGAAAACCCTATCCCCACAAGCTGTGCGATATGATAGACTTCTATAAGATCACAGATGTTGTCAATTCGCACAGAGCAATCGATGACGTGAAAGCACTCGCTGCCGTTGTCGAGGCGATGGAAACCGAAAGGAACGACGTATACAAGTACGTTAACCTCTTTGGCTTCAATCCGAAATATGGCGCTCCCGAGAGACGCTTTAAGAAGGTCTGCTATCATCCGCAGCCGTATGGCAAGCCTAAACTTCCATATGATATCCTGCCGTATAAGGCCGGGCTGTGGGTATATGAGACCGCATGAGTAATAAGATGGATCTGAGGAAAATGAGCAATCATTTTCTTCGGATCTATTTTTTATGCTCCCTTTCTGCGTCATCTGCCTCTTAAACCGCGCTACACTCAAACTCCCTTTTTGCGTCTTCTGCTCTGTTTTTATTCCGTATCTCGGTATCTCGCTCTCTTTTCGCGTCATCTATATCCATGATTCTAGCAGTCTATACTCCCTTTTTTCGCTTACTGAAACTCTCCTTTTGCGTTTTCTAAAAGCGCTTTTTTCGCGCTCTCGTACTGTTTTTACGCTGTCTTTCTCTCGTAAATAGCCTTCAGACTCCCCATCTGCGTAGCTTGCGTGGAGTTTTTGCTGTATTTATGCACCTTTCATGCTCCCCTAATAAAACAAACTAACTAAATGTTGTATATAAAGTTCTCTAAAACATCAACCTATTGACTTCGCTGTTGTCTCTTATAGGAATACCATGTGGCGCATCAATTACGCTGCTCACACCAGATGACGACAAAAATAGGGTCATTTTTCAGATAACAACAAAAATGGGGTTGTCCGTCAGATGACAACAATAATGGGGCTTCCAATATAGAAAACGACAAAAATGGTTTTTTTTGATAGAAAACGACAAAAATGGGGTTGACTTTGTCTTGTGTTTCATTATCATTAAATTTAGGTGACGACAAAAATGGGTTTCAGTTCAAGATAATAATGGGGAGCTTTGTATGGCAAAGAAAGAGTTGACCGTCATAGACCGGTTATACGGAAACAAGACAATAGCATTGAGTAACGCACTCGCGCAGGCCAGAACCAAGACAAGTCTGCTGGAAAGCAAAATCGAATTCCTCGCGATCTACCGCATGGGAAGTGACATGAAAGAGCGGACCCGAACCGATGCGCACGGAAAGCCGTATTCAGTTCATTACGTGGATATAACGGCATCAGAACTCCGACAGCTTACAAAGTCAAAGAGCGGAAGATTTTACGAGCAGATCGAGGACGCGGCAATAGAGCTTAAGCAGAAATTATATATCTACAGGGACGCCACCCAGAACCAGTTCAAGATGGACAACCTGTACGGCGAGGTATCTTATGCGAATGGTCAGTTGTCCATTGAGTTTAATCCCGCGACAGAGTTCCTTTTTACTGAATTGGCGAATAATTACACCAAGTTCAAACTCGGAATAGCCTTCAAGTTTCAAACAAACGGAGGCTTTCAGCTGTATAAAATGCTAAAGACTCATACGTATGTCCTGCCTGAGATTAACGAAGCACTTCCGCAGGAGGAGCAGGAATGCATCACAGTGGAATACACCCTTTCAGATTTTCGTCTACAGATGGGATATGTAAACCTCGACCAGCCCGATATAAAACAGGAAGGCAGTAAGGCGCACCCTGATGCTGACAAGATGGTTAGCATGGACAAGAAGCCTAAATATAAACGATGGCAGGACTTCTACACCAGAGCAATCATGCCGGGGGTTGCGGAAATAAATCAGATCAGTGATATATATGTCTCTGCTATTGAGAAGCAACGCATAGCGCACGGCAAGGTTGATAAGATTATAATCACGGTACAGAATAACAAGTCGTTTTATTCGGCAAAGGAGACCGGTGTTAAAGAGCCGAAGGAACCGGTGGTAAAAAAACTTTCGGAAACAGAATTGCTCGACTTCATCGATGAAATGCGTTCGTTCATTAAAGAACCTCTAAAAACACGCGATCTGGTTGAAATTGCAAAGGATGCCAACTTTGACATAGCTGTTGTCAAGAAGGCATACGAGGTTGCCCAAGTGTCAACAATAGACGATAGTTTTGTCGGGTTTATGCGGAAGGCTATTATAAACAACTACGATATGCCCGTAAAGCCGTCTAAACGCCCCAAAAACGCTTTCAACGATTTTCCCCAGCGAGAATATACCGCTGCTGATTACGAGGCCCTAGAGGCCCGTAAAAGAGCTCGTGGGCTATAATAAGCAAGGAGTCCGTCACTTACATGTGGCAGACTCCTTATTTTTATTTAACTGAATACTGTGGCAATCTTGCTCTGCGGTATGAAGAACAGTTCCGAGTGCTCTCCCATCGCAGGTGATATATGTTTCTCAACCCACTTGTTCATACAATGACTGTTGATAGCACCTGTAAGGATCACCGACAGAAAGTCCGGGCTGTCATCGGGGATAAAACGCAAAGTCTTGATGATGTGGTTGATAGTCTTCGAGTAGTCAATGTTGTCATTGTCAAGAGCGTCGTCTATTGTTCCCACGTAGCAGTTGCAGACGATAAGGTAGTAAGGCTCTCCTGTAGGCAAGCCGTCAGTTCTTATAACGGGCAGTGTTGCGTCAAGATAATTCTTAATATCCTTGATGCGCTTCAGCATCTCGGAGTTATACTTGATATTTGCCTTGTTTATTTTTGTGTTCGATGTGGCAGCTTCCTGTTTATGCGGAAGCAGTGTTGTCAAACAAATACGAAGATAGTCCATAGGCTACATTCTCCTTTCTATATTCACTATACCGTCAAAAGAGCGTCCGTGCAACAAAAACAGGTTGCAAAAGCGTATATACAATGCTATAATAATCAATGTAATTAAACATATAAACAACACACCTACAAGAAGACCTCGCATCTGGCGCAGGTCTTTTTTGTATGCAAAAAAGGAGGAAAAAACATGCTCATTGCAGCAACAATCGGTGGCGTTTTAGCCGTCGTAGCAACAATCTTTTCTGCGATACAGATCCGCATCGCCGGAGGCAGGCAGAAAAAGATCAAGGTCCTGTTCAATAACCCAGAGCGCCAGAAGATGCCTGCGCAGTTTGAACAGACCTTTAAGCAAGTAATCGGGCTGACTATGGCCCCGCCCAACTCGAAGGTTGAGCTTCTCTCCCGTGGTATCAATCCCGGCATGAGAACGAAGCCGTTTGAGTACAGAATTCATGTTCCGAGTGGACAGGTCATCAGAGGTTCTGTTACAAGAGCAGAGTTATCCGGTCTGATCAGAAAACTCGAGGACAAGGGGGTGAAGATCAATGCGCTTTATTAACGAGATCTTTGTCTCCGCAAGCCTCGGAAGGTTCATTCCGGAGCTTAAAGCAAGGATCCCACAGCTAAAGATGCTGGCTACGTGTCCGTATCCCGTAAAAGCCATAGCGGGGTGTAATGACGCTGAAACGGCTACGTGCTCTTCGCTAAAGCATCTGTTCGGAGTAATAGGCAATGTCAACGACAAGGCACTCTGGACAGCAATGCTCTTAAAGGATATTGCCATGCCGGACTGTCGGGTAGCAATTCCGAACGGATATGTATTCACAGGACATGCCCACAAAGCAGCATATGAAAGCATAGCTTTGCTTAAAGATCTCGATTTTTCCTATGACGAGACGAGAGAGATAGTCTCACTGATAGAAAATCACGAGATCGTCACAGAGATAAAGCGAATGTCCGGAACCTTCTACGAGAAGGTGGAGAAACTCAAGGAGCAGTATCCTGAATTGGACAAGCTCATGCTTATGGGACTTTGCGATGCGCTTGCACGAGGCTGTAGGGGCACTGTAAAGATGTGCCTCGATATAATGAGACGTATCAACAGCAGATACTACCGCGATGCAGCAATGTATATTGAGCATATTACTGAGACTGTATCGTGGGAGGATAAGGACTGGTATGGTGTTCCCATATCGGCATAGGAGGGATTTATGGAAAACTTCAACTTCAAAGTTTTCGCAACAAAACTGTGGGGCATCTTAAAGAGCCTCACTCAGAAAAATAAAGTTGGGCTCGCAGAGCTCAAAGAGTTAAATGCTGCCATTCCCGGGGGCGGACAGGCACTCGTGAACGCGATAATCAACGCTTCTGATGAGGCACTGGACTACAATACCACTACAGAGACATACAACGCGGCTTACAGGGCTGTGACGGATTTTGTGAAGGTGTTGACCCCTGAGACCCTTGTTGCCAAACAGGGCAGCCCTGAATATCAGGCGTATGATAACGCTTGGAAGAAGATAATGGATACCCTTCGCGGTATCTCTGCTATCTCACCGTTATGGTTGCAGATAGCCTTGACATTCACTGACGCGGCTGAACAGATCGAAAAGGATATGAGAGCTCAGATGAAGTCGGTGGCATAAAGAATTAGACCGGACGAGATTGATTCTCGAACCGGTCTTTTTCTTTGTCATTCTTTACTTTTGCCCAAAATACTATGGGTAGGAATAACAACCTTCATGACACCCTTGATGTCAGACATATAAACATAAGGGTCTCCCCAGTATCTTGAGTCATACGAATCAAGTCTATTATCGCCTAATACAAAGATCGAATTCTCGGGTACTTCAAATGTCTTCGCGCATGCGGTTTCAACTCCCGCAGGAAGATATCCGCTCTCGTCGTACTTCTCACCGTTGATGTATATATATCCATCATCAAAGTGTATCTTATCCCCCGGCATTCCGACTATACGTTTCATCAGCTCTTCGTCGTTTTTATCGAAGATAACGATATCCCCTCTCTGAACCTTTTCAGGATTAGCGAGAACAGGCCTGAATGCAATATAGCAATCCCCTCCAACTACCTTGGGAGACATGCTCTCTGTGGGACAGTATCCGAACATAAATACCCTTGCTACAAGAAGCCAGCAGATACCTGCGATAACGAGTACCATAACCATGCCTCGGATCAGTTCCCTCGTAATAAACGGCTCTCTTGCTTCAACCACCTCGGGAGCAGATGCTACTTTCTTCTTCTTGACTTTCTCAAGGACTGTCTTCTGAACCTTAACTTTCTTCTTGGCTTTCACTTTATCTCTTGATAAGTCAAAATTCTCGTCATAATCCTCGTCATCAATCTCCTCTTCTACCTCGATGTTCTTCTCAACAAATTCAAACTCATCTTCAGTCGGAGTAGAGATGATAATATCCTCTTTAGGCTTGTTGTTGGAAGACTGTTCATCTTCGGAAGTACTGGTTTTTTTCTTTCTGAAGATGAAAACAATACCGACCACTGCCAGAATTACGATGATGAAGAACATTATCACAGCTGTAAGGGATTTACCCGAGGAACTGGCCATCGTCACATCGAAATTATACACTGTGCTGTTTCCGGCGGCATCCGTAGCCGTGACCGACATGCTTGTAATACCCTCATGGAGCTGACATTCGTGCGAGAAGTATCCGTCTGTCGCGACGGTAACGGTTTCCTCGTTTACCTTAACTTCCTTATACTCATACACCTTACCCTCAATCTTCAGGACCTTATCGTGGACGGTAAGGCCGTCGTAATCGGCATACATTGTAAGAATAGGGGGCTGGGTGTCTCTGATGAGATGACGCTCAAAAGAAAACCTGTTTCCGCTGTTGTCATATATCCAAACGGTAATATCAGTAGCATCGTCTTCTGTGAGTGGTATTCTAAAGTGCTCGCCGCCGTTGGCTGTCTCCGAGATGATCTCCGTGTCATTTACTTCGACACTATACTTACTATAGCCGGAACCCTTAATGGTACACTCGGTATAGTCGGATATACAGTAGATATCATCGCTGAGTGTTACAGAAACTTCAGGAGGGTGCGGAACGTCTAGGGTATAGGTTCTTGCAGCTCCGTCAATGCTTGCACTTACCGTAGGTACAACGCTCACATATACCGTCCTCGCGTCTTTTCCAAGTGCGCATCTATAGGAGTGTTCCTTCTCGCTTACAACCGCACTACCCAGTACCGTATTGTTACTGAGGTTGGTCACTTTTACGGATACACTTCCATTCTCTGACTCGTCCCACGAAATCACGATGTCGTTATCCTCGAAATAAATGTTTAAGTTCGCTATATCAAGTCCGACCTTGATCGTCTGATTCGGATCGTATGTCGCAGAAGGATTACTTTTGGCGACCTCAATCCTCAGTGAAGGAAAAGACCCTTTGCTCTGAACCTTGATAGTCCATATTCCCGCCTTGCAGTCAGATACGGTACAAAACAAAGAACTGTCGCCATTCTGAATGAATGAACGGGGCGTTCCTTCGCTGTCGGTCAAAACGGCACTTACCAGACTGACATCGTAATCATCGTTCAAGATAATGCTAAAGGTACATGCCTTGTAATCCTGTTCCAATTTAACTGTGTACGACTTCTCACTGGAAGCCGAAACCTGTTTTAACGGACTGAACATCGCTGCCATAAGCAGAACAAGTATCAAGCCCATGAATAACTTATTTCTCATAACCTTCTCCTCTCGATATGGCATTCTGAAACTGGCCCAGTGTCAATACGAATAACCCTTTCTCTTTGACAGCATCAGCATCAAGCCCCGGCACAACGACTACTTTTTCACCCAGCGGCTTCACCTCGAAGTAGGTGGGAAACCCTGCAATTTTTGCACGGGGCAAAAGTATGCTGTCATGAACATTGCAAAAAGCCTTAAAACGTCTCAGCTGATTACCTGACTCAATCAACACGACCGTATTGGTCAGATCCATAGACTTTCACTCTCCTTTCTTCATACGACAATCTCCTTCATGGTTCTAAAATCAACTAACCTGCGAGGTTTCTTCTCTTGCGCACTATCCTTGTCGGAGCGCTTGCTCCTCGTCTTTGTAGGCTTAAATATCAATTCAAAGCCGGTAATTTCATGGTTAGATCCTGATTTAAACACGTTAAGCTCCAACTCTGGGAAGATAGGCTTCAACTCCTCTACGGCAGGCTCAACAATACGTGCTATGATCTGCCTCGCCCTTGCAGTGTCGGGAAGAGCCATCTGCTTCCTGAATGTATCGATATCTGAGAAACTAACATGACCGGACATCTTATACTGTTTGATCTTGTGGTACAGTATCTTTGTCCCAATATGGTTCAGTGAGAGATATTCCCGCAGCTCAAAACTTGTGTAATGAGTACTGATATCGGCAAGCAGATACAAGTAGTCCATATTAAAATCCACCTGAACCGTATCGGCCCGCCCACCTATCCAAAACCGAGGGCAGAGGGTCAAATATCCGCTCCCCTTGCTCGGTGTAGATACGAAAGTCTGGATGCGGGTTACCTTGTATCCTATAGCTTTGATCCGCTCGACCAGTCGGGCATCCGAACAGTTCCTCGTTGACAGATTCAACCATTCACGTATCTGCGCAAACGAATACTCCCTGCTGATGTAGCGGCTGTTCGGCTTTATCTCGCCATTGTCAAGAGATACCCTGATGGCGTTCAATACGATCATGAACATATCGAGCTCCCTTGCGGAAAATACGCCAAACTGGATATCATTCAGGTCGTTGTGGTATTTCACTGTGAGCTTCGTCTTGAGATTTTCGTTCTCCATTTACTTTTCCTTTCACGATAAAACTCCGGCTACGTTAAAGTTATAGGATGCACATAAAACAAACATAACATCGCTTTTGCATTTTTCCTTACGTCTGGAGGGCTCAAAATGTTGCGGCATTTATGTGCCAGCGAGAATTAAATTCTGCGGCATTTATGTGCCAGCGAGAGTCTTACGTTTTTTCGGTGGCACATATTCGCCGCGCTCGCTGGCACATATCCGCCGCAAAGTAAAAAATCCCGAAAGCCTTGATTTTACTGGCTTTTTGCTAATTTTTTTCAAGAAATTCGCGCCCTAAAATATATATAAAAATATATAAAATATACTCAGCCATAATATAAATAAAAAAATAAAAATATTTTAGCTGTGGTTGTTTACTATACCGGGCTTTACTTTTCCTTTTTTATCTTTACTTTACTGTATCTTATAGTTCTATATTTTTAGCGCGTAAAATTTTAAAAAAACAACGAGATTGTTTAAATTATCCTCAAGTTATAATATAACATCAAAAAAGCATGAAAGCAACATGAAAGTGTTAAAATCAACAAAAAAGGAACGAAGGTTTTGCTTGATTCATGAAAACTGATATGCTAGAATTTAACCCATTGGAAAGGAGGATACAGTCAGTGGCGAAGAGAATAAAGCAAAGAACAGCTTTAGGTGGACGAATTGCGAAACTTAGGGAGGAATATTTCTCGGTCGTAACTAATGATAAAGGCGAAGAGTTTTCATGTTTTGGAATGAAGCAATGCGATCTGGCAAAAATGATCG
>JAEEGL012828978.1_pt1 | contig 31645 bp, 26 predicted proteins | sample 9134231 | NCBI WGS metagenome assembly JAEEGL01 (sample SAMN16246548, study PRJNA631951) | gut metagenome | biome: gut microbiome; feature: rumen; material: fiber-attached | host: Bos | place: Iran: Karaj | collected 2018-10 | reverse complement strand
CGGTGACCTTCTCGCCGAGATAAGCTTCCGCGTCCTGCTTCAGCTTCTGCAGGATCATAGCGGAGATCTCCTGAGGGGTATAGGACTTGCCCTCGATGGTGCGCTTATAATCGGAGCCCATCTCACGCTTGATGGAAGAAACGGTGTTGTCGGGGTTGGTGATGGCCTGACGCTTTGCGACCTGGCCTACCATACGCTCGCCGTTTTTGAAAGCAACGACGGAAGGGGTGGTGTTCGCGCCTTCGGCGTTGGGGATGACCTTGGGCTGACCGCCTTCAAGGACAGCTACGCAGGAATTGGTGGTTCCCAAATCGATACCGATGATCTTACTCATAATATTTATCCTCCATTTAAATGAAAATTGTTAACTGTTTTTTGTTTATCTATTTTTACCCTTTCGGGGGGATCGTCCTTACTCGTTGACCTTGACCATGGCGTAGCGGACTATTTTGCCCTTTACGCGCCAGCCCTTCTGCAGCACCGCGGTGATCTCGCCGGAGGGAACGCCCTCGACGTTATCCTTCATTACCGCGTCGTGCAGGTTGGGATCGAACGGGCCCTTGGCCTCAAGCTCTTCCGCTCCGCATTTTGTAAGCGCGTCGACGAACTGCTTTGAGATGTTCCTGATGCCCGCCGCGAACGCATCCTCGGGAGCGTTTGCCATGGCTCTTTCAAAATTATCGAGCACCGGGAGCAGGTTCTTCACGGTCTCCCTGACGCCTTCGTCGCGGCTGTCCGCTGCGATCTGCGCGTTGCGCTTGCGGTAGTTTTCAAACTCCGCCTGGATCCTCTGTGCGTGACGAACGGCTTCGTCGCGGTCGGCGGAGAGCTTATCGAGCTTTTCCTTCAGCGCCTTCACCTCTTCCGCGGTGAGCGTCATCGGCTCATACTCGGGCTCCGCGTTTTCGGCTTCGGGCTTTTCCGCCTCGTTCTCTTCAACGACGGGCTCCGCTTCCTCTTCGGGAACGGTCTTTATCTCTTCGGGGGTGGGGTTCTTTTGTTCGTCTGTCATTTTCTTTTTGTTCCTTTTATTGTTTTTACTCATATGCCGCTCCTTATTTCAAAAGCTTGCTGAGTATGTCGCTCAGGCTGCTGCTCATATACTTCAGCACCGCCATTACCTTGCCGTAGTCCATCCTCGTCGGCCCGACGACGCCCATAGTACCTATGTTCTTTCCGCCGGCTTTATACGTGACCGTGACGACCGAGCAGTCCTTCATTTCGGGATTATCGTTTTCGGTGCCTATCCTGACGCTCATCTCAACGTCGGAGGCGTCCTTCAGCACCTGCTGGAGATAATTGCCGGATTCGACTTCCGTAAGGAACTGCCTTGCTTTGGAGGCGTCGCTGTATTCGGGATAATCGAGTATGTTGGACGCGCCGACGACCTCGACGTCCGTTTCGTTCATGCTCTTTTCGATATCCTCCAGCATCGAGCAAACGGCGTCCGCCTGCTCGCCTATCTCGGCTTTTATCGTGGGCAGGACGGATTCTATCGCTTCGCTCAGCCTGTGCCCGTCAAGCTTTGAGGTGATGAGCTTTGAGATCTTGTCAACGTCGTCCGGGGTGAGGCTCTCCGGGATGCGGATCATGGAGTTCTTTGTGACTCCGGTGTTCGTAACGACGACCGCCATGGCAGAACCCTCGGAAACGGGGATCAGGGTCAAACGCTTCACCCTCATCGACGAAAGCTGAGGAACGAGCACCATCGAGGTGTAATTCGTCATATCCGAGAGCACCTTCGCGGTCTGCCTTATCACCTCGCCGACTTCATGCACCCTCGTATCGAGGTGATGGCGGATGTATTCCGTTTCCTCATCGGAGAGCTGAGCCGATTCCATAAGGTGATTTACGTAGAGCCTGTACGCCTTTTCGGAAGGTATGCGCCCGGCGGAGGTGTGCGGCTGCTCAAGGAAGCCGAGCTCGGTAAGATCGCTCATCTCGTTCCTGATGGTCGCCGGGGAAAGCCCCATATCGCTGCGCTTTGAAACCGTTCTCGACCCGACCGGCGCGGCGGTCATGATGTAATCATCAACGATCGCCTGCAAAATACGCATCTTGCGGATATCGAGAAGGCCGGTATTCTTATCACCCATGCACGTCGCTCCTTTCCATAACTCGTTGTGCGGCTCCGTTTACTGTTAGCACTCAACTCCTTCGAGTGCTAACAGTATGATAACACCACGGTCAGATTATGTCAACATCCCGATTCGATTATTCAAAATATATTTTTCGTTTTTTGCCTCAAAGGAGCGCTTTCGGATAAAATATATCGGTCAAACTGCAACCTTTTGCGGTTCCGGATCGTGTTATTTGTGAAGGCGCATGAAAAATGACCGATAAAAGCAGAGGGATCGCATGAAACCTTCAATTGATGAAGTGATAAAAAAACGGCTTCTGCATATATGCCGCCGTATTCAACGTCTGCCGCTGCCGCGAGGACGCGGAGGACGCGCTTCAGGACGCGTTGAGATTTCATAAGGAAGGCGGCGAACAGGCGGCTCTGCGCTGTATGGCGAGCTGCGGGTCGGAAAAGCAAAAAAAGACGTCTTCCTTCACGGAAGACGGTCAAAGGTATTATCGCTGCGGTTCTTCGGCAAGCCCTATGAAGGCGGCATATCCAGAAATGAGGACGGAAACTTCAGGATGATTTCACCGGGATATGTGCATGATCTCAGCGGGATCAAGCGCTTAACTGCCGGAGAGCTTTTCTCTCAGGAACATGAGCGCATTCCTTTCAAGCCTTGAGACCTTTGGCTGAGAGACGCCTATTGATCTCGCGGTCTCAGATTGGGTGAGCCCTTTATAATAACGAAGCGATAAAAGCTCCCTCTCCTCTTCGGGCAGGGAGCTTAAAAGCTGCTTTATAAGAAGCTTCGTTTCAACAGATCCCTCAAAGCCCTCGTCCGGCGCAGGCAAAGCGGATAGGCTCGCCCCTGCGTATTCCGCATCGAATGAAAGTATCGGGCGGCAGGCTTCAAGGGCCTCGGCGGTCTCCTCCTCCGAGACCGAGAGCAATCCTGCGAGCTCGCTTATTCTTAACGGAGGACAGCCGTTTTTTTCGCGCTCCGCGCATATCCTGTTTATCTTTGCCGCAAGGGATCTCGATCTGCGTCCGTATCGTAAAAGCGCGTTATCTCTCAGCGAATGTCTTATCTCGCCCGATACCTTTGAAAAGGCATACGTCCAAAAGCCCGCGCCTTTCGATTCATCGTACCCGCTTACGGCCTTTATCAATCCTATCATGCCCGTCTGTACGAGATCGTCCATGGGTTCTCCTCTGCCGCAGTATCTTTTTGCGATGCTCCTGACAAACGGCAGACCTCCTTCGGCGATCTCGGATAATGCGGCGGGATCGCCCCCGCGGGCGGATCTTATTGCGCAAAGGCTTATCTCATCCATCCCGTGAGATCCGCTTTCGCATGGTGACCTTCGTTCCGCGGCCCGGCGCGGATTCGACCTCAACGCTGTCCATGAACGCTTCCATCACGGCAAAGCCGAGCCCCGACCGTTCCGCTTCGGGCATGGTGGTGAAAAACGGCTGACGGGCAAGCTCGATATCCTCTATCCCCCGCCCCTTGTCGGAGACCGTGACCGTTATCACGTCTTCTTCCGATATCAGCTCCATTTCGACCGTGCCCTCTCCTCCGCCGTAGCCGTGCACTATGGCGTTCGTTACAGCCTCAGAGACCGCCGTGCGGATATCCGAAAGCTCCTCCACCGTGGGATCCGAGAGCATCAAAAACTGCGCGGCTATGCCTCTTGCAAGAGCCTCGTTCCTCGTCTGGCTCAGAAAGCTCGTCCTCAGGCTGTTCTTCATTTGCCGCTCCTTTCCGTACAGAGCTTGTACACTCCGGACATTCTCAAGATCCTCTCGACGTTCTTTCGGGCGTTGACTACGTTCATGCTCCCGCGGCGCGCGCTCAGTCTGCGGTAGCGGCCGAGTATCACGCCTATGCCGGCGCTGTCCATGAAGCCGACTCCCTCCATATCGAACACCAGCCTTTTTACATATTCGTCGTCCAGCGCGGTCTCAAGCGCTTCCCGCACCCGATCCGCCGAATGCTGATCGAGCTCGCCCGAAAGCTTTGCCGTCAGAACTTCGCCCTGCTTTATCAGTTTAAGCTGCATTGGTCTCTCCTTAAAAAAGTCGTTCCCGGGAACATTCCATAGGGCGCCGTTTATTCCTGCATCGAAAAAAAGCGTGTTTTGTCGATTGCGATGATTCGCCTTATATGTTATAGTATCGACAGATTTTGTGCGAGGTATGCATTATGATCGATTTGTTTTTTCATATAGGCGGGGGGTATCCCGCCCGCATAGGCAGCGGCGCTTCACAGCTTCTCGGCGAAGCCGTTAAGGCGTGCTCGGATTCGGGAAGGGCGTGCATCATTACCGACAGCGGCGTTCCCGGGGATCACTTGGAGCGGTGCTTGACGGTATTGAGAGAAGCCGGGATCGAAGCTTCGGTTTTTACCATACCCTGCGGTGAAAACAGCAAAAGCATAGATATGCTCATCGGCGTTTACGACTTTCTCTGCGGTTATGAATACACGCGGGAAGACTGCATCATAGGAGTAGGCGGCGGAGTTGCGCTCGACGTGGCGGGATTTGCCGCGGCAACGTATCTTCGCGGGGTAAGCTTTATCAGCGTCCCGACTACTTTGATCGCCCAGACCGACAGCGCGTACGGCGGCAAGACCGGAGTGGACTTTATGGGCGGAAAAAACATACTCGGGCTGATCTCCCATCCGCGCGAAGTGCTCTGCGATACCGATTTTTTGAAGACGCTCCCCCGGGCCGAGATCGCCTGCGGCATGGGCGAGATCATCAAATACGGCGCGATAGCGGATCCTTCGATACTGGAGATCGTATCGGGAGAGCTTCCTTCGGAAGAAACGATAGCCCGCTGCGTTGAAATAAAGCGCCGTTACGTTGAAGCGGACGAATTCGATACCGGCGAGCGCCATATCCTGAACTTCGGCCACACCTTCGGCCACGCGATAGAGGCGTACAGCGGCTATACCGTTCCCCACGGGCAGGCCGTCGCCTACGGTATGCTCGCGGCGATAAAGCTCGGCGAAAAGCTCGGCGTGACCGACGGCGCGTGCTATCCCGCCGTCATCTCCTCCTGCGAGGCCTGCGGGCTCGATACCGATTGGGAAGAGAAAGCCGAGAACGCGCGCGGTTTGATAGTTAAGGATAAAAAATCCAACGGGACGGCCGTTGACATGGTGCTGCTCGAGAGCCTCGGCAGACCGGTCAGAAGAAAGATCCCGCTGGCTGATCTGATACGGTAAAAAACGATCCCCCGGCAAAACCGGGGGATAATTGTTTTTGGATCGTTTTTCTGTAAAGCGATGATGCCCGATCTCCCGATCGAGCCGCCCGCAGGCGGTTTATCGGGTCGTCAGCATATCTCTACGGACAGGAAAGGATTCTCGGTGGAGGCGTCGTCCAGCACGTGCCAGAGACGATCCGCATATTCGCCGAGGCGTCTTGCGGCCGAAGACCAGTTCCTGATAACGAGCGTCGTCGGTTCGAATATCATGGTGAGGCAGTCGTAGAGCGCGTCGAGATTGCTGCCCCAATAGTTCTCGCTTCCGAGCGCTTCGCGGAGCGCGGCATGGGTTTCGATCTTTGAGGTGAATTTACTGGCGTCTGCAATTATGGTCATATTATCCCTCGTTTCCGTACAGCAGAGTGAAAGTCTCGTAATGGTCGTCCGTATAGTAGATCAGCCCGTCGTTGGAGAAGACGATCCTCTTTGCGCCCCTTGAGTTCTTGCCCTTCGTGCCGATATCGCATTCGGTGTATTTCCTGCCGGATTTGGTCGGGAGCTGACCTTCGTAATTGCCGAACCTGTCGCCGCCGATGGAGCAGCCCGGCGCATAGGGTTCGAGACTGCCGCCCGTCCAGCCGAGAGCGTTCGCTTCGCGCTTGGTGATGTAGTTGGAGGGCAGGTGCCCGAACAGATGGATGTACAGCGCGACCTCGTCCTTGGTGTTGTACTGCCCGTCCTCGCTGACGGGGCAGGCGGTGGGCGCGGGAGTGGGCGTCGGCGTGGGTTTGGGCGTCGGCGTGGGTTTGGGCGTCGGAGTGGGGGCGGGAGTCGGAGTGGGATCGTCCGTCGGCTCGCCGGTCTCGCCCGGGAAGGTCGGCAGGGGCTGCACGCTTTCCGTAGGAGAAGCGGAATATACCGGCAGATCCGCGTTCTGCTGCTTATCCTTCTTGCGGCATCCTGCGAACGAAAGCAGGGCCAGCAAAACTGCAAGCAGGAGCGAAGCCGCCCTGAAAAGCTTATTCGTCATTGAAAAACTCCTTACGATTATTTGTTAATATGGTACCACTCGCAAAAATGATTGTCAAGAAACAGAATGGCGGCCGAGCGTTTGCTCCGCCGCCTGATCTTTATCATATCCTGCTTTTGAGCGCTCCCCTCGTCGCTGGGCCGCATACGCCGTCCGGCACGAGCCCGGAGGAGCTTTGGAAGTTTTTGAGCACCGTTTCCGTTCCGGAGCCGAAATTGCCGTCCACGATGATGCTGTACCCGAGCTTTTTAAGCGCGGCCTGCATCCACTTCACGTCGTCGCCGGTCATGCCCCTGCGCAGTACGCGGGTCGGTTCCGGATAAGGGATCGCCTCCCCGCCGCCGGATGAGCCGCCGCCCGGGCCGTTTACGAGCGTTTTGAGCTTTGCTAATGTTACAGAACCTACCATGCCGTCCGCGGTGAGGCCGTATCTTGACTGGATGCCCATGACGGCGTTCTTCGTCTTATCGCCGAAGTAGCCGGTCACGTTCATATCGTAGCCGTTCTTCTTCAAGACGGCCTGAAGCCACTTCACGTCGTCGCCCGTCATGCCGTATTTTAACAGCCTTTCGGGAACGGGGTAATCGGAAGGCTCCGTTCCCCCGCCGCCTCCGCCGGATGAGCCGCCTCCGGATGAGCCTCCGCCGCCTATCGCCGAACGCAGGCAGTTAACGAGCTCGGAACCGCAAACGCCGTCCTGTGTGAGACCGAACCTTTGCTGCGCCCAGATGACCTTCTGCCTGGTGCCGCCGCCGAATTCGCCGTCGACGGTAATAGCGGCGCCAAGCTGTTTTAACGCCGCCTGGAGCCATTTGACGTCGTTACCCGTGCAGCCGACGGAAAGAACGCGGGTGGGTATAGGGTACTGCGAGGGATCGTCCGAGTTGATATTGTTCCTTGAAAGCGCGTACTGTATCGCCGCCTTGACGTTCGGGCCGCAGATACCGTCCTGCGTCATGCCGCAGAGATACTGGAACCATTTGAGCTGGCGAAGCGTGTTGCTGCCGAAATATCCGTCGATCGGGCAGGGTATGCCCAGATGCAGCAGCGCCGCCTGAAGCCATTTGACCTCGTCGCCGCTGCAGCCGTAAGAGAGGTTCCCGGCAGGCACAGGATAGCTTGAGACCTCCGAAGCCGAGGCGGGCGAATCGACGTAGAACGGTGCGCCGTATCCCTGGATCTCGGTATCGTAAATGCTGATATCGCGCTGGAGCACCTGATCGGAAGCGTTGCCCTCGACGGTATGAACGCGCCCGTTCTGAACGAAAGTGACGATGCCGACGTGATCCCAATCCTTGCCGTTATATGCCCAATCATAGAAGATCAGATCGCCCGTTCGGGGAACGTACGTCCCTCTCGGATGGAACACCACGTTGAAATAGAACGGGTTCATCCCGGCGTGAGCGTAGCAGGCATTGTTGATGATGGTCGTCGGGATGCGGGCCTGCCTTGCAGACCACGCGGTAAAAATAGCGCACCACTCATGGTAGAACCCCTCGCTGTGCCCCAAAACATTCACGCCGTACCAATAGCAGTATTCGGTATAATTGTGAGAGCCGTAGATATTCGCGCCGTTGAGCTGTGCGGTGCTGTCGCCCTCGTGATAGCCGACCTGCGAAAGCGCCGCGTTGATGATATCGAGGCGCTGATTTCCGGTGAGCCTGACTTCGCAGAGATTGTTATAATAGACGCTTGAAGAATATGCCTGAGTCGTATAATACTGGGGAGCGGCCTTCAATACGGATCCCGTTCTGACGGGAGCGGAAACGGGCGCAGCCGAAGCGGGCCGCCCCTTAAAACCGAGGCAGCACGCGAAGACCGTCAGCGCAAGCATTAAAGCAGCAAACCGTTTCACCCGCAATTATCCCTTTCACGCCGTAACGCCGGCATAGATTTCCATTTATATTTTATCATTTTCATCGGCGTTTGGCAATACAAAAACGCTTTAAATTGTTAACTTTTCGAGGCAAAAACAGGCGTCGCGCCTTTTTTTGCGGATCGCCGGCGCCTTTTCGCGTTTCGCGGTTGACTTGACGATACGAAATGTTTTATAATAAAGGGTAGAATATAAGGCGGCTCTTTGCGCCGCCAACACATCTTGAACCACCTACTCTAAAAGGGGGCCCGGTTTCGGGGATCAAAGGTATGAAACAAAGCATCTGCAGCGATTGGGAATTCGTTTACGCTCCCGAGAAACCGTTCTTTGAAGGCTCTCCCGCTGCCGGCGGCAGCATCGTGCGGCTTCCGCACACGGTAAGGGAGCTGCCCCTTCATTACGCCGATCCCGAGGATTATACGGGCGTGTTCGGTTACAGGAAGACCATCACCGTAAACGATATGTCAAAGCGGTATCTCATCCGCTTCGACGGAGCCGCTCACTCCGCTATGCTGTACGTCAACGGCGAAGTGGTCTCCTCTCATTTCTGCGGATACACGGCTTTTGAAACGGAGATAACGAAATACCTGCATGAAGGAAGCAACCTCATCGCGGTCAAGCTCGATACGAGCGAGGATCCCGACGTGCCTCCCTTCGGCTTCGTAATGGACTACCTCGGCTACGGCGGCCTGTACAGGGAGGCGTGGCTTGAGATCAGGGAACAGAGCTATATCGAGGACGTATTCGTTTCATCGGACGGGAAGCGGGTGACCATACGCTCCCTCGTCGTTTCAGGCGAAGCGGAGGGCTTCCGGTTCACCGTAAAGGACGGGGATCGCGTGATCGCCTCCGACAGCGCGGAAAGCTTTGAAAACGGCCGCTCGATCCTCCTTCCCGAAGGCGTTGAAATGTGGTCGCCCGAAACGCCTAAGCTGTACGTTTTTACCGCCGAGCTGCTGAAAAAAGACGGCAGCGTCGTTGACAGCCGCTCAGTCAGGTTCGGCGCGCGCACCGTCGAATTCCACGCGGACGGCCTGTATCTCAACGGGAAAAAGTATTTCATGCGCGGACTCAACCGCCATCAGAGCTGGCCCTATATAGGCTATGCCGCGCCCGCCTCCCTTCAGCGCGAGGATGCGCGGATACTTAAGGAGGAGCTCTGTGTGAACGCCGTCAGGACGAGCCACTATCCGCAGAGCCACAGCTTTATAGACGCGTGCGACGAGCTGGGGATACTTGTATTCACCGAGATACCCGGCTGGCAGCACATAGGCGACGAAGCCTGGAAGGTGCGCTCCATAAAGAACGCTCACGATATGGTGCTGCAGTACAGGAACCATCCCTCGATAGTGCTTTGGGGCGTACGCATCAACGAAAGCGCCGACGACGACGATTTTTACAAATGCACCAATACCGTCGCGCACGATCTCGATCCGACGAGAGCTACGAGCGGAGTGCGCTATCTTGAAAAGAGCAGTTTGCTCGAAGACGTGTATGCGTACAACGATTTCTCGCACTCCGGCGGCAACGCGGGCTGCAGGCCCAAAAAGGCCGTGACGAGCGATATGAACAAGGCCTTCCTCATTTCCGAGCACAACGGCCACATGTTCCCGACGAAGCCCTTTGACAACTCCGCCCGCAGGCAGGAGAACGCCCTTCGCCACGCCAAAGTGCTGGACGCCGCGTATTCCTCCGGGGAACACGCGGGCTGCTTCGGATGGTGCATGTTCGACTACGCGACCCATAAGGATTTCGGTTCGGGAGACCGCATCTGCTATCACGGAGTAATGGATTCCTTCCGCAACCCCAAGCTTTCCGCCGCGGTGTACGCTTCGCAGGGCGAGGAGAAGCCCGTGCTCGAAGTCGGTTCCGCCATGCAGATAGGCGATTACAACGCGGGGAATCTCGGCGAGATATTCATATTCACCAACGCGGACGAGGTGGTGCTCTATAAGAACGGCGAGCGCGTAAAATCATTCTTCCCGAAAAAGGCCGGGCTGCCCCATCCCCCCATCGAGCTGGACGATCTCGTCGGCGAGCTGCTCAATACTCAGGAGGGGCTCTCCGGTAAGAAGGAAAAGCTGATCCACGACAGCCTGCTTGCCGCCGCGAAATACGGCATGGACGCGCTGCCTTTAAAATACAAGCTCAAAATGGCCGAATGTATGCTCGGCTACGGGTTGAAGTACGAGGACGGCCTCAGGCTCTACCATAAATACATCGGCAACTGGGGCGGCGAGATCACCTGCTGGAGGCTCGAAGCCGTTAAAGACGGCAGGGTCGTGCTCGTAAAGGAGCTGCGTCCCTCGCGGAAGCTGAAGCTTGAAGTCAAGGTATCGAATACCGTGCTTCACGAAGGGGATATCTACGATATGGCCGCAGTACGGGTGCGGCTGCTCGACGAAAACGGTTCTGTCGCCTCATACGCGCAGCTCCCGATAAGGTTTGAGTTGGAGGGCGGCGCGGAGCTCGTCGGCCCCGAAACCGTTACCGCCGAGGGCGGCATGTGCGGGACGTACGTCAGGACCGCCGGCAAGCGCGCAAAAGCGCGGCTGACGATCTCCTGCGCGCAGACGGAGCCCGCCGCGATCGATTTTGTTATTGATTAAAGGAATCATATAAGGAGGAAACATCAATGGAAACCAAACCTAAACTCTCGCTCATGAGCAAGATCTCTTACGGTCTCGGCGCTGTGGGCAAGGACATGGTCTACATGCTCTCCGCAAGCTATGTACTGTACTACTTCCAGGACGTTCTTGGCAGCAAGTTCGACGACGCGGGCCGCGGCGCGATCACCATCGCGATGGGTATCATACTTCTCGTAGCCCGAATCTTCGACGCGTTCAACGATCCCATAATGGGAATTATCGTGGCAAAGACCAAGACCAAATGGGGCAAATTCCGCCCGTGGCTTCTCATCGGCACGCTGACGAACGCCGTGATACTGTTCCTGATGTTCGCCTGCCCGCCTTCCGTCAATCAGCCCGGCGGCATTATAGCTTATGCTGCAATAACGTACATCCTTTGGGGAATGACCTACACGATGATGGATATCCCCTACTGGTCCATGATACCCGCGTTTACCGAGGGCGGTAAGGAGCGCGAAGGGCTGACCACCCTTGCCCGTTCCTGCGCAGGCGTCGGCAGCGCGATAATCACTATCGCGACCGTTATGGCTGTACAGTTCCTCGGAAAGACATTCGGCGCAAGCACCGCGGACGTCGAGCTTGTCGGCTTTAAGTGGTTCGCGCTCGGCGTTGCGGTGGTATTCATTCTCTTCACCATTCTTACCTGCATCTTCGTCAAGGAAAAATCCACCGTTGAGATGAAGACCGTTTCCGTTAAGGAAATGTTCCGCGCGCTTATCAAAAACGATCAGGCGATGACCGTCGTCGTTGCGATAGTGCTTATCAATACCGCTATCTATATCACCTCGAACCTCGTCATCTACTTCTTCAAGTATGACTTCGGCGGAGTCGGCTGGTGGGGCAGCTACACGGTATTCAATATCTTCGGCGGCGCTATGCAGATCCTTTCGATGATGATACTCTACCCCATCCTGAGGAACGCCGCAAAGCTCAAGAACACGACCATATTCTATATCTGCCTTACCATGAGTATCGTGGGCTATGCGGTCCTGCTCCTGCTCGCGATAATCGGCATGGGCAACGTATACGTGCTCTTCATCCCCGGCTTCTTCATCTTCGCGGCAAGCGGTCTTTTGAACATACTGACCACCGTATTCCTTGCGAACACCGTGGATTACGGCCTCATGAAGAACGGCACCAGCGACGAATCGGTAGTATTCTCCATGCAGACATTCGTCGTTAAGCTCGCAAGCGGCATCGCCGCGTTCGCCGCCTCCATCTGTCTGACGCTTTCCAACCTGCAGTCCGGCACCGACGTTACCGAAGCGGATAAAGCCATCGACTTCTCGCTCGGCGTCAGCACGGCGCAGAAGATGGGCCTTCGCATGACCATGACTATCATCCCGATAGTCGGTCTTATAGTCGCCATCTTCTGGTTCCGCAAACGCTTCATACTCACCGATGAAAAGGTGCTCGAGATCGCAGATCAGGTCAAGGATCTCAAGAAGAACATCGAGGAATGACGCATGGACAGAACAAGCGTAATATTTGGTAATCCGATCGATAAAAAAACCATTAAGAAGGCTGAAAAAAGCAAGGCTAAATTCATTAAAAAGTTCGGGGACGATTCCGGTAAGACCTATCATCTGGGGCTTTCCCCCATCACTCAGATACCCGAGCTTGGGATACAGAACCTCGTCCACTCCGACGAGCCCTTAAAGCTCCCCGAGGACGCGCTGATCGTGGGCAATATCCGCATGGGCTTCGGGCATTACCGCATAGCTATGGCTATCGCCTCCTGCGCGAAGCATCTGGGGCGCACTCCCGTCTGGCTCGATCTTGCCTCCTTTGACGCGACAGGCTCCAAGATGATAAGGAGCCAGAACGACCTTTATTCCTTAGGCTCGAAGCTCTCGCAGAAGATCGGCCTTTTCAACAAGCTCGTATGGGAGCCGATGAACAGCGAAGGCTTCCGCAAGATCACCTATAACGCGGCGGATCAGAAGAACTCCGAGCTGCTCACCCCTCTCTTTAACGATATCCCGAAGGACACTCCTTACGTCGGCACGCACGTCTGGCCCAGCCAGGGCGCGGTCCACGCCGGGATGACGCACGTCGTCAACGCGATCCCCGACAACTGGCCGATGGGCCTGCATCTGGCCGAGGGCAGCATCCATACCGTTCAGACTCCGTTCGCCTATTTAGGCTACAAGAAGCTCAACGGCATGGCCAAGCACGCCTTAAAGCCCATGCCCGACGGGGATCTTCGCATGGTCGGCCATTATATCGATCACGAGCTGGTATCGAACGTCGAACACGACTGCGGCAAGCGCATGGAGCGCATCGGCTCCGGCGCGCCGGTCAGGTTCCTGATGACGGTCGGCGGCGCGGGCGCGGGCGGAGACCTGTACCTTGCCATGGCAAAGCATCTGCTGCCCTATATCAAGAGCGGCAAAGCGCAGCTTATGATCAATTTCGGCGATCATCTGACCATGTGGGAGGTCTTCAAAAAGAAGCTCCCCGAGCTTACGGATATCACCCGCACCTTCTTCAACGATTACAAGGGGCTCTGCGAGTGGGCCGAAACGCTTGACGGAACGAACGATACGAACGTCGCCGCGTTCTGTCACGACGATATCTTCGAGGCGGTCTATTCGACCAATCTGCTGATGAGGAAGGCGGACGTGCTCATCACCAAGCCCTCCGAGCTGGCGTTCTATCCCGTGCCGAAGCTCATGATGCGCCATATAGGCGGTCACGAGGTCTACGGCGCGATCTATGCGCGCGAGATAGGCGATTCCACTTTCGAGTGCGAGACCGCGGATTCGCTCTGCGATATGATAGATACGCTCATCAACGACAAGGCCGTATTGAAGCAGCTCTGCGGCAGGATAATCGAGCTGAAGGACGCCGGGTTCTACAACGGCGGCTACGAAGTCGTAAAGCTTGCCATAGAAGGCAGAAAATAAAAATCGAGCCGGCTTGCTCCAGTATCGGGGCAAGCCGGTTTCCAAAGGAGCAATATGAAAGCACCGAATCAAATCAAATATGCCGTTGAGGTCAAATGCGAGGAGTGCCCCGAGATCAGGGACGGAGTATTCGATATCGAATGGAAGGAGCCGCACCCCGGCCTGAAGACCGCGACGGTAACCGTTGCGCCAAGGCTGCCCGAAGGCACGCTCGTTTCCGCGGAGGCGCTCATGCGCGTTTGCGACGTGCGCAGCTCGCACATATTCATGAACGGGTATCAGACCTGGACCTACTGCCCGGAGTACACGGTCAACAGCCGCATAAGGGGGCTTCGCAGGCTTCCCAAGGCGGTCGTTAACAAGTTTGCGCTCGACAGATACGGCGATTATCATTTCGTCAAATACCCCTACAAGCGCGGAATAGTGCACGGCGAAAGCTACTGCTATTTCAGGGAGGGCGACCGGTTCCTGCTCATAGCCTCCCTCGACGAGACCAACGGCTACACGCTTTTCAAATATGAGGCGAAGAAGGAGCTCCTGACCGCCTCGCGCGACTGCGCCGGTCTTAAGACCCGCGGCGGCTTTGAGGCGCTGCAGCTGTTCATCGCCGAAGGCGGCGAGGACGAGGTCTTCGACGCATGGTTCAGCGCGATGGGGATCGAGCGCATACCCGCGGAGCCGATCTCGGGCTATTCAAGCTGGTACAACAGGTATCAGAATATCAGCGAGGACAGCATCTACGAGGATCTTTACGGATGCGCCAAGGTAATGCGCGGCGGAGAGCTGTTCCAGATCGACGACGGCTGGGAGCCCGCGGTGGGCGACTGGCTCGAGCCCGACGAAAAGAAATTCCCGAACGGCATGAAGGCGGCCGCGGATGCGATCCACAATAAGGCTTATAAGGCCGGTCTGTGGCTTGCGCCGTTCGTTGCGCAGAAGGATTCCGCTCTTGTGAAGGAGCATCCCGACTGGCTGTATAAGCATGAAGGCAAGCCCTGGTGCTGCGGCTCGAACTGGGGCGGTTTCTACTCTTTGGATATCGACAACCCCGAGGTGGTCGATTACGTTGAAAGGGTATTCAGGCGCGTTTTCGACGAGTGGGGATTCGATCTTGTAAAGCTCGATTTCCTTTACGGCGCCGCGCCCTTCGGCAGCGATACCGAAACCAGGGCCGGCAGGATGATACGCGCCATGAAGCTTTTGAGAAGGGTTTGCGGCGAGCATCCGATACTCGGCTGCGGAGTGCCCGTTATGCCCGCTTTCGGGCTGGTGGAGTACTGCCGCATCAGCTGCGACGTCGGCCTTGACTGGGACGATAAGCCCTGGATGCGGATAATCCACCGCGAACGCGTTTCCACGCGCCATGCGATGGGCAATACCGTGTTCCGCCGTCAGCTCAACGGCAGGGCGTATCTTTCGGATCCGGACGTGTTCTTCCTCAGGGAGAACAACATCCGTCTTTCCGAGAGCCGCAAGCTGAAGCTGGCAAGGATCAACGCGCTGTTCGGAGGCGTGTTCCTTACCTCCGACAATATCGGTCAGTACGACGGCGCGGCGCTTGCGAATTACAAGCGGCTGCTGGCGCTTCGCGGGGCAAAGGTGACCGGAGTCGAAGTGAACGGCAAGACGATCACGGTCGATTATGAATCCGCAGGCGAGGAGTATTCGATCACATTCTGATCCGCGGATGAAGCATTTGGGGGGAGAGCGCCGCTCTCCCCTTTTTTTACTCATTTTTTACACCGTCTTTACATTGGCCATATTGATTTTTCATCCCCGCGGCTGTATCCTTAATATATAAAACGAATACGGTCAGGAAAGGAAAAGCGGCCGGTCCGCAAGGTATTCTGAAATGCTGAACATAGTCGGTCTAACAAAAAGCTTCGGCGACAAAAAAGCCGTGGACGATCTCTCGCTGCATATTCTGCCGGGCGAGATCTACGGATTCATAGGTCATAACGGCGCCGGAAAAACCACCACGTTAAGGTGCTCCGTCGGCATACTGCAGTTCGACGAGGGCGATGTTTTCATCAACGGATTATCGGTCAAAAAGGATCCCGTAGCCTGCAAGAAGCTCATCGCCTACATACCCGACAATCCCGATCTTTACGATTTCATGACGGGTATAGGGTTCCTCAATTTCGTGGCGGATATTTTCGGGGTAAACTCCGCGGAGCGCACCGAGAGGATCAAAAAATACGGGGATCTTTTTGAGCTGACCGACAACCTCGCTCAGCCCATCTCCTCGTACTCTCACGGAATGAAGCAGAAGCTCGCGATCATCTCCGCGTGGATCCACGAGCCCAAGCTCATCATTATGGACGAGCCCTTCGTCGGCCTCGATCCCAAGGCGGCGCATACCCTTAAACAGCTTATGCGCGAAGTCTGCTCCAACGGAGGAGCCATATTCTTCTCCACTCACGTGCTTGAAGTCGCGGAGAAGCTTTGCGACAAGGTCGCCATCATCAAGAACGGAAGGCTCGTGATATCCGGCCCCACGGAAGAGGTGCGCGGCGACGACTCGCTTGAAGACGTATTCCTGGAGCTTGCCGAATAAAGGAGTATCCCATGCTCAAAGCTTTGATGAAAAAAGAGCTGCTGCAGTTTTTCAGCTCGTTCAGAACACGCGGCAGGAAGGGCAAAAAAACGCTTGCCACGGTGCTGCTGACGGTACTGCTGATGGCGCTTATGTTCTTCTCGTTCGGCGCGATGTTCTTCGGAACAGCCGATATGCTCCTTCCCCCTTTTAAGGAGAACGGGCTCGACTGGCTGTATTTTGCGATAATGGGGCTCTTTGCTCTGGCGATAGGCGTTGTCGTAAACGTATTCACCGCCAACGCCCTTCTTTATAAGGGAAAGGATAACGATTTCCTGCTCTCGATGCCCATACCCGCCTCAAAGCTGCTCGTCTCGAAGATGCTGCTGCTTTACCTGATGACGGTCTACTCCGCGGCTATGGTATGGCTGCCGACCGTGCTCCGGTACAATATCGGGGGTATCCCTTCGGTCGTCGGGCTCGTTCTGCAGGTGCTCCTATTATTCGTTCTTTCGGCGCTGATCACGGTGCTCAACTGCCTGCTCGGCTGGCTCGTAGGGCTTCTTACAGGCAGGATAAAAAACAAGTCGCTCGCGACGGTGCTTCTTTCCCTGCTGTTCATCGGAGTTTACTACTACTTCTACTTTAAGCTCAACGATCTGCTCGGCTCGATAATCGCCAACATGGACAACGTCGCTTCAACCATAAAAGGCGCAGCGTACCCCCTGTGGCAGTTCGGTCTGGGCGCAGCGGGCAGCGTGCCCTCCTTCCTGATATTCACCGCGATCGTGGCTGCGTTGTTCGCGGCGGCCTGCGCGGTGCTCTCCGCGACGCTTATCAGGATAATGACCTACTCCCGCGAGGGAAAGCGCACGAAGTACAAGGGCGGTATCGAAAAGCGCTCCGGCGTGCGCTCGGCGCTGCTTAAAAAGGAGTTCAGGCGCTTCACGGGGAGCGCGACTTATATGCTCAACGCGGGCTTAGGTCTGCTGATAGCATTGATACTGCCTGTCGTCGCGCTGATCAAAATGAATACCATACGCGAGGCCGTGCTGCCGATAGTCGAATCCATCGGAATAGGGGGCGCGCTCCCCCTGCTGGCGGCCGCCGCGGTCGCCGTGATAGGCGGGCTCGATATGTTCACGGCGCCCTCCGTTTCGCTTGAGGGCCAAAGGATATGGATAATCAGATCTCTGCCCGTCGACGAACGCAGCGTGCTGAAAGCGAAGGTGGATCTCGATCTTTTGCTCAACGCCATCCCCCTTGCTTTTGCGGCGATCAGCTTCGGCGTGATCATCCGCGCGGACGTTCCGACCGTGCTGGCGATGCTGCTCCTTGTCGCGTCCTTCACATGGTTCAGCGCGGAGCTCGGCCTGATGTTCAATCTTTTGAAGCCCAACCTCGACTGGAAGAACGAGGCGGCTCCCATTAAGCAGGATATGCCTGTTTTGCTTACGATGCTCTCCAACTTTGCGGCGTCGCTCTTAATGACGGGCGCCGGCCTGCTTCTCGTTAAACCGATCGGTACGCTCGGGGCGCTCCTCTGCGCCGCCCTGCTGCCCCTGATCGGCGCAGTACTGATCCACAGATGGAATATGACGCGCGGCGCGGAAAGGTTTTCCCGCCTGAGCTGACCCCCTGCGGGCTTATCTCGAAAGATTATTGCACATATAAGGAAAGCTCTTGACAAACTTGCTTTTTTGTGCTATAATTCCAAATTCCGAGATAAGCCTTGCAATCTATTTACAGAGGTGGAGAATTGAGCGGATCCGATATCCTGAACGATATAATGAGCCCTTCAGAGGCGCTTGAGCTCTCGCAGTTTATGCGCGGGTGTGTTGATCTGCGCCTTATCTGCGAAAGAACGGGGCTCTCGCCGCAGGAAGCCTACGATAAGCTCAGCGGCTTCATCTATTACGATCCGAAGCTCGACAAGCTCGTTCCGGCAGCGGAATACCTTTCCGGCAACGTGCTCAGGAAGCGCAATCAGGCCGAGAAGGCCAAAAAGCGCGAGGAGGAATTCGGCGCGCCCGAGCGCGAATTCAAGGTGGATTACGATATCAACATACGCGATCTTGAAAGCGTGATGCCGCCCTTTGTTAAGGCGGAGGATATAAAGGCCAATATAGGCAGCCCGTGGATCCCCTCCTGGGTCTACCGCGACTTTTTGATCTGGCTTATCGGCATAAAGCCCGTCGGCGGCAAGAAGCCGAGGCTGATCGTTGAATACGTCAAGGCCGCCAACCACTATATAATCCACGGAAAAAAGAATTATTCGCAGTTTACGAGGGCGCGCGTCACTTACGGTACCGAGCGCATGAGCGCTTTTGATATCGTCGAACGCCTGCTCAATTCCGGCGAAGTAGTCGTCTACGATACCGGCACGGCCGACGACAGGGCCACTCCCGTCCGCCGCATAAACCGCCCCGAGACGATGCTCGCGCAGGAGCGTATGCGCATGATCGAAGAGAAGTTCTCGCTCTGGCTGTTCCGCGACGAGCCGAGAAGATCGCGCCTTTTGAACCACTATAACGAATCCTTCGGCGCGATCCGCCCCCGCATATACGACGGAACGGGGCTGAAGCTTCCCGGCAAGAACCCGAACATCCGCCTTCAGGATTATCAGCTTGCGGCAGTCAGCAGGATAGTCAATTCAAAGAACACCCTCCTTGCTCACCAGGTCGGCGCAGGCAAGACCTACGCCATGGCGGCAGCCGCGATGGAACTGCGAAGAACGGGGATATCCTCCCGCAACCTTTTCGTAGTGCCCAACAACATTCTCGATCAATGGCATACCGAGTTTTTGAAGCTCTACCCCGAAGCAAAGCTGATCGTGATAGAGCCCAAGGATTTCACCCCCGCAAGGCGCAAAAAGGTGCTTGAAAGCATCGCTTCGAGCGACGTTGACGCCATCATTATGGGTTACGGCAGCTTCTCGCTCATACCTCTCTCGAAGAAGGAGCGCGAGAAGGAGCTCGTCAACCGCATGGCGGATATCTCCGTTTCGATGCGCGACGCGGTCTATAACGACGCGTACATGGTGCTTAACAGATACGCCGCCAGGATCGAGCGCAGGCTGCAGAAGCTTTGGGACGGCGAGGAACCCGCCGCGGAGGACGATATCTGCTTCGACGATCTGGGCATAGACACGCTCTTTGTTGACGAGGCGCACAACTTCAAGAACATAAGCATAGAAACCAAGCACGGCACCCTGCCCGGGCTCAACACCAAGGGTTCAAAACGCTGCGACGATCTGCTTGCCAAGGTAAGATACATTCAGCGCACCCATAACGGGCGCGGCGTGGTGTTCGCGACCGGTACGCCGATCACCAACTCGGTCTCCGATCTGTACACGATGCTCCTTTACCTTGCGTACGAAAGGCTCAACGAGATGAACCTCGTCGAGTTCGACAACTGGGTAAAGCTGTTTTCGGAGGTCACCGAAGAATTCGAGGTCGAAGCCAACGGCATCGGCTACCGTTTGAGAAGAAGGCTCAGCAGGTATCACAACCTGCCCGAGCTCTCGCTGCTGCTCTCCGAGATAGCGGATCTGCATTTCAACAATCACGAGGAGCAGAAGCTCCCCTCCAACATAAGCTATATCAACTGCACCGTGCCCGCCTCAAAGGAGCTCAGGATGTACATTTCGGAGCTTGCCGTCAGAGCGGACCGCGTAAAGGCCGGCCTCGTTGCAAGGACCGACGACAACATGCTCAAGATCACCACAGACGGACGTAAGGCCGCCCTCGATATGCGCCTTGTAGATCCGACCGCGCCAGATCTGCCTTCTTCAAAGCTGAACACCTGCGTTGAGAAGGTGTTTGAGATCTGGAGCGGCGACAGCACGGTGACTCAGCTCGTGTTCCTCGATCAGAGCACCCCCAAGGACGACTTCAATCTGTACGATGATATGAAGGACAAACTGGTCGCAAAGGGGATCCCCGCAAAGGAGATAGCCTTCGTTCACGACGCGGTCAACGACGCAATGCGAACGACGCTTTTCAACAAGGTCAGAAGGGGCGACGTCAGGATACTGATCGGCTCGACCTTTAAGCTGGGCATCGGCGCGAACGTGCAGGATAAGCTCTGGGCCGTTCACCATCTCGATATCCCGTGGCGCCCCTCGGACGTTACGCAGAGGGAGGGCCGTATGCTCCGCCAGGGCAACAGGAACGACGACGTTTCGATCTACCGCTACATCACAAACGGAAGCTTCGACGCGTACTCCTGGCAGCTTTTGGAAAACAAGCAGAGGTTCACTTCGCAGATAATCGGCGGCAACTACTCCGGCAGGAGCGGGGACGAGGTCGACGAGGTCGTTCTTACATACAGCGAGGTCAAATCCCTTGCGGTTGGCAACCCGCTGATAAAGCGCCGTATCGAGCTTGAAACGGAGCTTCAGCGCAAGGGTATGCTCCGCGCGAGGATCGAGCGCGCCAAGGATGAGGCGCGTGAGAAGCTTCTCCTCATCCCCCAGAAAGAAAAGCTGCTGAATGAGAGCATAGAAAAATACCGCAGCGATCTTGAGATCTGCGGCGCCGACCGCCCCGAAAGCTTCTCGATAACGATCGGAGGCGAGGAATACACCCGCCGCAGGGACGCCGGCGAAAGGCTTTTGGAGCTCATTTTTGAAAACGCCTACGTTCGCGAACCGGTAGAGATAGGCTCGTTCCGCGGTCTGCCGCTCTTTATCTCGCACGATTCATCCGGCCTTCACAGGATATTCCTTTTAAAGGGCGCCATGCATTACGCGGTGGAGATCAGCGACAGCCCTCAAGGGCAGGCGCAGAGGATCGATAACGCCGTCAACGGCATCCCCCGCCGCCTTGAGGACGCGCTGCACGCGCTTGAATCGCTCGCTCAGGACAGGCTCCTTCTGGAGCAGGAGATATCCGCCGTCAACCCCTACGACGCGCAGATACGCGATACTTCAAAGCAGCTTCGCAGGGTCAACGCGGAGCTGGGACTCGACATGAGATGATCCGCATCCCCGGAGGACGATCCCTCCGGGGAGTTTTCATATTATTACAGCTTATGCGCGGCATTGTAAAAACGGTGTAAAATCCTTCCCGCCCGGCTCAAAGGGGCTTGACAAAGAAGGAAGAATATCGGATAATATAACCAATATAAGCGATTATATTATATTTGCTATAAACCGAAAGGAGATTTTTCAATGGGTCTTATCAAAGCAGCATTAGGCGCAGCAGGCGGTCTTCTTGCCGATCAATGGCTTGAGTACTTCTATTGCGATGCGCTTCCCGAGGACGTTCTTGCCATCAAGGGCAAAAAGCGTGTTTCCGGCCGCAGCAGCAATACCAAAGGCGAGGACAACATAATCTCCAACGGCTCCACCATAGCCGTCGCCGACGGTCAATGCATGATCATAGTAGATCAGGGCGCGGTCGTGGAGATCTGCGCGGAGCCCGGTGAGTTCATTTACGACTCCTCCACCTCCCCCTCTATCTTCGCCGGCAAGTTCGGCCAGAGCCTTGTTGATACCTTCAAGGAGTGGTGGGACAGGTTCAAGCACGGCGGCGGTCCCGCTAAAGACCAGCGCGTGTACTACATCAACACCAAGGAGATCTTCGGCAACAAGTACGGCACGGCCAATCCCGTTCCCTTCCACGTTTTCTACAAGAACATCAACCTTGAGACCGACGTGTCGATAAAGTGCTTCGGCGAATACTCCTATGAGATCAGCAACCCGATCACCTTCTATCAGAGGATCAGCGCGAACTTTACCGATAAGTTCACCCGCGACAGGATCGACAGCCAGCTGAAGACCGAGCTGCTCACCGCTCTGCAGCCCGCGCTTTACAGGGTCTCCGAACAGGGCATCATGTACAGCGCGCTGCCCGGTCACACCAAGGAGATCGCGGACGCTCTCAACGTAGAGCTTTCCGATACCTGGACAAAGCTGCGCGGCATTTCGGTAGTATCCTTCGGCGTAAGCTCCGTTACCGCCAACAAGGAGGACGAGGACAGGATCAAGGAGCTCCAGACTCATGCGGCTCTGAAGGATCCTTCCATGGCTGCGGCTCACGTTACCGGCGCATACGCCTCCGCTATGGAGAATGCGGCTAAGAACGAGGGCGGCGCCTTCCTGGGATTCGCCGGTCTCAACGCCGCTTCCGGCGCGGGCGGCAACGCCGTCACCGGCCTCTATCAGATGGCCGCCCAGCAGAACGCTCAGCAGGCGGCTGCGAACACTTGGGTATGCTCCTGCGGCGCGCAGAACACCGGCAAATTCTGCCCCAACTGCGGCAAGCCCCAGCCCGCTCCCGAGGGATCCTGGACCTGCGAATGCGGCACCGTGAACCTCGGCAAGTTCTGCTCCAACTGCGGCAAGCCCAAGCCCGGTGAGACCGCCGGCTGGACCTGCGAGTGCGGTACTGTGAACGGCGGCAAGTTCTGCTCCAACTGCGGCAAGCCCAAGCCCGCCGATGCGCTCCTTTATCGCTGCGACAAGTGCGGCTGGGAGCCCGAGGATCCCGCCAATCCCCCCAAGTTCTGCCCGAACTGCGGCGATCCCTTCAACGAGCAGGATATCAAAAAGGACTGATATCCGATAACGATCAAACACAAAAGGTACGGCCGTAAGGCCGTACCTTTTGATTTGCTAATCGCTTTTTCTGCCGGATCAGGCGGCAGTCACAAGCTTTGCGAGGTCATCCAGGGTCTCAAAACTGGGTTCCGGAAGGTAGATATCATACTGCTCCTCAACATCGAGCACGAGCTCCTCAACGTCAAACGAGTCGAGGTTCAGCTCTCCGGGAGTGCTTTCGGGATGGATATCCTCCTCGGGGACGCCTACAAGATCATGGATGGTTCTGCGCAGATACTCAAAAACCTCCATATTCCCTCCGATTATGATGCCGAATAATGGGCTCCGTAAATAAATATGCGGCATTATTCCTTTAATGCCGCACACATTATATTGTAGTAATGACCGTTTGTCAAGCACAATATTTATTTTTCTGCCAAATAGTTTTTAATAAACTCCGGGCACTCCTCATCCGTGTTGATCTCCAGCACGAAATCGACGCCCCGCTTGACGGAAAACGACTCGAAAAAGCTGAACAGACCTTCGAGCGACGCTATCGGATGCCTGACGAGCTTCATAAAGCTGCAGACGAATATCGCTTCAAGATCGAAATCCTGCGCGGCAATTCCGGAGATGAATCCGCTGAACATCTTCGGGCCTTCAATACTGTACTCGCCGGCGTTGATGAGCCGGATCCCGCTGTCAAGATCGTAGATATGCTTATCGTCCTTGTCTATAAAGACGACGCTGCCCTTTGCAGCCCTCATTTTGGTATTCGCCATATCGCAAAGCTCGCGGGACATTCCCTCTCCCCTGCCGCCATACAGCACCTTGATCATCTCGACACCTCCCGTATTGTTATTCTATATATATGGTAACACATTTCAAACCGCAAATCAACAGTTAAAAGAAGGCAATCTGTTAACGGTTTGTAAATCCGGGTTGACAGACGACGGGCCGGTATTGTATCATTTCCGCATGATCAAAGGAGTTTCAAAGCCTAATACCTTCCTTCGCGCGGCGCTTATTATTTGCGGAGCTGCGCTTATTGCCGACACGCTTTTCGTGCTGACGCGAAGCTCGCCCAATCTCGGAGTGATGGCGCCCATCATGCTCGGCGCGCCGCTGCTGCTTTGCGGTATCTTCCTTCCCGCTATCAAAAAAGGCTGCCTCAAAAGCGGGCTCATACGCGCCGGGATGTTTCTTCTCTCGCTTTTCTACGCGGTCTTCACGCTGATTTTCTGCATAACGACGGGGCTGATACTCGCCGGCTCGACCTCCCCCGGGAACGGCGCAGACGTGCTCATCGTTCTTGGAGGAGGCATCAGGGGCAGCAGCCCCACGCTGACTCTGAAATACAGGCTGGACGCCGCGGTCGAATACCTTGAGGCCAACCCCGATACCATCGTTATAGTCAGCGGAGGCAGAGGCGCAGACGAGATCGTCAGCGAAGCCTCGGTCATGCGCGGCTACCTTGCGGCCAGAGGCATAGATGAGTCGAGGATAATAACGGAGGATCGCTCGCAGAGCACCGAAGAGAACTTCCGCTTCTCCGGAGAGATCATCCGTGAGCGCTTCGGTAACGACGCAAGGATAGTTTTTGTGACGACGCGCTTCCACGTTTTCAGGGCGGAGCGCACGGCGGCAAAGCTCGGGATCGCCGCCGAGGGAATACCCGCCAAAGGGGTCTGGTACATCACCCCGAACGATTATCTGCGCGAATGCGCCGCGATAACGGTCTACTTTTTGAGAGGCGATATCTGATCTGAAATGATCAAAGCCCCGATCGAACGGCCGTTAAGGCGTGGCAGCACAGGCATACAAGCAGTTTAGGGAGCACTAACCGAGCAAATTGCCAATATAAAAAACCCCGCCTTTGGGCGGGGTTTTTTGCAGCTTTATCAGTTGTTGAGTATCATGGTGTAAAGCGCGGATACGTCGTCCATGGTGATCACGCCGTCGCCGTTAAGGTCTGCGTTGCCAAGGCCTTCATCGGTGAGCAGCTTGGTGTTCATCAGGAACGCGAACAGGTCGGTTACGTCGGAGAAGTCGACCACGCCGTCGCAGTTGACGTCGCCGAGCAGACCGGTGACAGCGTTCTTGGTGTAGGTGACGGTCACAGTCACGTTGGCAGCGCCCATGGTGCCGGAAACGACCGCCTGATCGGGGGTGTAGCCGGTGACGGAGGGGCTGGTCACGGAGTAGGAAGCGCCGTAGTTATACGACTGAGAATACGCGGTGGCCGCCGTGCCGCCGTTGGCGTACACGTAGTTGATCGTGAGCGTGTAGCTGTTGACCGTGTACTGCGCGGTAACTACGAGATCGCTCTGTACGTTGTTGAAAGCAACGTCCCAACCGGTGAAGGTATAGCCCTCACGGGTGGGGTTCGCGGGAGCGGTGGCGGAAGCGCCCTGCTCTACCGTCTGGGTGGAGAGAACGGTGCCGTTCCAATCCTTGAAGGTTACGGTGTAAGTGGGAGTGGAGGCAACGGGATCCGTGGTGTAATAGGTGGTGCCGAGCGTGGTCTCCTTATACAGATTGATCGCGTTGTCGCTGCTCGTGGAGGTGGTGTACCTCGAGTAACCGACGGAGTCAGAGCCATCGGAATAGGAGAGCCAATAATAACCCTCGGTGTCGACCTGGTTGTTAAGGCTCTGATTGCTCTCATACAGCCAGTAGACGATTCCGCTGGTCGCGGGATATAGGACCTGAGCAGAGTTGAGCGCCATGTACTTACCGACGGCGGCGTTATAGAAGGAGTAGCCGGAAGTCGCGTTGCCGGAAGCCTCCCAAACGACCTTGGGCAGGTTAGTGCTGGTTGCGGTGACCGTGTTGTCGGTACTGTTAATAGTAACGGATATCGGGGAGAGATACTTGTTGCTTGTAACAACAGTATTGCCTACCGCCTTACCGGTCGTGCCGGAAATCGAGCCCTGAGCGACGATGATGTACTTTCCGCCGTCCTCAATGCTGTCAGTCAGCTGATAGACGACCTCGCCGCTTCCTTCGCCGTCAATACGCGTATAGAGAGCATAAAGAGTGGCGTTGCCGGTTACAGGATAGGAAGCACCAGGATTGTAGAAGGTGGGTTTCGTGGTAGTCTCGGCAACCTGATTCGCAACCCAACCGTTGAACGTCCAACCGTCGGGATTGACAGCGGCGGTAGTGGGAAGGGTGATAGAATCGCCGGAATAAGCGGTCTGGCTGCCCTGAGCAGTACCGGAGGCTACGAAGTTAATGGTGTACTGAGTCTTGGCTGCGAAGTTAATGCGAACGGTGCAGTCGGAGCTGGGGGTAACGGTGAAGATGTTGCCGTTCTGAGAAACGGTCGCGGTACCGCTCGTTACGGTGTAGCCGGCCGCATAGTAACCGGTCTTGGGGGAAGCGGTGATGGTGGTGCCGCTCACGGAAACAGTACCGTAGTTGGTGTTGTTGGAGGTGGCGGTAACAGTATAAGAAGTTCCGAAGAGCTCCCAGTCGCAGTTAACGGTCTGAGCGCCGTCGGGATTGCTGGGGAAAGCGTCGACCGCGGACATGACGATGGGCCACGCCGCGCCGGAAGAAGAGGAGTAAGCGGGATCCCAGTTGCCGTGGGTGCTCTTCATGGTGGCGATAGCCTGGGCAACGGTCTTGCCGTTCTTCATCTCGGTCCAGAAGGTGGCCTCGTACTTATAATCGCCCGTGAAGGAAACGGACTGGGAATAGCCGTAAACGCAGCCAGCGCCGGCAGCAAGGAGAGCCGTACCGGTGGTGCCCTTGCCGGCCTTCTTCATGCCCTCGCAGATAGCCATCCAGACGAGGCAGTTGGAGAGGGTGCCGGAAACGTGGTTCTGGATGTAACGTCCGTCGATGAATGCTTCGGAACCGGAAGATACCGCCCAGCCGTTGCTGTAATCGGTGGAGGTGATGCCGGTGTTGGTGGTCAGGCACAGATAGGAAGAAGTGCCGGACTGAACGCCGTGGGAGTCATAGATGACAACGCCCTTGTCCATATATGCGGACGCGATGGCGGGGCCGGTGGCGTTGTGGCCGCCAAGCATGGTGCAGGTACCGTTGGTAGCTGTGGCAATGGACCTTGCTTCGTTCATATACTGGGCGGTGAAGCTGGAATCATAATAACCGGGGGTTGTACAGGACTCATTGTAGTTCGGGCCGACAAGCAGGACGTTTGCACTGCCGGCGGAACCGCAGTTCGCACCCTTTGCCGCAACTTCTTCGGCTGTCTCGACCATTTCCCTGGTAACGGCGGGAACGTGTTCGGTATTGCGTACGCGATAGCAGTAAACGCAATGCATGCCGTCTACGGTGAAGGCGAACTGATTGTCGCTCTCCCACACGATGCTGCCTGCATCGACAAGGGGATTGCTGACTGTGGCTTTATATGCAGCCATCGTTACTTCGGCGGGAGTGGCCTTCATTCCAAGGGCTTCTGCCTCAACATTTTCAATAGAGGTCCATGCCTCGTCAAGAAGAGCAAGCTTTTTGCTCTCGAGTGCGGTTGCGCTGATCTTGGCCGCAAAAGAGGCGACGGGCATTACCGCCAGCATCATCAAAGCGGCAAGAAGCAGTGCAAACAGCTTCCTGGTCTTTGTCATTGTTTTTTCCTCCGATTGATTTTTTGCGGATCCGGTCTGCGCCGATCCGCATTTTGAGATATTATATCAGCATGCGCCCTCGATTGCAATAACTTTTTAATATTTTTTATATAAAATATTCCACTTTTTTGGCCGCGGTGAACATTTAAAAAATGCTTTAAATGATTATAAAATCTAATGTTTCACATTATATGCCTCGCCCCCGTTTTCGGCGGGTTTTGCGGCCGAATATAATATCCGATCTCAGAGCATTATATATCGCGTTTCCGGGGCTTGAAAGGCGCTTGAAAAGCGGCCTCCGAGGGGCGGCGAGCGCCCGGGAAAGGTTCCCGTCGGAGAAAAAAAGCTGTTATTGTTCTGCGTATCTGTGTTATAATGATCTGAACAATGGGCTTTGCCCGCCAAAGGAGGACGATATGGATCCTGCAGCCAACGTGGTTTTTGAGACCGAACGTCTTTATGCGCGCGAGTTTGCGCCCGGCGACGCGGACGCGGTATTCGTTTACGCCGGCAACGTGAACAACACGGGCTTTCTCCCCTTCTCTCCCGAACCATACGACGAGGTGGTCAAATTCATCGAGAGCCGTCTTGCCTCGCAGATAGAGCGTCCGAGAAAGCTTTACGATCTTGCGGTCTGCCTCAAGGATACGGACGAGCTCATCGGCTCCTGCGGGCTTATCCTTTCGGACGATCTGAAGCAGGGGGAGCTCGGCTACTGCTTTAACATGAAGTACTGGCATATGGGTTACGCCACCGAGCTGGCGAAGGGGTTCCTGCGGTTCGGCTTTCTCGGGCTCGAGCTGCACAGGATATTCGCCCGCTGCGACGATAAGAACGCCGCCTCGTACCGGGTGATGGAGCGCATCGGGATGAGGCGCGAGGGGCATTTCATAAAGGACATGTACTCAAGGGTGTTCGGCAGGGAGAGCTGGCGCAGCCATTATCTTTACGCGATACTGCAGAAGGAATACCTTGCTGCGCTCCCCGACGGGGACTATTCTCCCGAGGGATAAAACGGCGTTGAACAAAGGCCGTTATTATGCTATAATACATTTCAGTCAAAAAGAAAATGGAGGCCATCTCTTTTGAAAAAAACCGTTTTAAGATCAATGGCGGCGATACTTCTGATCGCCATGGCAATATGCGCTGCGGGCTGTAAAAAGCAGCCTGCGGCGACCGACGCGGAAGCGGGTCTTACCGACGTGCCCGTTATTACCCGCTCGCCCGACGGAACGGTGACCGCAGGGCCGACCGCGACTCCCGAGGCCACTCCCGCCGAAGGGACGGACGATCCCGGCGCGACCGGAGGCCCGGATGAGACCGCAGCTCCCGGTGAAACGACCCCGCCGGATGAGACCGCCGGCCCCGGCGCGGCAACGCCCGCTCCCGGTACAACTACGCCGGCTCCCGGCACCGCTACGCCAACTCCCGGAACCGCTACGCCCACACCCGGTACGGCAACTCCCACTCCCGGTACTGCTACGCCCGTTCCGGGTACGGCGACTCCCGACGTGCCGCATCCTTCCGAGCCGAACAGCTACGTCGCTTCCTACGCGGGGGCCGAGGTGGACTGCACTTCCCTGAAGGTGAACGATACTTTCTACTGGACGCTCGATCTCGTAAACGAGCACAGCTGCCTGTACGCCGCGCTGTTTTTAGTCGAGTACAACGAGAGGCTCCTGCAGCCGATCGACTATTCCTTTACCTGGAGCGGCGGGCTCAGCGCAGCGATCACCGCCGCATGGGACGACGACGAGGCGTGGTCTGACAAGCCCTTCGTTTACGCGAATCTCGTTTATGACGGCAATACCGGAGCCAACCCCTACGGCGAGACCGGCAAGAAGTATTCCATCGTCGGGCTCTCCCTGCTCTCGTTCGATTACGGCGGGATACAGGCGTCGGGCTCAATAGTGAGGATCACTTACAAGCTTCTTGCAAAGCCCGCCGCTTCCGACCTCGTCCACGACGGCAAGGGGGATTATCTGCCCCTGAATATCACGGTGATTCAAAGCTCCGCGATGGTCGACAAGCTCCATTCGGTCACTCACGGAACGATCACGGTCACCGGAGGCAAGCTCTATTTTAATCATTGACAGCCTGCCGGATATGGTATATAATTGAATTTGGGATTCCCCCGAGGGCGCGTCCCGCGACAATCAAAGATCATTAAACTACGGAGGTATTTTTTATGAATAAGAGATGGGTTTGTCCCGTATGCGGCTACGTTCACGTTGGCCCCACCCCCCCCGAATTCTGCCCCCAGTGCAAGGTTCCCGGCTCCAAGTTCCAGGAGCAGGCCGAGGAAATGACCTGGGCTGCCGAGCACGTCGTAGGCGTTGCGCAGGGCGTTCGTGAAGACATCATCAACGACCTCAGGGCCAACTTCAACGGCGAATGCACCGAGGTGGGCATGTATCTTGCCATGGCGCGCGTCGCCATGCGCGAAGGCTATCCCGAGATAGGCCTCTATTGGGAGAAAGCCGCTTGGGAAGAGGCGGAGCACGCCGCCAAGTTTGCGGAGCTCCTCGGCGAAGTAGTCACCGACAGCACCAAGAAGAACCTTGAAATGCGCGTTGACGCCGAAAACGGCGCGACCGCCGGCAAGACCGACCTCGCCAAGCGCGCGAAGGAGCTCGGCCTCGACGCCATTCACGACACCGTGCATGAAATGGCGAGGGACGAGGCAAGGCACGGCAAGGCGCTGAAGGGCCTGCTGGACAGGTATTTCAAATAAGCCGAAAAGCTAAGTGAAATAAGGGATTTTGAAGGAGCGAGGCTGAAGGGCTTCGTTCCTTTGCTTTTCAAAGAACTTCCACCCAAGGTGTACAAAAAGTGTACATTAAGGTTTGTTATGCCTTTGCCACAACACACAAAGTGTACATCAAAAAGTGTACAACATCGTCTACTTTAACCTCCGGATCCGGGTTTTGTAAAGGGAAAGTAAAATGCTTGTAAAAAGCCTGTGTTTCACTTGATTTTTGGGAAACGCAAGGTTAAAATGTACTTGCAAAGGAAAGGAGTGCAGACCATGAGCATTTTCAGTAAAAAGATCCCGAAGGCCTGTCCCAAATGCGGCAAGGCAGAAGGCTGGCATTGCGAACCCGACAGCGCGGAGCACAGTGCCGCGGCGGACATTGCTTTGAGAGAACCTATTTACCTCAGCAACGAGGCCGACCACTACTATCACGATCCGATGCCAAAGGTAAAGTACCGTTGGATCTGCGACAACTGCGGATTCGAAAAAAAGTATTGCGGGAACATCGGTTGAATAACAGGGACAAATTTGATATGATAGTGATCGGAAGGACTTTGGGGGCGAGTATCTTCGCCCCCGATTATTTAATTGGAGAAAGCCATGAACGATCCGTTGCCGGAATGTATCTGGTTTTATACCGGCGCTGATTATCTGATCATCAACGCTTTTCTTTGGAAAAACAAAGAAGCCCTCGGACCCTGCCTTGACGTCGTTTGGCAGAACAACAGATGCGTGATACGCGAGGCTGAGGCGGAAGGCCCCGAAAAGAGATTCGCCGACGCGCCGCTTGACGGGGTCTCTCTTTACCGTGCATATATTAAAAGGACTCCCGAAGCTCTCGACGTCGATTCGAAAAGAGCAATGCTTATGCAGGCGATCGCGGATATCAGGCTGCTTTGCAGATCGATGAAGCCGCTTGAGGATCCGATCCTTCTTTACAGGAACCTCGGAAAGGGCGCCTGCCTGCGGAACGTCGGCGAAGGGGATCCGGTGGACTTGCCGGGGATCACGTCAACGAGCACGACCGGACAGCAGATCGACTACGGTAACAACGATATGAGAAAGCCGGCGCAGATATTAAAGCTGGAGATCCCCGCGGGAATGCCCGCTCTTTTCATCGAAGGGGAAGAACACGAGGTATTGCTCCCGCCGATGCGTTATACGGCAGCCGGCGTCGGGGTCGAGAACGACGTTCCGACAGTCGCCCTTCGGGCTATGAGCCCGCTCGATTTAGAGGAGGTCATCCGATCCGCCTCGGAAGCTTTCAGCGAATATTTCGATCGGCAGAAGTGATTGGAAACACAAAGCGCCGAAAATTCTGAGTCAATTCAAATAAGCCGAAAAGAGTTGTGAAATAAGGTAATTTTAAGGGAAGAGCGAAACAGCTCTTCCCTTTCTCTATGTTCGATTTGCAAGGTACAACTCCCCAAGACCTGTCCAACATCTTGTCCAAGGCCTCCACTAAAAGGTG
>JAEEGL012615444.1_pt1 | contig 31646 bp, 29 predicted proteins | sample 9134231 | NCBI WGS metagenome assembly JAEEGL01 (sample SAMN16246548, study PRJNA631951) | gut metagenome | biome: gut microbiome; feature: rumen; material: fiber-attached | host: Bos | place: Iran: Karaj | collected 2018-10 | reverse complement strand
TCTTCTGCGCTAAAACAAGGGGTTACACCAACGCTGCTGGCGCAGTCAACGGGCTTAATGATAACAGGGTACTCAATCTCCTGATTCCGGATATCCTCTACGCTCTCGATAATGTATTCCTGTGGCACCGGTACACCGTATTTCATGCAGGTGTGCTTGAAATACTTCTTGTTGGTACTCATCTGAAGCTGCTCAACAGTAAGTGGATAGGGCAGTCCCACTCTGTCTGCAAGTTTGCGCACAATGGGGCTTAAGCGCTCATTGAAAGCGGTTATAACACCGTCATAGTGCTCATCCTCTATAAGCTTTGCCATTGCATCTTCATCATAAGCATTTACATCATGAGCATAGTCCGCAAGGCTCTTGGCAAGGGTTCCGTGGTTATAATCAGCAACCCCCACGGTAACGCCGTTTCTGTGGGCCAGTTCAAAAAGGTCCACTGTATTGTTAAGTCCTCCCACAAGAAGGAGTTTTTTTCCTCTAAGGTCAGTTTTCAGCATCTGAAAATCCTCTTTTTATCTGTAATTTCAAGCCATTCTATAGGGCTCGTAGCGCTCTGCAAAACGAGCACCGATTTCTATTTTACCATACTCCAAAGGTTCGTTCTCCGCTATGTGAATAGCGTTGATAACTGTATTTGCGCCGCTCATGCAGGAATAAAGAGTTCCTGCGGAGAATCTTGGATTGATCTCGATTATCTTATAGCCTGCTCCCGTATCAAAGAACTCCATGTTGCAAACGCCGTTAAGATCAAGCTTTTCCATCAGAGTATCACAGATAGCAGTTAGTCTGTCATCCTCAAATATCTCAACTGCAATACCACAGCCATTGGAGTTTCTAAGAAGCTCACGTCTCTGAATCTGGAGCTTTTCTCCGCTACTACCATTTCTTACGCAGTCCACTGTGATATTTGTGCCTTCTACGTAATCCTGAAGAACCAGGTCCTTTCCAATATCCGTCAGATTAACGCTGGCGCTCAGTTCTTTAAAGGATTCTATTTTTCTGCAGCCTGAGCTTGCAACTCCCTCTGCGGGCTTAATAAAAAGCGGATACTTTGCCCTTTCAGCTTCTGTAGAGCCTCTGTACTCTCTTATTGCTACTGCGGGCAGGTTCTCACTGATCCAGGGTCCAAACTTGTCCTTGTAGTGACAGGCAGAAGCAAATTCGTAATTTGGAACGCAGAGCTTAGTTCCTATTTCTTCAAATCTCTCCCTATTCTTCGATATGCTTACAACCTCTTTGTCGATAACGGCAAAATAATAATCCACCTGATGTTCTTTACAGAAATCAATAGCGAAGTCAACGTAAGTATCTGTTGTGGCATAAGGAAAAACATGATACTCATCCACATCAAGAGATGTTGCAATCTCATGCTGTTTGTTTATATCAGCACCAATTATGTGATAACAGCCAGCCTTTTTCAGCTCTCTTACTATAGCTGTCGCTGTTACCGTGCCAATTGCCGTAACAAGCACTCTCTTATTCATACCTTTTATCTCCTGCATAAAACTTCTTATAGGAATTTAAACTGATAGCTATACCATCAGCATCATACCCAACAAAATAGCTTAACCCCTCGCCTGTAGCCTGTTCATTTCTTCTTTTTAATGACAGCGCCATTTTAACAAGCAAAAATACCAGCTTACAATCTAATAGAAAACTCTCATTTTCAACATACCAGATATTATTTTCGTATGTTCTTTGGATTCTGCAGATTTCTTCTCCAGGAACATGTATTACTCTGGGACATTCCAATCCGGGCCTTGTAACAGTACACTGCTTATGCCTCTCGCACATTCTGTCATAAACAAAAACTGGCAGTGGTCTTGGGCCGATTACAGACATATCTCCCTTTAACACATACCAGAAATTCCATAACTCATCCAATGAAAATTTGCGCATTATCTTACCAAACCTGGTTACACGCTGGGCAGCAGGAAGAAGTCTTCCATCCGCATCCTTCTTATCATTCATGCTTCGGAACTTGGACATAACAAAGTGTTTACCATTTCTTCCAACTCTTGTCTGTTTGTAAAAAATTGGAGCGCCCACATCAAAAAAGACACATACAGCCAGAATAAGATTTATTGGCAATGCTACTATACATACCGGAATTGCTATGATTAAATCCAAAATGCGTTTACCGACTCTGGTATAAAATGTTTTTTTAGGGTGCACAGGTAATGCGGTTTCATTCTTTAACTGCAAATATCTTTCTCTGAGAAGCTTCGCCACTCTTTCTTCTTCTGTGGATATTAAGCTATCATTTCCTACGTTTTTTTTCATTTTTCTCTCTTCACAAATCTTTGATCATACTTCACTCAGCCTGGATATTTTGCTCGTCATATCCTTATAAAGCTTACATTTTTCCATAATAAACATAAACAGCATAGCTGCTATGATTGAAGCAAAATAATAGCCGAGTATCATTACAGTATTATTGAGATGCAATATCTCTCCTGCTCCCTTAACTAGCGTACCGACATACCAATGAACTATATATAAAGGCATCGACAGTTTTCCAAGATAGTTAAAACATTTTCCTGAAATATTCGAAGAATAAGAAACTCCCGACAGGCAAATAGTTAAGCTGATACAAAAGCAAAGAAGGTAAAGCCTTGCTGAAGTAAAGCCTTTTCCATCCCAATTGTTATAGCATCCAACAATAGGAAAAAGAAGCGCTGCCAATTCAATAACTGAAACAGGCAGTTTTTTCCTTTCCATCCACCTTGAAAAGCTATTAACAAACTCGTAGATAACCACTCCAAGCATCATTCCAACAAATACCCTGAGCATATCATGAGGAAAGTCTCTTTTACCGCTCACTCCTACCCAGCCATAGTACATTATTGGAATAAATAGGCATAATATAAGCCTTAAATAGCGGTTTTTCATCTGTGCAAACAATGCAAACAAAGGAAATACTATAAGCATTGCTGATAAATACCATAGAGGAGCAACAAGGGGGCGTGTATAGCTTCCAGATATAAGCAAAAGATCAAATGCGAAATCGCCAAGAAAATTATCAACGAAAGATTCCAAAGACCAGCCTTCTCTGAGGCCTATAAATCCCTTTGTCACCCACGCCAGTGTTGTGACCACAATCGTATAAGGAAGAATAGGAACAAATTTCTTTATGGTATAGATAACAGAAGCTTTAGCCATATTGTCAGTTTTTATACCATCAAAGTGCCTTACAGTAAAATATCCTGTAAGAAGGAGAAAAAACTCAACATATATCCAGCAGTCATAAAAAGGATGGTCCTGCATTCCAATATGATAAAGATGTCGCCCCATAATAAGCAATGCTGCAACAAACCTCATTAAATCCACATTCGCACTTCTTTTCAATTCTTCTTACCATCCTCACTGTTGTATGCGATGAAACCATCATAATTCCGTATGTACTCGTCCGGATCGTAATACTCGGAAGCAAGTACACACAGCACTGATCCGCTCTCCTTCCAGATCATCTCTCTCCAAAGTCCCGGCATAAGAAGAAGTCCCTTACCTGGTTCATCAAGGCAAATGGTCTCTTTTTTCTCACCATCGTCCAGTATGATATCGATCTTACCATGAGGGCAGAACAGAAGCTGACAGTTGAGTTTATGAGCGTGGTGTCCTCTGTGAAGATCCGCCTCAGTCTCGGTAATCCAATAAACTCTCCTGATAGGAAAAGGGATATCCCTCTTACCCTCTATGAATGAAAGACTGCCATATCTGGAGTCATCATTTTTCACTGTCTTAACATCAATTATCTTGTACTTGAAATCCACAAGGTCGATCTTGACCTTCATCTCTTTGCAAGCCTTGGCCAACGCATCAGGAACCATCTGATGATCCAAGCCGTAAATATAGACATCTTTTGCAAGGTCCCAGCCAAGAACCGCGATTGCATCTTCTATACCATCACACACCGGAACACCACCTAAGCTCTTCTGTCCCTTGCTGTCCAAAAGGAAAATGCTCTTTACATCAACGCCGGATTTTCTTGATGTCTCAAGGGCTTCTTCAGCAAAGCTCTCGGTAGTCATAAGCAGAGCGCTGTCAGAATTGTTTTTCCAATACAGCTTCATGAGGATTTTCTTCCAAATGTATCTGCAGCCCAGCATCAGCAAAAATTCCAAACCATAGGCCAGGAAGATTATCACTCTGGAATAATCCGCTCCGCTCTTGGTTGTAAAAAGAATCATCGCAAGAAGAACAAAGCTGATTACAACATGCTTAAGTGTCTGAAATATCTCTATTCTTTTTCTTCTTCTAAGCACTCTGCTGAGCGTATTAAATCCTATAGTTACTGCGATATCAACGCCAAGCATAAGATAAATAACAGGGATATGCTCACCCATGCTGTATTTTACATCAGCGAAGCTAAGGTATAAGCTGACTGCCAATACATTGGCAACCACGACGCATACCAGATCTATTATCAAAAAGCTTATGTATTTAAGCCGCCCGTGACGGAGTTCGTTTTTCATAAAAAGCAAGCCTTTCAACAGTTATGGGTTTTCTGATTTCAATCTTCGGATTCCGGATAACAGGCTCTTCTTGCCATAAATGACAAAGCAATAATCTGTTAATTTATCTTGTTATTCTTTCAATCCTGCATGAGTGTTCTTTAGTCTTTGAATCGTAGCTTATTCCACAAATAACCACTTCATCCTTAATATTTTCAAAAATCTTTGGATAATTATTTCGTTTAATCTGAGCAATAGCACCTTCAACTGATTCATTCATTTTAAGTTCAATCAAAAGCGCCGGAAAATGTTTATTACTGGCAGGAATATAAACAATATCTGCATATCCGCGGCCTGAGGGAAGTTCCTCAATCTTAATGTAGTTATTTGCGCAGCTTATATATGCGAATTTTACGATGGATCTTAATGCCTGTTCATCATTGTAAAAAAGTGGCGAAACGCCAAAAGTCCCCGCATCATGCGCATTCTGTACTGCCATTGCAACTGCTTCTTCGTTACCGTCTATTGTATCCATAATAAGTTGATCAGAATCCCGTATGATCTTAGATGTCACTTTATGACTATCACCGCGAATAGTGCTGATAAACTCTCTTCTGATCTCCTCATTTGGGATTCTTACCTTTCCTGACTTCACATCGAAAGCGAGATATCCTAGGTGAATAAGTAGTGATAATACATCATCACGGTTTTGGGCTGAGGTCATATCATTTTGGAATGTAGCTGTATCAACGGGCATTTCATTGCCGCCTATCATCTGAATAAGATCTGCCTGAAGACCATTTATATCAAGGTTGATATATTCAAGAAGAGCTTCATAAGTCTCAGTTTTTGACCAATAAGAATCATATACTCCCGTCCTTATAGCCTGACACACCGAATTTGGGTTATAAATCTCTCCAACCTTAGGAAAAGAATACCCATCATACCAGCTTTTAAGCTTGGATTTATTAAATGAATACGCTTCAGACAGACTATCAATATCTTTCTTGGTAAAACCAACATACTCAGCCAGAATAGATGGCTGAATCATTGTATATTCCCTAAAATCTGAAATAGCAGACTGATGTCCATATTTCTTGATAGGAAGAATTCCTGTTAGAAATGCTCCCGCAATTACTCTGTCAGTTACATTTCCGTTCTTAAATATCTCTCTAAGCAAGTTAATATATTCTTCCTGAAGCTCTAGCTGATTCTTATGCTCTCTGAACAAAGCATCCCACTCATCAATTACAAAGAAGAACTTGTCTCCGGTTTTTTCTTTAATTTTGACAAGCATTTCCCCAAGATTTTCGCTGTCCGTACCCGGAAACTGTGCTTTGAGTTCTCCCATTATTGATGACTTTATATTTTTGACAATATTTCCAACTTCATCCGCAGATGATATAAAACCTGTTATATCTATATAGATAACGTTGAATTCATTAAGATATTTAAGAGATTTGTCTATCACGGCGATTTGTCTGTCTGCAAATAGATTTTTGGAATCACAACTCTTATCATAATACGCGCAAAGCATCTTGGCAGTATATGACTTCCCAAAGCGTCTTGGCCTGCTGACACAAGTAAGCTTATCCGGGGTGTTGACAGTTTTATTGATCACATCAATAAGACCTGTTTTATCAACATATATCCCACATAAAACCGATTTGAAATTTTCATTTCCAGGGTTAAAATATAATCCCATTATTTCCTCCCCTATAGGTTTTTTCGTTTTTTATATAGCGTTCTTTTTACATCCATTTGCAATAATCACAAAAATACTTACCTCTTATTAAAACGTTTGTCAATCATATTACTTCAATATATGCATTTTTCCTTGAACTCAACGTAGTAGTGGTTGCTTCCTTACTATAATTTCCCACTCCTATCAACATAATAAGAATCTCTGCCTCAGGAATATTTAACAGTTCCCTGATATTCTTAGCCTGAGTATTTGTTAGTGCTGCACTAAGAGGAACACTACCAAGACCTTTATAAAAAAGTGCATTTAAAACACTCTCAGCATACATTCCACCATCTATAAAGGCTTCAAAAACCTCCCTGTTCCGCTGCTGGGCACGCAGATCTGCCGTAATAAGCAATAATTTGTTTATTTCCTGGCCAAATCCCCTGTTACCGCCCTGGTTGGAAAGGACTGCCTTTATCATGTTTTTATCAGCAATAATCCTGGTTCTCCAGCATTGACGGTTGCAGGCTGATGGGGTATATTGAGCAATCCTTATAGCATCCTTAACAAGTTCAATATCAACTTCCTCTGCGGAAAAGTGCCTTATGCTGTGTCTTTGCTCCATCAACTGTTCATAATTCATCTTGTCAGCATCAACAGTCGGATACACTTTCAGAGTCCCGCCACACTCATTGGGGCTTCCCGCAAGCTTATTCACTCTGTTTTTTAAATCCTCATCAATTAGTCCATATTCCTCATTCTTACTTATGTATTTATGCAAGCAGGATAATGCTGTTTCATAAAAGAACTCATTTACATCATATCCCTTTGCTTCATATTGTTCTAAGGAAAGTATCAGTTTGTTTACGTTGTCTTTCCCGAATCCGGGGCGATAATCATCATATGCCATTCCTTTTTCCAAGGTATGGTATAGCTTTATAATCGAAGCCTCAAACTGCTCCTTATATTTGCAACTGCAGTCTACAAAAGCGTACTTTTTGAAGGAACGCATATATTTCCCGGCAATTTGATCTATTCCATTCCCGAAAAATATGTTTATCACAGTTCTTAAAAAGTGTTTTATCTTATAGATCATTTTTCTTCCTTACCTTACCCAGCACAACATTTATTGCTTTCCGGATTATGTCCATATTAAATACAACAGCTACGATAATGCCCAAAATAAAATTAACAATGTTTAATTCAAATCGATTTATCCAGCAGATCACACTCATGGCCATGATCACCAGTATCGCCACTATCAGCTTAAAATGCTGATAGTTGATATTTTGAAATCGCTTAATGTTCTTCATTCTGTAAAATGCAAGGAACATATAACTGACAAAGGTCGATATTGATGCGGCATATATTCCAAACTCATTAACCATCGCAAGATTGACTCCAAGATTAATAGCTGCAGCCAGCATTGTAGTAGCACCAACATTTCTGGTCTTCTTATGGGCCACATAGATTCCACCAAGGAAAGAAGAAATACCCGCAAAAAAAGTTCCCAAAAATAAAAGCGGCATCTGTCTGTATGCCTCAGAGTAATCTCCCCTTATCAGTATAAAAAACAAAATCGGTGCTGCTCCGATCAATAATGCCATCATTCCAAGCAACATGCAGAAAACCCTGTCAAAGACTATAGAATAGTAATTATCCGCATCCGAATCATTCACTGTTATGGATGCGTTTTCCTGCCACGCCAGAATAAAGGTTGACAATACTGCCGAAAACGATAATGGTATCTTATTTGCAGCTGAATATACCGCAACTGCCTCAATTCCCATAAAGCGGTTAAGAACAAATCTGTCCGATACGCTCAGGACCCACACCGATAATGTATTGGGAATCATAGGAATTGAATAAGCCAGCAATTTCTTTATAACGTCGCCGGAACAAAAGCCTATATTCCAATACCTGATTATTCCACTTTTGCCAACCAAGAAGATGATCCCTAAAAGAGTGGCAAGAATATATGATAGTAAAACACCGTTCAACCCCAGCTTAATAAGTAGTACCGTGATCACGATAAGAATCATATTACTGACTGCTCTTATTGCCGAGGCTGCAGAGTATAGCTTATTATGTGCCAATCCTCTTACTACCTGAAGAGTAACGGATATCATCGTATCTGCCCAGATATATAACAAAATAAGCAATCTGGTTGTCAACGGGTAGTCTGTCATTACAAAAAACAAAAATACAAGTACCAACAGATTTAGTGGAATAACAAATGAATATATATTCGAAATTATACGTTTGGTCTCTGTCTCATCTTTACGGCAATCTATCAGGAATCTAAAGGCCGCCGTTTGTATCTGCAATGTGATTATCGGAAGAATAAGTGACGATAATGTAGTCAGCAGGTCATAATGCCCGTAATCAGATTTTGACAGCTGCCCTGTTATTATTGGAAGCGTGATCAGAAACGTAAATTTCGGCAAAAAATAACCTATGGAAAGTATTATCGTATTTTTCGCTAACTCTTTGCCTCTACCCATGAATCCTTACTATTATCTCCTCTTTAAAGGCGGCTCTCAATTTCATTAAAGGCAACATCAAAACAATTGTTGTTCTGTATTTTGCTGACATTCTCTTTAATGCATTCCGATTCTTTCAAATAACTGTCGTTCATTTTATCAATAGCTGCCAACAGGACATTTAAATCAAAACGGCTAATATCGGTCAGATAATCAAGCTGTCCCACACTTGAAAGCAGATCTCTGTATTTATCAGCCCATCCGATGCAAACACAGGGGATTCCCATCCTATAGCCATGGACAATAGAATGATATCTTGAGGCCACCACATATTGAAAGTTCCTAAGTGCAGCTTCACATTCAGATATTTTCAGATTATAAGACAAAGCCTTAACTTTATCTTCCTGTGAAAAAATGCTTTTAAGCTCATTACATATGCTCACATCTTCGCCGGCAAAGGGAAAAAGATATACATTTTTGCCGAAGGACAAAAGTCGCTTTATAACATCTGTATAAGCTGCCACCAAACTGTCGTTGCTCATATAATTAAGCAGTCTTACATTCGGTACAAGTGCCACATTTTCATCTGTATTAACATATTCAGTACCGGTCTTGCCGCCGATTTCTTTCTCCTGAAGTACCAGATCGTTGGACAATCGGATGTTTTCAAGCCCAAACTCATCCCTCAGCTGATCAAAACCTGACTTCTCTCTGGCAAAAATCAATGTAGCATATGGCAGCACCTTTTTAATCCGCCTGATTTTTTCCTCTTTGCCCTTTGAATAATCAAAGGGTCCAAAGGATTGAGGCATCAAAAAAACGGGTATGCTACGATTATGCGCAAATTCAATAAAATCCAAATAATAGTCAGTAGCTATATAATTCATGTGAGAGAATTTTGATGAAAGTGCAAAACCGCTTATATCAAAAATGTATTTCGTATTATCGATTATATTTCGATAATTATTGTGATCCCTGCTAAATAAAGTGCGATATTTTATTTTCCTGACGGTGTTGATAATGCTGTATTTAATCTTCTTAGATAAATCTATTCCAAAACCACTTCCAAGACTATTCAAGAAACGAAATCTATCCAGGTAAATGATATCATATTCTTTTTCCTGCAAAGGTTTTCTTTTCTCCGCTGAGCAATAGTATATATTTGCATCGGGATACTTGCTATGTAGTTTTTGGGATGTAATATACAGCATGGTATTGGCACCTTTGTTTGAAAAGCTGCCGCCTGTAATAACTATATTCATGCCTTGATTTTCTCCTGACAATAGCTGTAGCCCCTATTTCCGGCCATAAACATCAATGGTTGTATTGATTGCATCATAATATCTATGTGTTAAAGATTCCACGTCCGTTTTTGTCCTGATATAATTCTGCGCATTATACGATTTCTGTCTTAATGTTTCATCATTACAACTTGCCAAATACTCTATGGAATCAGCAAAACCACTCATTTTTTCAAGAGGAAGCGAAAATCCTGCGTCATGTTCCTCCAGGTCATTCCATGGTGTCTGATCACTTATAATGGGAATACATCCTGCAAACATTCCTTCCACAATTGAATGCCCGAAATTTTCGCTCCTTGTAGGTAGAAAAAATACATTGTAGTCGTGCAAAATATCACTTACCGCATCATGGCTTACCGGTCCCTTATATTTTACGACGACATTGGCAGGAAAGGTCCTTATCTCCTGCTCACATTCACTCCAATATGCCGCATCCTCCACCGACCCAAATATTGTCCATTCAATATTTGATGAAACATTCTTAAGACATTTGCAAGCATATAATATATTTTTTTGAGGTACGATTCTGCACACAGTAACCAGCTTTAAGCCTGCAGCTCGCGATACATTAGCCCGATTAGCCGAAATATTCTTTGGTACAGCGGGAAAATTAGGAAGTTTGAATATCCTTTTGGTATCTTTATTAAAATAAAAGCCTATCCTGTCATATTCCTCGTCGCTGGTAGCCTGAAAGCACATATTTTTAAATGTTCCAAGCGCTTTTAGAATATAAATATATGGTATTTTCTTATACTTCTTTTTCATGGCGCCATCGCATAGTTCTCCCCTAGGTGCAAGAAGTACCGGAACCCTGTTTCTTCTTGCAGCTATCAATGCACCTAAAAATGTTCGGGCCTGGAAAAAAGTCTGAATATAAACAAGATCAGGGGAAATCTCCTTAATAATTCTGTCGAAATTTGAAATATTATATTCTGAATCTGCCAAATACTGTACTTTGCAGTTCGTTCTTTTATTCCATCCTTTTTGAATCTGCTTCAGCGGAGTTTTACTGAGCAGATCATGATTTCTGGTAACAATAAATACTTCGCATTCTTTCAAATGCGTACAAAAATTATCTATACTAACCGGCGGCCCACCAAACTGTTGAGCAGGGAAAAAGCCATATGTTGCAATCAGTATTCTTTGCTTTTCCTTCATTAAATCATCACCTTTTATCAATTCATAGTCATTCTACAATCTCTCGATATGTCTCCGGATGTTTTTCGTCGAATATCTCGTTTGCCCACATGACGGTCACAAGCTCCTCTGAATCAGATAAGTTGATTATATTGTGAGTATAACCAGGCAACATCTGTACAGCCTGTATCTTCTCCCCCGTCACTTCAAAGTTCAAAACAGGGTACTCCTTACCGGTCTCAGGATCTATTCCGATTCTTCTCTGCTGTATCAGTCCGTGTCCCGCTACAACAATAAAGATTTCCCACTTTGAATTGTGCCAGTGCTGCCCCTTTGTAACGCCGGGTTTGGAAACATTAATGCTTATCTGTCCACAGCTAAGGCTCTTAATAAGCTCCGTAAAATGACCTCTGTCATCCTCCGCCATGGGGATATCATACATGGTCTTTTCTTCAGGCAAATAGGACAGATATGTAGAATACAGTTTCTTTGCAAAAGAACCTTCCGGAATGTCAGGCATAATAAGTGTCTTTGGCATATCATCAAAGCTCTTTAACAGATCCACTATTTCTCCCAAAGTGGCCTTGTGACTGACAGGTACATAACAATATGTATTATCTCCCACTTCTGTCCTGTGCTCCTTGCCTTCAAGAGCATCCAGCATTTCCTTTATAAGGTCATCTATATAAACCAACTCAAGCTCAGTTGCAGGGTCATTTACCTGTATAGGAAGACCATTGGCTATATTGTTGCAAAAGGTTGCCACAGCTGAATTATAATTTGGTCTGCACCACTTGCCAAAAAGGTTAGGGAATCTGTACACAAGCACCTTTGCACCGGTTTCTTTGCTGTAGTCAAAAAAGAGTTTTTCTCCTGCAAGCTTGGATTTTCCATATTCTGAATCCGCAAAGCGTCCTTCGAGGCTTGCCTGTATTGAGGACGAAAGCATAACCGGCGCTTTGTTTCCATAGGTCTTAAGAAGATTCAGAAGTTCAGAGGAAAACCCAAAGTTTCCTTCCATAAACTCCTCAGGGTTCTGAGGCCTGTTTACCCCCGCAAGATGAAATACAAAATCCGCCTCCTGACAGTAATCCTTCAAAAGGAGCCCATCTGTATCAACATCATACTCAAATATTCCCTCTATATGGAGCTGCGGTCTAGTTCTGTCTTTTCCATCTCGGATATTTTTGAGATTTTCAACAAGATTTCGTCCAACGAAGCCCTTGGCTCCTGTAACCAGAATCTTCATAACTTTAATTCCTTACCATTTCCGAAAGTTTTTTCTCCAATGTTTCAAAATGCTGTTCTTCCATAAAATGCTCTCTGAAATACTCTCTTGCCTTTTTACCGCAGTCGGAGTATTCCTGCCTGTTATCTGCAAAATGCAAAAGGATTCTGCCATATGCTTCATAGTCCCCGGCAGCCACACATCTTCCGCACCCCGACTCGGAAATAATGTCTCCTGCTGCCCCATTGGCGGCTGCTAAAACAGTTTTGCCTGCAGCCATATAGGTCTGAAGCTTTCCGGGTAGTGTATCACCTATGTGGTTGCTTCCATCCAGTGTCAGAACGCAGGCATCAGCCTTTGGGTAGAACGTCACTGCTTCCTTGAAGGGCTTGGGGCCATAGAAGGTTACAAGATCTTCTATTCCAAGCTCTGTCACCAGATTTTTAATATCCTCAAATGCAGAGCCTCCGCCCACCATGTGGAGTTTCACGTCGCAGCGCCCCTTAAAAACAGTCATTGCCTTCATGAGACAATCCAGATTCTGAGCTTTACCTATATTTCCTATAAAAAGAAAGTCACATCTGTCCCCGTTTTCTTTCTTGACTGTGTCTAAGGCCAAAAGACCTCCATCACCATACTGGGGGAGATAGCTCATCATCTCCCTCTTTATACCATTTTTTTCCTCAAGATAATCAAAGAAAGGTTCAGAGGATACCGCTATATGATCGCAGCTTTTATATATCTTTTTGGTCCAGGCATGTATGATTCTATAGGGAAGCGTGCCTTCATTTATGTTCATTGCCTTTACACACTCAGGCCAGATATCCATGCAATATAAAAAAAGCGGCTTTTTGTATCGCTTTTTCAGCGTTATTGCAGGAACCGCCATCGTAACCGGAGATACTTCCCAAACATATATGATGTCAAAGTCCTTAAAGTTCTGTGTTCTTGCCCGAAGACTACCTGTCACAACAAAGGAAAGGTAGTTAAGGCTCCTCCAGATAGGACCATGACGCCTTGCAATTGTCTGCACACGATAGACATCAGCCCCTTTATAGTTCTGATGTCTATTCTTAAAGTGTTTGTATTCTTTTGGTATTCTGCTGGTGGTGTAATCCGGAAGTCCCGTGAGCACAGTCACTTCATGGCCACGTTTAACCATCTTTTCAACAATATCATTAATTGCGTAAATATCCGGCCAGAAGCATTCCGTAACCACTAATATCTTTAGTCCCATAAATCATTTCCCAAGCTTAGCCAGTTCGTCCTGAACATACTTCGTTGTAAGGAGCTTCTGAACTGTTCCTTCAACGTCAAGCCTTCCCGTATTGTGACTGGTGTAGGCCTCGTCAGCAGCAGTGTGAACTTCGCCCTTTACATAGAACTTATCGTAATTGAGGTCTCGAGCGTCTGCCACTACCCTGTAATAGTCGCCCATGTCTTCAGCTCTGAGTCTCTCCTCCTTGGTAAGAAGAGTCTCATAAAGCTTCTCCCCGTGTCTTGAACCGATTATCTTGGTTTCAGTCTCGCCAAAAAGCTTCTGAACAGCCGTAGCAAGATCTCCTATTGTTGAAGCATCAGCCTTCTGAACAAAAAGGTCTCCGGGATTGCCATGGGTAAAGGCAAACATTACGAGATCAACAGCCTCATCGAGATTCATCATGAATCTTGTCATATTAGGATCGGTAATGGTTATTGGCAGGTTATTCTGAATCTGATTAATGAAAAGAGGAATTACCGAGCCTCTTGAACACATAACATTTCCGTATCTTGTACAGTTGAGGATTGTTCCTCTTTCAGCTGCCATTCTGGCATTGGCATAGACGATATGTTCCATCATAGCCTTGGAAATACCCATTGAATTAATAGGGTATGCTGCCTTATCTGTAGAAAGGCAGATAACATGCTTAACTCCGTTCTCAACCGCTGCATGTATAAGGTTGTCGGTTCCAATAATATTTGTCCTTACTGCTTCCATGGGAAAGAACTCGCAGCTGGGAACCTCTTTAAGAGCTGCAGCATGAAAAACATAATCTACCCCGGGCATACAGTCCCTAAGACTCTGTACATCCCTTACATCTCCTATAAAGAACTTCACCTTGCTGTAATACTCAGGATAGAAAGCCTGAAGCTCATGGCGCATGTCATCCTGCTTTTTCTCGTCTCTGGAAAAAATCCTTATTTCCTTCAGATCACTGCTCAGAAAGTGATCAAGAACGCAGTGTCCAAAGCTTCCTGTTCCTCCTGTTATAAGCAGTGTTTTATCCTTAAATTCGCTCATTTCAACTCTCCCTTAAAACTTTCTCCAAACCATTTTATCTACTACTCCGGTAAAGCTTTGAATTATCTTCACAACCTTATCAGAAACATTCTCATCGACATAATCAGGAACCGGTATTCCGTAGTCACCATTATTATTCATCTCGACTGCGGTATCTACAGCCTGCAGAAGGCTCTGCGTACTGATTCCCGCAAGAATAAAGTTGCCCTTGTCCATTGCCTCAGGGCGCTCGGTGCTGGTTCTGATGCAAACAGCAGGGAAAGGACTTCCCACGCTTAAAAAGAAGCTGCTCTCCTCAGGAAGCGTTCCCGAATCAGAAACTACAGCATAAGCATTCATCTGAAGGCAGTTGTAATCATGGAATCCTAATGGTTCATGCTGAATCACTCTTTCATCCAACTTAAAATTTAGTTCCTCGATTTTTTTCCTGCTACGTGGATGGCAGGAATACAGAATCGGCATATCATATTTTTCCGCCATATTGTTAATAGCTGTAAACAAGGAAATAAAATTCTTGTCTGTATCGATATTCTCTTCTCTGTGGGCAGATAAAAGGATGTACTTATGTGGCTCAATACTAATGCCTGTCTCTTCAGTCAGCCTCTTATGAACATCACTTGCCTTAATCTCATCAAGGTTGTCCCTGAGAACCTCCGCCATGGGAGATCCGGTAACAAAAGTCCTTTCCTTGGGAAGCCCACATTCTGCAAGATATCTTCTTGCATGCTCTGAATATGCCAGATTAACATCAGAGATTATATCAACAATTCGCCTGTTTGTCTCCTCAGGAAGACATTCATCCTTACAGCGATTTCCTGCTTCCATATGAAAAATCGGTATGTGAAGCCTCTTAGCGCCTATAACAGAAAGACAGCTGTTGGTATCGCCAAGAACAAGGACTGCATCCGGTTTTAATTCCACCATCAGTTTGTAGCTTTCAGCGATTATATTTCCCATTGTTTCGCCAAGGTCAGCGCCAACTGCATTCATATATATTTCAGGTTCATCCAGCTTAAGATCCTTAAAAAAGATTCCATTAAGGTTATAATCGTAGTTCTGACCGGTATGAGCCAATATTGTATCAAAGTATTTCCTGCATTTTTTTATCACAGCAGAAAGTCTGATAATCTCCGGCCTTGTTCCAACAATTATTAATAGCTTGAGTTTCCCATCGTCTCTAAATCTTCTCAAATCTGACATTTTCCATTCCTTCCAACCAAATCACAGATTATTTATATTCATTCTTCGAGGCATTTATGCATCGTGCATTTCTTCCTGTTTTTCCTCCGAAAAGCCCTCAGTACTCTCCTTCTGTACAAGAATCTTTACTGTCTCAAACAAAATCTGAAGATCCAGCAAAATAGAGTAATTTGTTATGTAGTACAGATCCATCTTAAGCTTGTTAAGAGGACTGGTATTATACTTTCCAAATACCTGGGCAGGTCCGGTAAGTCCGCCCTTAACCTTTAGTCTGTATACAAACTCAGGAATATCCTCGGTGTATTTTTTCACATGTTCAAGGCGCTCCGGTCTTGGTCCTACAATTGACATGTCGCCCTTAATTATGTTGATGAGCTGTGGAAGTTCATCGATTCTGGTAGGTCTGATTATATGGCCCACCTTTGTAATCCTATCATCCTTTTCTCCTGCCGGATGGGGTCTTCCATCCTTTTCAGCATCAACTATCATGGATCTGAATTTGAGAATACTGAATTCTTCGCCGCCTATTGTAGCTCTCTTTTGCTCAAAAAAGACAGGGCCTTTGTCCTCAAGCTTTATTGCCAGAGCCGTTACCAATAGTATAGGGCTGGTGATCACAAGGCCTATAAAAGAAAAGATAATATCACAAAATCTCTTTAAATATAACTGAGTCTTGGAAAGGCCTGCATTCCGGCAAAGATACAAGGGTGTATCAAAAAGATTGATCTCTTCGGCAGTTTTCTCGATTATATCCGAAATCTTGGGAGTGAAATAAACTCTCTTATCCTCTTTAAAGCATTCTTTGAGGATATCATTTTTTATTTCAGATGGGATGTCGTTTATGAGAACTGCATCAAATTCCTGCATACGTGAAAAGATTCTATCCAGGCCTTCATTTATATTAATTTTATCTGCAATATGATACTTATCCGGTCTTCCATCCATAAAAAACAGATTATCTTCATGTTCATCCCCATATACCTCCAGCAATTGGAGTGCAGGGAAAATGCGCCTGTAGAGATCAACTAATGGTATAACCAGGATACACAACACTACAGCCTGACATAGGAATAAGAGTGCATATCTCCATAAAAAGTTTGGAAAAAACCTAAACTGTCCTGTAATTGCACAGGATACAAACATTTCAAGTCCATCAGTGCAGAACAAAGTCAGTACCTGAGAAGCCAAAAGATTGGCCTTTCTGTCAACACCTATCCTGAATGCCTTTAGTGCTTTTCCCAATATTACATAAAGAATAAAATAGATTCCGGCAGACATAAGTAAGTTAGCATAACCAAGCAAATGCTTAGTCTGGTTGTTTACCCTGGCAAATCTGTACCACACCCAGAAGAAGGAAGCAGTGGCCAGCAGTGCAAACAGCACCATACATGCGTCTCTAAATATATACTTTTTCTCAGATTTCTTTTGTATCATTCAAAATCCCCAGTTTCTTCATTATCAATTCCCCTCATTATACCACAACACTGCCATTTACCGCATCGTTATTAGTTTCTGATGAAAAAACAGTATGCGGAAACCGAAATTACATTTTAAGCTTCCATTCTGATGTCATAATAAAGTTTCAAAATTAACTATAAAAAGTGCATTGTTTATCATTTCGACACATTTTGAACACAATTGAGTATTATATTTTCCTTCGCGCCTATCCCAGGAGTTCTTCCTCGTGCCTTGTATACCGCACGGTCACTGCAGCACATGGCCCGCAGTTATACTGCACCACCTTTTTCTTAACACTCTTAAAGTTCTATAGTTCCTGTAATTTCTTCAAATTCATAGATTCTCTTAAGGTTATTTACTCATTCCCCCCTGTTATGTAATATACCTTCCCCTAGCTCTTGTCTGAGCGTTCATCTAAATTACTGAGTTATTAAAATGACCGGAAACTATCGCAAATCCATAGTTCCCGGTCTTATTTTCACCTTACAATTTTCTCAAAATCATCTTTACCATGCTTACAGATTGGACAGATGAAGTCATCGGGGAGGTCTTCACCCACATATTCATAGCCACAGATAGTGCAGCGCCAGATAGTCTCTCCCTTTGGCGTTGTTCCGACCGCCTGAGGCTTTGGTTTGATGTCGCTCTGATAAAACTCATAGGTGCAGGACGGAGCATCATCGAGAACTCTCATTGATATAGGCTCGCAGATAAAAAGTGTATGCGAGCCAAGGTCAACCTCTTTTTCCACCTTAAGAGCAAAAGCTGCGTTGGTTCCACCGGTGATATAGGGAACGCCGTCCTCTGAGGTGTTATAGGTAAAAGCCGAGGTATCTGCGAATTTATCCACATCTCTTCCTGACTGGAAGCCAAAATGCTTAAAGAGGTCAAAAGTGGCCTTTTTGCTTATTACAGATATGTTGCAGCGGCCTGTCTCTTTAATCATGTCATGCGTGTAATTTGCCTTGTTCACAGCTATAGAAATCCTGTTGGGATCTGAAGCTACCTGGATAGCTGTGTTGATAATGCAGCCATTCTTCTTTTCGCCCTGCACAGCAGTGCATACGAATAATCCATAGGATAACTTGTACATAGCCTTTGTGTTCATCTCTGCCATAAGAAACCTCCTTCACTTTTGAGTATTATGTTAAATGTGTTTTTCAAACCAGTCCGTGATCTCGTTAAGCCTTCTGATCCTGTGTTTTGGCTTGCCGGATCTTGAAAGCTCATGATTCTCTCCACTAAATACGATGAGTCTTGTCTCCACTCCCCTTACGGTCATAGCCTGCATAAGCTGCATAGCCTCAGGAAGAGGGCATCTGTAGTCCTGCTCGCTGTGGAGGAAAAGAGTGGGAGTCTTGGCGTTATCAACATACTTAAGAGGCGAATGCTCCCACAATTTGTCGTGATCCAGCTTTCCGAACCAGTCATCATATCCGATTCCGCACTGATCAGGTCCGAAATACGGGCCAATGTCGCTGATATAGGTCATAGAGAGCCAGTTGGATATAGATCTCTGGCTTGCAGCGCAGCAGAATCTGTCTGTATGTGTAACAATCCAGTTCGTCATAAAGCCGCCGTAGGAGCCGCCTGTTTCGCATAGCTTGTCCTTGTCAATGGCAGGATATTTCTCCAGAACAGCATCAACAAAAGCCATAAGGTTCTTAAAGTCGGTTCCGCCGTAGTCTCCGCGGATATCAGCGAAGTCATCTCCTCTGCCGTCACTTCCTTTTATGTTGGTAAACATAACTACAAAGCCCTTAGCTGCCCATACCTGCATCTCATGGAAAAAGCCTTCGCAGTAAACACATCTGGGTCCTCCGTGAACATCCAGGATTGCAGGATATTTTTTCTCAGGGTCAAAGCCTTCAGGAAGGAGTAGCCAGCCGTGGAGCTTAAGCCCCTCTGATGAATAGTCAATCCTCTGAGGCCTAGCAACATAAACATCCTTAAGACACTCGGTGTTGTGATCAGTAATTCTGATAAGGTCCCCAGCCGTTGTTGCCGGCACATGGGTCTCCTGATCGGTTATTTCAACAGGCTTTAAATCCTCTTTTTTTACCTCATAAACTTCCGGCAGGCAGTCCGGGCCTGTGTAGCAAAGCACTATTCTGCTGCCGACAAGATCAAAGAAATGAATGTTTCCGGGCATATCAAGCAGAGTCTCGGTTTTGCCCGATGCCAGAGTTATTCTGCTGATGACCGTATGATCTTCAATAGTTGAAAGAGTGTAGAGCATCAGCTCACTGCCTTCCCTGACAACTCTTGACTGCCTTCCTCCGCCAAGTGCAATATCGCCAAGTGCGCTGTTGTAGCGGGAATGAGTAGGCTTGTACCCTTCTATCTTTATGAGCTTACCTGCTTCCACCTTATAAAGGTAAGGTGATTCGTTGATTCCGTAGGTCCTATAGTCTTTAGCAAAAGCATAGACGATATCGTCCATAACATGGAAGCCCTCAAAGCCCATGTCATGCTTGTCATAGACAGGACTGATAAGATCTTTTTCAATATCATAGACCATAAGGTCGTCAAAAAAATCCGGCTTAACAGTAGCTTTTGCTCCGGCAAAATAGACTTTGTTCCCATCAACTTCTATGTCATGAACCACATAATCAGCAGCAGTTATTCGCTTTAGCTCAAAGCGACTCTGTGGCTCTTTTTCTGTATCATTTGTCTGCTTTATGATAAAAAGAGCACTTCTCTTGCCATTTATACTTCCCCTGCCATTTGCCCAGTAAGGAACCTCAGTATAAACACTATAGTCCTTCTCCAGGGTCTTTTCCTTTTCTTCTTTTTTCTTTTTGCGGGTCTCGTCATCATCCAGATACGCATCCGGGTCAGCTTCCTCTATCTGCACCGTAGCAGCATACAGGCCGTCCGAAACCTTCTTTATGTCTCCAAGCTGAATCGGAAGTGACGCCCAGATTTTCGCTTCTCCGCCATTAGTAGAAATAGAAAACAGCTCACTGTTCTCGCTTTTTTCGTCATCAGGCTTTTTTCTGTTTATGATAAGCTCACTGTCGCTGTTCCAAAATGACGCCGAGGCATCTAAGGTAGCAGTCAGCTGAAAAGGTTTATTGTCCTTAACCACCCAAACATCTCTTTTGTAGGCATTCTTTTCCTCGTCAGCCCTTGCTACATTATAGGCAAAAGCTGTCCCCGAAGGGTTAAGCTGAAGATTTTCCAGGTACTTGTACTTTAAAATGTCACTTATCTCTACTTTTTTCATTGCTGTCACCTCCATATGAATTATTATACAAAAAAGTTGTCGTATCCCGCTAGAGACACGACAACTTTTAACCTCTTAATTCATTCAATATTTCAAGCTTCAGCTGAAAAATCGTCCTTTCCAACGCCGCATAACGGGCAAACAAAATCTGCAGGAAGATCATCCCACTTTGTTCCCGGAGCTATTCCGTTATCGGGATCGCCTGCTGCCTCATCATAAATGTAACCACATGTATTGCATACATACTTCATAAGAAATCCCTCCTATAAGAATCGATTGTTGATATTTCAAAAACTTATGTTTATTATATCACACCTCAAAACTCTCAATTCTAATATTTTCGGAAACTCTTATTCAATCCCCCCAAGACGCTTGTCTGAAACTTCATATCCATAAAAAATCACTTTTTATACCAGTTAACAATCTTCTTAACAGCAGCTATTGAATCATCCACATCCTTATCGGTTAGCATAGGATAGAGCGGAATACTAAGAATTCCTTCGTAAACCTTCTCAGCCACAGGGCAAAGTCCCTTTTCATAGCCCATCCTCTTATAGAATGGGAAATAATAAACCGGTATGTAATGAACCTGGCACTGAACATTCTCAGCACTCATGGCATCAAAAAATTCTCTTCTGGTGCAGCTGAGCTTCTCGAGATCAAGCTGTATCACGTAAAGGTGCCTTGTAGTGTCGGATTCTGGGATTTCTTTCTGAACGATGATCTCAGGAACATCCTTAAAGGCTTCATCGTACTTCTTAACAATCTCTTTTCTTCTGCGAGAAAAGCTGTCCAGCTTATTAAGCTGACTTATCAAAAGAGCTGCCTGAAAGTCTGTCATTCTGTAATTAAAGCCAAGTGTCTGCATCTCGTAGCTCCAGACGCCCTCGTACTCATTCTCAAATTCCTCGGGATTTCTTACTATTCCGTGCTGGGAAGCAAGATGGAGCTTTCTGTAAAGGTCAGGGTCATTGGTTGTGATAGCGCCGCCCTCACCTGAAGTCACAGTCTTTACAGGGTGGAAGCTAAAGCAGGTCATGTCTGCAAGAGAGCCTTCCGGCTGTCCCTTGTACTTTGTTCCGATTGCATGAGCTGCATCGATTATGAAAATAAGTCCGTGCTTTTTGCATATAGCACTGATCCTGTCATGGTCAACCGCCTGACCTGTATAATCAACGGCTACAACTGCCTTTGTCTTATCAGTTATATGTGCCTCAATGCTGTCCGGGTCGATGTTATAGGTATCCGGATCAATGTCTGCAAAAACAGGCCTGGCTCCCACATAGATAGCACAATTGGCAGAGGCTGCAAAGGTCATGGGTGTGGTGATAACCTCATCTCCGGGGCCAACGCCGGCAGCTATCATAGCGCAGTGAAGCGCTGCTGTTCCGTTGGCTACCGCAACGGCATATTTAGCCTTGGTAACCTCGCAGAGCTTCTTCTCAAGAGCAGCCACTCTCGGGCCGCAGGTGATCAGATCACTTACCAGCGTCTCGGCAACCGCCTTGACATCATCTTCATCTATCCATTGCCGTCCATAGTATATCTTTTCATCTCTGACGGACTTTCCACCGTGAATGGCGAGCTTTTCTTTTTCCATAATACAAATCTCCTAAACATAGCTATTCGACACTGATTATATCATAAATAAGCCGGTGTGAACTATATGAATTCACACCGGCTTATTAGATTGGAACTATTAGCTTATTTCTATGGTTCTACTTGTTGGAAGGAGAAACAGTTATTTACCAGTTATTTACTCCAGGAACGAAGGCCTGCATAGGCATAGGATGAAAGATCAATTCCACAATCAACACTGGAAAGAGTGCGAAGGCTGGGCTTGAAGGTATCGATTCTGATGACTTGCAGGGTTTTGATTGACATTTTGCGACCGGATAATGCTGCTTTCTTGTTAGCCATAGGGGTACCTCCTTTTCTTCAGAATGAAATACCGATATATAATGTATGTCATTTTGGTTTTGAACAAATGATTTGTCTATCTATCTGTTTGATTATATTATAAATGACAGATAACTTTACGAGAAGTATGAAAACTGATTATTTTTTTCGATTTTGAAATATTCATTCACACTTTTTTCAAAAATGAGTTATAATGTTTTCAATATGTTACAACATCATTATTGAAGGGGAGGAAAAAATCATGGCAGCAAGCAAGGTTAGCACAAAGATTGAGCTCCAGTTCGGCGATAAGGCTGTAACAGAAGAGCAGATCGTATCCATGGCTAAGAAGGCATACGGCGGCAAGGATATCAAGACCCTTGACATCTATGTAAAGCCAGAGGAAGGCAAGGCATACTACGTTGTTAATGGCGAGACAACCGGTAGCGTAGAGCTTTGATCCAGTCATCAGAACATAAGAAAACGGACAGGAGTTTTATCAAACTTTCCTGTCCGTTTTTTATTTTGCTCTTTATAATGCCACGATCAGACACCCGATAGCCAGTGCCAGAAGCACAAAGGAAAACAGCTTCATCCATCTGAATATCTCAGGTTCTTCTTCTGCGTTTTTATTCAGCTCCGATATAACAAAGACAACCACTGCGACTATAAAAATCACTGCAGCGTAGACTAAAAGCAGCTTATTCATACAATCCCCCATAATGCCCTATTTCAACATGATGATGACACGAACTACTACATTGCATGCATAAACCCTTTTATCTTGTCATCATATTAATTGTAGCATAAAATAGCACATTTTCACGCCAAATGTTACAATAGAATTACTTCAATGCTACTCTATATCCGGAGGCGTCTCATGAATCTAATCCAGCATATACCTGCTTTTTTCAAGAAAAAATACAGATACTCCATAAGCCAGCTTCTGGCTTTTGAAAATGACTCCTCTGTAAGAGAGCAAAAATGTAAAACAACCGGCATTTTGCTGCTTGGCTTTATAACCTACAGTATTCTTGCCACAATCCCCACACTTGACAACCTTTTTGGGCACAGCATGGTCACTAATATCAGTATCACCATCTTCTTCCTTCTTGTGTTTTGTATGTTAAAGATAACCAAAAGGCATGCAATAACCACAGTATATGCCACTTTCGGCTTCTGCTCCATCCTATTTATCCACTTCATAACAGAGATGGACTGGTCCATCGGTATGGACGCGTTCTGGCTGTTCATACTCATCCTGCCCTTTATCACCAACTACCTCGGGGGAGTTATCTATGGCGGAATCAGCGCCTTCTTCGGACTTCTCCTTAGCGTTTTAATGTTTTATACCCGTTTCATCAGATATCTGCAACCCTACGGCACCAACATGGTTCAATGGTTCCCCGTTATCTATGTTGTAGGAATGCTGACTGCAACAGTTATTGAATACGAGCTCACCACCTATCAGATTGATAAAAACGAGGCCGACAAAAAGCTGGCTTTTTTCCTGAACGAAAGGACCAGAAGGCTGAAAGAACAACTTGCTATCTACAAGAGCAATGAAGCAGCCATCAGAAAATATAAGCATGACATAAGACACTACAACCGTGTGCTTGCAGGTTTTATCAAGGAAAAAGAATATGACAAAGCCACTGCCTATCTGCAGGAATTCGACTCCATGCTTGAGCAGGTCACAGCAGTTTCCTTCTGCGACAACCAGATAGTCAACGAGCTTCTCACTATTTATGCTTCAAGATGTCAAAAACTGGGATTTAAGCCTAGAGTCAAGGCTGTTGTTCCTGAGCGCATCCCCATTGAGGAAACCGAACTAACCAGTCTGGTGGCCAATGCTCTGGAAAATGCTGTAGAAGCTCAGGAAAAAATAGATAAAGAAAACCGTCAGATCAAATTTGAAATAACCTATGATGGTAAAAAACTAAAGATGATTTCTCAGAATCCAGCCGGAGTACAAACAAGCTTTGACGAAAACGGCCTTCCAATCAGCACAAGGCCTATACAAAGCGGAATCGGCACCAAGCAGATAAAGGACATCGCAGAGAAATACGGCGGTGCAGCAAGCTTTACGCAGGAGAATGGCACCTTCATATTAAAGGCTGTCTTGACCTGCCTGTGATGCAAAATGCTCATCTATCTTAGCCTGAATCCTGCTCTGAACAAGAGCTGCCATATCCTTGGTCTTCATGTCCTTATACTCTTCATAGTAAATAGGCTCAAGATAGTAAACGTAGGTGGTTGCAGGCCCGACATGGTCGCTGTTATACACCTTATATGAGTCAACAAGAGCCACCGGAATAATAGGCACATGTGACATATGCGCCAGCTTAAAGCTGCCTGCCTTAAAGGGTTCCATCACATTGTGATTGTTTTCCTTATACCCGCCTTCAGGGAAAAGAATGTATTTTTTTCCATCCTTAAGCTCCTGTGCCATCTCCTGAAACACGGTTAAAGCTGCCCTGGGATCATCCAGAGGAATCGTCTTTCCCTTTACAAGTCCCAGAACTTCGCCCACTAAAACAAGATGAGATCTCTTCTCATCCATAATAAAAGATATTGGTTTTTCATGGGTATTAAAGATTCCTAGAACATCATACTTGCCCTGATGGTTAGGATAAAGCATATATCCGCCTTCCTTTGGAAGGTTCTCGGTTCCGTATGCAATGGTCGTACAGCCTATGGATTTATTAAGCTTATCAACTATCTCATTGCAGACCGCGTAGCACTCCTCGTCCGTATGCTTATCAATATGCTTGATCCACAACCTGGATTTTATGACATAGTAGATTATGTTATGAATATTGATCAAAATCGCTCGATGAAAATTAGTCATACTAACTCTTCTCTATAGTATTTGGTAACTGTCTACCAAAATAATCATAACACAAAAAATATCTCATAAGCAATTGCATCAAATCTCACAAACGTCCATAATATGATGACAGGGACAAATAATAAAGCACCATTTATATTTGACCGGCAAACATCTCTGAACATTATTAACAGGAGAATCTTATGAGTAAAGAAAAGTTTATTCTGATAGACGGCAGCTCGATGCTGGTAACAAACTATTACGGCAACCTTCCCAAGGCTCTTTTGTTTGAAAAAGATCCCGAGAAAAAAATAGAACTCTACTCCCAGATAATGCACAACCAGGAGGGAAGCTACACCAACGCCATGTATGGCATGATGAGAACAATCCTGAAGATTCTCGAACAACAGGAGCCCACCCACATGATGTTCGCCTTCGATAAGACAAGAGATACTTTCAGAAGGCAGAAATACGCAGATTACAAGGGAAACAGAGGTGAAACTCCTGATCCCTTAAAGGAACAGTTCCAGAACATGGAAACACTGCTCTCGGATATCGGCTTTCAGGTCATGTTCGATGATAACTACGAGGCAGATGACATCGTCGGCAGCGTTGTTTCAAGGTTTGAAAAAGAGATTCCTTCCTTCATCATCACAAAGGACCATGACTATCTGCAGCTGGTAAATGACTACACAAGGGTATGGCTTCTTCAGACCAAGCAGGAGACAGCAGACGAACTCCTTAATAAATATGGTGCTGAGTACGGCTGGAACAGCAAGCTTGCAAAACTGCCCGACAAGGCATTTGAAGTAACTCCGCCCCTTTGCCTTTCCGAATACGGTGTCAAGCCTGAGCAGATTCCTGATCTTAAGGGAATTCAGGGCGATTCCAGTGACAACATCCCGGGCGTAAAGGGCGTCAGCAGTGCTGCTCTTCCTCTTCTTTCAAAATACGGGACTGTTGAGGGCATCTATGAGGCCATTGACGCATGTAATGGCGATAAAGAGCTCAAAGCGCTGTCTTCATATTGGAAGGATGAGCTTGGAATCAGCAGAAGCCCTATGAAGGCTCTGACAGAGCACAGGGATATGGCTTTTCTTTCAAAGGACCTTGCCATGATAAGACGGGACTATGAATTTTCTCAGGGCCTTGATGATTTCAAGATAAATCTTAACAAGGACAAGATGAAGGACGCGTTTATAAAATATGGCTTCAAGTCGCTTCTGGAAAAAATCTGATCATATAACGAGAGCTGTAAAAAGCCCGGTGCATTGGCAAGATGCACCGGGTTTTGTTAGGTAGGAGATTTTTATGACTATGTATGTCATTTGTAAATGCGCCTTGGCATCAGCGCTTTACGTAGTTTGTTTATGTTAGCTTTTGCTAACAAAGTTATATTAGCATAGGCTAACAACTTATGCAAGCATTTTTTTAGAATTTTTTTACTGAATTTTTACAATACTGGGAATTTATGATTTTTCAATCAAAGACGTCCTCGCCAAATCTAACCTTAGCATGGGCCTTAATTGCTTCAACGCACTTATCAAAGCCGAGCTTGCTGCTGTCAAGGCAAAGGTCATAGTTCATGGCGTCGGTCCAAAGATGTCCTGTGTGATGATAGTAATACTCAGAGCGGTATTTATCCTCTTTAGCACAGAATCTCTCAAGAGCCTTGCCGGTAAAGGGCTGAACCTTTCCTGCCTGCTCCATAAGGAAATCGTGAGGTGCATGGACAAAAACGCTGAGAACATTGTCATAATCAGCAAGCACAAAATCTGCAGCTCTGCCTATGATAACGCAGGGCTCTGTCTTGGCTATCCTTTTTATTGTCTCCGCCTGAAGCGCAAAAAGATTGTCCGGAGAGGTATAATCCGGATCTGAAGGGCGAAGGCACTTGCCGTCATATACATTTACAGGAATACGAAGAAAGCCTTTTTTTCTGAACTTCTCATCAGTTTCCAAAAACAGCCCTTCATTAATTCCACTATCCTCAGAAACCAGCTTGGTAAGTTCCTTGTCGTAGTAGTGGATTCCAAGCTCGTTGGCTAGTCTCTCTCCTACAGTTCTTCCGCCACTTCCATACTGTCTTGCTATAGTAATTACTATGTTCTTCATTTTTATTCTCCTAAATATGCTTTCTTGATAGCCGGGTCGTTCATAAGCATCTTTGCATCGCCTTCCTTGACGATACTGCCTGTTTCAATAACATAGGCTCTGTTTGCGATAGATAAAGCCTTTTTCGCATTCTGCTCAACCAAAAGGACTGTAACCCCATCCTTATTGACGTCCTCAATGATGCTGAATATCTCATTTACGAATATCGGTGAAAGTCCCATGGAGGGCTCATCCATAAGGATAATATCAGGATGCGACATCAGCGCTCTTCCCATAGCAAGCATCTGCTGCTCACCTCCGGAAAGAGTTCCGGCTAGCTGATTTTTCCTCTCCTCAAGTCTTGGGAAACGTTTGTATACTGTTTCAAGTGTCTGGGCCATCTCTGCCTTATCACGTCTTGAATAGGCTCCCATCTTGAGATTCTGCAGAACCGTCATCTGTGCAAAAACTCTTCTTCCTTCAGGGACCTGCGCCATTCCGAGGCCAACTATCTTGTGTCCGGAAACCTTGGTTATGTCCTGACCTTTATAGACTATTTTTCCCTTTTGTGGCTGCACCAAAGAAGAAAGGGTGTGAAGTGTTGTGGTCTTACCCGCGCCATTAGCTCCGATGAGCGCCACTACTTCTCCCTTATCAACATGAAAAGATATGCCCTTTAAAGCCTGAATAACGCCGTAGTATACACTCAGGTCCTTTACATCCAGTAATGTTTCCATAACTGCTCCTTATATATCATCACTCACCCAAATAGGCCTTGATAACCTCAGGGTTGTTAAGTACCTCTTTTGTCTCGCCCTGGCAAAGGACTCTTCCAAAGTTCAGAACCGTTAGTCTTTCACAGATTCCGGAAACCAGCTTCATATCATGCTCAATAAGAAGGATGGTCATGTCAAATTCCCTGCGGACAAGCGCAATGGTTGCCATCAGTTCAAGAGTCTCATTGGGGTTCATGCCCGCTGCAGGCTCATCCAGAAGAAGGAGCTTTGGATTAGTTGCCATAGCTCTTGCTATCTCAAGCTTTCTCTGTTTACCATAGGGAAGATTTGACGCCAGCGTATCCCTCTCTGCATCAAGATCAAAAACCTTAAGGAGCTTCTCTGCCTCCTGATCCATCTCCTTTTCGACCTTCTTATATTTGCCTACATGAAGGATTCCTTCGATAGCGCTGTACTTAAAGCGCTCGGAAAGCCCTACCTTTACGTTATCAATAACAGACATATTTTTAAAAAGTCTGATATTCTGGAAGGTTCTGGCAATTCCGGCATGATTGATCTCTATTGTACTCTTTCTTGTGATATCCTCTCCGTCCAACTTTATAACGCCTTCATTGGGCTTATAAACTCCGGTGAGAAGGTTAAATACTGTAGTCTTTCCGGCTCCGTTCGGTCCGATAAGTCCATAGAGCTCGCCTTTTTCAATTGAAATATTAAAATCATCTACAGCTCTTAGTCCGCCAAAGGATATGCAGAGCTTGTTTGCTTCAAGAAGTGCCATTATGCTGCCTCCTTTCTGCCAAAGAACTTCATCTTGCCGAAGGTCTTGCTTCTCCACTCGATAACCTTAGGTGACCAGTTGACTATCATCATGATGATAAGCACGATGGAATAGATCAGCATTCTGTATGTGTTGAGGCCTCTAAGAAGCTCCGGAAGCAGATACAGTATGCAGGCTGCGATAACACTTCCTCTGATGTTTCCAATGCCGCCAAGCACCACATAAACCAGGATCATGATTGATGCATTGTAACCAAAGTACTGTGACGAAGCAGTAAGTGTTGTAATGTTATGTGAAAAGAGAACTCCTGCAGCCCCTGCAATAGCAGCTGATATTGTAAATGCCATCATCTTATATCCTGTGACATTGATTCCTGTTGACTCAGCAGCGATGTAGTTATCCCTGATAGCCATGATCGCGCGTCCATCCCTTGAATTCACAAGGTTCTGGACCACGAAAAGAGAAATGAGAAGTACCACTATTCCTATCGTGAAGTTGGAATCGTGTGGAGTACCTGTAACACCCATAGCTCCGTTGACAATTATGTTTCCATCAGGCTCCATTCCAAGCTCCATTGAGTTCTTCATGGAAAAGTGAAGTCCGCTGCCATCTATTCCAATATAAAAAGCATTGATAACGTTCTTAATAATCTCACCAAAAGCAAGTGTTACGATTGCAAGATAGTCTCCTTTTAGCCTTAAAACAGGAATTCCAATAAGGAATCCAAAGAGAGCTGCAAATCCTATTCCAATAAGGAACGCAAGAAAAAATCTCAGAGGTCCGGGCAATGTATCAGTTGTTATCTTTGAAAAGAACGCGCTGGTAAAAGCACCGATACACATGAATCCACAGTGTCCGATACTTAGCTCTCCCAGGATTCCCACGCAGAGATTAAGAGCAACTGCTATTACCGCGTAATAGGTCATCGGCACTAATAGTCCCTTCATATGGCTTGAAAGATTACCTGTAAGAGCAAGTACCTGAAAGATAATATAGGCTGCTATAACAATTCCACATGTTATTAAATTGGATTTACTTTGCTTTGTGAATTTCATATTCTACAAGCTCCTTGTTTTCGTATAACTTATACCTTTTCTTGAATCTTCCTACCAAGTATTCCGGTGGGTCTTACCAAAAGGACAATGACCAGAATTCCAAACACAATAGCATCTGAAAGCTGTGATGAAATATAGGTCTTACTAAGTATCTCGACAATACCAAGCACCAGTCCGCCGATCATAGCTCCGGGAATTGAACCGATTCCGCCCAGAACCGCTGCAACAAAGGCCTTGATACCCGGCATAGCGCCTGTATATGGCGAAAGAGACGGATACGCAGAGCACAGAAGCGCTCCTGCTACTGCAGCAAGAGCTGATCCAATGGCAAAGGTCAGCATGATAGTCCTGTTGACGTTTATACCCATAAGAGTCGCTGCTCCTCTGTCCTCAGCGACTGCCAGCATGGCCTGTCCCTGTTTTGTCTTATTTATAAAAAGCTGAAGAACTACGAGAATCACAATACTTACCAGAATAGTCACGATGGTTACACCCTGGATCTTAAGCTGCCCTCCCGCGAAGGTAAGGCCCTCCCAGGTGACCACTGAAGTAAAGGACTTGATATCAGCACCAAAGATAAGCAGTGCTATGTTTTCCAAAAGATAACTGACTCCGATAGCCGTGATAAGAACCGCAAGGGGAGATGCAGCTCCTCGAAGTGGTCTGTAAGCCACGAATTCAGTGGTTATACCAAGAATCGTACAGAGGATTATGGCAACTATAATTCCCACTATGGAATTACCGCTGAAAGAGGCACAGATGGTAAAAATGATATAACATCCGACCATGATAAAATCGCCATGAGCAAAATTCAGCATTTTCGCAATGCCGTAAACCATGGTGTAGCCCAGCGCTATGATGGCATAAATACTGCCAAGACTAAGTCCGTTTATGAGATATGTTAGAAAGCTCATAGATTCCCCCAACGAATTCTGATTTCTTTTATGATGTACGCATTTCTGACTTTTGACACCTATATCATATTATACTATGGATAGAGCACGAGGGATACCTTTGACAGCATCCCTCGCTAAGATTATGTATGAAAATTTGAAAAACGGAAGTGCGAATTTTTATTATTCAGCTGATACGTAAGCACCATTCTGAATTACTACAGCCTTAGGCTCCTTGTTAGGCTCTCCGTTTGCTGACCAGGTCATCTTAGCAGATGTAAGTCCTGAAGCCTCCATAGAAGTCATTGCTGACTTGATCTGTTCACAGAGATCGGAGATGCTCATATCAGGTGTAAGGTTCTTTGTCTCAATTGCCTTCTTGATGATGTATACAGCATCGTAAGCATCAGCTGCAAACTGGTTAGGAATCTCACCATACTTTTCCTGATAGTTCTTTACAAAGTTAACAGTGAGATCATCTTTTGCATCAGCTGCGAAAGGTGTAAGAAGCATAACGCCCTCTGCAAGTGATGTATCAAAGTTATCAACTGTAAGGATACCATCAAGGCCATCAACACCAAAGAATATTGGTGAGTAACCCATTGTGTTAGCCTGTGTAAGGATAAGTGATGCATCCTTGTAATAGATAGGAAGGAATACGAGGTCAGCGCCTGCATCCTTTGCCTTCTGAAGCTGAACTGAAAAGTCTGTGTTGTTATCTGCTGTGAAAGCCTCTGCAGAAACTACTTCAAAGTTCTTGCCCTCTGCTTCCTGAACGAACTTCTGATAAATTCCACTGGAGTATACATCTGAGCTGTCATAAATGATACCAACCTTAGTTGCGAGGTTGTGATCATTTATATACTGAGCGGAAGCAATTCCCTGGTTAGGATCTGAGA
>JAEEGL011048368.1_pt1 | contig 31648 bp, 23 predicted proteins | sample 9134231 | NCBI WGS metagenome assembly JAEEGL01 (sample SAMN16246548, study PRJNA631951) | gut metagenome | biome: gut microbiome; feature: rumen; material: fiber-attached | host: Bos | place: Iran: Karaj | collected 2018-10 | reverse complement strand
TAAGTGTCATAATATGTCCAGCCGGTAAGGGTGTAACCGTCTCTGGTGCTTGCGGAGGTGGGCAGCGCCGCTCCGTAAAGCGCAGCCGCGCTTGCGGGGTTGGGAGCTGAGCCGTCTGCAGCGTAGAAGGTTACTGTGTGCTCATTACGGGCAAGATAGATGCTCAGTACAAGAGCGTCGGCATTCTCATCGGCGGGTATTACGCCCTCTGCCAGATATGCGGGGTGATTTGCGTCGCCCGCGTAAGTTGTATCAAGATGGAAGCCTTCGGGAATATCCTGCGCGGCGGGGGTTTCATCTACATTGTTGCTGATAAGTCCTGTTTTGGTTCCTGTGCCTATCAGTTCATATTCACCGTCGGTGTTCATAACATAAGTGTTTACCGTGTAGTCGGCCTCGCCGGGAGATAAGAGCGACTGTATCGAAGCGCCGCCAAGATTATGGCTGTCAATTACACGGGTTGTCATTGTGGTGCCGTTATCGCCGAAATAGTTTTTATCAATTGTGTTGCTGGAAGTGCTGCCCAAAAGACTGAAATAGCAATTGGAGCTCTCATCCTCCCCGTTTAGGTTGAGTGTGAATTGTAATGAATTATAATTACAGTCATTTACTGCAGTTTTGTAATAATCTCTGCCATTAATAATTGTTTCATCATGCTCACATGGATTATATGAAGAACCGAGCGCTGAAGTGTTGTGTTCCCATTTATAGCTGAAATCAGCATTGTAGTTTTGGGGGTTAGGTGTAACATTGATATATGCAGTATTTGCCGCCTGAGTTCCGCTTCTTTTTCCGCTGAACCTGAATGAAATAATATTATTGTAAAACTCAGTCTCATTGCTGTGAAGCCTGAGCTGATTGTTTACAAATTCGTTCAAAGCAGAATCGCTTACCGCAATACCTGAGCTGCTGTCTTTAACGAATGTGACATCACAGTAATACTTATATCTGCCGACCTGATTGAAATAGAGCTCACCGGAGTCGGAGCCGACGGGTATGCCGGTGATAAATCCGTCATTGCTAAGGTCAGAGTAGTTTCCCATATAATCCCGGTCACCTATGGTGCAGTACCATTTGCAGGCAGTCCCGTCCGGCGTTTCGACCATATCAATGGAATACGGATCTTCGCTGGGGTCCATTATTCCGGTGTTACCTGTTGTTTTGTCCTTGAAGTACCAGCTGAATACAGGCCGTATACCTTTAGGAATATCACCTAAAATTTCCGCTTTAAAGAAGGCGTAATATACCGATTCCGTGCCGGATTTTGCCAAATCCTGATTAGTGTTTCCGAAAAGATTATTTGCATTGTATTCATTAAAGTGGGTTTCCGCTCCGTTATCATATTCCGCGGCCCTGTATATCAGCTTCGGAGTGATTTTAACCGTATAAAATCTCCCTGCCGGAGTGCCTCCTCCGGATGTATATTCACCGTAAACGGTAATATCGGAGGCGGGCATGGTTTCCGGGATATCTGTCCAGGCAAAAGAATAACCGTACCATTCCGGAGCAATAGGGGCGGTGATCGTTTCTCCGTAATAGTATTCCTGCGTTTCATATAAGTTGCCGTCTATTATATAATTTATTTCATACTTTTCACGATCCCAGGTTGAAGCGTAGCTGAGGTTGCCCGTAACAACAGAGGATACTTCCGGGTCCCAGCCTGTGAATACGCGCCCTTCGGCAACCGGGTCTGCAGGCACGATTATTTCATCGCCGAGCTTGTAGTCGCTTTTTTCACTGACTGTTTCGCCGTTTGCTCCGGTAAAGATAACGGTAAACACGTTTGCGCTGTTGAAGTGTATATTTGCATTCAACAGATTTTGATTGCCTGAGGAAGAAACGGAAATTGCGTTCCATTCTTCTTCTGAACCGGAATAGTAAACATCGGATAAACGTTCGCAGTTGGAAAATGCGGATGACTCTATATCGGTGAGCCCTTTATAAATAAATATACTTCTAATAGAACAACTTTTGAATGCGTTTCTGCCAATGCTTGTAATACTGTTAGGCAGAGTTAAAGTCTTTATTTCCAATGAGTAAAAAGCGTGACCCGGAATGGATCTTACATTTTCGCCAATGTGCACTTTTTCAATATTATAACATCCACGAAACCAAGTATTATCAATACCTAAAAAAGCAACAAAACTATTGATTTGTCCGCAATTAATGGCATTATAATACACAGTTTTTATTCCGGTGCAATTCATAAATGCTTTAATGCCGATTTTTTCAACATTTTCGGGAATGGTAATGCTTGTCAGTCCGGTGCAATTTGAAAACGAAGAGTTACCGATACTTACTGTACTGTCGGGAATAGTAATACCGGTAAGCCCGGTGCAATTTGAAAACGAAGAGTTACCTATACTTACTGTACTGTCGGGAATTGTTATACCGGTAAGCCCGGTACAGCCTGAAAATGCTTCGGCAGCTATACAGATGGTACCGTCTGTGATTGCATAATCACCGGTAACTTCGTTTGCCTTGATCAGATGATGGTCGATATACAGCACGCCGCCCTGCCAGTTATCGGGGTTGTTGTAATAGGCGGTCCCGTTAAAAGCGCCCGCTCCGATGCTCGTAACACTGTCGGGTAATGATATGCTTGTAATGCCGGTGCAGCCGGAAAAAGCGTTTGCTCCGATGCTCGTAACGCTGTCGGGTAATGATATGCTTGTAATGCCGGTGCAGCCGGAAAAAGCACTTGCTCCGATGCTCGTTACACCTACCGGAATGGTTATACCCGACAGTCCTGTACAGTTTTCAAATGCATAGGACCCAACGCTTGTAACACCCGCGGGGATATTGATGCCTGAAAGCCCGGTGCGGCCTGAAAATGCATAGCCTCCGATGCTTTTAACGCTGCCGTCAGTCGGTATTACACTGTTACCGCACCCGGCGACGAGAGTGCCCGAATCATTTATAAGACAGTTGCCGGATGTGTGATAGACTGTGTTGCCCTGAGCGACAGTAATACTCATCAGCCCGGAGCAGCCGGCGAAGGAAGAGCTATTTACACTTGTGACACTCGCCGGTATGGTTACGCCGGTAAGACCGGTGCAGTTTTTGAAAGCATCGGCGCCTATTTTAATCACATTTTTACCGCTTATTGACGACGGTATTGTTATATTTCCTCCTGTTCCGTTGTATTTGGTAATAGTGACCTCATCGTTTGAAACGGAGTACTCGTAGTCGCCGTATGTCTCGGCAGAGGCGCTCACGCCGCCCACGGCAATCACGCCGAGCAGCATCGCCGCGCTGAGAAGCACGGAAAGCAGCTTTTTCAGTTCTTTCATCACAAAAATCCTCCTTGAAAGGGGCTGCGTAATAATTTGCCATAATATTGTATTTCTGAGCTTGTCGGGTAATATCAAACAGGTTTTTCTGCTGCTTTGAATCCTGCCGGGAATCTCTGCCTTTCAAAGAGATTCCGGGGCGTGCAAGCCCATTTCTTGTACAATTACTTTAATTTACAATATATATAGTAAAAATACGCAATTATTCATCATTATTCTACCATATATTGTGTGCGGCCGTCAATATAATCTTTACATTTTTATTAATCGGTGCTACAATATGTCGGGGTGATGTATATGCAAAGCACAAAATATATCAAAACAATTCTTTCTTTTCTGCTGGCTTTTTCTGTTATTTTTTCCTGCTGTTTCACAAGCGCTCACTGTATCTGCATAAGAGAAGGGGACGGTTCGCAGGCCGCGTTTACGCAGGATGATTTTCTCTCTGCAAGGGGCAGAAAACTTGTGAACCGCAGGGGAGAGGAGATTACTCTGAAGGGTGTCAATTTGGGAGCGTGGCTTATTTTTGAGGATTGGCTGTGTCCCTATGAAGAGGTCTCGGACAATTACGAGCTTATTGAAACCCTCACCGACCGCTTCGGGTCCGGCAAGGCGTATGAGCTTCTGAATACCTACTATGATAATTTCATAACTGAGTACGATTTTGACCTTATAAAGTCCATGGGCTTCAACTGCGTCAGGCTTCCGTTCTGGTTCAGAAATTTCTATTATGATGATGAAGGTACAAAAATCCTTGACGATAACGGCGAGTGGGATTTTTCACGCCTCGATTGGGCCGTGAACGAGTGCTCCGAAAGAGGGCTTTATGTTATCCTGGATATGCACGGCGCACCGGGCTATCAGAGCGACGCGCCTCACTCAGGCAAGGGGCTCTCCTGCGGGCTTTATGAGCAAAACGAGCAGGGCGAAAAATACAGGCGCCTCACAGCCGAGCTCTGGCAGGCGATAGCCTTGAGATTCAAGGATTCTCCCGCTGTGGCGATGTATGACCTTCTCAATGAGCCGATGTGCGATGTGGACTGCACCGAGCTCAAACGCCGCAGCAATAACGAGTATATTTATTCTTTCCTCTATGATGCCGTTCGTGAGGCTGACCCCGTTCACCTGATTTCCATTGAATGCATCTGGACCTGCCTTGCCGCTCCTCACAAACAGTTGAAGGGCTGGAATAATGTGGTGTATCAGGTTCATTTCTATCAGAATTCCAATTTCATTTTCAATCTCTTTGTCTGGCTTACCCGTATATGGTTTTCCGACTCTCCGCTGCTTATGGGCGAATTCTTCCCCCACAAGGCAACCACCTGGTCCAACTGTTTTGAAACGATGGAAAAATACGATTACTCCTGGATGCTTTGGACATATAAAGCGACCGGGCATCTTATGTGGGAGAGTGACTGGTGCATAATGGGCAGCAGAGACGGCTTTGAGAGGGCAAAAATAAAAACCGACAGCTTTGAAGAAATTGCTCGCAAATGGGGCGAATGCCAGCGCACTCAAAACGGCTACATTGATTCGGGCCACTATGACAGAGATGTAAAAGCCTATCTTTAAGCACAAGTTTTGACACAAATCATAAAATGTGTTACAGTATTATAGGTTAAAATATTGTTTCCACGGAGGAATTATAATGAAAAGCAAAACACGTATTCTTCTTATTGCATTAGTTACGGCTCTTCTTGCCGCTCTGATGATTGCTTCGGCAAACGCCGTTTCCGCAAAGCCTGACGCGCAAGGCAACGTGCCGCCTCACGGTGCCTGCCGCTCACACAGCGGACCGCTTCTGACCCTCGACAGCATACCTGTAAGGCAGAATCGTAACGGGGCGCAGAGAATCATATCTGTTAATACTGTTACAAAAGATATACCGGTTGTAACGGTGGTTATCGGTTTCTCAAACATTTCCTATGATAATGAGTATGACTGGGGCACTGCTCTTTTCAGCGGGGAGAAATCCCTCACCGCTTATTACAGCGATATGTCATTCGGTCAGTTTACCTTTACGCCGGCGAATGAATCATCCGCTTTCGGCACCGATGCAAACACAAACACCGCCGACAGAGCAAATGACGGCATAGTGCATGTGAATGTTGATGCGCAGCACAGATACTGGGATCTTGAGGATGAAACCGGAGAACGTGAGCTCCTTATGCTCAAGGCCTTTGCCGAGGCTCTTAAAAAGGCCGATAAGTATGTTGATTTTGCCGCGTATGATGCCGACGGAGACGGTAAAATAACCTCCAGCGAGCTTGCAGTCAACTTCATCGTGGCCGGCTATGAGGCCGCCGACGCGGAGAATAATTATCTTGGCCTTGATAATCTCCTCTGGTCACACGCTTGGTCATTCCTTGAGGCGATTGAGGAAAATGCCTGGAACCTTACCGCCCCAAACCTGGATGGAGTTGAGGTTTCGTCTTACATTGCCGTTTCTGAGTTTATCAGCGAAAATCTGCACGAGCCAATCTGCATTCTCGCTCATGAGATGGGGCACTATCTCGGGCTTAAGGATTACTATGACACAACCTACAGCATCGGCGAGTGGATGGATTACTCCATAGATACTCTCAGCCTTATGGACAGCGCGTGGGGAACGGATTCGCAGGGCGAATATACTCCTCACTCCCTTGACGCCTGGAGCCGCTGTATTCTCGGCTGGTATGAGCCGCAGACCGCTTCCGCAAAAGGTGAATATACTATACGCGCCCAGGATTATTCGGCGGGCAAAGAGGCCTTTTCTGCTCTTATAATCCCCACACCCAACAGCGGTGAATATTACCTGCTTGAAAACCGCCAGATAACAAAATGGGATGACGGTCTGCCCGGCGATCTGCTCTCTCCCACAGACGGCGGCATCATTATGTGGCACATTGATGAAACCGCGTATAACAATTATGTGGAAGCAAACAGAGTAAACGCCGCTTTCCACAGACCGGCAATTATGCCTCTTTACCCTGAAATTGACGGCTCAAAATATACCTTTATAGGCTCTTACAATACCGTTATGACCAACAGTCCGTTTTACACCAAGTCATACTGGGATTCCGAGTATTCCAAAGACCTCGGCAGTTCGGCACAGCTCCCGGTTTACGGTAAGGGGATAAAGGCAAATTCGCAAAATGGGAGAAGGCTGACGGGAATATATGTCACTTTCCTTTCCGACAATGCCCGTGAGATGAAGGTAAGCGTTGATTTCAAAGAAAATGCTTGCCCGTTCTGCGGAAAGGATCACGGCAATTCTCTCGGCGGCAGAATAACGGCGTTTTTCCATAACCTCTTTTACAGAATCAGTTCTCTTTTCTGACCTGCCTTATACTCTGAATAATTGATACAAACTCCGGTCTCCCGAGGGCGGCCGGAGTTTTACATATTTTATATAAAAATGCATTTCACTTGACAAAAATATAATTTAAATATATTATATTGTGGGTCAATTCATAATTCACGGATGGGTAAAATAAATCACAGATACAAACAAATCAGGAGAATATATGCAAAAAAAGACTAAAAAAACAAATTCGGAAAAAGCTTCGGAAAAGCCCGTGAAACAGGCTAAGACCAAAACCGATAAATCCAAGAAAGCTCAGAATCAGGACAGAGCCCCCAAAAAGAAAGCGGCCGCTGAAAAGAGCGTTAAGACAAAAGCTCAGGCTGCCGCGCCCGAAACGGCTCAGGTCAAGAGCAAAAAGAGCGCCAAGTCCGCCGTGAAGCGTGCGCCGAAGCCCCGCAACGGCTCGCAGAAAAGGCGCAGTTCAAAGAACACAAGCCCTGTCAGAATCGCTTTTCTTGGCGGCATAAACGAGGTCGGCAAAAACATGACCCTCTATGAGTATGAGGATGATATGTTTATTGTTGACTGCGGTCTGTCGTTCCCCGATGCCGATATGCCGGGCATAGATATGGTAATACCCGATTTTACCTATGTAGAGAAAAACAAGGATAAAATCAAAGGCATAATCATTACTCACGGCCACGAGGACCACATAGGCGGTCTTGCCTATCTTTTCAAGAGCGTAAACCTGCCTGTTTACGGCACAAAGCTCACCATAGGACTCATTGAAGGCAAACTCAGGGAGCACGGCCTGCTCTCGGGCGCTCACCTCAATGTTGTTTCACCCGGTGACACGGTTCAGCTCGGCAAATTCAGCATTGAAATGATTCACGTTAATCACTCAATACCCGATGCCATCGCCCTTGCGATAAAAACAGACGCAGGCACAATCATCCAGACCGGCGACTTCAAGATTGACTCCACACCCATCGACGGAGAAGTGATAGATATCGCAAGGTTTGCCCAGCTCGGCAGTGAGGGCGTGCTTGCCCTTCTTTCAGACTCCACAAACGCCGAGAGGCCCGGCTACACCGAGAGCGAACGCAAAGTGGGGGAGAGCCTCGATGTTCTTTTCAGACAGGCTAAAAAAAGCAGAATAATCATTGCCACTTTTGCCTCGAACATTCACAGGGTACAGCAGATTATCAATGTTGCCCATTCTGTGGGCCGGAAGGTCTGTATGGTCGGCAGGTCGCTGGAAAACGTTGTGAATATTTCATCTCAGCTCGGTTATCTAAATATTCCCCCCAAGGTGCTGATTAACCAGGATGAGCTCGGCAGCTATGCCGATGACAAGCTTGTTATCATCACAACCGGCAGCCAGGGAGAGCCGATGTCCGCGCTCACGAGAATGGCTTTTTCAGACCACAGGAAGGTTGAAATAAAGCCCAATGATTTTGTTATCATTTCCGCAACCCCGATCCCCGGCAATGAAAAAACCGTGGGCAATGTTGTTAATGAGCTCATGAAGCTCGGCGCGCGTGTCATCTATGAAAAGATGTATGATGTTCACGTTTCGGGCCACGCCTGCAGGGAGGAGCTCAAGCTCATTATGAGCATAGTGAAGCCCCGCTTCTTTATACCCGTGCACGGTGAGCAGAAGCATCTGCAAAAGCACGCGGAGCTTGCCCTCAGCGTCGGAATCCCCAAAAACAATATCTTTATAGCCGATAACGGAGTTGTCGCGGAAATCACTTCCTCATCCATTAAAAAGGGCACGCCCGTCACAGCGGGCAAGGTCTTTGTGGACGGCAGCGGCGTCGGAGATGTCGGCTCCGTTGTTATAAGAGACAGGAAGAAGCTCGGCGAGGACGGCATTATCGTGGTGACCGCTTCGCTTGATTATGAGACCGGCCAGCTCATAGCAGGCCCCGAGGTGCTCTCGCGTGGTTTCGTTTATGTAAAAGAATCCGAGGAGCTTATTGAAGGGGCGAGAATTGCGGCCGAAAAGACACTTGAAAACTGCTATTATTCAAATATTAACGATATAAATGCAATCAAAGGCAAGGTAAAGGATTCGGTTTCTAAATATGTGCGCGAAAAAACGAAACGCGATCCGATGATTCTGCCTGTGATAATGGAGGTTTAAATGAAACTCAGGGGCTACCGATATGACGGCCTGGTGTTTGCCGCCGCTCTTTTTGCCGCACTCGGATTTGCGGCTTATACAGCGCTGAGCGGCAGCTATAAACTTGCGCTTAGCGAATGTGCGGCTGTCTTTATTGTGGTGGTTATTTTCCTTGTCAGGGCGCTTACGGCAAGACGAAGATACCGCAGAATGCTGCAAATCGCCGCTAAAAAAGCCGATCATACCGATACAAAAGTCCTTGAAAGTTTCACTTACCCCGTCTGCATAGCCGATGAGGATTCTCTCGTAACCTGGTGCAACAAAGCTTTTGCCGATGAGGTCGCGGGAGACGAGCTGAATCAGAGCTATACGGTCAGAAAATTTCTCGGCAGCGCCGACCCCGAAAAGGGCGATGTTTGCGTGCCTGTGGGGGACAAATATTTCAATGTGTATTCCTTCCCGTTTCACAGGGACGGGAAAAACTATACAGTATATGAGCTTACCGACAACACACGCCTCAAAAAGACCGAAGAGAAATTCATTAAAACCAGACCGTATTCAATAATCATAGATGTTGATAATATTGACAATTCCCGCTCGGATATAAAGGACAGTGAGAAATCCGCCATTATTTCACGTGTTGAGGCGATGATTGACGACTGGAGCGAAAAGTTTTCTTCGAGCGTACGCAGAATCAGCGATGACAGGTATTCTCTTATAACCGAAAAAGAAAATGTTGACGCTATGGTCGCCGACAGATTCTCGATAATTGAAAATGTAAGAAACTTTGTCTATAAAGACAGAAACGCCGGGGTCACGCTCTCCATAGGCGTTGCGCCGGGCGAAACAATTATGCTCGCAGAGAAAGCCGCAAGGAAGGCGTTTGATATAGCAATCGGCAGGGGCGGCGACCAGGCTGCGCTTCTTATGCCGGACGGTTCATATACCTTTTTCGGCGGGGTTTCAAGCTCTGCGGAAAAATACTCCAAAACCCAGACAAGAGTGCTTGCGGGCAACCTTGCAGCTGAACTGAAGAGCAGCGGCCAGGTGTTTGTTATGGGTCACGCTTTTTCAGATTTTGATTCTCTGGGCGGCGCGCTCGGCGTAGCCGTTATGGCAAGGTCCCTCGGAGTTCCCGCTTATGCAGTTGTCAATAAAGAAACCACTCTCGCGCTTTCGCTTGTCGAGTTCGCGGAATCGGGCGAGCTTTCGGATATTCTGATTCCGTTTGAAAAGGCTGTCCGCTCCGTCGGCAAAAAATCACTCGCGGTGCTTGTAGATACGCATATACCTTCCATGAGCGATTACCCGGAGCTGTTTGAGAAGTGCGAAAAACGGGTTATTATAGACCATCACCGTCTCGCGGCGGGCAAGTATGATTCGGATATAAAAATTTACCATTCACCTACGGCGTCATCGGCCTGCGAAATGATAACCGAGTTTATTTCTTACACGCTTGATGATTCAAAGGTGAGCGCTTCCCTCGCGCAGGCGCTTCTCTCGGGCATTATGCTTGACACCAAAAACTTTGTAATAAGGTCCGGTGCGCGCACATTCAGCGCCGCAGCCTATCTTAAGGAGCGCGGAGCAAATCTCGTTGAAACAAAGAAACTCTTCAATGCTTCGTTTGACGATATAAAGCTCAAAAACTCAGTTGTTGATTCCGCTGAGTTTTACAAAAACTGCGCTGTTGCCTGTGTGCCGGATAATGTTCCCGATAACCGTCTTATTGCCGCAAAGGCCGCTGACGATCTGCTCGGCGTTTCCGGTGTGAAGGCCTCATTTGTGCTTTATGAAACCCGCGGCGCCGTCTCGGTATCCGCAAGAAGTCTCGGCGAAATAAACGTTCAGCTTATTATGGAAGCTCTCGGCGGCGGAGGTCACAGGACTATGGCCGCCACACGGCTTGAAAATACTAAGCAGGAAGCTGAAAAAATGCTGTATGAAGCTATTGATAAAATGACAGAAAGTGAGAGGTAAGTAAAAATGAAGGTTGTTCTTTTACAGGATGTCAAGGGTCTCGGTAAAAAAGGGGAGCTTGTAAATGCGTCCGACGGCTATTCGAGAAACTATCTTTTTCCCCGCAAGCTTGCCATGGAGGCAAATTCACAGGCTATGAGCGAGCTTAAAAACAGAGAATCCGCAGAGAAGCACCGCATTGAAACCGAAATTGCCACCGCAAAGGAAGAGGCAGCGAAGCTTGAGGGCAAAACCATAAGAATCACCGCCAAAGCCGGCGCTAACGGCAAGCTTTTCGGCTCCGTCACCGCCAAGGATGTTGCCGAAGCGGTAAGCAAGGAGTACGGATTTGAAATCGATAAGAAAAAAGTTCAGATGGAAGAAATAAAAGCGTACGGCACATATCCCGCCGAAGTAAAGCTTTATAAAGGCGTTTCCGCGTCTGTTTATGTGTTTGTGGGAGAATAATAATGAACGAATCAGGTATCGTCTCTTTTGACAATATTGAAATGCCGTGGAGCCTGGAGGCGGAGCAGGCTGTGCTCGGGAGTGTGCTTTCCGACCCTTCCTGCCTCTCTCAGGTTGCCGTATACCTTAAGCCGGACTCATTTTTCCACCCTCAGCATAAAGAGATTTTTTCACAGATGCTTGCCATAGACAACACAGGCAATAAGATTGATCCTCTCGTTGTGCTTGACAGGCTTGTCGAAAACGGTATATTCGACAGCGCCGGCGGCAAGAAATATCTGATGGAAATGGCACAGAGCGTGCCTTCAACCGAAAATGTTGAGACTTACGCAAAGATAGTCCGTGAAAAATTCTACCTGCGTTCTCTTATCACTTTTTCCAGTGAAACAATTCAGAGCGCTATGGCGCAGGACGGCACGGCGGATGCCCTGCTTGACAGCGCAGAGCAGAAGATTTACAACATCCGTCAGGGCAAAACCACGGATGCTCCCTCAAAGCTCAAGGATATTATCTGGAATGATGTTTTTGATACCCTCAAGAAACTGACGGGAGAAGATAAAGAGCTTTACAAGGGCTATACAACAGGCTTCGACGAGCTGGATGAAAAACTGACCGGTCTCAACCGCTCCGATCTTATTATCGTGGGCGCGAGACCCGGTATGGGTAAAACCAGTTTCGCTCTTAATCTGGCGCGTAATGTTGCGGTTAAAGCCGGAAAGAAAACTCTGATGTTTTCTCTTGAAATGACTAAGGAACAGCTTGCTATGAGAGTTCTCGGCACAGAGGCGAGAGTTGCCTCCCATAAAATGAGATCCGGGCAGATAGATAATGATGAATGGGTGCGCCTTGGCACCGCTGCAAATGTGCTCGGCGACTGCCCGCTGTTTTTTGATGATACCTCCGCTATAACTGTGCCTGAAATGAAAGCCAAGACAAGAAGGCTCGGCGGAGTGGAGTGCGTTATAGTTGACTATCTCGGCCTTGTAAGACCGAGCACAAAAGCTGAAAACAGGGTAAACGAAGTCAGCGAAATTACCCGCAATCTGAAAATGATGGCCAAGGACCTGCAGATTCCCGTTATCTGCTGCGCTCAGCTTTCAAGAGGCACCGAAACAAGAGGCAAGTCGCACAAGCCGCAGCTTGCCGATCTCAGGGAATCCGGCTCTATTGAGCAGGATGCCGATATAGTCCTTATGCTTTATCGTGAGGATTATTACAGCGGCGAAAAAGAAGACGGAGAAGATTATGCCACGCAGGCCGAGGTTAAAAAGGTCTCCGTTATCATTGCAAAAAACAGACACGGTGAAACCGGCACCATAGATTTCGCCTGGGACGGCGATCACACGCTCTTCCTTCCCATCGAAAGAATTCACAATGAAGAATAAAATCAGGAATACAATCGAAAAATACAATATGCCTGTGAAAAACGCGAGGGTGATTGTTGCCCTGTCGGGAGGCAGTGATTCAATGTCGCTGCTTCACGCGCTTTATTCACTGCGTGATGAATACGGCTTCACACTTGAGGCGGCGCACGTAAATCACGGCATAAGAGGCGAAAGCGCACAGAGAGACGAACACTTTTCCGTGCACGAATGCGAAAAGCTCGGCATTGAGTGCCATGTGCTCAGGGCTGATGTTCCGTCAATCGCTTCGGATAGCGGAATGTCTGTTGAAGAAGCGGGCAGAAAGGTGCGTTATGATTTTTTTGCGTCTCTCGGGGACGACGCGGTGATTGCGACCGCTCATAATCTCAACGACCGTATTGAGACTATGCTTTTTAATCTTGCGCGCGGCTCTTCTCTTAAAGGGCTATGGTCAATACCGCCCGTAAGGGGCAATGTAGTAAGGCCTCTGATAGACTGCACAAAGGAAGAAATACTTGATTACTGCAGTAAAAACGGCATAGATTACGTAAATGATGAAACAAATGACGATATTCACTACACCAGAAACCGTATAAGGCATAACGTCCTTACACAGCTTAAAGCAGTCAACCCTGCGTTTGAGAGAAGCGCTCTCAGGTGCATAGAGTGCATAAACGATGACGAAGCCTTCCTTTTATCTCTTGCAGAGGAGACAGCGGCAAAAGCCCGTACAGACGGCGGATACAGCACACGGATACTTGCCGGAGCACCTCTCCCTGTGTTGAGAAGGGCGGTCAATATGATAGTCAATTCATTTCTGCCCGATTCTTCGGATAACCGTCTTATTGATGAAGTTGTTTCGTGCATTGCTGAATATGAATCAAACGGCAAGGGCAAAACCGTTCAGCTTAAAGAAGGAAGATTTCTCAGGACCAGAGCCGGTCTGCTTGAGTTTCCCGAAAAAGCCGAAACGTGTGACGTCTGTCGCAATATGCAGTCCGGCGCTTTCAGCGTCTCTTTGCAAACCGTGTCGCGCGATGAATACAATTTACGGATTGTTAACAAAAACCTGTGCGATTGCTTTATTGACAGTGATAAAATAACGGGCGAAATCAAAGTCCGCACCCGCCTTGAGGGCGACAGAATCACACCCGCGGGCAGGGGAGTCGGCAAGCAACTCAGAAAACTGCAGAACGAGCTCGGAATACCGCCGGAGCTTAGAGACATAGCTCCCGTTATCTGCGATGACGAAGGTATAGTCGCAGCTTATCCGTGCTGTGTTGATGAACGGGTTAAGGTTACTGCCGGCACAGAAACGGTTTTAGCTATACGCATTGAAAAAGAGGGCAGTTATAATGTATAAAGACATCGAAAAAGTGTATTACACACAGGAGGCCCTTGCCGCTATAGTAAAGCGGCTGGGTAAAGAAATAAGCGAGGATTACAGAGATAAAAAGCTGCTCCTCGTCAGTATACTCAAGGGCTCTGTCGTTTTTATGGCAGATCTTATGCGCGAGATTACAGTGCCGTGCGAGATAGATTTTATGTGCGTATCCTCATACGGTAACTCAACAGAAAATTCAAACAGCACAGTCAGGATAATCAAGGACCTTGATTGCGATATTCAGGGCCGTGATATTCTGCTGGTTGAGGATATACTTGATTCCGGGCGCACGCTCAGTCATGTGATAAATGTGCTTAAAACCAGAAACCCCCGCAGCATCAGAATCTGTACTCTGCTCGACAAACCCGAGCGCAGAGTGGTTGATCTGAAGGCAGATTATCACGGAACGGATGTTCCCGATGAGTTCGTTGTCGGCTACGGTCTTGACTATGCGGAAAAATACCGCAATCTGCCGTATATCGGTGTCCTGAAAAAAGAAATTTACTCAGATATATAAGGAGAGGGAAAGTGGATAACAACAAGAATAACAAGAACAAAAGCGGTAATTCAAAAAGAAAATGGCTGACAATAATACCATACATCCTGATTCCGCTGATTATTATTTCCGGCCTTTCTTTCTATGCTCAGAATCAGAAGAAGGAAACGCCCGAATACTATGAGGTCGTTGCTCTTTTTGATGAGGGCAAGGTTGCGAGCTACTCGCTCAATCTCAGCAGCGGTTCCCTCGTTTATTACCTTGTGGGTGAAGATCCCGAAAAGGCAGTGGGCCATACTTATGTTGTGCCCAGCGTATCGCTTTTTGTGGAAGACGTGCACGAAAAGGTAATGGAACATAACAGGAAAAATCCTGATAATCCCATTGAGGCCAAATATGTTTCCGGCTCATCCGCCTCTACTCTCCTGAGCATTCTGCCCACGGCAATACTCACAATAGTTATGATTGTTGTAATGGTTGTCCTGTTCAGAAGAATGAGTCAGACCATAGGCAATGAAAACAACAAGACCATATCATTCGGCAAGGCCAGAGTCAAGCAGGGCAAGGATGAAAAACGCAAGACCACGTTTGATGATGTCGCCGGAGCAGATGAAGAAAAAGAGGAACTCACCGAAATTGTTGAATTCCTGAAAGATCCCCATAAATTTGACGCTCTCGGCGCAAGAATTCCCAAGGGCGTGCTTCTCGTAGGCCCTCCGGGTACGGGTAAAACCCTGCTTGCCAGAGCTGTCGCGGGCGAGGCCGGCGTTCCTTTCCTTTCAATTTCCGGCTCCGATTTTGTGGAAATGTATGTAGGTGTCGGCGCGAGCAGAGTGCGCGACCTTTTCGATAAAGCGAAGAAAGAAGCTCCCGCTATCATTTTCATAGATGAAATTGATGCTGTCGGCAGGCACAGAGGCGCAGGTATGGGCGGAGGACACGATGAAAGAGAGCAGACTCTCAATCAGCTCCTCGTTGAAATGGACGGCTTCGGTGCTAACGAAGGCGTAATTGTCATTGCCGCCACCAACCGCCCCGATATACTTGACCCCGCGCTTCTCAGGCCCGGCAGATTTGACCGCCAGGTTACGGTAAACTATCCCGACCAGAAGGGCAGAGTTGCAATTCTTAAGGTCCACGCAAAGGGTAAGCCCATAGGTCCCGATGTCGATTTTGAGAGCATAGCTCACGCAACTGTCGGCTTTACAGGCGCAGACCTTGAAAATCTGCTCAACGAAGCGGCGCTGCTTGCCGCAAGAAGAAGCAAGCTTGCTATAACAATGGAAGAGGTGGACGAAGCGGCCCTCAAGGTTGAGGTAGGCGCGGAGAAAAAGTCACACAAGATGAATGAAAAATCACGCCGCCTTACCGCTTATCACGAAGCCGGGCACGCGGTTTCAGCTTACTTCCTTGAAAATTCGGACCCTGTTCATCAGATTTCGATTATTCCCAGAGGTCTCGCGGGCGGATATACTCTCCACAGACCTACGGAAGACAAGAGCTATGTTTCAAAGAATCAGATGCTCGATGAGCTTGTCGGCCTCCTCGGAGGCAGAGTTGCCGAGCAGATTATAATCGGCGACATTTCCACCGGAGCTTCAAATGATATTCACAGGGCTACCGAAATTGCAAGAAGTATGGTCACACAATACGGTATGAGCGAAAAACTCGGCCCCATTGCTTTCGGAGGCGACAGCCATGAAATTTTCCTTGGCAAAGATTACGGCCAGGTGCGCAATTACTCCGAAACGGTTGCCGCTCAGATTGACGAAGAGATTGAAAGACTGATAAGCGAAGCTTACGCGAGGACAAACAGCATCCTTTCCGAGCATATTGACAAGCTTCACGCTGTTGCCGGCGCTCTGCTTGAAAGAGACAAGGTTGATGGCAAGGAGTTTATTGAGATAATGGAAGGTAAAGCGGAAAACGACGATGACACCTCTGAAATAACTGTTTCCGGAAGCGGAGACATCGAGTAATTAAAATAAAACAGAGCTCTTCCTTAGAAGGGCTCTGTTTTTTTATTTAAGGAAATCGGGTATTTCGGAAGGCTTTGGCTGAAGCACGGCCAGAACAAAGTCTTTTACTCTTGCCAGAAACTCGCGTGAGTGCCTGTAAAGCACATATTCGTAATGTGTTCCCTTGCTGCCGCAAGTTACTCCGTAAGCGTCAATTCTGAGCTTTTTGGCTATAAAAAGAGAGCGGCTTATATGGTATTTCTGAGTTACAATAATGGCGCTTCTTATGCCGAAAACAGATTTTGCGTTATAAATTGATGCGTAAGTTGAAAAACCGTTTTCATCACATATTATGCACTCTTTGGGCACACCGTTTTCAATTGCGTATGCTTTCATTACTTTGACTTCATCATAGTAATTGTCCGAAGCGTCGCCGGTGAGCAGCAGAGTATTGCTCACGCCTTTTTTGTAGAGCTCTATTCCGCAGTCGAGCCTGTCCTTCAGTATGGGCTTAGGCTGATTTGCATATACGGTGGAGCCGGGGATTATAATGCAGTCATAATCATATTCTGTTTTATCCGCCCGCCTGATATAGGGCGCTGTGGTTATCATAACAGTGCAGTTGATTATTACCGCAACGGCTGTAATCAGGGATAATACCGCTGCAGTAAATTTAAGCAGTTTTTTCATTTTTGAAACCTCTCATCTATCCTTATTATAATAACTCACTGTTTGAAAATAGTCAACGGATTGTTGACAAAACAGGCGGTTTTGGTTAATATTTATCGGGGTGAAATATATTATGTACAGTCTCATAAAAAAACAGGATAAAGCAAGAAGGGGAGAGTTCGTCACCGTGCACGGCACAGTTCAGACGCCGGCCTTTATGAATGTTGCCACCTGCGGCGCAATCAAGGGCGCGCTCTCGTCAACCGATCTTGAAAATATAAACTGTCAGGTAATGCTCTCAAACACCTATCATCTTCATGTAAGACCCGGTGACCGTCTTATAAAGGAGCTTGGTGGTATTCATAAATTTACCGGCTGGCAGGGTCCCGTTCTCACCGACAGCGGAGGGTTTCAGGTCTTTTCTCTTGCCTCTCTGAGAAAAATCAAGGAGGAGGGAGTAAATTTCCGCTCTCATGTTGACGGCAGGCACATTTTTATGGGGCCTGAGGAAAGCATGCAGATACAGTCAAATCTCGGCTCAACCATCGCAATGGCGTTTGATGAGTGCGTTGAAAACCCCGCCGAGTATAAATACGCAAAGAGCTCCTGTGAAAGGACTGTACGCTGGCTCGAAAGATGCAAGGCTGAAATGGCGCGCCTCAACTCACTCCCGGACACAATCAACAAAAACCAGCTGCTTTTCGGTATAAACCAGGGTAGCACATACGAAGATCTGCGTATAGAAAATATGAGGCAGATTGCCGCGCTTGACCTTGGCGGCTACGCCATAGGCGGGCTTGCCGTAGGTGAGCCGAAGGAGGAAATGTACCGGATTATATCTGCGGTCGAGCCGTATATGCCCGAGAATAAAATCCGTTATCTTATGGGTGTAGGTACTCCCGGAAACATAATTGAGGCTGTCTTCAGAGGCGTTGATTTGTTTGACTGCGTCATGCCCAGCAGAAACGCGCGACACGGCCATCTTTTTACGAAGGCCGGTATAATCAATATAAATAACAATAAATATGAGAGAGACAGTCTTCCGATTGACCCCGAATGCTCATGCCCGACCTGCCGTAAGTTTTCCAGGGCCTATATCAGGCATCTTTTCAGAAGCGGGGAAATGCTCGCAATGAGACTTGCCGTGACCCACAATCTCTGGTTTTACAATAACCTTATGAGTGAAATCCGGCTTGCGCTTGACGAGGACAGATTTGATGATTTCAGGGCTGAAAATGTGATTAAGCTTGATACGAGAATCTGATATGCAAATCAACCCGTTAAATAATGCTTGCAATTTTATAAATTTTTATATATAATCAATTGTAATCTTATTCGGAGGTTTATTAAATGAATTTTCTTATGATGAATATGGCCAATCAGCAGGGCCAGGGCGGCCAGGGCGGCTCACCCATTACCATGATAGTCATAATGGTTGCTCTTTTCGGCGCAATGTATTTTATGATGATTCGTCCTCAGAAGAAAAAACAGCAGGAAGAGCAATCCATGAGGGATAATATCCAGGTCGGTGATGAAATCACCACCATAGGCGGTATTATGGGCAGAGTTGTTACCGTTAAAGAAGATTCTCTCATAATTGAAACCGGCGCCGACAGAAACAAGATGAAGATTGCGCGCTGGGCCGTTTCACAGAACAATACCGCAAACGAAAAGGCCGAGGCTGAGAGAGCCGCTGCCAAAGAAGCCGCGGAAGCCGAGAAAAAGGCGAAGCTTGATGCCGCTGCCGAAGAAGGCAAGGCAAAAAGAAAAAAGACCAAGAAAAAAGACGATACATTTGATGAATAATTAAAAGGAGAAAGTAAAATGGGAAAGCTTAATCAGATTGATAAGGCTGCCGACAGCAAGGGCTCGGCAGTAACCACCATATGGCAGTTCGTTAAGTTCATTTTCGTAAGTCTTCTCGCGATGATAGTGCAGTTTGCGCTGCTTAACCTGCTCAATCATCTTCCCCCTATCGTTGATCTTTTCAAAGAGAACTTTGAGTGGTGGGTGTTCAAATCTCCCGTCAATATGGCTGAGGGCGCTGTTGTTATAGGAGGTCTCGGTTACTTTATTTCAAACAACGTTGCCAATGTTGTAGCTCAGATTGTCGCGTTTTTCGTAAACAGAGAAAAGACCTTCAATTCAGGCGCGAATATTGCAGTAACCCTTCCTATTTACATTGTTTTCACCATAGCGCTTATCTGCTTTTCCGCTTGGCTCAACCCCACACTTGCACATCTCTTTGTAAGCAAAGGATGGATGAAAGGTGACGCTGCAGCGAATCTCGCCACTATGATTTGCTCCGCTGTCCAGTTCTTCCTTTACTTCCCGGTTGACAAGATTCTCTTCCATAAGAAAAAAGAAGAGGCTGCTCAGGATACTGAGGAAGCTGCGGAATAATCCAAATGATATTTTTAAACGCCGTCAGGTTTTCCTGACGGCGTTTTGCTGTGCTTTTTTCAGATTTACCTGTCTTCCCTGAAATAAGAAAGACCGAGGCTTGCGGGAGGCAGGTTTTCTCTCTTCTTTCTTGTGCTGACAATCACAAGCACAAGGATGGTTACAACATAGGGCGCCATCTTGAATATCTCCTGCGCGCCCATTGAAAGGCCGGGAATATAGTTATGGATTATAAAGAGTCCGCCGAAAACGAAAGAACCGATAATGCCTATATTCGGGCGCCATATTGCGAAAATAACAAGTGCAATCGCGAGCCAGCCTCTGTCGCCGAAGCCGTCGTTTGACCATACGCCGTTTGCGTAATCCATCACATAATACAGACCGCCGAGACCTGCAATCACAGAGCCGATTATCGTGGCACCGTATTTGTAGGCTCCCACGTTAATTCCGTCCGCGTCGGCTGTGGCTGGGCTCTCGCCTACGGCTCTAAGGTGAAGACCCGACCTTGTGCGGTTAAAATAAAATGTGGTTACAAAAGCGATTATGATTGCTCCGTAAGCGAGGAAGCTGTATGAGAAAAACAACTTGCCGATAACGCCGAGGCTGTCGGCAAACGGCAGCGAGGTACGAAAGGCGTTGCTCGTGTCGGAGAGAGCGATTGAGGGAATATCGGTGTTACCCGAAAGTTTTATAAGTGAGCCGCCGAAAAAGTTGCCGAAACCTACGCCGAATGTTGTAAGAGCCAGACCGGTCACATTCTGATTAGCTCTGAGAGTAACGGTAAGCACTGCGTAAATCAGGCCCATTATTGCCGATCCGATTATGGAAGCGAGCAGGGGAACGAGCACGGCGAGTACGCTGTTAAATGAAGAGGTGTGGGTTTCGTACATAAACGCCCCTATAACTCCGCATATTCCGCCTACATACATTACACCGGCTGTGCCGAGGTTGAGGTGACCGCTCTTTTCGGTGATTATTTCACCTGTTGAGCCGTAAAGCAGAGGTATTGCCTGCATTATCGCTCGTGTAATAAACGCTGCAATCATTTGCTGTCACCGTCCTTTCCGCTTTCCGATGCAATTTCGGGCCCGGGCGCTGCGGGCTTTTGAGCCTTGACGTGAGCGCCTTCTTTTTCGCGGAACTTTATTTCATAGTTTATGAAGAATTCGCTGCCGATAATAAAAAATATGATTATACCGGAGATTATCTCCGAGAAAGAGTCGTTGAGTGAAAAAGCTGTTGATATTTCCGTTGCTCCCTTATCAAAGAATACAAGCAGGAGCGATGTGAGTATCATATAGGCAGGGTTAAATTTCGCGAGCCAGGATACCATAATGGCAGTAAATCCTCTGCCGTCCGCGGCGTTGCTTGACACAGTGTGGTTTGCGCCCGCCACCAGGAGCAGACCGGCTATGCCGCAGATTGCGCCGGAGAGAAGCATTGTGCGAATAATTACTTTTTTGACATTTATTCCTATATACTTTGCCGTGTTTTCACTCTCACCCACAACGGAGAGCTCGTAACCGTGCTTTGAATATTTAAGGTAAATGTACATAAATACCGTCAGGGCAAGCACCACAAGTATATTGAAAAGATATTTGTTGTTGCCTATATAGGGAAGCCAGCCGGCGCCGGATGAGGCGTTGATAATGCCTATTTTACCGCTGCCCTTGGGGTTTGACCATACATAAGAGAAATATGAAAGCAGCTGAATTGCTATATAGTTCATCATAAGGGTGAACAGCGTTTCGTTGGTGTTCCATTTTGCTTTGAATACCGCCGGGATAACTGCCCAGAGCGCTCCGGCGAGTATGCTTGTGACAGCCATAAGCGGGTAGAGAACTGCGGGCGAGAGCTTCTCACCGAAGAGAATCATGCAGGCTGCTGTAGCGAGTCCGCCTATGAGCACCTGGCCTTCCGCTCCTATGTTCCAGAATTTCATTTTGAAAGCCGGTGTCACCGCAAGGGAAATACACAGAAGCATTGCCATATCCTGAAGCAGGCTCCAGCGTCTTCTCGCTGTGCCGAAGGCGCCTTCAAACATCGTCTTATACATTGCAAGCGGGTTTTCCGCGGTAACTGTTACTATGACAATTCCGCATACTACCAGCGCCGCAAGCAGAGAAAGAATCCTGAACAGCCAGCTTTTCCAGAAGGGGAGAGCGCTCCTTTTTACAATATGGAAGAGCGGCTCGTGAACCTTGCCGGTCTTATTCTTCATCGGATGTCCCTCCCTTGCTGTTTTTTGTCATCAGTCTGCCGAGCTCCTCTTTTGTTGCCGTTTTCGCGTCAACTATACCTGTTGCCCGGCCCGAGCTGAGCACCATAATTCTGTCGCAAAGTGCTGTGAGCACATCAAGATCTTCGCCTACAAATATAACTGCCACGCCGTTTTCTTTCTGCTCATTGAGGAGATTATATATCAGGTAGGATGAGTTTATATCGAGGCCTCTTACCGGATAAGCAGCCATAAATACGGTGGGTGCAAATGCAATTTCTCTGCCCACAAGTATTTTCTGTACATTTCCGCCGGACAGCCTTCTGACCGGGGTGCTTATACCCGGTGTAACCACCTCGAGATCGCTCACAACCTGCTCGGCGAGCTTTCTGGGCCCGCTTCTTTTAAGAAAAGCGCTTTTGCCTTTGCGGTATGAGCGAAGCATCATATTATCGGTGATATCCATATTGCCCACAAGACCCATTCCGAGCCTGTCCTCCGGCACAAATGAGAGGCGTACTCCGAGCTCTCTTATCTGCAGCGGAGTTTTTCCTTTGAGATTATCGGCATTACCAGTTTTGGGATTGTTATAAACGATAGAGCCGCTGTCATATTTCTGCAGGCCTGCTATTGCTTCAAGCAGTTCTTTCTGACCGCTTCCGGCGATTCCGGCTATGCCGAGTATTTCACCGCTCTTTGCGGTAAACGAAATGTCGCTGAGCACGCTGATTCCGTCGGAATTAGAGCAGCTGAGATTGCTTATTACAAGCCTGTCTTCGCAGTTTACGGGCTCGCTGCGGTCTATATCAAGGCTGATTTTTTTGCCCACCATCATTTCGGTGAGCTGCTCCTCGTTTGTTTCTTTTGTGATGAGAGTGCCTATATACTCGCCTTTACGGAGCACGGAAACCTTATCCGAAATGGAGAGAACTTCGTGAAGCTTATGAGTAATGATAATTATGGACTTTCCGTCCTCTTTCATCCTGCGAAGAACATTAAACAGCTTTTCGGTTTCCTGAGGAGTCAGAACTGCGGTCGGCTCATCAAGAATAAGGATATCCGCGCCCCTGTAAAGCACTTTGATTATTTCAACTGTCTGCTTTTCGGAGACGGACATTTCATATATTTTTTTGTTGGGGTCAATGTCAAACCCGTATTGGTCGCTGATTTTCTTTATCTGCTCAACGGATTTTTTCAGATTATATCTGCCGCTGTTTTCCATGCCGAGGATTATGTTTTCCGCGGCGGAAAAAACATCAACAAGCTTGAAATGCTGGTGTATCATACCGATTCCGTATTCAAACGAGTCTCTCGGCGAGCGTATCACAACCTCTTTGCCGTCAATGAAAATCTGACCGTGGTCGGGGAAATATATGCCGCATATCATATTCATAAGAGTGGTTTTGCCGCTCCCGTTTTCTCCGAGAATAGACAGAATCTCTCCTCTGTTGACTGTGAGGTTTATATTTTTATTGGCTGTTATCCGGCCGAATGTTTTGGTGATGCTGCGCAGCTCTATTGCAGGTACAGACATTTATATCCTCCTTGAAACCGATTGCCGTAAAAACAAGCAAGGGGCGGGGATTACCGCAAGCGGGCCCCGCCCTCTTATCTTTAAGGGAGTAATCAGAATTTTGCGTTGAGAAGCTCAATACCGTCTATCTGAATATCAAAGTACGGAGCTGAGCGGTATTCGCTCTCGTGGAAATAACCGTCGGAGATTGCTTCGGTATCTTTTGCGTATTCGGGGTCGGAATCGACATCTGCCATATAGCTTGTGAGGTTTTTGCCGTCAACTGTGAATGTCGAAGCGTCAAACACGTGAAGAGAGCCGTCCTCAATCTTTGCCTGTGCGTCAAGTATGGCGGCTTCGGTGCCGTCGGCGGCCACATCGGTATTGATTTCGGTAAGCTGTACAGAGCCGGTGGCTATTGTGCCGGTCCAGTCTGTGTCAATGGGCTGTGAATTGGTTACCTGACCGATAATATATTCGAAATAGGGTACCCAGTTGATTTTGGAAGAAATAATGTAGCTGTTGGGGCCTACGCTCTTTGTGGAGCCGTTGTAGGAAACGTTGGGGATACCTGCGTTTTCGCAAGCGGTGGGCGCGCCCATTGAGTCGGCGTGCTGGCTGATAAGCACACAGCCTCTCTCGATAAGGGTGTTTGCCGCTTCTTTTTCACCGGTCTCGTCATACCAGGAACCCGTGAACTGAACAGCCATGGTAGCGCTCTTGCATACATAACGCGCGCCGAGGAAGAATGAGGTGTAGCCTGAAATAACCTCAGCATAGGTAAAAGCGCCTATGTAGCCGATTTTTGCTTCTTCGGGCTTGATTTTTCCGCTTTCAATCATTTCGTTGAGTTTCATACCTGCAGCAATACCGGCAAGGAAACGGCCTTCATAAATGCTTGCAAAGGCATTGTGGAAATTGCCAAGGCCGGCGGTGTGAGCCTGTGTGCCTGTTGCGTGGCAGAACTGAACTTCGGGGTATTCTTTTGCTGCCTGAATCATATAGTCTTCGTGACCGAAGCTGTCGGCAAAGACGATTGAGCATCCGCTCTCCGCAAGGTCAGCTGCGGTTTCGTAGCATTCCTTATCCTCGGGAATGTTGGTCTTGAGAATGCACTCTGCGCCGAGCTTTTCGCAAGCTTCTTTTGCCGCGTCAATAAAGTTCTTATCGTAAGTGGAGTTCTCATCGTGCAGGAAAATGAAGCCGACTTTAAGGTTGCTCAGGGGAGCAGCTTCGGTGGATTCGTTTTCTGCAGCTTTTGTCGTTTCTTTTTCAATGCTGTTTGCTCCGCAGGAGGCGAGAGCAAAGACAAGAGCGAGAGAAAGAATGATTGCCAGTAACTTTTTCATTTCATTACCTCCGTGAAATTAAAAAAATCTTTGTTAACCAAAGACGATTTTGCCATCGTCAATGGAATTGATAATTGCAAGTGATTCGAGGCGGTAGCCCATTTCTCTGAGCTCTTTACCTCCGGGCTGAAATCCTTTTTCAATGACTATTCCTATGCCCTCAACCTCGGCGCCTGCCTGCTCGATAAGCCCGATAAGTCCTTTTACCGCGCCGCCGTTTGCAAGAAAGTCATCAATAATCAGAATACGGTCCTCGGGGTTAAGATACTTTTTGGAAATACCGATTTTGGTGGATACGCCTTTTGTGAAGGAAAAAACTTCACCTTCATATATATCGTTGCCAACGTTCCTGTGAACGCCTTTTTTAGCAAAAACAACAGGCACGGAAAAATACTGCGCCGCAATGCAGGCTATTCCTATGCCCGAAGCTTCAATCGTTACGATTTTATTTATGTTTTTATCGGCGAAGAGCCTTTTGAACTCTTTGCCTATTTCACACAGGAGATCCACATCTATCTGATGGTTGAGAAACATATCTACTTTGACTATGTCGCTGCCTATAATCTCGCCGTCTCTGCGTATTCTGTCCTCAAGCATCTGCATATTGCATACCTCCGAATATGTCATACACATTATATAGTAGTATAATTAAAAAATCAATATCAAAATGTACATATTTTGATATACGGGCAGTTTTTTTCAAAGCAGCCCGATAAGATTCAGTATTGCCGTGTTGGAAACGAGAAAACCCTCGGGCGTGAGATTGAATTGTTTATCCGTAACCCGGGCAAGCCCGTTCTTTTCAAGAAGAAGGGCATACTCAATCATCTTATCCGGCACTTCTTTGCTGAATCTCTGCCTGAATCTGTCATAAACCAGGCCCTCGGATAATCTGAGGGCAAGCATAATGTACTCTTTCGGGTCGGCCCCGTCACTGTCATATACCGGAGGCTTGCCCTCGATATATGATGAAATATCGCGGGGATAGCAGTATCTTTTGCCGTGCATGAATGAGTGCGCCGAGGGGCCGATGCCTTCATACTCCTCGCAATGCCAGTATTTGAGATTGTGTCTGCTCTCATAGCCCGGGAGAGCGAAATTTGATATCTCGTAGTGCAGGAATCCGTTTTGCCTTAAAAATTCCGAAGCGGCGAGATACATATCGCATACTTCGTCCTCACCGGGGAGATTGAGTTTATCTGCGACTTTGTGAAAATAAGTGCCTTCCTCAATTTTAAGCATATAGGCGCTTATATGCTTTGCGCCTGAGTTTACGCAGTATTCAAGCGTGGTTCTGAGCGATTCTTCAGTCTGCCCGGGTATGCCGAGCATCACATCAAGGGAAATGTTGTCAATGCCGGCTTCCTGTATTTTTTTCACGGCGGTTCCTGCTTCTTTAATGCCCGCCGTTCTTCCGAGCTGTCTTCTTTCTGTGTCAACTGCGCTCTGCAGCCCGAGCGAAATCCTGTTTACTCCTGCGCCTGAAAGAACGCCGAAATCAAAGCTCCTTTTTTCGCATCCGGTTCCGGATGGGTTGCATTCGACGGTTATTTCAGCGTCTTCCGTTCTGTTTACGAGGCCCAGAAGATAAGCAATGTTTTCTTCTCCGAGCATATCGGGAGACCCTCCGCCGAAATATACGGTATTGAATTTTTGCTCAAGGGACGAAAGAATACCGGCGGTTGCGGCGATATATTTTTCTTTCAGCTCCGTATTGACAGGCATTGAATAAAAGTCACAGTAAGGGCACTTGCTGCGGCAGAACGGCACGTGTATATAGAGGCCGGGTGTTTTATCAGTCATTGTCATCAAGCTTGAGCACGGCCATAAACGCCTCCTGAGGCACCTCAACGGTACCGAAGTGGCGCATTCTCTTTTTACCTTCTTTCTGCTTTTCGAGCAGCTTCTTCTTTCTTGTGATATCGCCGCCGTAACATTTCGCAAGCACATCTTTGCGCATTGCCTTTACGGTTTCTCTCGCTATTATTTTGCCTCCGATACCGATCTGAATGGGTATCTCAAACATCTGGCGGGGGATATTGTCCTTGAGCCTTTCGGCGATTTTTCTTGCCTTGGGATATGCCTTGTCGGCGTGAATGATGAATGAAAGCGCGTCAACAACATCGCCGTTAAGGATAACATCGAGCTTCACAAGCTTGGATTCTCTGTATTCGCTGATTTCATAGTCGAAAGAGGCGTAGCCCCTTGTTCTCGATTTGAGTGAGTCAAAGAAATCGTAAATTATTTCGTTGAGAGGCAGCTCATAGTGGATGTCAACTCTTTCGGGCGTAATGTAATCCATATTTTTGAATATACCGCGTCTTTCCTGGCAGAGGTCCATTATGGTGCCGACATATTCTGCGGGCGAATAGATATGAGCGTCTGTGAAGGGCTCCTCGCAGGATGCTATTGTTGACGGATCCGGGTAGTGAGTGGGGTTGTCTATCTCAAGCTGGGTTCCGTCGGAGAGATTGATTTTATATATAACGCTCGGAATGGTCGTGATAAGGTCGAGGTCATACTCTCTCTCGAGCCTCTCCTGAATTATTTCAAGATGAAGCAGGCCGAGGAAGCCGCATCTGAAGCCGAAGCCGAGAGCGCCCGATGTTTCGGGCTCATAGCTCAGGGCCGCATCATTAAGCTGTAATTTTTCGAGCGCGTCGCGCAGGTTTTCATAATCCGCTCCGTCGGCGGGATATATTCCGCAGAAAACCATCGGATTAACCTTGCGGTAACCGGGGAGAGGCTCAGAGGCAGGATTTTGCGCCGTGGTGACCGTGTCGCCGACTCTCGCGTCGCTCACGGTTTTGATTGAAGCTGTTATGTAACCTACTTCACCTGCCGTAAGCTCGCTGCAGGGCTCGGGATCCTGCGCTCTCATATAGCCTGTTTCAACCACAGTGAATTCCGCGCCTGTCGCCATCATTCGCATTGTGTCGCCGGGCTTGAGCTTGCCCTCTACGATTCTTACATATACAATTACGCCTTTGTAGCTGTCATAGACAGAGTCGAATATCAGCGCTCTGCAGGGCTTGCTGTCATCCGCGGCAGGCGGCGGAATGAGCTTTACTATCTGCTCAAGCACCTGCCCGCAGTTTTCGCCCGTCTTTGCCGACACGCGGGGAGCCTCGCTGCAGTCAAGCCCGATTACATCCTCAACCTCCTGCGCTACTCTTTCGGCGTCGGCGGAGGGAAGGTCGATTTTATTTATTACCGGCACTATCTCAAGGTCGTGGTCAAGTGCAAGATAGGTGTTTGCGAGTGTCTGCGCTTCAACGCCCTGTGTGGCATCCACTATCAGTATTGCCCCTTCGCAGGCGGCGAGGGAGCGGGAAACCTCATAATTGAAGTCCACGTGACCCGGCGTGTCAATCAGATTGAGCGCGTATTCTTCGCCGTCGGCCGCTTTGTAGTTAAGCTTCACCGGGTGGGCTTTTATGGTTATGCCGCGCTCTCTTTCAAGATCCATTTTGTCAAGAAGCTGGGCTGTCATATCTCTGAGAGCAACGGCACCAGTGATTTCAAGTAGCCTGTCGGCAAGGGTTGACTTGCCGTGATCAATATGAGCTATTATACAGAAATTTCTGATTTTGCTTTTGTCAACTGCCAATGTGATTACCTCATTACATTATGTTTTCAACGTCTCTGCTGACGCTGCTTCTGCCTATCCACATATCATCCCAAGACATACCCGCAATGTATTCGATGCGTTTCTTTTCCTCTTCGCTTATCGTGCATTCGCCTGTCTCGTGCTTCTCTTTGATTATTCTCTTGATTTCCTCGTGGTCGTGTTTTGTCATCTTGTATTTGAATATTGACATTACGCAGAAGAAGGCGAGAACGGACGGTATGATGGCGTAGTTGAGACGAAGGCCGAAAACGGTACGCGCGGATTGCTCGGTTGGGTGCTTGATTTTCGGGTTGTAGCCAAACCATTCAAGCGATGTGCCGACCGCGAAACCCATAAAGCTGCTTATGGTTTTGCTGAAAAAAGTTTTGAAAGTTGATATTACGCCCTCGCGCCGTCTTCCGGTGATGAGCTCATCCACGTCCGTTATGTCGGGCTGGATATTCTCCGCCACAAAACCGGGGCCGCTGAAGCCGATGTTATAAAGTATCTGCGAGAGCACTATAACAGCATATTTAATGACCTTGGGGGTTTCGTAAGTCAGGAAACCGTTGATTGCCATACCGACAACCATAAGAGGCCCGAGTATTTTGCCGCAGGCTGTTTTGCCCTTATATCTGGTGATGAGATAATTGATGGGGGAGCCTGAAAACTCCGAAATGCCGGCGACTATATTCATCGAAATGAAGATGTTGTATGTATCGGTAACGCTGACCATAAAATACTGGTCCGCATAACTGCAGAAGTATCTGCTCATTGAGAAAAACAGGGAAATAATGAAATATTGTCTGAACGCTCTGCTTGAGAAAACGGTTTTATACTCGCTGATAAGGAACCTGAAATCCATCTGCTCGTTTATCTGATCCTTTGAGGAGGGCTCCCTTGTCTTAATGAAGCAGAGAATGGGGGACCATACAAACCATATCATCAGCACTATTCCTACCATAGCGTAGTTGTGCCGGTCGTCAGGGGACGGCGTAGGAAGTGCCATGAGAGCGGTTTTTACATTGAATCCGCTGAGGGCGAGGGCGGTGAAAACATAGGAAGAAACCTGACCCACGGAATTCATCGCGTACTCAACTATCTTGTACTGGGTCCTTTCAAAATAACCGGGAGCTATTGTCGGAAGCATCGCCGTGTGAGGAATGCTCATCATTGTCATGAATGTGCAGTACATCAGAGAGGCGAAAAGGTACCACAGCCAGGTCTTTGTTTCGTTACCCTGAGCCGATATACCGAAGGATGTCCATTTGAAAAGATAAGCAATCGCAAACGGGATGGCACCGATAATAAGATAGGGTCTGTGTCTTCCCATTTTTGATTTTGTTCTGTCTGTAATCAGACCCATCATCGGGTCGCTGATTGCGTCCCAAAGGCCGGAAATGAGGGTGATTCTGCCGGCCATACCCGTTCTCATGCCCTCAACATAGGCAAGAAACTGCTGGTGAAACTGCCCAAGCGGGTAGCCCGCGCCGCCGAGAGTGATGTTGGCGCAGGTGTAATTAAGCATAGGCCGCAATACTTCTTTGGTGTTGCCTTCTATGCCTACAATGTTTTTTATCTTATTCCCTATCCCCATAGTATACCCCCGCAAATAAATATAAAAAAATTATATCATTACTCTTTTATTATTTCAAGCACTCTTTTATAATAATGCACCTTGACTTTAAGCCGTTTGCAATGATATATTGTGTAAAGGTGATAATAATGAAAAAACCTGTCGGAATAATACTGAAAACAGCTGCAGGTCTGAGTGCTTATCTTGCGGCATCCGCCTGCGCCTATATGCCTTTTGTGATTGCCGGCGCGAAGAAAAGATATGATGATGACTGCGGCTGTCTTCTCGTGCTCGGCGGCGATATAATCGGTGCGGAAACCCCGTCTCCTCAGCTTTTTGAAAGGATGAAAAGAGCGGCGGAATACCTTGAGCTCCATCCGGATACGCTCGCGATTCCCTGCGGCGGATGTTTCAGAAAGAATCAGAAAAAAAGCGAGGCTGCGGTGATAGCCGATTACCTTGTTTCCCGGGGGATAAGCCCCGGCAGGATTATACTTGAAGATAAGTCGGAAACCACCTTTGAAAACTTTGACAACGCTCTTAAAATCATTAAAGAAAAGATCCCGGAAAAAGATGTCGGGATTGCTTTTCTTACAAGCAGTTACCACATTTTCAGGGCTTCGTTGATAGCAAAAATCTGTTCTTTTCCCGATGTGGGAAAAGTTACGGCAATAACGCCCGGCGAATCATTCAAAAGATTCGCCAGGGAATATTTCACCGCATACCAGCTTCCTTATGAACTGATAAAAAGAAAGGTCTGTAAAAAGAAATGAAAGGCATATTCACAGCGCTTCTCACGCCGTTTGACAGCAACTACTCAATAAATGAAAAATCACTTGAAAAGCTCGTCAGATTCAATCTTGACTCCGGCGTTCACGGCTTTTATGTAGGCGGCAGTACGGGCGAGAGCATGCTTATGAGCAAAGAAGAAAGAAAACGCATATTTGCTCTTGTCAAAGAGTATTCACAGGGCAGCGTCCCGCTTATAGCTCATGTCGGCGCAATTTCCACCTCCGATGCGTGCGATATGGCTCTCGAAGCAAAAAAGCTCGGATATGACGCCGTTTCCGCGGTTGCACCGTTTTACTATTCTTTTCCGGTTGAGGCTGTAAAAAACTATTATCTTGACATAGTCCGCTGTGCAGATATGCCGATGTTCATTTACAATTTCCCCTCCGGTAACGGTTTCGGTCTTACGGCGGATATCGCAAAGGATATTTTTGCCTGCGACTCTCGCTTTGCCGGCGTTAAGCATACATCAACCGATCTGTTTGCTCTGAGACAGTTCAAGCAGGAGATTGAAGGAATCACGGTTTTCAACGGCTATGATGAGATTTGCCTGGCCGGTCTTTCAATGGGTGCTGACGGAGCAATCGGCTCCACATATAATTTTATGGGCAGCAGGTTTGTTAAGCTTTATGAAGCTTTCGCAGCGGGTGATATCGAGCAGGCGCAAAAACTTCAGAATGAGGCCTGTGAAATCATTTCCGTTATGTGCCGTTACGGAGTGTTCCAGTGCGAAAAAGAGATGCTTTCTCTTATGGGGATTGAAATGGGCCCGTGCCGCAAACCCTTCCTGCCGCTGAGCGAAGAGGGCAAAAAAAGCATGAAAAACCTTGCAGACATTATTTGACAATTGGTATTTTTTGTGCTAAAATCTCACCGGTAGGCGCGTCAGGCCTCCCGATTGCCTTCGCAATTTTCGCCAGCGAACCTACTGATGGGTGCTCTGTTTATATGCCCAAAACAGAGCACTTTGTTTTTTATACGGTCGTCACATAAAAGGCGAAAAACGAAAAGACAACGAATATTTAAGGAGTACGGGTTTTTAACTCGTACTCCTTTTATTTCTTGGATTATACTTGAATAAGGAATAATTGATTGTTGTCTTTTCTCAACGCCTTTGCTCGCTCGCCGTATCCCGATACTGTCTTCGCTCGCAAATTGCGTTGTTTTCATCCTTTTCTGCTTCCG
>JAEEGL011706616.1_pt1 | contig 31650 bp, 19 predicted proteins | sample 9134231 | NCBI WGS metagenome assembly JAEEGL01 (sample SAMN16246548, study PRJNA631951) | gut metagenome | biome: gut microbiome; feature: rumen; material: fiber-attached | host: Bos | place: Iran: Karaj | collected 2018-10 | reverse complement strand
TTCAGTTCAGTTCAGTTCAGTTCAGTTCAGTTCAGTTCAGTTCAGTCGCTTTATCTAACCTTAGCACATCTCTAAAAATATTTCAAGACAAAATTAGCAATTTTTTTAATAATTTTGCACATTTTTCTTGCATTGTCAGGTATTTTTTTGCTCACACAGGAGGTTTATCATGAGCAATTTTGCTAAAATATGTCTATGTATCTCGGCCCTCTCTCTGGCCGCCTGTGCCGATGAGCCCACTCCCACCGGCGCCGCTACCTGCCCCGCTGGTAGCATCTTACTCAAAAATGGCAGGTGCCAAATCACCGAATTTGTCTGCCCGGAAGGTACGGAACTCAGCGTCACCGGCAAATGTGTAAAGAGTAAAGCCTCTTGTCCGGAAAATAGCCGCGATGATGGCGCTGGTAACTGTCTGGCGCCCAAGGTTTGCCCAGCTGGCACAGTAGAGAGTTACACTGTTGACGGTGTTTCGGAAATTGTAAGCCACTGCATCGTTTTAAACCGCGACTGTCCGCCAGGCAGTACCTTGAACGCTAATAGTCAGTGCATCGTTACCCAAAAACATTGCCCAGAAGGGAGCAACTTTGACGGCAGCTCCAATTGTATTATTGCTGAAACCTCTTGCCCACCAGGATCTTTGCATGATGAAGCTGGCGCTTGCCTCATCACTGAGCGCTTTTGCTATGATGGCTCCTCATTAAATGCTCTTGGCCAATGTGTTATTACCACCAGCGAATGTATTGACGGCGCGGTAAAAGATAGTAACGGTAAATGTATCATCACCAACATCAGTTGCCCCGATGAAGCGGAATCCAACGGCCTGGGCCAGTGTGTGGTAAAAGCCACCATTTGCCCCGATGGCAGCTCTGATGAAAACGGACTCTGCGTGATGGAGGAAGCGGCCTGTCCAGCTGGCGCCGCCAAAGATGAAGCTGGCCGCTGCATTATCAGCCAAACTTCCTGCCCAGTGGGCAGCGATGCCAATAGCGATGGGGAGTGTGTTATCCGCGAGCGCGTCTGCCCGGATGGCAGCACCAATAATCAGGGCCGCTGTGTGGTTAATGACACTATCTGCCCCGAAGGATCGGCCAAAAACCTGCAAAATGAGTGTGTAATAAGCGATGCAGCCTGCCCAGAGGGTGCGGCCAAGAATAATTTAGGCGAATGTGTTATTAGTTCAACTAGTTGCCCCGAAGGTTCAGCCGCTAACAGCTCCGGAGAATGTGTAATCACCGCCACTATTTGCCCCGAAGGCTCAGCGGCCAATGGCGCCGGCCAATGTGTAACTAGCGCCACTATCTGCCCCGAAGGCAGTCAGGCCGACCAGGAAGGTAACTGTGTTACTCAGGCCACTATGTGTCCGGAAGGTAGCAGCAAAAATAGCGCGGGTAACTGTATCATCAGCGCCACCTCCTGCCCCAGCGGCAGCGCCAAAACCGAGAGCGGCGAGTGCCTCATTCTAGCGCGCATTTGCCCAGAATATTCAGCCATGAATCAAAATGGCCAATGTGTAATAAATGGCACAGTATGCCCTGAAGGATCAGTAGCCAATAATCTTGGGCAATGCGTTGTAAGCGCCACTATTTGCCCTGATGGTTCACTCAAAAACAATAATGGCCAGTGCATCATCGCCGCCACGGAATGCCCCAGCGGCAGCACCCTAGTGGGCGCGGTTTGTGTAAAAGATGACACCGTCTGCCCAGAGGGCAGCCAGGCCAATAATCTCGGGCAGTGCGTCACTTTAGCCACAGTATGCCCGGAAGGCACAGATACCATAAATGGTAATTGCGTAATAAAAGCTGCTATTTGCCCTGAGGGCTCAGCGGCCAATGGCGCCGGCCAATGTGTAACTAGCGCCACTATTTGCCCCAACGGGGCGCAAAAAAATAATTCTGGCGACTGCGTGATTATTGGCACTATTTGCCCGGCCGGTAGCTCAGCTAACGGAGAAGGTCAATGCGTCATCGCCGCCACCGAATGCCCCGCCGGCAGCAGCAAAAATGGTGAAGGTAAATGCGTAATTAATGCGGCTTTCTGCCCAGAAGGTAGCTCCAGCAACCTTAATGGCCAGTGCGTTGTTTCGGCTACCGTTTGCCCAGAAGGTTCGGCAAAAAATCAGAACGGCTTCTGCGTTATCGCCGCCACCAGCTGCCCGGTGGGTTCAACTCTTATTGGTAATGATTGTGTAATAAATGAAGCCACTTGCCCCAGCGGTTCCACAACTAACGGCGCCGGCCAGTGCGTGATAAATGACAAAATATGCCCGGAGGGCAGCACGCTAATTGGCGATGTTTGTTATATAAATAACAAAGTATGCCCCAGCGGCACAACTTTAATAAATAATGAATGTGTCATTGACGATGTTGTCTGCCCGCAGGGCAAAGTGCTGAAATATGGCGCTTGTGTGGAAGAAAAATTGGCCAATGGCGAAGTGTGCAGCGCTGGCAGCGAGTGCGAAAGCGGCCACTGCGTCGATGGCGTCTGCTGTAACAACAGCTGCCCCACGCCGGATAGCTGCATAAATGGTACTTCTATTAGTTATAGCTGTTCTACCAACCCCGGAGTGTGCGAAGTAAGAACGCAAAGCTGCGGGACGTATCAATGTGCCGATAGCGCCGATAGCGCCGATAGCTGCCGCGACAGCTGTAGTGATGATAGCGAATGTCAGGAAGGCTATATTTGCACTGCTGGAGAGTGCTCCAGCAAAGCTCTTTTAGGTACTGTCTGCGCCGACAATTCCCAATGCGAAAGCGGCTATTGTATTGATGGGGTTTGCTGTGAAAATAGCTGTGGCGAAACCTGTATGAGTTGCAATCAAGAGGGATTTCGGGGGCAATGCCGAACAGTTTTTAACGCAGTTGACGAAGATACGTGTAATGGCGATCTGCTTTGCGGAGTTTCTGGTAATTGTGGTCACAAACAAGGATATGTTTTAGCTTCCAATAGCCGCCAAAGTGGTGGAAGTGTTACAACTGTAACAGCTACAATACAAAATTATAATTGCGCAATTACTAGTAGTGGAAATACTAATTTTTCCTATCCAGTGTATTATGCTGGAGGTACTATCAATATATATGAATGTGCATCGTATTCTGCTATATGCTCAACAACTTCCGGAACAATTTATACAGCTTCGTGGGTGTGTCAGTAAGTTAGTTGCTTTGTCTTCTTGGCGCTATTTTTTACCTTTAGATAAACTCATTCTAATTTCGTGTTCTCTTACCACTTTATCAACATCAATTTCACCGAACAAACAATCTTCGATAGGTACTTTTACCTTCGACCATACATAATTCTGTAATTCTCCTAATTTGCTCGAAACCATATCAAACCAAACTGGACTATCGATGGTATATTCTTTTTTATCAAACCAGCCGTTAGAACGAAAAGTTTTGTGCACTTCAACCAAATAGCGATTCTCGATCGAAAATGAAACAAAGTCTTGGTCAAGAAATTTTTCACATTCTAATTTTTCCGAATCAGGCAGGGTTTTTAATAGCTTTTGCAGATTATGAGTACAAATCTTTTTATAAATACAGTTTACATCTTCTGGCAGAATTAAAAATAGTAATGCCTTTATGCTACACTCAGCTGAAAATAACAAATCGACTAATAATTTACTTTGTAAACCATAATGCCTAGGAATTGAGTAGTCTTTCAAAATGTGGTATCGTGTTAAAAAATCTTTACTATCGACTAGAAAATCTTTTGCTATTTGTTCATTAATATCTGAAGTTTGTGACATTCAAGAACTCCTTTAAATTGGAAACCAACACATAACTATATTGTACTTCGAATGCCAAGCAAATCACAGTATTTTTTAAAACAAACTGTTTCTGGCACAAGCTTTAGTGAATTAATTGGGTGAAATATTAAACACAATACTTAGATCCAACCGAGTTTGAGAGCAACTAAGCAGCACAAAACTGGACATTAACCATTAACCTGTACCGCATTCACAAGTAGCGGAAATTATTGAAGCGCGCCCTCCCTCTGCTACCTGCGGCGGCCACACTAACATGTTCACCTTAAACTGCTACTCACACACATCTATTCTTCGCTTAACTTTTATATGTTACCCTTGTAGTCTAATAAGAAAGGGTCAAGAGTGCTGCCTTTATGCGGTGCGTCGAGTTTTCTCGCTTGGCTCTCTTTTTTGAAAAGGTCAAATTTAACCCCCACATTTTTAGCGAGTCCATTATTTAAAGCGCCTTATAATATTTCAATTTCTAATCTTCCCGCTCCCCACTTTGCAGCTCTTTGGCCTCATTCTGTTCCAACGAATTCATATAATCAGCCGCGCGTTTTTTAGATATAACGCTATGCCCCGCTGCTCTTCCAAATCGGTGCGCGCATTTTTGGCTATTCGCCCACCGGCCTGCACGGTTTTCTGGCTTTCCATCATGCCTTGCGGATTCCGCTGGCGGGAAAGCTCTGTTGTAGCCACCTCGGCCAGAGTGTTCAAGGCCAGCTCAATGTTGGTCATATTATCGCGCAGATTTTCCTTGGTGAGACCTTTATGCCGTTTATATTCACCGGTAGTCATTCCGCTCCAGGCTTTGGTGAGAACATTGGTGAGAATGGCAAAATCCTTATGTTCTTTAATACCGGAGCGCTGCCACTCATCGGTAAGCTCTTTGCGCATTTCAATAGAGCGCATGCGCTCATTTATCCATTTGTCGGAATAGCCCTGACGGCGATAATCTTCCACTGCCATTTGAAAGGTGAGTTCTGGGTCAATTATTTGATCAATGCGCTTCGCTCCCAGTTCGGCTAACCATTGCTTTACCGGCTCGGCTTTCTTGGAAGGTATAGACTGAATAAGCCTAAAAAGCTGTTCTAAATCAGCTACATCAGTCATGCGCCGTTTGCCATCGGTAGCCGGAAGTTTCAACTGGTGACAATTTGTCACCGTTTCATTCCCTTCTTCTAAAAGGCGCTGTTTTAGTTTGTTCCAATATTTGCGACCATCAACACTATCGGTTAGTATCTGCACTATATCCACAACCGAAAAATAGTATTTTTCCTCTTCTTCACTCCAAATAATGCGTACCTTCTGGCCTTGAAAAAGCTGGATGGCAAAATTATCATTCATGTGCTTCTTCCATCTCTACTTTGTGGTTTGTAGAATTTAACAGGAACTCTTTCAATACCACAGCAGTAACATAACTCTGCTAACGCCTTACCAGAATTACGTTCTTCTTACCAGGGATTTTCTGAAAAAGACTTCTGCCATGTCGCAAATACCATGCAACACATACAGGATGGGCGAAAATCTTTCGCCACGACCTAAGAATTTATAGGCTTTTACAAGTGACCACCGAACCCTGCCGGGGCGCAGCCCCGGCTAAGCCAGAGGCAGGCCACTCAGATCCGATCTAAAGTAGGGCCTCTGGCTTTTAAGGCTCACCAGAAGTGAATGATTTTGTAACATAGCATAAATAAAGCCATTTTTGTTGAATGCCCGGGGTCAAGGGGTGTTCCCCTTGTCGTGCGGCGGAAAGGGGGTTGGGGAAAACCTGAGCAAACGAAAGTAGCGGAGGTTTTCCCCAAAAAGAAAAAACAGAAAAAAATCAAGAAAAAGAATCATAAGAAACGGACGCTACTCTCAGCCTGCGGCGCCCTCACCCCGCAAATTAGAGCTAATTTTTTCCGCTCGCTGCCTCTCCATTTTTGCAAATAGGGAGGAGCTCCGCTTAACGGCAAACAGAAATTTTACCCAGTACTTAAAAAACGTGCCCCTTGCGAGGATTCTTAAGGGAACGCATTCCCTTAAGTTGGAGCCGGAGGAAAAGTGGGTGCCTGGGAGGAAAAACAAGAGTGGCAGGCAAAGCCGTGAGCGGCGGTTTTCTTCCCAACAGGAAAGTCAGAATCGAAATTTGAACTATATAGCCTAGAGGTACAGCCGCCAAGCAGCAAAGCCAACACCCCTTCCCCGCCCTATCAGGCCGCTGCTTCACTCAATCTACCCACATCACACACATCGCCACTTGCCGGATGCCCTCGCCATTTGTAAAAATGGAGAGGGCGAGATATCAATAAAATCCAATACTTGTCTGGGTGAGGGCCAGCATACGGAGATGTGGTCTGCTAGTAGGGATATTAGCACTTAAGTGCGGCTATATCGCCTGAAGAAAGACCAGTCACAGCGGATATAGTGGCGATATCCATATTAAAATCCAGCATTTTTCTGGCAGCCTCCCGCTTGCCCTCAGCCTTACCTTCTGCCCTGCCTTCTTCCCTACCTTCTTCCAAGACCTCCTGGCGGAAGAGCTCGCGTTCTTCGCTTTCGTTATATTCCGTGAGTAGCATATCGAGCACCTCGCTTTTATGAGCGGTGAGAAATGGCTTTAAGGCAAATTCTCCTGGCATATCGTTAATGGCACCGGTTATTGCCTCCGCCAAATTCCCTTTATTATAACTCATAATGCGATGAATAATCCACGAATATTCCATGAGTGGCCCGCAAGCAGCAAGAAGATCACTGTTACGACCATAATTGATATTGAGCATACGCACGGTTACCTCAATATCACCGCTTTGGGAAAAACTATCGGAAAGACGCAATATGCGCTCATCTTCCACCTCTTTGCGGCCATTGTAAAAGACCACCAGCTTGGGTGTGGGCAGTTTTAAAAGCTTGGAACTATACCTGGTTAGCTTATGGCTTTGCAGATATTGCTCAAACAAAGTAGCGCTATATTGCAAAAGTCTGAGCGGCATATTGGGGTTATAACTCGACTGCTGCTCGTAAAGATTCATTTGGCCATCGATAAGAAAAGATACATCATTATGCATAGTTAGATAAAGCACTTCTTTGATGGTGTTTATCTCGATGTCGTTTGGGTCAGTATAATTTGAGCCGTTTACGGCATTAAAGAGTGATAGCGTCCAGGCTTTGTTCTCCGGAGAACCGAAGATAAAGGTGAAAAGACGATCGCGATATTTTCGTTCGGGTAATGTCATAGTGCCTCCGGCCTAAAAATGGCTTTTGGTTTAAGTAATGAGAGGCTTCTAACAAATTATCGGGACGCTAGTCAAGAATTCATTTAGCTGCTGAGCCCCGCTGGCGGCCGTGCCAGCTGCCCACTATGCCACTGATTCAATCAATCTGCCCATATCAAATACACCCTGCCACTTTAGGGCCAAATTTAGCATCTTCATTTTTTCAAAAAAAAGGGAGCAGAGAAACTCATTTTGCGCTAGTAATGGGTTCCCGGCCAAGACATAGGCCGCTATTTTTTTAAGGATTTTTTCTATGGCTAAAAGAAACCGTAAATTTACCCCGCCGCCGCTAGCGCCAAGTGAGGCCACACCTAAAAAAGCACGCGAACTCACCGCCTGGCAGATTTTCTTTATATCTCTCGGCATTAGCGCACTTTTTATCGGCGCGCTCCTCACCACTGGCGAGCTCCTCTGGGGCAGCGGCACCGATATTCACACTTACCAGTTTCCCCATCGCGATTTTGCCTTCAGCTGGCTTAGAGAAGGCATTTGGCCACTTTGGAATCCTTATATTTTTAGCGGCGTGCCCTTTCAAACAGGCGTACATCCGCTCCACTACCCCTTCACCATTTTGGGGCTAATCTTTTCCACCGGCCTCGAAATAAAGCTGACTGTTTGGCTCCATTTAACTATTGCTCTTACCTTTACTGTGCTCTTTTTGCGTCTCTTTAAAATAAAAACTGTGCCAGCCTTTTTGGGCGGTATTTCTTATGCTCTTAGCGGCTTTGCCTTTTCGCACCTTTACGCCGGCCATATCGATATAATCATTTCTGCCGCGTATCTCCCGGTAATGATGTATTTTTTTGAGCTTTCTCTGCGCGAAAAACACCTCTTTTGGACAATTCTTGCCGGCCTTATTATGGCTCTCACTCTCTTTACCGGCCATTACCAAATTATTTATATGATTATCCTTTTGATGGGCACTTTGGCTATGCTGCGCACTCTCCTGGGCAGCAATATCGCTATCAGCCAGTTATCTATCAAAGGCCAGCTAACAAGTGCGCCGGAAATACGGGAAAGCCCCCAGGAAGATGCAGCCGCCCTGCCCCTTTTAGCTCCGGCAGTTCCTGGGAAAACCCGCCTTTTTGAGGCTCTTTATGCTCTGGAGCGCCTGGTGATTATCGGCCTTTTAAGCGGCGGCGTGGCCCTCTTTCAGCTTCTTCCCATGAGCGAAGCCTCAGCGCTTGCCAACCGCTCGGTAGTTAAAGATTTGGCTTTTGCCACCAGTTTTGGCACACCCAAACTCAACTGGCTCACCTATTTGGCTCCGGACATCTTCGGCGGCACTGCCAATCTGCCTTTCTTTGCCGGTTGGTCGGCTTGGGAGGGCCAGGGCTATTTCGGTATCATCGCCCTGCTCCTCTTAATTGTAGCTATAGCTATTTTACCCTGGCGCTATCATCTGCCGCTCATTATAGCTATTATTTTTACCACCCTTTTGGCTATGGGCAGCGGCACCCCGTTTTTTAAAATTTATTTTGCCATAGATCCCATGATTGGCCGCTTTAGAGCTCCTTCGCGCTTTGTGATGCTCACCGCCTTTTGCGGCGCCTGGGTGGCGGCCATCACCCTTAATTATTTTATAAAAGCCAAATTATTCGCCAAAAACAAAAAGCCGCTTTTTATCACTTTGGGCACAGTAATTCTTTTATTTTTGGGCTTTATTCTTTTTCTTCTGGCCAATAAATCTGCGCCGACCGGAGAAAATTTTGTGCGCCTTTTTGTTTCGCCGCGCAGCTTGGGCCGCTTTAACGGAGCCAATATACCAGAAGCCATCATATCTTTTATGAGCGGCCAGCTTTTTATCTCTTTCATTTTTATTTTGGGCGCGGCGGCCGCCCTCATCGCCGGCCTTTATTTGCCCAAATATCGTTATATTTTAGCCATATTATTACTTTTGCTCAGCGGAATAGATTTAGCTATTTATGCCCAGCCTAAATTAACTACCCAGCCTGAAAAAGCTTTTGGCTTTAGCGACAAATTGGTAAATTACCTTAATGCTAATAACAAAAATCAGGCCCGCATTATGACGAGCCCCGGCTTAAAAGCGGTAAATAACGGCGCCGCTCACGGCATTGCCCACGACGGCGGTTACGATACTTTAATCGAAGCCGATTACAACACAATGGCCAACATGGCCATGGGCTATGACAAAAATCGCCAGCTCATGCTCATGACCCTCTTTAATTATGGGCCGTTTTGGCAAAATCAAAGCGTGGCCTGGCTGCTTAGCGATGTACCGATAAATCGCTATTCGGCGCGGCAAAGCCAGCTTTTCAGCCGCTATTTTACCCTAAAAGAAAAAGTTGATGGCTATTATGTCTATCATAATCCCGATGTCCTGCCGCGCGCCTATATCAGCCATAAGGTGGAAAAAGTAGCAAGTGCCGAAGACCTCTACAGCCGCCTGGTAAAGGAGCGCATAACGCCGGAAAAAGTTTACCTAACGCCGGAAGACAGCCAAAAATTCTCTTTTGATTTAAATGAGTTATCAAATGCCGAGCCCGATTCTGCCGAAGAGGTAAAAATTACCTCTCTAACCCCCAACCGCGCCGTGCTCACTGCCAACTTAAAAAGTAGCGGGCTTATAATAATGAGCGATTCGCCCTTCCCCGGCTGGCAGGTGGCCGTTAATGGCCAAAAAGCTGATTTACTGAGTATTAACGGCGGCTTGCACCGCGCTGTTTTGGTACCGGCCGGCAGTCACCAAATAGTTTTCAACTTTTGGCCGGCTAGTTTGACCATCGGCCTCATCGTCTCGTTGCTCACTCTGCTTTTGGCTATCATTTGCCTGGTCTTCTGGGCACTAAAGGCTAAGCAGGCGCCAAAAACCACTTAGTAACTATAATTTTGCCTTTATGCGCCACTATTATATTATGGCGCGGTGCGGAGGTAATTTTATGCGTATTGCCGCTTTACAACAAAATTACATCATTGGCGATTTTGCCTATAATAAAGCTAAAATTTTAGCTGGTTACCAAGAGGCGGTGGCGGCCGGTGCCGAGCTGGTTATCACTCCGGAACTGGCACTTTTGGGCTATCCACCAAAAGATTTGCTTTTTCAGCCGGCTTTTTTGAGCGACCTTGATGCGGCTTTAAACGATTTAACTGCGCAAATCGGCTCCGTGCCGCTTATTTTAGGCACCGTGCGCCGCCACCCGGAGAGCCTTTTGGCTTATAACTGCGCCATAGTTATCCAAAATGGCCAAATCAGCGCCGAAGTGGCCAAACAGCTTTTGCCTAATAATGATGTCTTTGACGAAAGGCGCTATTTTGCCCCTGGAGAGCCTTCGACCGTTGTCACCCTGGCCGGCCACAAAGTAGGCCTCACTATTTGCGAAGATTTTTGGAACGATCGCGACTTTTGGCGCCTGCCGCGCTATGATTACGATCCTATTCCCCCGCTGGTAAAGCAAGGTGCCACTCTTTTAATAAATATTGCTGCCAGCCCCTATTACCTCGGCAAAGTGGCCTTTAGAGAGGAACTTTTTGCCAAAGAAGCTGCTAAATGGCAGCTCCCTGTCGTCTATGTCAACCAAATAGGCGGCCAGGACGGCCTCATCTTTGACGGCCATTCCATGTATATAAACAGCAGCGGTGATATAATCGCCAAAGGTGCCGGATTTAAAGAAGATTTAATCATCGGTGAACTGGATATTCCCCAAAATAGCGCTCATATTAACCATGAGCTGACATTAGAGCGCCATAGACCGGATGCCGCCATTTTGCCAAGAGGCCCGGAGTGGGAAAAAGAAGTAGCCGATGCCCTCTCTTTGGGTATTAGCGATTATGTTAAAAAATGCCACTTTAAAAATGTGCTCATCGGCCTTTCCGGCGGCATTGATTCGGCCCTGGTAGCAACACTCGCCGTGCGTGCTCTCGGCACCGAACGGGTACACGGCATTACCATGCCATCGCGCTACTCGCCCGATGATTCGGCCGGCGATGCTTATAAATTGGCCGAAAATCTGGGCATTACCATTGACACTATCCCCATCGAGCCCATTTTTGCCGCCGCTTTAAGTAGCCTTACGCCCATCTTTGGCCCAACGCCCTGGGGGGTAACTCAGGAAAATTTACAGGCCCGCATTCGCGGCACTTTACTCATGGCTTATTCCAATAAAAACGGCCACTTGCTTTTAACCACCGGCAACAAGAGCGAAATTGCCGTGGGCTATGCCACTCTCTATGGCGATATGTGCGGCGGCCTGGCGGTAATCGGCGATCTCTTTAAAACCGATGTCTATAAAGTAGCCGCCTTTTTAAATAAAGAGGCCGGGCGCGAGCTTATTCCCGCCTCCACCCTAACCAAAGCTCCCTCGGCCGAACTGGCCCCTGGCCAAAAAGATGAAGATTCGCTCCCGCCATACGCCCTTTTAGATGCCATTTTGCGCCGTTATCTGGAAGGCAATGAGCATATTGATAACCTTTTTAATGATTATCCGCCGGAAACGGTGCAAAAGGTTTTAGGGCTTATAAAGCGCAACGAATACAAACGGGCTCAGGCTGCTCCAATATTAAAGGTTTCCGGGCTCTCCTTCGGAGCCGGGCGCCGCTACCCCATTGCCCAAAATTTCTCTCATGGGCTATGAGTACGCAATGTCTATTGAGATAAAGCCGCTGGATACTGTCTGTAATTTCATGGCCCGGCCATGGGGCGGCAGCAATTTGCACACTCTTTTAAACAAGCGTAGTGCCCACAGCACTAACCTTGGAGAATCATGGGAAGTTTCCGATTTACCGGGCAATAAAACCGAGCTGATTTTTGGCCATTTTCAATGCCCGGTAGGCGATTTCTTTAAAAGTTACCCGGAGATGCTGGGCTCTATTATTTACGACGCCTTTGACCATTTCCCCATCATGCTGAAATATATCGACGCCTCAGAAACTCTCTCCGTACAGTTACACCCAAGAGCCGATATCATCGCCAGCTTGCCCGGCGAGCCGGCCCCCAAAAACGAGGCTTGGTATATCATTTCAGCTGCGCCAGGAGCTGCCATTTACCTGGGTTTAAAGGACGTAACTGGCCAGGAACATCTGGCAAAGCTCATTAAAAATCAAAAACTTATAAATCATCTAAACCGCGTGGAAGTTCACCCCGGCGAGCTCTATTATGTACCGGCCGGTACAGTGCACGCCATTGGAGCCGGGATTCTCCTGGCCGAAGTGCAACAATGTTCCGACACTACATATCGCCTTTATGACTGGGGTCGCTTGGGGCTCGATGGTCATCCGCGCGAGCTGCACCTCGCCGAAAGTATGGCCTGTTGCAATTTTGCCCCAGCCGATACTTTAGCGCATTCGTCTTTAGAAACTCCTGATTTTACAATAAATATTTGTAATAGCGAAATTATAACCCTGCCGTCTAAAGAGCTTTATCTCTTAATGTTTGTAGGCGGTGAAAGCAGCGTAAAAAACAGTGCTAATATTGCGAGCTATCATTACAAAATCGGGGCTACCACCATCCTGCCGGCCAGCCCGGCCAGCTGGACAATAGATGCTACAAACGGCACGGTGCTGATTATCAGTTCCGGAAAGACCGCCATAAAATGAAGGGCAAATTATGGCCAATTTTGCTTTTCTTTTTGGTCGGTTGCAACAACCTGACAACCAGCGGTAATTTTACCGGTGACGACAATCTTTTTACTTTAAAAGATGTCACCATCACCGGCAATGACGGCTCAAGTTTTACTTACCGGGGAGTAGCCAGCAGTGCCTTTGGCGATCAGTTGCTCATAACTATGCAGGATATTGTATTTTTAGGCCAAAATAAAGACAGCAGTTATACCCTAAAAGTAAAACACGGCCGCCTAAAAGCCAGCGACCTAAGCGGCGAACTCAAAGACGGCCTCACTTTGAGCTTTGAGGGCGGTTACACGGTTAGCACAGAAAAAGCCTATTTCACCAAAGAGAGCGTCATCAGCCACGATGAGGTAATCTTTAAAGGCCCATCAATCACCTTGCACCTCGATGGAGCTTCACTAAATACTGTAAGCCAGCAAATTGAAAGCCTGGGGCCGGGCGATGGGCTTTTTTCACCGCCCGCTCTTTGAAAAATGCTGATAATCTTTTACAGAATTCCAGCTGCCGCCCCACTTCCAACCATATTTGGCCAAAAGCTTTACCACTGGATCAGCGGCCAGAATCATACCTTTTTGGCGTTTTGAGCGGTTTAGAAATTCCCTGCCGCCTAGAGGCTCCACACCGTGAGAATTAACATAGGGATTTTGCAAAGGATTTATATCAATAGCCTCACCATAAGTATGCTGCGACCAGCCCTTACCGCCGGTAACGCGGCGGCAATTAAAGGCGCTGGTGTTGTTATCGGCCATGGAGCGGGCATCGCTGGCTTCGTAATAATCAATAAGACGCGCTTTTTCTATTGGAAAGCGCATTTCATATAACTCTTTGAAAATTTGTAGTATTTCATCAGCCACCCTGGCTGAGACCACCACTTGGCCGTCATATATGAGGCCGTCAAAGCCAAAGTGGGTAAAAGTGACAAGGCGCAAATCAGTTAGCGGCACCGGGCAATCATCATGATAGGAGCGCCCGCGCATAATCACCGCAAGCGGCGTGGATATGGCAGTAACCGTGCCTCTAAATTTTGGCATACAGGCCGGGCCGCCATATTCCGGCCAGGTTTTAGGGCAAACACAGCCTTCACCTGCTACCGGGCAAATATCCGGGTTAATACCTTTAGCTTCCGGCTGCGATGTAGCGGCGCCCAAAAATATAATAGCAAATATGAGGCTTTTCATGCGTTTTTAGAATCATTATCGGAAGATATAGCGACGGCGGCGGCAATACCACCTGCCAACAAACCGCCTAAAGCGGCGGCAAGACCAACTTTTTTGGCATTTTCAACCTGCTCGCTACGGCTTTCGCCACGGCGGCACCAGTTGGCAAAGTGCTCACAATTATTACCGGTTATTTTGTAATTACATTCGCCAAGACGCTCTCTGGCCCGGCGCACTACTTCTGCGGGAGAAAAGAGGGCCGGCGCGGTATTAACTTCCACTTCGGCCGAGGGCTCATCTTTGCCGCCGCAAAGAAAATCATTGAGAGTTTGCCGCACCACTTTGGCATCTTTTATTTTTAACGGCTCACCGGAATAGCATATTACTTCATCTTCGCTGACAAATATGCCGTGGTGACTGTAGGCAATGCGTTTCACTCTTATATGGTCGCCAAATTGAGGCGCTTTTTTAACCCAATTGCTCATTTGATAAGTGTCCCCAGCACTCGGTGCAAGTTGGCCATGAGCTCTTGCATCACTTCCGGGCTATATTCGATACTCAATTTAGCCACCAGGCGGTCGAGCTCCATATCGCGCCCGCGCACCGAAAAGAGCGCAGCAAGGGCAGCTTGCATCGATTGACTAGTAGCCGGCGAATTGCTCTCTTCGGCCGATTGTAAATGCAAAAGAGCAATATTTAAAGCTTCTTGGTCGTGTTCAATAAGACTCTCGCGACTATTGATGATGTTCATAGCTTCGGAAAAGCGCAATGTATCTTCCACCACTTCATAAAAGCGGCGATTGTTTTTAGAAGTGCTTTCCAGAGCATCATGCAGACGGTTGCGCAAATCTATGAGCACTCTCTTGTCCAAAGGGCGCATCCAATCAAATGTTTCGGAAAATATAGTCTCTTCCACTTTTATATAAACTTTATTGGCCAGATCCCGCCACTCGGTCTCCGGGCCGGCCTTCATTTGATTGGATATTTCCTGCATATAAAGGCGCATATCCAAAAAGTAGGTGCGCAGCAAAAGGGCGGAGGAAATCAAAGTGTGATAATTGGGCACCACATCTTCTTTGCGCACCGGCTCAAAAATGGAACAAACACCGGTGAGTAGCGCCCCGATGCCTTTAGTGAGGCGGTGCTTGGTCTCCTGAATTTCGCCCAAAAGATTCCAGCGGTCGCTAAAGACTGCTTCCAGAGAAATGCGGCGGTTAAACTGTCCTATTTCACTCTTTAAAACTGCCGCCACACTGGAACAGGTGGAGCGCAGATGAGCCCAAATTTCTTCACTCTGACTGAGACCATCGGCCGAATCATCGAGAATTTCATCAAAAAGAGCATCTATATCTTGTGTTCTGGCTTCTGTAGGTTTGGCAAAAGCGTCATCATCAAGCTCGGCAAAGGCCATATCAAAAGCGTCATCATCAACAGCGCTCTCTTCTACCGCCGGACAATATTGATTAATAACGGCAATAAGCTGGCCTACTTTCATAAAAGCGCCGTAAACCTGCACCGAAACACTCTGCCAAACTGTGGCGCCGCTCATTTCGTAGCTGGCAGCTTCAAAAGGCTTTAATTCTATTCTGTCTAGAGTTTCCCGCGCATCGAGAGAAGTTCCCAAAATATCAATAACAGCCGTTTTTATCTTTGGGTCCTGAATGGCTTTTACAATATGCACCACCCGTTTAAGGTTGTTTTTTTCCAACATATTAGAAACTTGTTCAATTTCCATTACCATTCCACCGGCCTAATGTTATGCGCCTGCTCGGACTCCATCTGAGCCGCTATGACACTACTACAGATCACTACTAAAGAAGCGTTATGTCAAGTTTTACGAAAAGCGCACTCAGAAGCACCATCTAAATGAAAGAGCTTGTTAGCGCCGTCAAAAGCCGCTATGATTTTGGCGGCTTTGCGCCGGGAGGCATTATTATGCAACATCAACGACTGTCAGCAATTTTTTCCTTGGTATTTTTACTAATAATTGTGCCTGGTTGCAGCGACAAGCAGGCTAATCATGAGAGCACTTGCGGCAACGGTATTCGCGAAGAGGGCGAGGGCTGTGATGACGGCAACTTAATAGCTAACGACGGCTGCAATGCCGAGTGCCAGGTAACCAGAGGTTTCAGTTGCCATAAAGGCGCCGGCGGAGCCGATATTTGCCAGCCTCTTTGCGGAGATGGTGTTGTTATCGGCAATGAAGAATGCGACGATGGCAATACCGACAGCTGCGATACCTGCACCGCCGAATGTAAACTAAACTTTCCCCGCTGCGGCGACGGCTTTAAATGTGGTAATGAAGAGTGCGACGACGGCAATACCGATGATTGTGACGGTTGCCTTGCCACTTGCAAATTACATAACAATATTTGCGGCGACGGCATTGTCTGCGCCGGCGCCGGCGAAGCCTGCGATGACGGCAATCGCGACCCTTGCGACGGCTGTGACAGTAATTGCAATTTTTATGCACCCCTTTGCGGTGACGGTATTGTCTGCCCCGGCGAAAGCTGCGATGATGGCAATAAAAATAATTGCGACAGTTGCTCCAATGATTGCAAGCGCAATTTTAATCGCTGCGGCGACGGCGTTGCTTGCGGGAATGAGGAGTGTGATCTTGGCGATATCAATAATAATAGCTGCTCCGGTTGCAGCGAAAGCTGTAAACTCTTTGTCAATACCTGCGGCGATGGGGTAATATGCGGCGCCGAACATTGCGACGATCCCACTAACGCTTTACAGGGCCTCTGTGACCAAAAAACTTGCACTCTGGACGGCAATACCGATACCGCCTACCCTGCTTTGCGCAAAAATCGCCGCTTAAAAAAAGTCTGGGCCGATGAATTCAATGGGCCGGTGCCGGGGCGCGAGGAGTGTTATGGCGATAGCAAAAAAGCCATTTGCCGCTCCTGTTATTGGTGTTTTGACGAGTGCGACAAGGGGCAAAAGCCCACTAATGCCCAGCTTGAAAGCCTGGGATTAAGCGAGCTCGCTATTGATTTGGCCGATCTCGATAAGTGCACTTGGAATGTCTTTTCGCTCTATAACTGGATGGATAGCGACAAGCCACTGGGCTCGGGCGTCAATGCCTTTCATCCCTCTATGGTCAAAGTCAAAGACGGCACTCTCATTCTCTCCAGTATCGCCTTCCCGCCCAAAAGCGGCTACGACGATAGCTGGAGTAAGAATACTTCTATACACACTATCTTGGAGAGTTACGATTGCGGGCGGGATATTTCGGAGACAAGTCCGCAAATTCGCAACAGCATTGACTGCCCCATAATTTCCGGTGCCGTGGATACCGAAAAAACCGACTTAACAAGCGGCTACAATGCCACTTACGGCCGCTGGGAAGTAAGAGCCAAACTGCCCATCGGTGAAGGTTCCTGGCCGGCCCACTGGATGTTACCCCAAAAAGGCGGCTGGCCCAACGACGGTGAGATAGATATTATGGAAGCTTTTTCGAAAAAAGCGGCCGTAGAAGCCAATTTCCACGACGGCAATGATTATTATGACGACGAAGGCAATTTGGTGGAAAGCACGCACTCCTCCATGGGCGGCACAGCTCTCGCCATGAGTTTTGAACAGCAAAATGAGGAATTCCATATTTACACCGTGGAGTGGACACCGCACGAGCTGCGTTTTTATGTGGATAACCACTATATCGGCGGTACCAAAGAGGGGGAACTCGCCAAAACCAAAAGCCTTATTACCGGTAATACTCTCGATAAATCGCCTCTCGATATACCGGATATTCCCTTTTACCTGATTTTAAATTCCACCGTCCATGCCAGGGATGCGGAACACTATCCCCACCCCATGGATTTCCCGCGGCAAACACACACTATTGATTATGTGCGCCGCTATGAAGATTGTAATACCGATGATTATTGCCCGGCCGGCGGCACCTATACCAACGGCCATTGTTTATTTGCCAAATCGGCGAGCCAGCTTTTCCAAAAGGGAGCTGATATTTTTTACCAGGCAGTAAGCGGCGCCTGTCCCAATGGCGGCACTTTGGCTGAAAACCGCTGCGTTATCTTTAGCGGCGATAACGAAAAAATACCGGTTATTGTCGATAATACCGCCGGTTACCTCTCTCCTTGCGTTGAAAGCACCATCTCCCCAAGCTGCACTAATCCCTGCGGAGGTATTGGCGAATTTATAGAAAACCGCTGTGTAATCTTCCGCGCCCCACTGGATTATACGCCTCAAGTAACCGATAATTTCATCACCATGCCGCAAATCAACAAAAGCGGCGTAAAACCCTGCCCCTATGGCCGCGAAAAGGGCTCTATTTGCGAAATAGGGCCGGTGCCGGCGGGCAAAACGGTCCTAGTTAAAGGTAACGATGTCTATTTTACCCCATCATGCCAGCCGGCAGCCTCAATGCCAAATTGTGCTTTCCCCTGCCCCAATGGCGGCTATTTTGACGGCCGCGCCTGTTTTTACGGTATGCCGCCGGCCGGCACCACCGCCTCGGCTACCGATGGCGCTTTTTATTACACTCTGCCCAGCGGAGCTTCGGCCTGCCCGCTTGGCACTTTGGTCGAAAACACTAATAAATGCCGGGCATATTCCTGGCCGGAAGGAGCAATAGGCCAAGTTGCTGATAATAAATTTTACTTAAAAGCAGCCTGCTCCAAAGTACCCATTTCCACTTTCCACGGCATATAAAATTCGGCAAAAAGTATGAGCGATATAAGCGCAATTTTCGGCCCGCAAATAAATGTTACCGTTATTGACCACGATCCCATCTATTTGGAATGGCTTTCCGGCATACTCACCAATCTCGGCTACCAAGTAAGTACCCATATCAGTTTTGATAGTGCCATAATGGCCCTAAGTGTCGCCCCGCCGCATATTTTGCTCCTTGATTATGAAATGACTTTAGGGCTCGGCAATTGCTGCATCGATGATTTTAGGCAAAAGTATCCGCAGATTTTTATGCCGGTTATTTATCTTTTAGAGCCCCAATCGGTGACTCCGCTTTTGCGCCGTATGTCAATAATAGATACTTATATTTTGCGCGGCGCCTCAGTGCCGGAGCTGGCCGAACGCCTGGTACAGCAACTAAAATTTCACAATTTGCCGGGAGTATTGCAAGAGCTTGGCCGCTATACCCTAAGTTACCATAACCATGCACCGATGCGCATGGAAATAACCGCTCTTTTCGCCGATGTGCGCGGTTTTACCGCTTATAGCGAAAATCATGATCCGGAAACTGTAGCCGCAATACTCAACAGCATGTTTGAAATTATGGCTCGCTATGTGCTTAATTGCGGCGGCATTATCGATAAATATATAGGCGACAGCTTGATGGCTATTTTCGGCTATGCGCCTGAGAGCCGGAATAACCACGCGGCCTCAGCACTCACGGCTGCCGATGCCATTATGAACGGTATCAGCGCCGAGCTTAACAATAATCCCATGCTTTCTCGCGGTACACCGCTTTCTATAGGTATCGGCATGCATAGCGGCATGGCGGTAGTGGGCCCCATAGGCGCTTCGTTCCGCCGCGATATGACGGCAATCGGCGGCTCAATCAACCTAGCCTCGCGCCTTTGCGCTAAAGCCGCTCCCGGAGAAATTCTAATATCTGAAGATACTTACCGCCAAATCGCCTCTCTTGTGCAAGTTATATCCTGCCGCCATCTCAATTTAAAGGGCCTGGGCGAGCAAACGGCCTACAGCGTGCGCCTGGGCCTTAAAACACTCAGCTGGCAATAAAGATTATTTCTGCGGTAAAAGAGGAGCCAGAATTACTCAATTATCATAAAGGTCTTAAACTCACCTTTAGGCTTTTCGTAGCGCACGCGCACCTCGGCAACTTCAGCCAGATGCGGCCCTTTTTTGGCCCATTCGATGAGGCTTTCAATAGCATAAGAAGAGCCCTCGGCCACAATCTCCACCGCGCCGTCGGGCAGGTTTTCCACCCAGCCCAAAAGGCGCAGCGACTGGGCCACTTCCAGTGTGGATGAGCGAAAGAAAACGCCCTGAACATGGCCGGTTACAATAATGTCCACCCGTACCAAATCGTCCACGGAAAGCTCCAATTAGGCCCAGAGGACCAGAGTCATATCGAGCGGTTCACGCAATTTGGCATTGTGCGGCAAGATGCGCACGCTAAAGCCCATGCGCCCGGCCTGGTTGCAACAAATAGCGCCGCTGTAAACGGCTTTGCCGTCTTTACTCTCTTTGAGAGGCACAACAACTTGTTGTTTATTGCTGATTAACTCACCAAGAGCATCAACCGAGCCGTAAATGAGCTCCACCTGAATTTCTTCCGGCGAAAGGTTGTTGAGATTTACGGCAATTTCTACCGGAATTTTATCGCCGACAGCGGCCTCTTTGGGAATAGTGGCCTCAATATTATCAATTTTGAGCCCACTCCAGAGCCCTTTAACCCGCTGTTTCCAGGCCGATAGCTCTTTGGCACCGGCAAAATCGTTCTTTTGCAATCCGGCATAATATTCCTGCACCGGGATATAAGCGCGCTCGGTATATTCCTCAACCATGCGGGCTGAGCTAAAGATGGGGTTAATAGTCCTAAGAGAGCGTTTCATTTTGGCAATCCACTCTCTAGGCAAACCATCGGCGCTTCTATGATAGAAGAGGGGCACAATTTCTCTTTCCAGGAGGTCATAAATGCTATTAGCTTCAATCTCATCCTGGTAATTGGTGTCGCTGTATTCGGTACCGTTGCCGATAGCCCAGCCGCATTCCGGATCGCGCTCATAGGCTTCGCACCACCAGCCATCCAGAATACTTAGATTTAAAACACCGTTGGCCGAAGCTTTCATGCCTGAAGTACCGGAGGCTTCCAAGGGGCGGCGCGGCGTATTGAGCCAGATATCCACACCTTGCACCAAGCGGCGTGCCACATACATATCGTAATCTTCAATAAAGATGAAGCGCCCCTTAAGTGCCGGGCGATTCCAAATTTGCTTTTGAATCTCTTTAATGAGCTCTTTACCGGCATCATCGCGCGGGTGAGCTTTACCGGCCATAACAATTTGCACCGGATGCTCACTATTAGAGAGAATTTTTTCCAACCTGTCCAAATTGCGCAACAGTAAAGTGCCCCGTTTATAAGTGGCAAAACGGCGGGCAAAACCAATGGTGAGCGCTTTACTTTGCAACACTTCGCTCGCTGCCTGGACATCGGCTTGGGGAGCAGCACGGCGCTCATATTGACTTACAAGCCGTTTGCGGGAGAAAGTCACCAGGCGCTCGCGGCGCCGCTCATGAGCACGCCAGAGCTCTTCATCGGGAATATTGTCCACGCGGCTCCAAATAGAATTTTCTCCGCAAGCATATTGCCAATCCGGGCCGATGTAGCGGTCATAAAGGACAGCCATATCGCGGGAAATCCAAGTGCGCAGGTGCACACCGTTGGTAACACTGGTAATGGGCACATCGTCAACCGGCACATCTTTATAAAGCGGTTGCCACATACCTTGCGAAACATGGCCATGGAGGCGGCTCACGCCGTTGCGATAAGCCGAGAGTTTAATGGCCAAAACAGTCATACAAAATAGCTCGGCATTATTATTGATATCGCGACGGCCTAGGCCCAAGAAGGCCCGGTCGTCCAGCTGCACTCTGCCCTGCCAGGGGCGCAAATAGCGGAGGAGCAAATCAGGGGCAAATTCGTCATTGCCGGCCGGCACCGGAGTATGAGTGGTAAAGACATTACCGGCAGCTGTAGCTTCACTGGCTTCGTCAAAGTTAAGATGGCCGGCTTCCATAGCCTGGCAAATGCGCTCAATGGCGAGAAAAGCGGCATGACCTTCATTCATGTGGCAAACAGTGGGCTCAATGCCCATGGCCTTAAGAGCGCGCATACCGCCAACACCTAAAAGGAGTTCCTGGCGAATACGCAGCTCGCGATCGCCGGCATAAAGCTGGCCGGTGATTTCGCGCATAGCCTGGCTGTTTTCGGGAATATTGGTATCGAGGAGATAGAGCGGCACCCGCCCAACATCAACGCGCCAGATATTAGCCACCACATTGCCATCGGGAAATTCCACGCTAACAGCCAAGGGATTACCGTGAGCGTCAAGCACTTTAGTAACCGGCAACATCGACCAATCATTTTCGTTATAAGTCTCCACCTGCCAGCCTTCGCGATTTAAGCTTTGAGAGAAATAGCCGCAGCGGTACAAAAGGCCTACACCGACCAGCGGCAAAGCCAAATCGGAAGCTGCTTTCAGGTGGTCGCCGGCCAAAATGCCCAAACCGCCGGAATAGATGGGGAGCGACTCGGTAAGGCCAAATTCCAAAGAAAAATATGCCACCGATAACGCTTTCTTTTTATAGTGCTCGGTAAACCACCCTTTGGCGGAAATATAGTCATGGAAACGGCTATTTACCCGCTCCATGCTGGCCAGGAAAGCATCGTCTTTGGCCAGTTCGTTAAAGCGCTCTTTACTCACTGTGGAGAGAGTTTTAACGGGATTATGGTGCGATTTTTCCCAAGCGTCCGGGTCGATACGCACAAAAATGTCCTGAGCATCGTTGTCCCAAGCCCACCAGACATTATAAGCTAGGTCTTTTAAAGGTTCCAGGGCCTTAGGCAGCATAGGAGAGACGTTAAAGGTTTTCAGAGTCTTCATATTACCTCCGGAAATATTGTAGTGCGCGCGACACTACTATGTTTGCGCATTGCCATTCCCCTTCAATTCCCAGCGTGGGCAAAACGCTCTTTTGGGCCCGAAAAGCATTGAGAAAAGGGGTATCGACAGGTAAACCGACCAGCGCGCTTTTAAGCTCCCCCGCCATACTAAAACGAGGGGCAAAGTGCACCCGTGGGTCACCGGTTTCCCTATCTATCAAAAAATCACTCAAAAATGGAATGGTTTCTTCTAGGGCATGAAAAATTGCTTTATCCAGCCTTAAAACCGCTTCCTCGCCCATAGAAAGCTCATAAGTCGTAAGTAAAGTAGCCGTTATTAAAAGTACATTTTCATCGGGAGCCGCCAGAGAAAACGGCTCATCCTTTAAAATCTTGGCCGGGTGACGCAGCTCTATGGCCATAAAAGGCAAAGCCATAGCCGCCTCCGGAGTACTAAAATAATATATTGCGCGCTCGGCCATGCCTTCCGGCCGCACACTGTTTTTTAGCAAATAGTGGCGCCTATATAGAGCAAAAGAGGGATTTTTAAGCGCCTCTTCTTTAGCTAATTTCTTTTGCCCTCCCGTGCCGGCCAAAAAGCGATGCATATCGTGGCCATGAGCGGCCAAAATGGCGACCTCAAAGGAGAGCTCCTCATTTTTGCCGTCAAAGACCAGCGAAGTCAAAAGACGCCCTTTGTTATTTACAGCTTTTACTTTAGCTTTTTTTATTTCTCCGCCCACTTCTTTAAAATGTTCTAAGAGAGCCTGGCGCAAAGAGCGCCCATCTTTAAAAGAATAGTGATTTTCCGGAAAAAGTGGCCAGGAGAGGGGCAAAATGCTGCCCAAAGGAAAATTCTCCGCAGCGCAAACGGCCACGCCGCTGTTTTTAGCCAACAAAAAGCGCTTTAAAAGCTCGTACTCAGGCGGTATTTCCGCACGCTGTTTAAGCTGGGGCAAAGCAGCTAATTCCTTATTTTTAAAGCCATATTTCAAACTTGCCACCAGGCCTTTGGGGAAGAGAGTCTTTTCTCCGTGAAAAAGAGTCTTTATTACTATAGGTGCCTGCTCTTTTAAAAAGAGAGCCTCTTCATCTATAGTTTTGGCCTCTTCCGGCCCAAAACCGCGCTGCAATTCGGCAATGTAATCTTTACCTATATCAAGACGCCGTTCCGGCAATAAAAGTTGCCATAAAACGGATTTTTCGTCGCTGTTATTTATAGATAGAGTGCGAAAAAACTGCTTTAATTCCGCCTCATTCGGTAAAGCAGCAAAAGCCGAATCATCTTCACACCAATAGCCGGAGAGCATCGTCCCGGCCGGCTCGGCCGTATCATCGATTACCAAAACCCGCTGCCCGGCCAGTGCCAGCTTTATGGCGGCCAAAAGTCCGGCCACCTGGGTACCGATAACAGCTATTTGATAATGTTGCGTCATAAAAAATTCTCGCCAGCAGAATATGTGGCCAGCTAAAAAACCCGAAGCTATATAATATAATCAATGACACTTTTCTATATATAATTGAATAAACATCATAGTAAGCCAGATAGCTCCTACGATAATGCCAACCAGCGGTGAACTTTTATCGCCTTTTCCATAACGACTATACTTAGAGTATCTATTGGCCCGCTCTTCCGCGGCGGCCTCTGCTTGAGCCAACTTCTCTAAGTGCCGCTCGTTCCACTCCTCCAAAACAGCAGCCCGCTCATTAAATGATGGCGCCTCATTAAAACGCTTTTCCCAGGCAGCTGCCTCGGCAGAAGCCACATTGTTGGCCCAAATGGTAAAAGAGGTGGCCAAATCCTGCAATTCCATTAGCTTTTCTGCCGACATTTCGACCGGAACTTCCGTATCAGGGCCAGTAGTCACAGATTTTTTTGGGGCATTAAGCGCCTCTTTGGCTTCGGCCATCAGGCGGGCCATCACCGCCACCATGGGCGCATCGGCTGCCGCTTTGGCCCGCTCAGCCAAGGGCCGCTCTTCTGCGGCCGGTTCCCCCGCCGGCCAATCATCCTTGGGTGTTTCCTCGGCCGAGGTAACAGCCGGCAATATCTCGCTATTTTGTTCAAGAGAAGCGCTTAGAGTAAGCGGCTCTCTTTCGGGTATATCAGTCGCCAAAGCGGCAGAGAGCGGTTCAGCAGCCGCTTTTCCGCTCAGCCACTGACCCAAATGCTGCGCTAAAAGAGCCTTAAGTCTCTCATTACGTAGTGCCGGCTCAGCACTATGATATTCTTGGATAGTATAAAGTAACGGCGGCTGGGCAAAACTATCATCTTTGATTTCCACAATAGCCGGCTCACCGGGGAGAGGATTAAATTTTAAATCATAGATGGCGCTTTGAAAATCCATCATCGCCAGGACATCCGGCCGGCTACTCAAAGACCAGGCCTCTATAAGCACCTCTTTATTACCGGCATATTTATCCTGGGCGACAATAGCTCCGCCTGGCTCCTCTTTTTTCAATTGATATTGGAGGCTTAAAGAGTCCGGAACAGAATGTAAAGCATATTGGGAAAATTCCGCTGACATAGCTACCACCAGGCCAGGTAAAAATTTATTAGGTTAGTTGCAAAGAATTGTCACACGTTTGCAAAAAGGCAGCAACCAGCTGTTATCTTTCGCGTTTTTTGCGTTCCCAGGCTTCTTTGAATTCGCTTAAAATAGCGTTTAATTCGCTAAGTTCCTCCGGCTCTCCGGCTGAATCGGCAGTAGCATCGACAATGGCACTGGCCATATTAAGGGAGGCATTGCAAAGATCAGCCAAAGAGACTGAAACTGGCTCTAAAATAAGATTTTCCACATCGCCTTCGGTGCCCTCGTAAAAATAAAAGCGCACCGCGCCGCCGGCCGGCTCAAAACCGTAACAAAACGGGCTGTTGCGCAACGGAACGCACTCTTCGTCGCCGCCAATAAGCCAAGGCATTTTTTGCATCCAGTTATTTATAAGGCCGATAAGCGGATCGGCCTCAAACTCGCCGCTATCGGTATCAAGCAGAGCTTCACCGTTTAATAGCGGCACAATAAAGCCCTCGGCCTCAAGTAACTCATCGGCACTAGCTACTTTTTGATAATCGCTAAGCGCCAAAATCTCATCATCTTTTTTCACCCTGATTTCTAATGAAAACGACATAACCCCCTACTCCCTTACCCAAGTTCAATTAGGTAGCCATGTAGCCGATAATAATGCAGCTCTCACCATCTATGTCAACAATATTTCTACAAGAATTATTCAAGAACGCTTAAATTTAGCTTTTCGCTGAGCAGTTTTTGCCAGGCGGCAAAATCGGTAGCTCCGCGTTCATAGCGTTTTTCGCCGCGCTGAGCCTTATTGCACGCCTCTTCTAGCGGCGGAAAAAGCCCCCAGTGGACATTATGCGGCTCATATATTTTTTTAGAAAGACGCACCGCGCCGGTAACATGACTAAATAGAGCGCCAAGAGCGGTAGTTGGCGGCGGCGGCGGCACATTAAGTCCGCGCTGCGCAATAATAACCAGAAGAGCTGTCAAAAGGCCGTGGGCCATACTTTCCACATAACCTTCCACCCCGGAAAGCTGGCCGGCAATATGAATCCAAGGGGCTTTAATAAGGCCCATGGTGTTATCCAAAACCAAAGGAGCAGCCACAAAAGCATTTTGGTGAATAGCTCCATAGCGCAGAATTTTGGCATTTTCCAAACCGGGTACGGCGGCGAGAACCCGTTTTTGCTCCGGCTGCTTGAGGCGGGTTTGAAAGCCAACAATATTCCAGCTCTGCCCGGCTTTATCTTCGCGCCGCAGCTGCAAAACGGCATAAGGGCGCCGCCCGTCAGGCCCGGCTTCCAGCCCCACCGGTTTTAAGGGGCCAAAGCGGAGAGCGTGCATACTGCGCCGCGCTATCTCTTCAATAGGCAGGCAGCCTTCAAAGAACTGACCGTCACCGTGGGCGAGCGGCACTACTTCGGCCGTGGTAAGCACCTCATAAAAGTGCAAAAACTCCTCTTTATTCATGGGAAAATTGAGATAATCAGCCCCCTCGTCGTAGCGACTCAAAAGGAAGCATTTGCTCATATCTATCGAAGAATTATCAACAATCGGCGCCAGAGCGTCATAAAAAGAGAGAGCTTCTTCGCCGGTAACTTTGGCTATAGCTTTTAAAAGCGGCTCGGAAGTAAGGGGGCCGGTAGCAATAATAACCGGCTCCGGCCCCTCAGGCAGATTCGTTACCTCGCGGCGCTCCAAATGAAAATTCGGCTGCTTTAGGAGCGTTTCGGTAACCATTGCCGAAAAAGCATGGCGATCAACCGCCAAAGCTCTGCCGGCCGGCACAGCGGTTGCCCTAGCTGCCCGCATTAAAAGCGAGCCCAGTTTTTCCAGCTCCTCCTTTAAAAGCCCCACGGCATTGGCCGCGCGATCCGATCTTAGAGAGTTTGAGCACACCAGTTCGGCCAGCCCCGGTAATTTGTGAGCGCCGCTAAAATGCACCGGCTTTTGCTCAATCATTGTTACTTCATAGCCGGCTCTAAGCAAAATGGCCGCCGCTTCCGAACCGGCTAATCCGCCGCCGACTACCACTATTTTTTCCATCGTTTCACCAATTTTCATAAGCTCTCGCCCATTATATGGAATCAAAGAGGCGATAATATCGCGTCTCCACACTAGCACTTGGCGCTCTGTAATGATATAATAAAAAGGCTGCTTTTCCGGCAGCAAGGAGGCACACATGCCGCGTATTCATAATTTATGTTTAAAGTTTGCCGTATTAGCTGCTTTACTGCCACTTTTTGCTGCCTCACCGGCCAGAGCCATTGGCGAGTCTTCCACCAGGTTTACGACTTATGTGCCGCCCAATAATGATGATAACAAACGCTATTCCATGCTGGTTATCACCGCCACCGGTAAAGGGCCTGGCACAAACGGTGAAACCACGGTCAATATTTGGGATATGCCGGCCGATTACTGCACTACTTCCAATTGCGATCCCTATGGCCTCATGCAAAAAGGCACTGATGGCAACTTCACTTCCTGCTCGGGTAATATTTGCACCTTTACTGCGGCCAGCGCTACCTTTACCACTAACGATGTCGGCCACTATATCGTGATTCGCGGATCCTCACAGAGTGGCAATAACGGCGTTTTTATTATTAGAAAATACAACTCTGCCACCTCGGTGACATTAAATAAAATTGAAGCCGGGACGCTCGCTAATGCCAGCGGTTTAACCTGGGTGGAAGCGCGAGCCGGCCATATAGTTCGTAATCAAAAAGCTACTATAGACGGTAAAAATATTACTGCCAATAATGCCATTTTTAAAGCTGATGACAGCGGACGCGCCATATTAATCCTCGGTAACGATAATAACAAAGTATATACTGTCAGCAATGTGGCCGAGAGTACCAACAGTAAATCCGTTAAAGAAGCCACCATGAATGTCAGCGGTACAAACGGCAGCAATATTTCTTTTACCATCAGCCGCCCGCCGGACATCGACGACAGCTTCTTTAATGTAAAGCTGAAACGGGGTGAGAGTTTTATCGTAATGATGCTGGACAGTAACCCCTGCATTACCAGCGGTGACTGCAAAGATTTAAATACTCTGGCCACTCAAAGTACTTTAAATACTAATAGTTTACGTGCCAAATTTGCTGAACTAGATCCTAACGATGACCAAAAAAGCGCTCTGGAAGCGGCTTTAACCACTAATGCCTTAAAAAATGTCTATGATGACGAGCGCAATGGGGTGGTAAATACCTTACGCGACGGTGACTATTTTATAATAAAGTCCGATTCTCCGGTGACTGTTTCCACTGCTTCCCGCTCCGATTATGAGCATGATTACGCGGTGAGTGATGGCAAAAACTCCATCGGCCACAATTTTTACCTTTTTGGTACTCCTGGAGCCAATAGCAGCAACAGTAATGCCATGACCGCTCGCGATATTGAAGTTGTAGCCTATAGCGATGATACATTTTTAACTATTTATGAAATAGGTCTTTATGAAGAAGCTTTAAACGAAGGCACTTGTGCCAGTAATAACCCCGGCTGTTTATGTGAAAATAAACACACTTGTAAATCGGCTATTGCCGAAGCCGATTGGGAAAATCGCCGGAAATTAAACTTCACTGCCGATAACAAAACAGTTGACCATTTTGAACTCGATGCCGGCCAAAGCCTCAATGTGTGGAACCGCACCATTGCCGCGCAAAGCACTCCGGCAAACTGGCAAAATAAAGGTATTGGCCTTTTAAAGCCGGGCCACAGTTATTATCTTGAAGCCACTCACCCGGTAACCGTGCAATTCGGAGCTTTACAAAAAGTTCATGCTGATGCTACCCAAAAGGCTCGCGATGGTGGTGGTATGATTCCCTCTTCCAATGGAACCAGTTCTGGTAGTCTCTTTTACTTTGGTATTCCCTATGGTAACGACGGCAGCGTAAACGAGCGCGAGCTTAGAGCTATCTCTTTTGATGATGATAATGTAATTTGTGTGGCCGGTTTTGATATAAGTACCCAAAAGTGGGTGCCAAGAATACTGGATGGCGCCTCAGCCGCTAACCCCTGTGTTACTTTACAGGCTAATGAACGCCTTGACCTCGTTGGCAAAGGTAATCCGGAAACCAACGAAGCCATGACCAAGCACCATCTCTTCCGCCTGACAACCAGTGCTGGCAAAAAAGTGGCTCTTACCGAGGCCAACTGGATGGAAACTGGTTCTGCTGGCACTTCTGATATGGCCAGCTTCATTTCGGCGCAAAATACTGAAGATGAATTTGCCAAAGAGGTGCGCTTTTTGGCCTACATGCCGCCGCCGGGCCATGGAACCAATATTCCAAATAATGGAGGTACTTATAGCCATCTCTATATCTTTGCCGAGAATGATGATACTACGGTGACTATCAGGCCAACCGATATTAAAGGCACTATGCCCACAGATTGCCAGAATGAATTTCCCGACGATAATAAAACGCTGCGCCGTTACACCATTAAAAAAGATGGCTTTGTCAATTTCCGTATGGGCAACAATTGCTATAACGCTCTTAATAAGGCTAATGAAACACCAAGTTTGCGTCCATACCTCGAAGTCATAGCCGATAAAAATGTGGCCGTGATGGTGAGTAATCACAACGATAACTGGCTAAATTACACCACGAGTTTGCTCCCGGCTACTCCTAATATCTCGGCCAGCGTGGAGCCGCCGCTTCTCTCTATTACCCAAAACAGCGCCGGCTCGGCCGTTACGCGCCTCGATAAAGCCAAAGTGGTTATTGCTGCCCGCCACCTCTTCCCCATTAATCGCTCCGATCCCATGGCCGGCTCCGTTATTACTATTGATGTCCCAGACGGACTCTCTGTGGAACAAGGTTCCATTCAGGTTATCGGCCTCTCGGCGCAGCCGCAAAATACTATAAATACGGCCAGTAACGGCATTACCACTATTACCGTGGGCCCCTTTAGCCACCCGGCCTTTGTCACTTTGAATGTTGTCTTTAATGTAACTGTTAAAGATAAATATAAAAACGGCAACAAAATTTCTGATGGCAGCGAAGATACTTTAGTCTTTTCCATTAAAGAAGCCGGCACCATAAACGGCGTACTCGCCGCCGGTTACGGCTCCACCGTGGCCCGTATTTTCCGCTGCAATCAAGGCGATGCCACTTATGACCCGGACGGCGATGGCCAGTGTTCCGGCACCGGCACCTGTCACACTGTGAGCGGAAAAGAAATTTGCACCGGCGCCGATATGTGTCCCAATCAGTATGGCACCAATATAGAGGAAGAGGGGCGCTGTCCTTCCGGCTATGTCTGCGCTGCCCAGGGCGTTTGCTTTAAAGACCCAGAAGAGCCGGAATGTGACGCAGAAACATTACACGGTAGCTGCGCGGTGAAAGATAATGAGGTGGACAAAGGGCGCACCTGTAAAGCAAATGGCACTTGCGGCGAAATAGCCGCTAATGAAAAGTGCGGGAGCGGCTCTGGCACTTACTGCGCCGAGCGCCAGGCCTGTATCGGGGGCTCTTGCCAGGGTATCCCGGGCGGCGAAGCTTGCTGGCAAAGAAGCGACGGCTTTGGCAAATGCGTTAACAGCTACTCCTGCATTATGGGTAGCTGCCAAAATAAAACCCCGGCCTGCTCGGCCAGTGGCGGCTACTGCCCGCACGACGGTGAATGTACTACCGCCGGCACCTGCGCCGCCATTCCAGAAAATGAGCGTTGCAGCGCTGCTCACCCCTTTGGCCGCTGTCCGCACCGCGAAAGCTGCTTTGAATCTTTTTGTATCGACCCGGCAGCCAGTGAACTCTGCTCAAAGAATAGCGGCTTTATGTGCCTTAGCGGCGAGAGCTGCGTTAATAAAGCCTGTTTAAATAAAAATAGCGATATGTGCGCAAACGGCGGCAAATATTGCCCGCACAGCATGGCTTGTGTGGACGGCGCCTGCCAGTGGCTCGACCGCCCGGCTGTTTGTGATAACGAACTAAACGGCCTCTGCTCTTTTGATACTTTCCCCAAATGCGCGGATGCCGAGGGCTTTTGCCCACACAGCATGGCCTGCACTCTCTCTTCGGCCTGCCTTGATTATACCGCTAATGAAGCCTGCGGCTTAACCGGCTCTTATTGCCCACACGACATGACTTGTAAACCCAGTGGCGAATGCCAGGAAATCAGCGATGACGATGCCTGTAAATACGGCGGCTCTTATTGCCCACACGGCTACTCCTGCTGGCAAAATCAATGCCGGGAAAATAGCGGCGAAAGCTGCGGGCAAGGCGGATATCTCTGCCCACATAAGCTCTCCTGTGTTAACGGCCAGTGCGAAGAAGAGCAAAAAGCCGAGATGTGCGGCGCCACCGGCTCTTATTGCCCCCACGGCGCTTCCTGTCTCAACGGCGCTTGTTTTAACCCGCCGGATAATGAGCGTTGCGAAAACGGCGGTACTTATTGCCCGCACGGCTTTGCCTGCCAGCTTAAAGTTTGCCTCGCAACAAATGATATCAATAACCTCTGCGAACATGGCGGCTCTTACTGCCCGCACGGCGAAAGCTGCATCAATAGAGTCTGCCTCACCCCGGCCGATGACGAGCTCTGCGAAAACGGCGGCTCTTACTGCCCGCAAAGCCTCACCTGCCTTGATAAACAGTGTGTTTTAAAAGATGGTGACAATGCTTGCGAAAAGGGCGGCTCTTACTGCCCGCATGACCTCACTTGCATCGGCGGCGTTTGTAAAGAGAGCTCTTGGGATGATTCTTGCGAAAACGGCGGCTCTTATTGCCCGCATGAACTCTCCTGCATTGATGGTGCTTGCCGCGCTTTAAGC